>Ga0335069_10008586_pt1 | contig 14609 bp, 20 predicted proteins | sample Lox_Sample_11_FD_206714 | JGI IMG/M metagenome (GOLD analysis project Ga0335069, IMG submission 206714) | Soil microbial communities from Loxahatchee National Wildlife Refuge, Florida, United States - Lox_Sample_1.1 | ecosystem: Environmental > Terrestrial > Soil > Wetlands | place: USA... | reverse complement strand
GCCCGAGAAGTTCCCTGATTACGTGAGAGAATTTTGCTTCAGATTTTCCACGCCGGAACTTTTCGAATCACCCCAGTTATATTGCGAAAAAACATTAATTCTTGTACCAACACGGTAGGGATACCCCCCGCAAATGAAACGGCCGGGGTTGTTGTACGCAAAACGCGATACGACAACCTCGGCCCAAGTAGGCGATGGGGGCTCTACTCGTCAACTATCGATGCCCGGTTTTGTTCGCGAACATCCAGTGCCCGAAACACGACACCCATCAACGCGAAAACAACAGCTGCAGCAAGCGTCGGAAACACCGTACGAGCCTCAATGATGTCCTCGAAGCACCACGTGACGCCAAGGCGCCCTGTCACAAAGAATGTGACGACCTCCGCGGCTGCCGCGACTGCGAATGTCATCAACAAGCCGTATGAGAACGGCCTCGCGCCCTTGGATACCAACCCGCCCGAGAAAGAGCTGGTTACAGACGCTACACACTTCGACGCTAACCGCGCAACCAACCTGGTCGGCTTCAACCACGGCTACTAAGCTCAACGCATCGACACATGAAAAAACTCTACGATTGATGACCGTAGAGTTTTTCCATGTAATTACAATGTTGGCTTTACGAAATACGCACCGCGTACACGACCAACCGGTGGTCGTAGGTATCGGCTGATTGAACGTAGGTACCGGCACATGTCATGATATTCAAGCCCTCGGCGGCGTCGTCCCAAACGCTGAGAGCGCGAGTCATGTCGATGCCGTCCAACGAAACGACCTCGGTGTGCACGACGCGGTAATTGTAGACTTGGCCGCCGTAATTCACTCTGACGGTCTGTCCGACGTACACGCCCGACAGATGATTAAAGACGCCGTCCACGTGGCCATCCAGAAAGGTTGCGCCGGTTTGGCCTGGTCGCGCGCTGCCGACCCAGTGGCCAACCTGCGAACCAGACGGCACGTCGATCGCGTTATCAGCCGTCACGCCGACTTCGAGGACAGATGCCTGCAGACCGATAGAGGGGATGGACAAGCTGTTGCCCTTGATAGCCGCCGTGCGGACAATCGGCGTCGCCGGCATGGTCGTAGCGGTCGAGGTGTATGTAGGCGTCACCGTGGCATCACTGACAACTGTCGATTGCTGGGCGGTCTGTGGTGCGGGAAAGTAGGCCGGTGCGGCCGCCATGCTGTTATCGAAGCCCAAGCCAGCAACTGCCATAACGGCAACCAAGGACCATAGGATAGAACGTCGTCGCATGTAACCTCCCGGGTGCGTTTACCACGCAATTAAAAAATCCCGGAGTTCCCTCCGAGATGAGTACTAACTTATCTATATTATAACATTTTATTTATTTTATACAACTATGGTTTTAAATTAGTGACTTGGGGTTTAATAGTAGGGGCATGGCAAAGCTGAGCGCGGGATGACCGACGCCGAATCGCAGGCGATTCTGGACCACTACGCATCCAAATTGCCGAAAAAAAGGGCTCTGCCGCTCGCGATAGCCAAGGTCCTCAAAGAGATTCGTTAGCGCTTAATCTCGACTAGTTCGATGTCGAACACCAGGTCGCTGTTAGGCGGGATGTTCGGCGATGGGCTGGCGGGTCCGTAAGCAAGGGCGGCCGGGATAACCAACCGGCGAACGCCGCCGACTTTCATGCCAGGCACGCCCTTAGTCCAGCCGGGAATCACGCCGCCAAGCGGAAACGTGATGGCCCGACCAAAGTCGTGGCTGCTTTGAAAAATCGTGCCATCCTTTACCAGCGCGCCGGTATAGTGCGCGGTGATTGTCGCGCCCGCGGGCACTTCGTCGCCGCTGCCCGGCGTGACGTCAATGACCTGCAACTCTGGCACGTTTTCCTGCGGCGCAAAGTTTGCTAATTTTGTTCCTTCGAGTTTTTGTGAATTATCCATATACCCAGTATAGCCGACGGGGTATAATGAGCCTACATGAGATATCCCGACCGGATACCGCCGACGTTATCGAATAAGCCATTCCCGCTAGGCGACGTTAACGACGTGCGGTACACGAAGCGGGTTAACGATTGGTTCGAAAAGGCCGAACAGTTCAACTACGACAAATTTATGAATCGCACCCAACTGCTGTTTGCCCCCGCGCAGGTCGTTACTCCAACAGCTGTGCACAGATCACACAGTGCTGCCGTCAAGCTGGCGCGGCAATGGGATACCGCCAGAGGCATGAATAATGACGTGTTTTGGGGCTATGCGGTGACCATGGCCTTCAACAACGAGACGCACTACCTGCCAAAATACACCGTTGATTTCACCGACCAAACCGAGCAGATGGCGCAGGCCGAAGAGCAGCTGCACCGCGCGCGGACATTCGGACAGACCGCATGGCGTAGTATGGCACAGTATCCGAATGTGTATGCAACGTTCACACGTTTGCTGAAGTACTCCGCCAAACATATCGAGCTCGGATCCCCCCCCGACAGCATCGAATATTTCCAGGCCGGCATGGCGCTGCCGTTCATGTTTGCCTTGACTAGCAAGTTGGTTGATGACACGCCCGAATTCACGAGCTTTACTAACCACGACAATTTCGGCCGCAAAATGAACCTGCGCACTACGCCGTTCAGCCGGTTCTTTACTAAATAAAATCTCTACAATAGAGTATGAAGGTGGTAATCAATCGCGCCTACGATACGCCGTCAGTAAGCGACGGGCCGCGTAATGGTCGACTGATTATAGCTGCGTGGGTGGTCGACGAGCTGATGGCGGCAGATTTCCCGCTGCTGTTTAGCAAATAAATCTCCAAACTAAGCCATAAGCACCCCCGGGGTAACCCCACCCACTTGGTACAAGTCCATCGAAAGGAGTATCGTGATGGACTTATACCAAGTGGGTGGGGTTACCCAGCATAAGTGTATTTACAAATTATAGATATATGATAAAATAGACTTAGTATGAGTGAGTTTTCCCACGATAATTTTGACCGCGAAAAACCATTCGACATTATTCCTCGGAGTGAAGTCGACCGTGCCATCGAATTGGCTAATAGCATCCTGCCAGACACGTTGCTCGATACCCATGAATACCACTGGACGAGCATGGACGATAAACAAATTGACTACCTTGCACTGCAACGCGGCGTCGGCAGCGACTTTAGCGCCTATCTTATGGGAGTGCAGACCAAGCAAACATTTGACCCGCAGCAGGTACACGTCACTAAGTTTCATCTGCACCTCAACGAAGACGTGTTTGTCGTTGGACGTGAACTCCACGACAGCCTCGACACCGTCAACGGTGACGACAGCAAAGAAGCAGACAAGGCACTCTTCGAACTCGGCATGCTAAAACCAGAACAAGGCGACTGGGACGATTTCATCCGCTTACTGGAACACGGCCGTGACAACGTCGCAACCAGGAAAATGCTCCTCGCCGATTCAGCGCTTCACCCCAACACCATCATGGTCAACGGGCGCCGCATGCCATTGAGCGATCCGAACGAAATACAATAACCGAAAATAGAAAGCCCGCACCGAATGAACGATACGGGCTTTTGAGTGCTGGCTATTTAGCGTGAAGTACTAACGGCTCTGCATCAGATAATCGATCGTCAGCTCGGCGATATTCATCAAGCTGCCCACCCGGAAATACGTGACTGGCCGTTTCGGCTAAGATATGGTAGGCTAGACCAGTACATTACAAATCAACGTATCAAGAGTGCAGCGAGAGAACTAGCTCGATGACCTGCCGGCAACCATCCGCAAATGGAAAGGTGCCAATTCTAGCCCATGCGGAAAGATAGGGTAGCAGAAAACTCCTTTGTCTGGCCGCGGGTCAGAGATACAGAAGGAGTTTTTATTTTGTCTAAAATTGAAATTATTGAGCCAGATATTCCGGTACGACCGGATTATCTGGACCTCGACAAACCGTTAGAGGACGGGTTCTTCGGCGTGGCGCTGGACGACAATCGGGGACTCGCATTCACACCCCTGCAGCACAATCATAAGTTTGGCGCGGCTGAGGCGGAGTAATCGTCCGGGCATGCTATCCTGAATACATGAAAGCAATCAGTGACCATCACACCACTTGCCACTGGAAAGGCGAGTGCAGCTGCTATGATGCCGTCGTCGATGGCCAAACCAATGACTTTGGCGCTTGGTACTACCCGGAACCAAAAGACGGTTCAATTGAACGCGTCGGCAAAGATTTCATCAATTATGTCGTGTTTTGGAACGGCATCACTGTCACTGAATAATTTTCTTACAATTTTTCCAGTTCAACCCCTTGCCATAGGCAGAGCTTTCACTCATAATACTGCTTAAGGCTTACAGCAAAAAAGGGGAGGCCTCTAATTAAACCACTAACCCTCACGCCATTTTGGCATCGGCGCGTCTGCGAGGCGACAATTTTAATTGACGTCGTTATCTTGGTGTTGTTTGCGTGGACAAGTGTAGAGGGTATCAGTCACCCCGGATCAAATTTTTCGGTCAGCATCCTCGCGGCTAGTGTCAGCACCAGCAGTATCGTTGTTGCCGTTCTCTCATACTTTTTTGCTCCTGAAAAAATCCGCAACAAAAGCGCCCTCCTGGCTTATTTGTTGCTCCTTGTGGCAATCTCGGTCATGACGCTGCAAACCGGCCAGCAAAATTCGCCATTCCTATCCCTGTGGATGGTCACGACGATATTTAGCGGCATTTTCGGCATGCCGATGACCGTACTCCTGTTCACGGGCCTCGTCGGCTACATCGTGTGGGCTGTCAGCCAAGGCGAGTTGGATGGCGGTCTGATAGCGGGCGTTTCACTGGCCGGCTTTTTGCCACTCCTGATCAGTTACGTGTTGTGGCACGGCAAATCCGGCAACGAAAAGACCAAGGAACGTGCCTACTATGATCTGGCGAACGAGCTGAACCAAGTCGCCAACAAGTCAGATGTCGTGATTGGCGCCATCTCTGACGGCGTGATTGCTATTAATAATCAGGGTCAGATCGAGCTAATTAACCCGGCCGCCCAGCGCATCGTGGGGTGGGACCACCAGGACGCCTTGAACCTCGACTACAAATCCGTCCTTCAACTGCTGTCAAAGGACAGTCACGAACTGGACAAAACGGCCGACCCGGTGCTAGAGGTGCTGACCACGAACCAGCCAAAGCGCCGCGATGACCTGCAACTGCAAACCAGCTCTGGCAAAAAGATCAACATCGAAGTCGTCGTATCGCCGATCGGCCGCATCGGTTCGGGTGCGATTATCGTGTTCCGTGACATTACCAAGGAGCAGGCTGAGGAACGCGCCCAGGCAGAGTTTATCAGCACCGCCAGCCACGAAATGCGTACACCAGTCGCCTCGATCGAGGGCTACCTGGGACTGGCGCTCAATCCTGCGACCGCAGCCATTGACGCAAAGGCTCGAGATTTCATCACGAAAGCGCATGAGGCAGCACAGCACCTGGGCCGACTATTCCAGGACCTACTGGACGTGACCAAGGCCGACGACGGCCGCTTGTCTAACAACCCCAAGGTTATCGATGTCATTGAGTTCACTAACATTATCATCGATGGATTGCGCCAAAAGGCTGACGAGAAAAAGCTCCGGCTGTTTTTTAAAGCATATGCCGCGAAGGGCGGCGAAAGAACTATCGAGCCGGCGTATTTTGTCTACCTCGACGAAGACCACATCCGCGAGGTCCTATCCAACCTGGTGGAAAATGCCATTAAGTATACCCCGGCCGGCGAAGTCGTCGTCGACGTCCAGGGCGACGACGAGCACGTCGTCATCTCCGTCAGGGACAGCGGTATTGGGATCCCGGCCGAAGATATCCCGCACCTGTTCCAAAAATTCTACCGCGTCGACAACAGCGACACGCGAGAAATCGGCGGTACAGGTCTTGGTCTGTACCTATGTCGCCGGCTTGTCGAAGGTATGGGCGGACGTATCTGGGTAGATAGCGAGTATCGACAGGGCTCAACCTTTTCCGTTGAACTGCCGCGCATTTCGCACGAAGAGGCAAGTCATCGCATCGAAGAAGCGGCGCAGCCACAGGCCGTCATACCAATTCAGCCCGCAATCGTCAGCCTTGAAAGCGTAAGCAGTGTACCTGTCGACCATAAAGCAACGGCACTAGGCACGCCAATCATTCTCGGCAACAAAACGAAAATAAACGTGTCGATACCACAGGCAGCCGCATCGACAGAGCACCACGCCGACGCTCTCATTGGCGGACCCGCCCCCCAGGCATCACCGGAACCTCTCCGTCCCGTCAACCCGACAATGCATCCGCCCTCTACGCCGCCGACACCGTCAAATCTCCCGCCTGCTCCTATACCAGGCATACCCACACCGCCTCCCGTACCGAATTTTGCATCGACATCCGCACAGGCAGCAGCAGCGCAACCAACCAGTCCATCAAGGTCATTAGTCGTACCGAAACGTTAATAACATAAAAGGTATAGCATTTTTCAAAATGCTTTAGTAGAATAGGGGGTATATGGCAAAAGTATTACTAGTAGAAGACGACAAGAGCCTGCGCGAGATCTATGGGGTGCGCCTACTCGCAGAGGGCTATGACATCGTCTCCGCTGGCGACGGCGAGGAAGCTCTGGCCATGGCCATTAAAGAGAAACCAGAACTCATCATCAGTGACGTGATGATGCCTAAAATCAGCGGCTTTGACATGCTCGATATCCTGCGCTCGACAACTGAGACCCGCGATATCAAGGTGATCATGATGACCGCGCTATCAAGCGAAGACCAGCGCATCCGTGGCGAGCAGCTCGGCGCCGACAAGTACTTGGTAAAATCACAAGTCGGCATCGAAGACGTCGTGCGCACTGTCCACGAAGTGCTCGATGACAACGGCAAGGCCGGCTCCCCAGCAACAGCCGCCGCTGCTGCCGCTGCCACACCTGCAGCTGCAACCCCAGCCCCAGCCGACGATAACAAAACCGACGCCGCTGCCACACCAGCGCCAGCCGCAACAACTGACGAAGTAAAAGAAGAGGAGACTCCCGTGAATCCAGTAAATGCACCCGAACCAGCCGCCGACCCTGTCGCCGCAGACACTGTAGCCGCTACAAGCGCAGCACCAGGTAACGATGACGCCGGCCCGCTGCCACCGCAGCCATCCGAACTTGCTAGTAGCGCGCCAGTAGAGCCTGTTGTTGAACCTGTCGTTGCACCAGCCACTGAACCTGCCAGCACCCTCCCAGAGCCAACTGCACCATTCACGTCACCACGACCTACTAACCTTGGCGAGCAAATCGTTAACCCTGTCGGCGAAACGCCTGCTGCAGATCCACTCGCTGTCTCACCAGCTGTTGACGCCGAACCGGCAGTAGACCCTTTAGCACCCGCTGTTGATGCAGCACCTGTAGTATCTCCAGTCGGCGAAGCACCAGTCGTACCAGAAGTACCAGCTGCAGAGCCACTCGCCGCAGCCGTACCTGGTGTATCTAGCCCCGAAGAGCCCACTGTCGAGGTTACCGTCCCGCCAGCCGTTGGCGGCACCCCTGCTGTCTAAAGCAGCGCTCTCCGTGCTATCATAACCCTTGATGAGCAATGATTTTCCCATGCGCCTCAATAAGTATCTGGCGCTCTATACTGGCATATCTCGCCGTCAGGCCGACGAGCTGATTGAACGTGGTCGTGTCACGATTGACGGCCAGCCAGCCACGCTCGGCGCCCGCGTCGAAGAGGGCAGTGCTGTCCTAGTCAACGGCAAGCCCGTCGCCACGAGCGTCGAGTTTGTCTATCTCGCTCTGCACAAACCCCGGGGCTATGTGTGCTCGCGCCGTCGCCAAGGCGACAGCCCAACGATTTATGAACTGATTCCCGAGCAGTACCACGCGCTCAAACCGGTCGGCCGCCTGGATCGCGACAGCAGCGGCATCATTCTACTGACCAACGACGGCGACTTCGCTCAAGAGATGACGCACCCCAGTTACCACAAGGTCAAGCGCTACGAGGTGTCGCTCGACCGACCGCTTGAACCGCTCCATCAGCAAATGATCGGCGATTTTGGCATCGAACTCGACGACGGCAAGAGCCTACTGACGCTCGAGCGGCAATCGGACGACCGCCAGGATTGGATCGTCACGATGAGCGAGGGGCGCAACCGCCAAATCCGCCGCACTTTCGCGGCGCTCAACTACACCGTCGTCAAGCTTCATCGCACCAATTTCGGCCCCTACCATCTCGGCAACCTCAAAGCGGGCAGTTTCGAATCGACAAACCGCAAGTAGCCCAGATCTCTTAGTCGGCTACCACCGTTAAGTGCTTAAAGAGTGATTACCTCATAATTGTGAAATATTTCACAAAATACCATATAATGTGGCTCAGCTATTAAATCAGTAGTCAATCAGTAGTCGCTTTTTAGGAGGTAGAGTAATGTGTCGCCGACTCATACACGTCGTCGCGAAATTGCTCGTGGCGTCTGGATGTGCGATAAGTTCGCCAAACACCGAACACGCCACACGCGCGGTCCGATCTGATGCACATGGTATCGGCCTGGACCATCCAGCCCGACGGGCGAGGTGACCGGTATGACGTAACGCGTTTTCACGGGTCACTTTAGCCCCCAGCCCCGCGCGAAGATTAACACTCTTCGCTTGGGGCTTTTCATATTTAGAATAAAAGTTTTGTGTATTGTCAATATTTACTACCTCTGTTATAATGGTTTGGTTATGGCATCTCAGTTACCAACAGTTGCAATCATCGGTCAAGCGAACGTCGGCAAGAGTTCGCTGTTTAACCGTATGGTTCGCCAGCAGCAGGCGATCGTCGCCCGTGAGGCTGGTACGACCCGCGACAACGTGCTCGGCAGGGTAGAGTATCGCGACCACCAATTCTGGCTGGTCGACACGGCTGGTTTGAAAGATGCCGCAGATGAATTCGAGGCTAGTATCCAGGAGCAGATCGTCGAAGCCGCCGACACGGCCGATGTCATCCTGGTTGTCGTCGACAGTACACAGTACGTCAGCGACCAGGACCGCTTCGTCGCCAAAAAGGCGCTCAAAAGCCAGAAGCCCGTCATCCTCGTCACCAACAAGGTCGACCTCAAGGGCAGCCTGCACGACGATGAATTCCGCCGCCTCGGCATCAAAACCATCGTCCGCACCAGCGCCGAACACAACAGCGGCATCACCGATGTCCTGAACGAAGTTATCACGCACATCCCGGCAAAGCGCGAGTTCAAGCCTGATGACGTCCTGCGTGTCGCCCTGATCGGCCGCCCGAACGTCGGCAAATCCTACCTGTTCAACACGCTCGCCGGCAAGCAACAAGCGCTCGTCGCCAACATCGCCGGCACCACCCGCGACGTCAACCGCGTGCCAATCAAATTCAAGGGCCGCGACATCGAGCTGCTGGACACCGCCGGTATGCGCAAGCCCGGCAAGCAAGAAGTCGGCATCGAAAAATTCTCCGTCCTGCGCACCCTGCAGGCCATCGAACAGGCCGACATTTGCTTCCTGCTGATGGACGCCAACGAACTGAACACCCAGTTGGACCAACGCCTGGCCGGCATCATCGACGAGGCAGGCAAGGGCATGGTCATCGCCGTCAGCAAGTGGGACAGCGTCGAGGACAAGGACGCCTTTACCCGCGACGCCATCGCGCCGCAAATTGCCAACACCTTCAAATTCACGGCGTGGGCACCGCTGATCTTTACATCGTCTGTCACCGGCCAGAACGTCACGAAATTGTTCGACCTGGCACTGGACATTGACGCCCGTCGCAAGCAGGAAACCAAGACCCGCGTATTAAACGACATGCTGCAGCGCACCGTCGCCGCACACCCGCCAGCTGGACTCAAAAACACGCATCCGAAATTCCGCTACATGGTCCAGACCGACACCATGCCGCCCTGGTTCGTTATCCACGGCAGCAACCTGAAGTTCGTCCACTGGTCATACAAGCGCCACATCGAGCGCCAACTACGCGAAACCTACAACTACGCCGGCACGCCGATCAAGTTCAGCTTTATCGACGAAAAACAAGTCAAAGACAACAAGCAACGGATCGCCGAGGGCAAAGCCCCGCGCATCAAAAACAAAAAAATCGACAGCGAAGATCAGTCTGCTTAATCGTTAACCGCGCGGCGGTTTTGCTCGCCGCGGGGTTTGTGCCGCGGATCGGTCTGATGCACGCCACCGCCGGTCGACTTGCGGCTCGCCAGCTCTTCGCGCGACATCTTAAACAGCATCGACAATTTCTGCGACGCCTGATGTTTGCGGTTCGAATGCTTCGATTTCTTTTTGCGGGTCATGTTGATATTGCTTAGCCTTATATCCATAGTAGCACATGAAAACACCCCATGTCCCGAGTATGAACGGAACATAGGGTGTGACACGCTGGGCTAGTAGTCGGCATCCTGCGGCGCAGCCAGCAACCAGGACGTCAGCCGCTTGCCAGGCTTGGTGTAGGTTGCCAGCAGACCGGGCACCACGAAACACAGGGCGGCGATCGGGCGCATGCTCACGGCCGAAAACGCTGAGAGCGCGTAGGACAGCAACGCCGTAACGTACGTGATCACCATGTAGAATTTACTGCAGAACTCTGCGCCCGCCGAATACGAAAAGGCGAAGTGCCACGCGACAAAGATCGACAGAACAGCAAAGATAACGGCATACGTAACGAACGACGCCTTCAGGCAAACCAACGCTCCAATGGCGGACACCCCCACGAGCCAGAACCGCCACAGGTTCAGCGGCTGGCTGGGGTGGTTGGTCATTCCCCACAACACCAGGCTGATGCACGTCAGCGCGAAATAAAGGACTCCGAGTGACATTGTTCCTCCTCAGAATAATCTCGGTTGCACCCATGATACCACATCTGTAAATAGGGTATACTAGTAGAGATGAAAATTATTTTAGCCCAAGGCAATCCCGGCACCGAACATGAAAAGAACCGCCACAACGTCGGGTTTTTGGCGCTGGATTTTTACGCCAAGGGCCAGGGCGCATCGTTCGAGTCCAAGCCGAAGTTTTTTGCCGACATCGCCGACCTGAGCGCAAGCGGCCAGAAAATCTTGCTGGTCAAGCCGCAGACCTACTACAACGAAACGGGCCGGGCAGCCCGCGCGCTGGCGGACTTTTACAAAGTCGACACCGCCGACATCCTCGTCATCCACGACGAATTGGCGCTGCCGTTCGGCACGCTGCGCACGCGCGAAAAGGGCAGTGACGCCGGCAACAACGGTATCAAGTCGCTGAACGCCCACCTGGGCAAAAACTACTGCCGGCTCCGCGTCGGCACGCAAAACGACCTTTTGGAACGGCTCGGCTCGCACGATTTCGTACTGTCGCGTTTCAGCGCCGAGGAAACCGACAAACTCCAATCGGACATTTTCCCGAAAATCGCCGACATCATTGACGATTTCATCGCCGGCGAACACGCCCTCACCAGCCACACCATCTAACGCTGATGGCGCTTTTCGAAAATACTCGTCACTAGCGCGGTCACGATAAAGACCAGACCCAGCGATCCGGTCAGCCACTCCGGCAGTTCGACGTGGTACAGTTTGACCAGCATCACGACACCCAACGCCAAAATCGCCCAGTGCGCGCCGTGCTCCAGGTAGCGGTACTTTGCCAGCGTGCCGCTGCGCACCATGTACACAGTCAGCGACCGCACGCACAACGCGCCCGCACCCAGGCCGGCCATGATTAGCAACACGCTGGTGGTGATAGCAAACGCCCCGATGACGCCATCGAACGAGAACGACGCGTCTAGCACCTGCAAATACATGAACGACCCAAAGGCCGCCAGCCCAACTTGCTGCTTGACCTTCGCACGCTTATCATTCTGCCTATCAAATAGCAGCGACACACTGTCCAGACCGACGTGCAGCGCAATACCCAGCAGGCTGGCAATCACCACTGCGTTCTGCAGCCGCGGGTCGACGGTGGAATAGAGCAGCAGTGACACCAACAGCATGATGAACAGTTTGATGAACCGTACCTCGCCAACGCGCGACAGGGCATGCTCCAGCCTATGCAGCCAGTGGATGTCCTTTTCGCGGTCGGCAAAATAATATAGTCCGATCATGACCAGGAACGTGCCGCCAAACGCATTGATGAGCGGCTCGGCATGGAGCAGATCACGGCTGTACTCGGCGGGATTATTCAACGCCAAATTGACCACCTGACCGCCATCCAGCCCGGCGGTAATCATCACTATCAAAATCGGCAGCAAGAACCGGACGATGAACACTGCAAAAAATATCCCGACCGTCAAGAACAGCATCTGCCACAGCGGATTCAGTTTCACTAGAATCCGGCTGTTAACGACGGCGTTGTCGAAGCTGAACGTAATTTCCATCAGCACCAGGACGGCATAAATCCACAACTGATTCAGCCCGCCGATCGCAAACATGAGCGCACCCAATGCCACAGTTAGTATTGCAGAGACAGAAAAAATACGTAGAGGATGAGCGGAATGCATTTCCTCCATTGTACCGTATCTACCGCAACTCCCGCCATGAAGCGTTTCATAGCAAAAGTTGAGGGGAGACGGAGGGGTGCGAAACCTCCTCCGTCTCCCGTGGTCTGTCAGCCGCGGACGCGCTCGTGCGTGTCCATGAACGTCCGGAACTCCTGACGCTGACCGCGGTCCACGTGCTCTTGATCGAACATGCCCATTTTGGCGCCTGCGGCACCTATGATAAGCGGTGCCAGCGTAAAAGCCATATATAGCATTTTTCTCCTTCTGGAGTGTCGTGGAATGATGAACTAACAATGTGACATCGTTGTCACATCGCTTATTAAGAATTTTATCATTTTTTATGACTTTCGTCAATACTACTTATGTTAATAATGCAGCTTGCCGCTCAGGCGCCACCCCTCATATTTTGAAGTGCCGTAATCACATAAGCTAGCCAGTGGGATGGTTTCGCCATTTCAAAGCCGACATCACTCGGAAGGGCGGGCGAGTCTATATCTTGCCCACAATTCTGGCAGCGGTGATTCAGCGTCTGTTCGGAAACGGTTCCGCAGTGCGGACAAACGGTCATCATAATTGTTGCCTCCTCATACGTCTAGCAAGAACAAAGACGTGTGCGACATTGGCGAAAATCGCCAACGCCACCGGTATGCGTGTGCGCCAATCGTTCAGCCCACGTGCGATTGTTTCCGAAATGGTCTGTTTAGGGGGTATCCCTAACTTCTGCCTCAGTTTAGACACGCAGATGAAATCCCACCCGATCGCTGCGCCCCAAATCGCAAATACAGCTTTAGCGCCGACAGATAAGTGAGGAATCGTCATGTCACGGCACACCATTGCCACGCGTGGCTAAGGCGGTACAACCGATAGCGACCATGATACAAATCACCCCGTAGACAACTTGTCTCCTTGTGCCCCATAAATAAGCCCCAAGAAAAGCAAGTGCGAATGCTAGGATGAAATTAATCACGGTTTCAGCTGTGTTCATTTTTCTCCTCTGTATAGGAAAGATCGAGCTGCTCCTATAGAGAAGCCAGCTATATTTAATTAATACACTTTTCAGTGTTAGGCTTTTGTTAAATTTTTTACTATCCCAACTATCACCATGTATGTTCCATAACGTTAGTTGGGGACAAAGGAGCGTCCCCCGGCAGGCGAATCTGCCATTAATTGCAGTGCTCTCGGACTAGCCTCTTGAAGCGGAGGTACCGGCGCGTTTCGGACACGGCATCCCAGCCGTACCAAAGCCCGATTAGAGCCAGTAACGCGCCGACAACCATTGCGATAATCGCGACAGGATCGCCGAAGCTGGAATAGTCCGATGTGGAAGTCAACCACCAGAAACCGATCCAGGCCGCAGAGACGAGCAGTGACGCGAACGACACCCCGTATACAAATGGGACCTCAAAACGCATGCGCTTCTTCTGGTTGAGGTAGTTGTCGAGAAGAACATTGTTGGACATAACACTCCTTTGTCTTGTGAGCCGCAAAGGTTGCGGCTCGGAATCAAAGTTCGGGCGACAGTTCGATACTTCTTACCATCACTAAAGTCATTGTAGCATAAGCACAAAGCTTTGTCAATGTCTCCCACAGCTTTCACTCTGTTGACAACAGAACAGAAGTTGGGGGAGACAGAGGAGAAATGATGCCGCTGGCCCCCGTTTGATGTGATGGATGGGCGGTTTACCGGCTGTGCAGGGCAGCTCGGCGACGCTCTCGTCGCTGGTACTGCTTGCACAGTTTGGCTTGCGTGAGCAGTTGCCGAGCGATTTGCTGGTTCAGCGCCTCAGCGCGGGCGGCTTGCTTCGCCTCGACTTTCAGGCGTGCCGGATGTGCAGTGAGGTCGTCGACCGGTTGACCGACCCGCTGGTTCTGGGTACCATCAAGCAGCCATGCGACGGCGCCAAGCGCAAAAACGAGGCCCAAAAACAATAGGGGCATCGAGCTCAGTACGTTCACTTTTTCTCCTCTGTCAGGGCTCCGTAGAGCCGATGTAAATGTGCTGCTGAATCAGATGACCGGCACTAGGGTAGTTTTAGCATAAGTATGTTGTTTTGTCAATATTTTCGTATTAACTCAACACCTTTGCAACATAGATTAATTCAAAAAAGGTAGGCGTCCTACACTATTAAGACCATTACATCTAACAGAAAGGAGCCTACCATGACCTATTCTACCAATCCTAACCTCCCAAAAGCGAGAGCACACTTG
>Ga0335069_10008585_pt1 | contig 14611 bp, 7 predicted proteins | sample Lox_Sample_11_FD_206714 | JGI IMG/M metagenome (GOLD analysis project Ga0335069, IMG submission 206714) | Soil microbial communities from Loxahatchee National Wildlife Refuge, Florida, United States - Lox_Sample_1.1 | ecosystem: Environmental > Terrestrial > Soil > Wetlands | place: USA: Florida... | reverse complement strand
GTCAGTCAGATAGGCCTCGTTGTCCTCGACGGTGCAGTCCGTGCAGGTCCACGTCCATATGGCGTTGGGTGTGCCGGTGGTTTCCGTCGGCTGCATGCCGGTCTGCCAGGCGGAACTGGTGCGGATTACGCTGTCTTGGTCACGGAAGAGAATGATGCCGTCGCCGTAAACGTCGTGTACCGTGGAGTTTCGGATGACGACGCGGCGGTTTAGCATCGGATCTGGCCCGTTGCCGTAGTTGCCACCGCCCGCGAGTATTCCGGCCCACTGATTTGTGTGTGCAGCGTCTACGCCGTCGACGAGCACATCGTCGAATACCGCGGTTTCGCTGCTTCGGCCTATGACGACGAGGCCGTTGTCCTTGTTCTTGAGGGGCCCGCCGCGCACATCGTGAACATAAAGATTGCGCAGATAGATGTGGTGCATTGAGCGGCGATCAGCATTGACAAAGATGCCGTACGTACTAGCACCTGATAAATCGAGCGAGTCCACCTGCCAGTATTCCTGATTCGAGAGCAGAAGCACTTGGGGCGCGCTGCGCGGAGCCCGGATGCGAGGGCGCGGGCCGTTCCCGTAAGCCGTCAGACGGATGACGTGACCATCCGATCCGGAGCCATGGGGAGTAAACGATCCGGGGCACTCGGTACCGCGTTTGAGAGCAATACTATCGCCGGGTCGAAAGGGATGCTTCTCAGCGGCGGAGAGCGCGTTCCACGGATGCGCATGGGAACCGTCGCCCGGCTCAGTGGCCGAGCAGTCAATGAAAAAATCTGCGCTGGAGGACGGCTGCCCCTGGCAATGCGCGGCACATGAAAACAACGCTGCCACAACGACAGCCTGCGCAAGCATTTGTGGTCGGCGCGCGAGTGCTATGTGAATCATTGCAACAGATCCTGAAATAAACGACGATTCCACCGCAGACAGAGAATTGCCGGAGCGGGGGAGTATTCCAGCCTCCAGCTCCGGCGAAAGGAAGAACAGCCTGATTCGCGTGTTAGAAGATGAACTTCGCCGCCAGTTGCGCTACGCGGTTGTCGCCCATCGTGTAGTTGATCTGTCCGAAAGTGCCGGAGCTGAAGTTGCCGTCAGGGTTCGAGTAATGCACCGAATTCATCGTGTTGAACGCCTCAAGACGAAGCTGCAGCTTGTAGCGGTTCTCGAACGAGTATTCCTTCGCCAGCGAAGAATCCAGGTTGATGTACCCCGGTCCCACAATCAGATTGCGCCCCGCGTTCCCATACGCGTAGGAGGACCCCTGCGGAACCGGCGGCGCGCTGAACGCTCCCGTGTTGAAGTATTTGAACACCGTCCGCTTCGAGTGCGGCAGGCTCGGGTCGCCCTTCACGTTTGGCCGAACGCCCGCCAGCGCCGACTTCGGGTCGTCGCCCAGCACAACGTTCACGGGCGTGCCGGTGCGCATCGAAAGAATGCCGCCCACCTTCCAGCCGCCGAGGATCGCATTCATTGCTGTTCCCCAGTTCGAGCCATAGTGCTGGCCCTTGCCGAACGGCAGCATGTAGTTGCCGCTGAACACGAAGTTATGCCGGACGTCGGAGTCCGAAGTCGCCCACTCCGCGCTCAGGTTGTGTGGATTCTGCGGCATGTCGTTGTTGATGTGGCCGAGGTTGAACGGCGCCGGCCCGTTGTCGAGGCTGTGCCCATAGGTGTAACTCATGAGCCAGGCAGTGTTGCGCGACATCTGCTGCGACAGCTTCATTTGCAGCGAGTTGTAGCTCGCATTTCCCACATCGTTCAGATACTGAATCTGCCCCAGGTTGGGGTTGATCAGGCCATCGTAGTTGCCGCCTCCGCCTCCCTTGCTTGGGTCCGCGTTGATGTCGCCCAGCATGTACGACAGGTGCCGCGAGATCGAGCCCACGAACGACGCATCCAGCGCGATCGTCCGGGTCAACTGGCGCTCCACCGCTGCGTTGAACGATCCCGTCGCGCCCGTCTTCAGCTTGGGGTTCGTTGCATACGTCACCAGCAGGGTGCCGTCCGTGAGATCCTTGGGATCGATGAAGCCGGCCGGCGGAATGGTGATCGTCGTATTGCGCTTCACGCCCGCATCTAGCTGGTACGGCCACACCTGCGGATTCGACGGAGCCACGCTCCACGGCCAGTTCGAATAGTTTGCCTGCGTCGCAAACGGCGCGTTCTTCGTCATGAAGTCCTCGCGGCCGTCGTTCTCAGGCGAGAAGAAGATCGCGGCGCCGGCGCGGATCACCGTCTTCGGATCCACGCTGTATGCAATTCCGAACCGGGGCGAGAAATCGGTCTTGCGCGGCGCAATGATCCCGTTGGAGACATGATTGCGCCCGGCCAGAACAATCATCCCGCTCGCCACGTCGTAGTTCGACATGTTGCTGTGCTCCTCGGTCCACGGATTCTGGTACTCGTAACGCAACCCGTAGTTGAGCGTCAGCTTTGGCGTCACCTTGAAGGTGTCCTGCAGGAAATAATCCAGGTTCCAGCTCTTCGTGTGAGGATCGGTAAGCTGCAGTCCCATGCCCACCGTCATCGGCAGACCCAGCACCAGGTCGGCTACATCGGACCCCCCCAACCAGTTCCAGCCCTGGTCCACGCACCACGACGGATCCGCACAGTAGTAGTATCCCCACCAAGCCGCCGCCGCCGTCTCCGCATAGCCCCAGCTTCCGAAATAGTCGAAGCCCGTTGGGAACAGCGAGAAGACAGGGTGCGAGTTCAGCAGTCGAAGATCGGCACCGAACTTGAACTCGTGCCGCGACACTCCGGTCCATGTGTACGCGTCCGAAATCTGGTAGTTGTTGTCGAGCACGTGGTAAGGCTTCCAGGTCGAACCGCCCGCCAGGAATCCATCGGCCATCCAGATCTGCGGGAACCCAATCGTCGCTTCGTAGCCCGGTACAGCCACATTGCCGTATCCGTACTTCGTCGAGTAATCGGTACCATTCAGCAAGCTCTTCTGGTCCTGCGTGTAACGCAGGTAGCCGAACCGCACTTCATTCAACGATGTTGGGCTGAAGATATGGTCGTAGGTGAGCGAAAGCGATTGCGCGCCCGAGTTTTCCTTCGTCGCCTGGTCGGCGTCGCCCGAGCCCGGAACTACATCCTGCCCATACCATGCGTCGTGCGCAAGGTAGTAGAAGTTCTGCCAATGGAACACCGCGTACAAGCGATCCTTCTGCGTGATCTCCTGGTCGAAGCGCGCATCCACCTGGTCGTTGTTCCTGTTTACCGGGGTGTGCGCCTGAAAGTTCCGGAACCAGCCATTATGCGTGCCGGGAAGGTTCGGCTTCGGAAAGAAGTTGTAGAGCGTATTCATGCCCGCTGGGCTCAGCCGGTCCTTGGGAATGATGTTGCCCTGGAACTGGCTCGACCACCACCCATAGTTCGCCACCGTAACGTTCGGATCGAAGATCGGGTCCACCGTCCCCGCCGCCGGGCCGCTCGGATTGCCGTTCGCATCGGTGCACTGCTTGCCCGCGCACGGATCGATCAAGCCCGAAAAATCCATGTCGCCGCTCGGCGTCTGGTTGAGGAGCTGAAACGGAATCGTGGACGTAATGTAGTTCCACGTATCGTTGTTCCGCATTCCCTCGTACGCGGCGAAGAAGAATGAACGGTCCTTCACGATCGGGCCGCCGAACGTTCCACCGAAGTTATGCTGCTTCAGTGTGGGAGCAGGCTGCGGCGTATCCACCCCGGGAATCGTCTGCCGCGCGGACATGAAGTCCGGCCGGTAGTACTCGAACGCATCTCCATGGAACTGGTTCGTGCCGGCCTTGGTCTGCACCGCAACTACGCCGCCGGCTGCATTGCCGAATTCCGCATTGAACGAGGACGTCACCACCTTGAACTGGTCCACCGAATCGACGTTCGGTGTTACGGTCACGTCCTGGGTGCGGTTGGTGGTCGACTCGATACCGTCGAGCTGAATCGAGTTTGCGTACTCGCGTTGCCCGCTCACGCTGACCGCGAAGCTGTTGATGCTGCCACCAACCTGGGTGACGCCGGGAACAAGCAGGGTGAGGTCATAGAAATTGCGGCCCAGCAGGGGCAGCTCTGATATCGCATCACCACTGATCACCGTGCCTACTTCGGCCGTCTGTGACTGTACGACAGGGGGAGCTGCGTTCACCTCTACCGAAGCGGAGACGCTTCCGACCGTCATTTTGAAGTTCAGAGCAAGGTGCTGGTCAATGGCTACGACTACATCCGTATACTTTGCCGGTGCGAATCCCGGAGCCTGTGCGGTAATTGTGTAAATACCGGGCGGGACATTGAGGACCGTGTAGGTACCCGCTCCGTCCGTCACTCCGGCAAACGTCACTCCCTTTTCATTATCTTGCAAGGTGATGTTTGCACCACGGATGACAGCACCCGTTGCATCTGTCACCTGGCCAGCTACCTGGCCGGTTGTCGCCTGCGTTCTGCCGGCCAATGGCACAAGCCAGAACACCAGGCAGAGCCCCCCCGCCAGAAACAAAGTCTCAATTCTGAACTGCATTTGGACCCTCCAGAGAGATCTTCGGGCGAGAAACCATGCACGCCACAGCTCCACCAGGGGTTCTGGCGCCGGCAAACGTTTTCTTTGCTCGATGGAACGAGATCCTATGCACCGGGACAAAGCACTGTCAAGCGCGCCGATCCAGACACGGAGCGATTCCCCCAAGCAGATCAGCCGATCAAAACCACGAATCTCACCTTGCCGGAATGCTGCCTGGCTGATCAACGGGGAGGCATGCCATTGTTACCTTAGAGACCTCCAAAGTTCGCTCACGCCATGCTCGGTCTGGCGAACTCAGCGCCCTCTTTCTGGCCGGCAAACTCCAGCCGTTTCTTTCGGATGACCGACCTCAGCACTTCCCGGTCCAGGACCGGTACGCAACCAGTTGCTTCAGACGCTGGTTCTCTTTTGCCATCTGACCACGCCGCTGCGCCTGCTCACGCCACCCCCCACCCGTAGAGCGTGGCCGCGCTGATTTCATGCTCCCGAGGGCACAGGGGGATCGCCATCGAAGCAATCGACTCTTGCGGTGAATCTTGGGTCGGAGGGGACTCGGGAAGAACTCAAAAGGTCAGCTAAATTGTCGAAGGATTTGGTGGACCTGGTCGGGATCGAACCGACGACCTCTTCCATGCCATGGAGAATCAATAACTTACGGCACAGACGGCAAAGGAGTTATGAACCGGTATAGCCGTCAAAACCGGCACAGTCGGCGCTAATTGGCACCAAATTGACACCAAAAACCTGCATCCAGATTGGGCTTGATTGGGCGGGCTGAAACGTGGCGGGATCGGCCCCACCCCTACCCGCTGTTGCTGCGAATCGCAGTCGCGGCCATTTCAGGAAGTGTCCTGGTCCTGATCGGTATGATAATCATCCTCTTTGTGGTTGATTATCATCCATAATATGGCCGATTATAAACGTATGATCCATCGCCACCTTGCCGAACCCCTGCGAGATGCGCTTGCCGATACGCCTGCCGTGCTGATCAACGGTGCTCGCCAGACGGGGAAGAGCACTCTGGTCCAATCAACCGACTTAGCCTCGCAGAATCGACAATATCTTACCTTCGATGATCCCGGCATCCTTGCCGCCGCTAGACGCGATCCCAACGGCTTCATCGGCGGCCTGAACCTGCCGGTCACACTCGACGAGGTCCAACACGTTCCAGAGTTGTTCCCCGTGATCAAAGCCGCCATCGACCGGAATCGTCAGCCTGGACAGTTTCTGCTGACAGGATCTGCAAATGTCATGCTGCTGCCAAAGCTCTCCGACTCATTGGCTGGGCGCATGGAAGTTCTCACCCTCTGGCCGTTTTCCCAGGGAGAGTTGCGCGGGCTGAGAGAAAATTTCGTCGAGCATCTATTTTCAACGGGTCACGCAAATAGGTCCGGCAGAAGATCCTCTGTATCTTGGGAAGAACTCCTGGAGATCATGGTCGCAGGTGGATATCCGCCTGCCGTCGCCCGCCACACCCCGGCACGCCGCGACGCCTGGTTCCAGTCCTACGTTTTGACAATGCTCCAGCGCGATATTCGCGACCTGGCCAGCATCGCCGATTTCACCGCGATCCCACGTCTCCTCTCGGTGGTTGCTGCCCGCGCAGGTAGCTTACTCAATTTTGCTGATCTTTCCCGAACCATGGCGCTGCCCCAGACGACACTGAAGCGCTATTTTGCTTTGCTCGAGAACACATTTCTGGTGCAACTCCTTCGCCCCTGGGCACGGAATTTGGGCAAGCGCGTGATTCAGACCCCGAAGGTCTACCTCAATGACAGCGGCCTGCTTGCATATACTCTCGGAGCCTCCGCCGACCGCGTGAAAACGGAAGGGAACTTGACCGGCCCTGTACTCGAAAACTTCGTCCTGATGGAGTTGCGAAAACAGTGCGGCTGGAGCGCGATCAGGCCGGATCTATTTTATTGGCGGACAGTCTCCGGCCAGGAAGTCGATTTTGTCTTGGAGGATCGCACCGGCAAAGTGGTCGGAATCGAAGTGAAAGCGGCAGCAACGCTGGGAAGCAACGATGTGCGCGGGTTAAAGGCATTGGCAGACGCAGTTGGAAAAAGCTGGATCCGCGGAGTAGTGCTCTATTCCGGAACCGAGGTCATTCCGTTTGCCGCTGATCTGCACGGAGTGCCTTTGAATAGCCTATGGTCTGAATAGCGCAGAGAATCTAGATACGAGGCCCTGCAAAAGGAGCGCAGTGGATGGTCAGGCAACGCGATCCCATAGAGAGGGCGATGGAATCGGCACTTCAGCCCGGGCGTTTTATTGCCTGGAATCAGGAGAGTGCTCTTGTATCCGGTTTGGAAGAGGTCGAACGCGGCGTTGCCGTTCTGACAGACAGCGATCCTGTTCGTGCCGCCTACCTGTATGAAGCTTTTATCGCAGCCTGTTACCTGAAGGCCGACGAAATCCACTCAGAGTGGGAATTCGGCAATTTTGTTGGCGGGCTGGCCAGCGGATGGATTCGGGCGCGCCAGGCGGGCGGCGCTGATCGCGTAGAAACAGCAAAGACCCTTTTGTCATGGATTGACCGGGACGATTATGGATTCTTCAACGATCTTGGGTTGGAGGCTGCCAAGGTTTTGGACCCAGACAGTTTGGCAGCCTTCGAGATAGAAGTACACGATCGATTTGAAAAGGCAAGGAACAATCGAAGCGATCCATCGGACCACCGCTCCGCCGAGCACTGGGCGCGAATTCTGAGGGTGATCTATGCACAGCAGGGGAGCGTCGAAAGATATGTTGCTGTCTCCGAAAGGACCGGGCTTACACTGGGCGAGTGCGCGGCCGTTGCCCGCATATTGGAATCCAGACGTAAATACGGCGACGCGTTGCTCTGGACCGAGCGCGGCATCGCGATGCGGGACCCGCAGACATCTTATTCGGCTGAGGGACTCGATCTCGCCGGGATGCGCCGCACTCTGCTCCGGAAGCTGGGACGGGTACAGGAAGCATTGGAATCGGCGTGGGCGGAATTCGTAAATCGTCCCAGCTTGTTTGGCTATAAGGAACTCATGCGCAACGTCCCCGCAGCCGGTCGAGTTGCCTGGCAAGAAAGAGCAATGGCCGCCGCAGAACAAAGGAAGTTGGAGCCGTTCATCGAATTGTGCGTGAAGGCAAAAGAAATCGATCGGTTGGCAAAGCGTCTGGAATGCACCGGTGATTGTGAACTCGAAGGCCTCAGCCATTACGTCACCGAACCAGCAGCAGCGGCTCTCAAAAAAACGTATCCGGCCGTGGCGGCAAAACTCTTCCGTGCGCTTTCGATGCGCATTCTCAGGGCAGCCAAAAGCAAGTATTACGACGCGGCGCTTAAGCACCTTGAAGAAGCCCACCGCTGTTACCTGGCCGCCGGTCTTGGGCAGCACTGGGAAGCGCTGGCGCTCGAGATACGCCGGGATCATTTTCGTAAGTCCGGCTTCATGCCTGGATTTAATGCGATCATTGCGGGCAAGAAAATGCGCGCGGAGCCTTCTTTCCTCGATCGGGCGCGCCAGCGGTGGGCGGACAAGACGAAATCGTAAGACGAGTGTTCACACTGCGCGACTTCGGCGCGCAGGTTTGCCATGTGCGGATGGCGCCAGTTTTGCTTTCGCGGACTCTTTTACAGGTTTCGGAGAAAGCTGATTTCCATTTCGATCCTGTGACGGCATTCTCTCCCTGGCGTCCCGCCAGCGTTTCACCTGCGCCTCCGCGATGCGTTTCCTTGCTGCTGCTGTGAGCGTCTTGCGCCGTGATCCGGCAGGCTTGCCACTGACCGCTGGCGCTCCTTCCGGCGCGCTCCCTGCATCAGCGCGAACTGTTTTCGTCTTTCCAGGAGCGGCGGTCTTATTGCTGTGCGGTGATTTTGCCGGAATTCGCTGCTGGGCATTGCCCGTTCCGCCTTCGGTCTCGAGTTCGATGCCAAAGACGTCGGCCAATTGATCGTTGGCGATCGTCTTCCTGCCCGCGTCTTTCAGCTTTGGCGCAGGGTGGTCGGCTTGCGCGATTAGCTCAAGATGATCAACCTGCCTCAGCTTGAATAGAAGCTGGGGTTCGCGATCGAGACGGTTGCCAACGCCGTACAACGTGGCAGCGACGTGCTTGCACATGCCCGCCCAGTCGGGGCAGGAGCAGGACATCTCGATATCCACGGGCGCCGGGAACAGGCCGCAGTCACGGCTGGTCACGACGGACATAACACTTGTCGAGAGCCGTCCCTGTAAGAGCTCGACCACCGTGCCGATCCCGGCGCCACACTGTTGTTTGAGTTTCTTCCAGCGCGGTGCGGCAAGTGGCCGAATCTGGATGACGATGCGGTAGAGGCTCGAGCCGCTGACCATAGACGTGATCTTGCCCGTCTCGATTTGGAGATCGACCACCGAACCGTTGCGCACGTAGGTGCGGCCGCGCGGCAGGCGATTCGAGAAATCGCTGTATGATTCCAGGTTGTCGCACCAAGCTTTGCCCCAGAATGTGGCGGCTATTTTGCGGCCGGCGATCGCGACTGGCGACACCTGCTTGCCTTTCCCGGAAAGCCGCTTAACGTCGCGCAGCGCATTAGCACGCCGCTTCGCTACAGGAACATACGGGCGATAGCCCCATCCCATCGAGAAACCTCGTCAGGTATTTTCTACATGGCGAAGCCCACTCGAGTCTGAGGAAAACAGGGCGCAAATCCGGCTTGCATTCAGGCGCAGAGAAAGCCATGCTGTGACTATGGCCATTGATCTCGTTCAAATCCGCCTGCTTGCCCAGCAGAAAGAAGACGAGAACTGGAACTTCCGCCATTTTCTGAAATTCGAGTGCAAGCTCGATGAGAAAGAAGTGGACCGGCAGGTATGGGAAACCACGAAGCGCGTCTGGGCCGGTATTGATTGCACGGCTTGCGCCAATTGTTGCCGGGTTGTAAAGCCATCCTTCAATGAAGACGATGTGAATCGGCTGGCCGGACGGCTTGGAATGACGCCTTTGCAGTTCATTGATACTTACCTGGAGCCCAACGAAGACGAAGACAATCCCTGGATAACGCGCACCACCCCGTGCCCGTTCCTGAAGGACAACCGCTGCAGTGTGTACGAAGACAGCCCCGCCGAATGCAAAGGATACCCGTATCTCTACGAACCCGAATTCTCGTCGCGCACGATGGGGATGATTGACCGGACCTTCACCTGCCCGATCGTATTTGAAGTGTTCGAGGCATTGAAACAAGTGGGGGGATTCGGGCGGTAGAAAAAGCACTGAAGCAGGCTACTTTTCCGTCGCCTTTCCGATGTCCAGCGCCACAAAACGCAGCAATTCGGCATTGCTCATCTCCGTGAGAAGCGCCTCCCCGCCGCCGTCCAGCAAATCGCGCGCCAAGCTCGTCTTTTGCGCAATCAATGCGTCGATTTTCTCCTCGACCGTGCCGCGGCAGATGAATTTATGCACCAGTACGTTGCGCTTCTGGCCAATACGAAAGGCGCGGTCCGTAGCCTGGTTCTCGACGGCGGGATTCCACCAGCGGTCAAAGTGAATCACGTGCGACGCAGCGGTCAGATTCAACCCCGTTCCGCCGGCCTTGAGCGAAAGCACAAAGAACGATGGTCCGTCGTCCCGCTGAAAAGCCTCTACCAGCTCGCGCCGTTTGCCAACGGCAGTCTCGCCGTGCAGGACCAGCCCCGGCCGCCCGAAGACGCGGGCAAGAAAACCGGCCAGCGGCGCCGTAATCTCGCGGAATTGCGTGAAGACCAGCGCCTTCTCCTGCCGCTCTGCCAGCTCTTCGCCGATCTCTCCGAGGCGCGCGAACTTTCCACTGTCGTCGGCCGCATAACCGTTATCGCCGGTCCACTGCGATGGATGATTGCAAATCTGCTTCAGCCGCATCAACGACGCCAGCACAATGCCACGGCGCTTGATTCCGTCGGCCCCGTCGACGGCCGCGGCCAGCTCCCTCACTGCCTGATCGTAGAGCACAGCTTGCCGCCGGCTCAATCCACAGTAGGCGTTCACCTCGGATTTCTCCGGCAGATCGGCAATCACGCGCTTGTCAGTTTTGAGGCGGCGCAGAATATAAGGCCGCACCAGCGTGCGCAGCGGACCATAGGGATTGGGGCCACCCGTCGCAAACGGGGTCCCCGGCGAGCCGATCTTTGGCTCGCTGGTGTGAGAAACTCCTTCGGCCATCTGCTTGGCCAAGCGACCAAATGCCTTGGCGCCTCCCAACAGGCCGGGATTGAGGAAGTCGAAGAGTGACCACAGGTCGGAGAGACGATTCTCCACCGGCGTGCCCGTTAGCGCTATGCGGCCTTCTGCGCGGAGTTCCTTCACCGCCCGGCTCTGGCGTGTGCCGGAGTTACGGATCGCCTGAGCTTCGTCGAGAACCACCAACCGCCAGTTGCGCCCGCGCAGCCATTCCAGCCGGGTGAGCATCGCGTAGGTGGTGATCACCAGGTCGCAATCGTTTACCGCATCGCCGGCCTCGGTGACGCCCTCCGAGGGATGCACTATGAGTATCGATAACGACGGCGAAAATCGCCCAAGCTCCGCTTTCCAGTTCGCGATGAGCGAGGCTGGAACCACCAGCAGGCTGGCTTTGATCTCGGCTTTCGCTTCCTCCTTCAGATGCAACAGCAGCGCGATCACCTGAACGGTCTTGCCCAGCCCCATATCGTCGGCAAGGCATGCGCCCAGGCCCAGCCGGGTGAGAAATCGGAGCCAATGGACTCCGGCTTTCTGATAGGGGCGGAGATCGCCGCGAAGGCCGGTCGGAACGGCATCGCATCCGGCGTCCTGTTCGCGCAACTCGCCTAGCAACTGTTCCAGATCGGTGCCGGCGGAGATGCTGGCCCACTGGCGCGCTGCTTCCGGCTGTTCGTGGGCCGCATCTGGTCCCAGTTGGATACCCGCAAGCAGGCGCATCCCTTCAAAGAAAGTGAGTCCCCCGTCCCGCGCCTCGCGCTCCACCTTTTTCCACTGTTTCAGCGCATCGGCCAGCTTCTCCCGGTCCACCTCTACCCATTTGCCGCGCAAGAGAACCAGCCCGCTCTCCGAGCCGAGGAGCTTTTCGATTTCCTGCGCATCCAGCGGGTCGCCGTCAAGCACCGCCCCCACCGAGAAATCAAGCAGCGCATCTACACCAAGCTTCCCCTTCAACTGCTGGCCTATCTTCACGCTCACGACCGGACGTGGGGGATGCGTGGCCTTCCACCAATCGGGCACGCGAACGATGAGGCCGCTCGACTCGAGCGCCGGTATGGATTGCAGGAATTGATAGGCCTCACTGGGCGTCCAGGCCAAAGGCTGGTAAATCCCGCCGGAGTCGGCCAGCTCTTTTACCCAAGCAACGGATTCTGCTGCCTGCTGGATGGGCTGCAGTAAGGCCAGCAGCGCCGCGCGGTTCCTCACACCGGCGTACTCCTGGAGAGCGCGGTCCAGCGGCAGGTGTTGCGCCTTGCCCTGTGCAGAGAGCCGCGTGGCATAGGTAGCAAGAAAAGCAAACGGAGACTCAGGATCCCGCTTGTTCTCGGCCAGGTGAAAGGTCACGCGCCCTACGGTCCGCCAGGCTGGATTGAGCCGGTGCAAATAGTCCCGGGCGTTCAGTCCAGACGCGCGCGCTTCCTCGCGTACCTGGCTATCGAGTTCCTGCCACCATTGAACAAGACAATCAGGGCTCAGATATTCCAGCCCGCGCATGGGCGGCGCTTGCAAAGCTGCATCCGCAAACTGCTCCGCAGCAGGTGCCGGCAAAGCAGGCAGTTCGGACGCGCCGGAAATCTCCGGAAGGTGGCAGAGGGCGGCTAGATAGCGGGCGGCGAAGTCACGTGCCCAGGCGAAGTCGGGCGGTAATGGAGAGGTAAGTTCGCGCGCTCCCAGTTGCAGTAGGCCATGGGCCTCCGACGCCAAGAACGCCCGCCAGACGCGTTCGCACCAGGGGCCATCCGGCAACGCTGGCTCGGAAACCACATCCAGGACAAGCAACCGGCCATGCGGGGAAATGGAAATAGCTAAACTCATCCGATTTCTGCTGCTCTGAATTCAATCTAGCCGATCGTGGCAACGGGTGGGCAGAGCCGTTCCCATCGTCAGGTCAGCCGACTCACAGCCGCGCAACAGGGAGTACCGATCTCGGATTCCGATCCTCACAGTCTTCCGGTTTGCGTTGCCTAGTAAGAAGACGGAAAGGAGATAGCATGAGCAGGTTTCAGCAAGGGAGCCTATTCAAGTTGAAACGTAAAAGTCGCCCTGACGTTTGGGTCTTCAGATGGTATGACAACAGTTCGGGAAAACGGAGGTACAAGAAGCAGATCATGGGGAGCGTGGTTGAACTCCGGAATCGCCAGGAAGCTGAAAAGGCAGCCATCGGTTTCCGGAGTTCGATCAATGCTGATGTCGGAACTCCGAGATGTGTGTGCGATCTCGCCGCTCATTATCGACTGCACGAACTTACCGTTGAGAAAAAGGCATTTTCAACAATTGAAGGCCATCGATTTTTGTTTGAGCGTTACATTGAACCTCGCTGGGGACACTTCCGGCTCGGCGCTGTTCGAACGATTCAGGTCGAGGAACGGCTGGATTGTCTTGTGCTGGCACCAAGTTCGAAGGCGAAACTGAAGAGCATTCTATCGACGCTGTACAACCACGCCATCCGGTATGAATGGCTCACTTTCAATCCAATCAGCCGCGTCAGGACTTCATCGAAACGTCTCCATGACAAGGACGTTCTCACTCCAGAGGAGTTTCAGCGCCTAGCAGAACAGCTTTCCGTACGCGATCGGGCGATGGTATTACTTGCCGGAAGCACTGGCCTGCGCCGTTCGGAGATGATCGCCTTGACTTGGTCGGACCTAAACACCAGGTCGATGGAAGTCAATGTACTGCGGTCCTGTGTACGCAACCGAATTGGGAAGACCAAGACAGAGTCTTCTCGTCGCCCCGTACCTCTCCATCCGATCGTACTCAGCGCGCTTCTGAATTGGCGGGCTGAGTCGCGTTACGCCGCGGAAACCGACTTTCTCTTTCCTTCAATTCGGCTCAAAGGCACCAGACCTCTCAGTCCGGATAGCGTATTGAAGAAGAGCATACGCCCTGCTCTTGCGCGGACCGGCATCACGGGCAAACAGATCGGCTGGCACAGCTTCCGTCATTCGCTCGCAACGAATCTGCGAGCGCTGGGCATCGACATCAAAGTCGCTCAGGAATTGTTGCGCCACGCGAGTTGCCGGACGACGCTCGACATTTACACTCGTGCCGTATCCGAGCAGAAGCGGGATGCAAATTCAAAAGTTGTTGAGATGATGCTCCCTGCGGAAGTGAGGAGATTTCAGCACCCTTCCGCACCCTCGTCCGGAGCGGTGCCCTTGCAAGTTGTTGATTTTGGTGGACCTGGTCGGGATCGAACCGACGACCTCTTCCATGCCATAGCGGGAGGAATCGTAAAATCAACAACTTACAACGGGTTCGGGAACTGCCAAGTACCTGTAAATACCTGGAAAAACGTGTTAGGCAGGAAAAGATTGGGTTGAAGATTGGGTTGAAACTTGGGTGGAAATCCGAGTTGCTACCGATTGTTTGCCGCCCTGAGCACTTTCTCGAAAACGGTCGTGGACTTACTACACGCTTCATCTTGGCGGTGGCGCTGCCACAAGGGCCCCGGCCAAGCTCGCGATGTTCATTCCGCGCGTCGGCCACGCGGTGATTCGACGGCTGCATTGCGCTGCGAGTGAGCGTCCTTACGTCTCAGAGTCGAGACTTGGATATAGTATCGTGTCCCCCGACCGGCCGCAAGAGACCGGCGCGGGAGGCAGCAGAGCGGTTTTCCCACTCGCCGCGTCTTGCGTGACTTTTCCGGAAGCATTTGCATAGACCGATATGCCTGGACTGAGGCCCGTTTATGGATATCAATCCAAAATTTGTTCCATAACCGCTTGGCGATCAGGCATTTATTCGCTCAGCAATGAGAGAAGTGCTCATGGCAAGCAGCATTTTCAAACGCTTCAGCGGGGTAAACCCTGCCGTGCAAAGGCCTCCTTTCAAGGGCCGACCGGAGTCATAGCCAACTCCCCAGCCAATCCGAACACATCTCCAATGTTGCCCAGACCTGAAAACGACATGAGTTGTTCCACCGTTATCGCCCGGATGAACCCCAATGGT
>Ga0335069_10008584_pt1 | contig 14612 bp, 7 predicted proteins | sample Lox_Sample_11_FD_206714 | JGI IMG/M metagenome (GOLD analysis project Ga0335069, IMG submission 206714) | Soil microbial communities from Loxahatchee National Wildlife Refuge, Florida, United States - Lox_Sample_1.1 | ecosystem: Environmental > Terrestrial > Soil > Wetlands | place: USA: Florida... | reverse complement strand
AATCCACAAACGGGAATATCCAAGGAACGGTTGCCGATGCACAGGGTGCCATCATCGGAGGAGCCACGGTCACCGCTCGAAATATGGATACCGGTTTGATCGTGAGGGCTACAACCAGCGAAGCTGGTGTGTTTGCGCTCTCCAATCTGCCTCCCGGTCGTTACGCAGTGACGGCGGAAGCTCCGGGCATGAAAAAGTACACGCAAGAGGGGATCACGGTTGCGACTCAGAGTACGGTAGGCTTGGACCTCAAATTACAGGTGGGTTCCACAACCGAGAGCGTAACCGTATCTTCCGATGCTGCTCAGTTGCAAACAGAAAGCTCCGATGTCAGTACCACCGTCCAAAATACCCTCGTGGAGAACCTTCCGCTCGAAGTTTCCGGCACGATTCGCAACCCGGTGCAGTTCCTTATCCTGGTACCCGGGTTCGTGGGTGGTGTGGGCAATGATCCTGGAAGCAACTCGACCGACGATTTCAAACTCAACGGCGGGCAAATGGGGGGAACTGACATTCTCGTCGACGGCGTTTCGATTTCGCTGGTTTCTCCCAATACGCAATGGAACAAGGGCGTATCAGCGGAGGGCGTGCAGGAGTTCAAAACGCTTCAAAGCAATTTTGCCCCGGAGTTCGGTAATTCTGGCGACGCCATTGTCAATCTCTCGATGAAATCCGGCACCAACAACTTTCACGCTTCGGCTTACGATTTTCTTCGCAACCGCGAATTCGATGCAAGATCCTGGGCGCTGGATGTGCAGAACACCTATAACTTAAACCACGGCTTGCCACGCAATCCCCAGCCCGCGGACACCCAAAACGATTTTGGGTTTACCGTTGGCGGCCCGGTGTTCTTGCCCCATTTGTACGACGGTCGAAACAAGACCTTCTTCTTCTTCGATTACGAGGGATTCCGCTTTCACACTGGCAGTTCCTCGACGGAATCGTGGATCCCTGAGTCTTTCCGGGGCGGGGATTTCTCGGCGCTCTGCGGCACAGGATTCACTGGGGGAATTTGCAATGATCGCGACGCAAGCAACAACGTGATCAACCAGATTTACGACCCGACAACACACATTCCCATTTCGGGCAACGTTCTGAGCAATGACCCCAACTACACGCCGAGCGCAGTCATGGCTAAGGTAATGTCACTACTGCCGGCAACGAGTGGCAGTCTGACGAACAACGTATTTGATCAGTCCAAGTCCACGACGAAGGCAAACATGTGGGATCTGAAGATCGACGAGACCATTTCAGACAAGCAGCGGTTTTCGTTTGGCTTTGACTACGACAATACCAAGACCGGGGGCACTTCCATACTGGCGCCTTTCCTCGGTTCGCAGACACCGCAAGACACGCGTTATGTGAGATTTACCCACAATTATGTCTTTACTCCAACCGTGGTCAACGAGTTTCTGGTGGGCTTCAGCCGACGTTTCCGAACGGAAGCCTCCAATGGCATAGGTCAGAATTGGCCGCAGAAGATTGGCCTGACCGGAGTGGCGCAGACGACGTTTCCCTGCATAAAGTTCATTGGAACGAACTATCAAGATAACCTGAACAACTGCGGTGCTTCGCAGTTTGCCGACAACGTATATCAGATAAACGACTCAGTGAGCCTCGTTCGGGGAAAGCACACGCTCAAATTTGGGGGTGGATACCGCGGATTGCAGTTCAATACACGCCGGCTCACGCAATCCTCGGGTGAGTTTCACTTCAATGCGGCTGAGACGGGTTATGCCGTAGCCAGTGGCTTGTTTGGACTCGTCAATGAAGGCACACTGAATTACGGGCACGCCAACGGCCCACGTTACAAGGATTTCTCGCTCTACGCCCAGGATACCTACAAAATCACGCAACGTCTGACCCTTACCTATGGCCTGCGCTACGACTTGGACTTGCCCGCCCGGGAATCGCAGGATCGATTTTCCGAGGTTGATCCCAACCTACCGAATCCCGGCGCAGGGGGCATTCTGGGCGCCTATACCTATTTTGGGAGCGGTCCTGGCCGGAACGGCAGGCATCGCCTGCAGGACACTTACACAAAAGCTTTCGGCCCGCGCCTGGGATTTGCCTACAGCATCAATGAAAAGACTGTCCTGAGGGGTGGATACGGAATCTTTTACGAACCGCTCAAAGAAGGTTCCTTCGCCGATCAGGACGGATTGGGATTCTTCAACATTGAGAATCTAAGTGTAGGCAACGGCGCACCGTTTCAGATCGACAATGGCTTCCCCCACATCCAGCCAGCATCGGGCCCATTCACACCTGAAGGCCAAAATGGAAACGGTGGCGTGTTGCTGGTTCCGCGTAACAGCGGGCGGCCGGCCGACATTCAATCCTGGAACCTCGATGTACAGCGGCAGATCGCGAAGAACCTGCAAGCAAGCGTTGCCTATGTGGGTTCAAAGGGAACCCATCTGCCGGCGCTGGTCATCATTCCCAATCAGGTCAACCCGAAGTATCTTTCCTTGGGCAGCGAGTTGACGATGGATTCAGGTTGCCTGTCGGCAGGAACTTGCCCCAATGCAATTGCCGCAGGAGTAACGCTGCCCTACGCAACCTTCACTGGACCTATTAATCAGGCACTCCGCCCCTTCCCCCAGTACGGCGATTTCAATCAGGAAGACAACTCCTTCACACCGGACCGTACCGGGAATTCGACCTATCATGCCATGCAGGCCCAAGTGAACAAACGCTTCGCCGCAGGGTTGAGCTTCCTGGTCTCCTACACGGTCTCCAAGAACATTACCGATGCTGACTCCCAAGGCCCGGGTGTTCAGGGCTTCATTGGGGCTAATGCCTGGATTGGAGAGAATTCGTACAATCGCAGAGCAGAAAAAGGGATAAGCTCCCTCGACACCCCCCAAAGGCTGGTCTCGAGTTTCTTTTATGAGCTTCCCATGGGCCGTGGAAAGCGGCTGTTGAACTCAGGCGGTTGGGCCGACCGTCTTGTCAGTGGTTGGTCCGTGTCCGGGATATTGACGTACCAGTCCGGACAGCCGACCGAGGTCTATGCCCCTTGTTCCGGTACGGCGGGTGACGTTCTCTTCGGAGGATGTCACTTCACCGGCAGTGCGCGTGTGAATATTATTCCCGGCGTTAAACAGTCGAATGGCCGGGATCTGAATCCGTTCACCACTCCATTCTTCAATGCCAACGCTTTTGCCGCGCCAAATCCTTTTACCTTTGGCAATGAGCCTAGAACGCTGGCGAGCGCACGCGTGTTCGGTGGGCGAAACGAGGACATCACCATAGGAAAGAAAACCAGGATCGGGGAACGAGGGGTGATCGATTTCCGGGCGGAGTTTTTCGACATCTTTAACCGCCACATCTTGCAACAGCCCGGGGGCCCTGGAGGGTTCGCCACACAACTGGGGTCGCCATTTATCCCGGCTGATAGTGCCGGTTGCCAGCAGGCGTTTGCCTGCGGTTTCGGCGCAATCAACAGTGCCAGCGGACCGCGTACGATCCAGTTCGGCCTGAAGATTGAATATTAATTAAGGAAGCCCTGCTGGGGACCTGGTCTCCAGCAGGGTACTAAACCGAATCCTGATCCTTCCCTCAGCTCAATGACATCTCTCGACCGCCGTGTCTTCATCAAGACCTGTCTCGCGTCTGCCGCTGGTGCTCGCTATGGCAGACGCTTGCAAGGCGTGAACCCGCCGGTTGCAGAAAACCAGCAGGGGAGTACGAGTCTTGACAACGGCCACCAGCAACTGCGCGTCTCTCCACAAGGCGAGTTGTTTTCTTTTCAGAATTTCCTTCATGTGGCAAATGACTGGCGTCCAGCTACACTGCCGGGCATTTCTCCCCTGACGGGTCCTTCATTCCCGCTTCGCGCTTCGCGCATTGCAAAAGACGGGTCGGTCCTGAAATGCACAGGTTCAGCCAATGCCCAAGATCTCCACGACCAGTCGTTTTCTTACGAGTGGGAGGCCAATATCTCCGCTCAGAATTTCGGCGGAGATTGCTCCTGGTTTCGCTTCCGCACCAAGCTGAGCTTGCCGCGCGACATTAGGCTTCATCAGGGAAGTCAGCCTGAGCCGCAGATCGTAGTCTGGCTGAGCACGAATTCAACGCTAATGGAAGGACAGTCGGGCAGTTGGAGACGTGTCTTGCTGCAGCAGCCAACTCGCAATTCGCTCGGCGCCTGGGGTAACGATCTGCCCGCAGTCTACTTGCTCGATCAGAATGTCGGCGTCGAAACCATGATGTTTTTCGACGTCAGCGATATGGATTGGATGGGCATACAGAATCTTCCGCGGTTCCTGGTTTATCGCTGCTCTAGTATTTCGCGCATTCATATCGATGGCACACAGCGTATGGGCGTTGGTCTCATTGCCGATCAGGCTACCGGCGACATACTGCCCGCAGGCGAAGTTAGATTCACATACTGGTTGATGCAGCGCTCCGTCCCTGATCTGCTGACCGAACAAGAGGCCGTTGCACGTTGGATGGAAGCGTTGCTGCCGATTTTTGAGGAACGGCTCACGTGGCCGAAGTGTGCCACGACATGGAAGGATTTTGCCGCCGGTACTGTTGCCAACTTGCAAAACAAGGCCACTACGGAAGTGGAGGCCAGCGGCCATACCGGGCTCTCCGCCTACGTGAAACAGACCTCCCAACTGTGGAAGCAGCCTGCCGACAATTTTGAGTTGATGACTTTGGCTGATGTTCTCTGGGCATTACTGTTGTATGTTCGTTTGCATCCCTCCCCTGCTGTTGAAGCCGAGTGTCAAAAGTTTTTGGATGACCTGCCAGGGTTCTATCACTCGGACACGCACAGTATCAGTAATGACTTTAATCGTTCCCCGAAGGAAAGGGCTGATTCCTGGTATCCCTTCGAGAATGGCCTGGTCAAATACCCCATGATCGGGGCCTTGGCGGGATTGGAACAGGTCAAGCGCAACTTTCTGGATGCCTTCGCCACTGCGCAGAAGATGGCGCGTAAATACGACTACATGTTCCCAATTTATTACACGGTTTCAGACTTGAAGGCCGAAGGCGCGGGAACGAATTATGCGATTGGTGGGCTGTACGCTTGGGCAGCTTTAATCGCGAATGATTTGACGAAAGATCAGGCATATCGCGATGAGGCGCGCAATGCAATCCGCGCACTTTGCACGGTTCCATCGGAGAGGCTGTTTCACGAGCCTCAGGAACTCGCATATGGTGCGCTGGCGGCGGCAGAGCTTGGATTGCAGGATGAGGCCAGATATCTTCTCTTCGAACAGCTGCGAATGTTCTATTGGTATTCCGATCCGAGTCAGAAGACGCACGACATTCGTGGCATGGCGCAGGCCGCCGCATCGATTCTCTATCCCGCGTTCAAGGAGAACGTCGAGGCGATCCTGCCTTGGACGGGCATCATGAAACGGGGAATTGTGATCGAAGGCCTGCTTCGTTTTATGGATCAGCAGCGGCGCAATAACTTCAGCTTCTTCGAAAAATGCTCGGAAGATCGTCAAAACGTCACCATGGGATTCATCCCCTTCGAGAATTTGGGAACCCTGGAACTGGCTGGCCAAACCGGCAACGTCGGCAAGGAGATCTATGGCTCGGGCGAGTGTATCTGGCTGTATCTGATGTTTGAGGCACTCGGTCAGGTCAGTGACCGCGAGATGATGATGGTCAACCTTGATCTGCTGGATATCCGCGAGGCTCGGCAATTTCCCCCACGACCGCTCAACTTTGTTCTTTACAACCCGACAGAACAATCCCGCTCCGCAATGCTCGGGATCCCTGCGGCGCAAGGCGCTACCGTTCGGTGGAGTGCGAACGGCGAGACAGTACGCGAGAGCATCAATATTCCGGCGAAGGGAATCCTACGCCTGGTCGCGAACTTCTGATTTGCGATCTGATGTTGTCACACACGCGGTTGCATTGCAGTCTCGAACACGCTGCTGCCGCAGGAGGTACATATACTATGGCAAAGGTTTTCGCCTGTGGAGGCGCGCACATTACTTCTTCCACTGTCCTTGCGTTCGTCCTGACCGCGGCGGCCGCACACACCACATTGCCGTTTGGCAGGTGGAGCAGAATTTCCGATTCGCCGATTATCGCTCCACAAGGAACTGGCTTTGAATCCGCGGGTACTTTTAACCCCGCTGTGGTGAAGTATGACGGAAAATTCGTAATGCTGTACCGGGCTCAAGACCATCAGGGTAAGTCATCTCTCGGCTACGCCACCAGTCAAGATGGCGTCCATTTCCTACGACGTCCCGAGCCGGTCATGGTCGCAGAAGCGCTCTACGAAACCGGTGGCGGAGTCGAAGATCCTCGCCTGGTCAGGATAGGAGATACTTTTTATCTCACCTACACCGGCTATAACAATCAGGGCGGTAGTGGCATCCATGCCACGGGACCGATTCACGGCGATGCGCAACTGTGCATGGCGACGTCCACCGATCTCATCCATTGGAAACGGCAAGGCGTTATCATGCCGGCCTACAAGGGCAAATGGAATGTAGGCTGGACCAAGTCCGGCGCCATCCTCCCGGAGAGAATTAATGGCAAGTACTGGATGTACTATCTGGCTGATGGAAAGAATCAGCTAACGCAGATGTCGATTGCGTATTCCGAGGATCTGGTTCACTGGACGGATGTACTCGACCACCCCGTATTGGCAAGCCGGCCAAAGATGTTCGACTCGCAGGTGGTAGAGCCCGGACCTGCGCCCGTCTTCACCGAGAATGGCATTTTTCTGATTTACAACGGAGCGGACGATAGCAACGTTTACCGAACCGGATGGGTACTGTTTGACAAGAATGATCCCACCAAGGTCGTTGCTCGCGCGGAACAACCGATCTTTGAACCTGTGCACGATTGGGAAAAGGCCGGGCAAGTTCCCAACGTTGTGTTTGTCGAGGGGTTGGTGGAGGACGGCAAGCGGTGGCTTTTCTATTATGGCGGTGCCGACAGGTATGTTGGGGTAGCGTCCGCAGTCGTTCGTTAAATTAAGGCCGCTCACTACAGCCAATCTGCCATCTTGGATCACGAGCGCGCTTATGTGCTTACATCTGGCACCTGCTTGCCAAATCGCCAGTCAAGGGGATCACCTGCTTTTATGGCCGGGATTTCACGCCGCCAGTTCATCGCAAGCTCAACCGCTGCCGGGTTGGCGGGAATTCTTCCGCAAGAAACATTCTGGAATGGAGCGGACCAATCCTCGAGTTCCCGCGTGAGTGTGAAAGCCTCGGGTGATACTCACTCCGGTTATCACGCCATCATTCTCTTTGACGGACGACCAGTCGGGCATAGCGGTGAGGGCGAGTTTTCCGCGGTATTCCAGAATGCCGATCGCAGCGTCGAAGATCGCGTGCGCGACTGGCGAGGCAGTTCGCGCACGGAAAGTGAAGGCCGACTATTTTTAGAGGGCGACTGCCCGCTGGCGAACCTGAAAGCGACCCTTTCTGTACAGGTGGAGTATCGGGTGGTGGCTCCGCGCGTTCTGCGAAAACAGATTCGGCTGCATCAGGCAGATGTTTACGATTTGTTCTATCAACTGACAAATTGCCTGGAACCCTTCGAACCACCAGCTTGTTTCTGGAGCTTCAATCAGCTCCGCTGTAAAGGTGGTCCCTTGCATGAATATTTTCCCGCTGCCGGATTTCGCGCGCATGACAATGTCACAGTCGGTCTGCTTACGGATTCAGGCTATCGCAATGGATGGAACCGAATCATCCGGCGCGATGGAAAACCTGTCAAACCCGCGCCGCACAGACTTACCGATCTTAACCTTTGTTATATTTGCCGCGAAGATGATCGGAATCAGCGCCGTTTCTTCCTGAGCCAGACCTTCGGCGAGGAACTCGTACGGGAGAAAAACCAAGACAGTGGCGCTCCGGTGTCCTTGCCGGACCCCTCAAACTGGCATAAACGAGGAGATGTGGGGGTCGAAGAGCACAGCGGGACAACCGTTCTGCTACTTCCCGATTCGCAGGCCGGCGCGATTATTCCATTTTCTGCTCAAGACTCTGAACTCTACTCACTATCTTTCCAGTATCGGGCTAAGGAGTCGTTCTCAGTTCAATTTTGGGATCTTGATGAGAGATTCAATAAACTGCAAAATCTCACCCTCTACAACGATCGTCTGCCGCCGTCTGCAGAGACGTGGTCGGACTTTCGTACTGACGTTTTCATTCCGTCGCGGCTCGGCAATAGCGCGGCCCTCCACATCTCCATGGCGGAATCGGATCAGGACGTAAAAACGGTGCATCTTCAGCTTCCGTCGGAGATCGAGGTTCGAGATTTGCACCTCCGCCGGGTGGTCACATCGTTACAACCGTATCATCGCCTCGAGATGGACCGGGGATGCGAAAAGACGTCCTTCGTCTTCATCGATGACGAAACTCCAGACACGCTTCGCGGTTATCGCCTCGCGGCCCAGCGATTCCTGGCGGACGGATTGGGCTTTCGCGGGAGCGATACCGAAAAGGCGCTCTACTCTGACCTGATGATGCTCTGCTGGTCGGCCGCCCCGGAATATCAACATCCTATGGTCGCGCCCAGTATCTGGTACTCCGCGGCCGGGGAGATGTATCTGCGCGACAGCTTCTTCGCCCTGAATGGTATTTACAACCGCCAACTGAATGAAGGAGTGTTCGACCTATGGGGCGCCAATCAAGGCGAAGACGGCGCCATCAATACCCTGATGGAACCGAATTTGGCTAACCTCGAGCGTAAATCGAACGATTCGACTCCCCTTTGGTTGATCTGGGCGATACGGAACCGCTCACGCTTTCGGACGGCGCTGCCCGTCGATAAGCTTCGCAAGGCCGCAGAATATTGCCTGCGCACCTATGACAAACGCCACGATGGTCTTTGCTGGGCACAGTTTGTTATGGGGCAGTTGGATGTGGTCGATTTTCCCGAGGGAACTTCTGATATTTGCGAAAACCAAGGCATGTTGGCGGTCACATTGAGAGTGATAAAAGATCTCAACATCCGCGGCGTAAGCGATCAGATTTCCGACGAGTACATTGCGAAGTCAGAAGAAGCCTACCGATCGTACTACGATCCCACGCTGAAGATTGTCCGTCCCGCAAGAGGTATTGGCGACGCAATCGGTTTCGGTGAAATCTTTCCTGAGTTTCTTTCTCTGTGGTTGTTCGGACGCAAAATCCTGACAGATGAGATGCTGATCAACCATCTCGACCGCATTCCTGTTCTCCTGCCGAGCAAAGATGCCCCCTTTCCGGACTCAGGCGGGACCGCACGACCAATTTTCATTGGGCTCAAGGACAATGGCAGAGGCTGGGATTACTTCACCGACACCTGGCATCCCATGATCAGCAAAGAACACGGCTCCAACTACGCCAATCACAATATGGATGGTATTTACTACAACGGTGCAAGCTGGATGAGGATCGAGATCTGCGGATACGTCGCGGGCAAGCTGCATGGATGGAGGAAAGCCGATCAAGCTATCAAGAACCGGCTGTGGGCGGAGGTGAACATCTCTCCCGACTTTCCGACCAGCCAGGAATACCTTGCCACCGATCTCAGGTATCCTTTTTTCGGATATCACCGAGTATTCGCCTGGAATGCCTTTGTGTTGCAAGCGCTCGAAATGGCAGGGCTCCGCAGGCCGGAGATGGATCCTGATTATCACTCCTGTTGACTCGGCGCTGACAGGAGGACACGGCGGAGAATGACGACCGTTATGCGCAGCAACGTAACTCTAAGCAACTCTACGCTCGCTCAACTCGACAGTTCTATTATTCGGCCAAGCCATGATCGGACGCAGATAATGCCCTGGCTGGTTCACATTGGAGCCGGTGCATTCAACCGTTCCCACCTCGCCGTGTACCTGGACGACCTGCTGGCCATGGCGGGCGAACCGCGCTGGGGAGAGGTGGCGGTGGGACTTCTTCCCGCCGATCGGGACATCCATAACGGACTGGCTTTGCAGGACTATCTGTACAGCCTTATGGAGATGGAATCAGGTGAAGAGCGGCTCCGGGTGGTTGGCTCTCTGGTCGAGCATCTGTTTGCGCCAGATCAGACCCAGGCGGTACTGGCGCGGATGGCGGCAACTGAGTGCGCAATCATCTCGCTCACCGTGACCGAGGGTGGTTATTTCATTGAGGATGCCTCGGGGCGCTTCCTGTCCGAGAACGTTCAACTTCGTCATGATCTGGAGCACCCCGACATGCCAGTCACCTGGCTCGGCTATGTGGCAGGAGCAGCCGAGCGCCGGCGAGCCCTGGGGCGCGGTCCTTTCACGCTGCTCTCCTGTGACAACCTCCAGGCGAATGGTGCAATCGCCCGCCGTGCCCTGATGGCGTTCGCCGAATTGCGTGGCGGAGGCCTGCCGCAGTGGATCGAACGGAATGTCACTTTCCCGTGCAGTATGGTGGATCGAATTACGCCGCGCACTACGGCGGAAAACCGCGCGCTTATCCTGGAGCGCTTTGGCGTCGTGGACCACACGCCGGTCGTATGCGAGCCATTCCGCCAGTGGGTTCTCGAGGATGATTTCGCGGCCGGACGTCCGGCCTTTGAACATGTGGGCGTCGAGATGACCCGCGATGTGGCTCCTTACGAGAAAATGAAGATGCGCATTCTGAATGGTGGTCACTCCACCCTGGGCTATTTTGCCGACCTGCTCGGAATCGGACTCATTCATGAAGCCGTAGCGGATCCGCAACTCTATCGACTGCTCGTTGCCTATATGGACGAGGTCAAGCCCGTGGTACCGCAGTTGCCGGGAATAGATCTCGACCAGTACGCGGCCACCGTTGTCCGCAGATTTTCCAATGCGGCCATCCGCGACCAAGTTCCCCGTATCTGCTCGGAAGGCTGCGCCAAGGTTGCGAAGTTCCTCGTACCCCCGTTGGCTGATTTGTTGCGCAGTGGGCGCATGGCGCGCATTCTGCCCCTGGTCATCGCTGGATGGCTGCATTACCAGCGCGGAGTCGATGAGCAAGGCCGTACGATGATCCTGAGCGACGGCCAAGCGGCTCTGCTTGGACCGTTTATCAAGACGGGCTGCGTAGATGCACGATTGGTGCTTGTCGAATCTGCTCTCTTTGGTTCGCTCGCAGCAGAGTTTCCCGCCTGGGCTTCCAGGGTTCAGCAATATCTTGATTTGCTCCGGGGGAAGGGCGTTCGCTCCGCGATAGCAAGCGTGCTCGACGATGGCATCGCGGCTTGAACTGTGCTGCGAGGGAACGCGCGGCTCACCCGCGTAAGGAACAAATGACCCAAGAAGGAGAAGCACACCGACGATGAGCGGCTCACCTTACGCCCGTACCGAGCCCGGGACAACTCCAGTCGCCAGCATGACTGTTGCTGAAAGGCTAGGGATGCATCCCGCACTAGCGATCGGCTATCTTGGCCTTCTACTTTTCATGATCGGCGATGGCGTCGAGGCTGGATTTCTTTCTCCTCTTCTCGTTGATCTGCACTTCAGCACGCAAAGGGTGGCGCTGGTCTTCACTGCCTATGGCGCGACCGCGGCGCTTGCCTCCTGGCTCAGTGGAGCGCTCACGGACATCTTTGGGCCGAAGAAGATAATGTGGCTCGGCCTGCTCATCTGGCTGAGCTTCGAATTTCCTTTTCTTCTCGGCGGCATTGCGCACGCAAACTACTCGGTCATTGTCGTCAGCTACGGCGTTCGCGGGCTGGGCTATCCACTGTTTGCCTATGGGTTCCTCTGCTGGGTAGCCGCTGTCACCCCCGAGCGTTATCGGGGCACGGCCATCGGGTGGTTCTGGTCGGCGCGCACCGGTGGCCTGCCCACATTAGGTGCATTGCTCGCCAGTTACGCAGTGCCGAGAATTGGCGGGTATAAAACGCTTTGGGTCTCTGTGGTGCTTGTGGTCGTCGGCGGCCTGATCACGCTGCTTGGCTCGAAAGAAGAACACGGCAATCTGCCGCTGGCTACGACCGGGGAGAATCCTGTACGGCTGTTACTGCGCGGCATTTCGATCGTGTGGAAACACCCCAAGGTGGGCCTCGGCGGCATCGTGGCTACCATCACCACTACTTCAGAATTCGGTTTTCTCGTCTTCCTGCCCATCTACTACGTGCGCACAGTGGGCTTCACGCTTCCCCAGTGGCTGCAGATCCTGAGCGTGATGTTCGCCACCAATGTCGTGGCCAATCTTTTCTGGGGATGGGTAGGCGACAAAGTCGGCTGGCGACGGACGATCACCTTTGCCGGCGCCTGCGGTTGTGCGCTTACAACCCTCGGGCTCTTTTATGTTCCCCATCTCTTCGGTGCCAACTACGCGCTCGTGATGGCAGCCGGGATGGCCTACGGCATTGCGCTGGCGGGATTCGTGCCCATCGCCGCTATCATGTCCATCCTGGCGCCGGAGTCTCAGGGCGCAGCTATGTCGATTATGAATTTGGGCTCGGGCTTGAGTACCTTCGCCGGGCCCGCAGTCGCTGGGCTTTTTCTCCCGCGGATGGGCGTCTCCGGCGTCATCTGGATTTTCGCCGGTATGTACCTTGTCTCCGCCATCATTAGCTACCAGTTGAAATTACCGGGAGTTCATCCGTTGCGGTAGAGACTGTTTACCTGACCTATCGATCGTTGTAGGCGATACGGCTCCAAGGGAAATTTAGGTGTGATCTTCTAACTCGGCATCGACTCTATGAATATTCGAATCTTCTTCTGGTCACTCACCGCGGCATTGGCAGGTTTTCTATTTGGTTTCGATACCGTCGTCATCTCCGGGGCGGAAAAGACGATTCAATCGCTATGGGGCCTGAGTCCCGGCTTGCACGGTTTTGCTATGGCATCGGCGCTCTATGGAACGGTTGTTGGTTCGCTGTGTGGCGGGTGGCCCGCTGATCGTTTCGGGCGAAGATTTACCCTGCTATGGATCGGTATTCTTTACATTATCGGCGCACTTGGCTCGGCCCTGGCCCCGAATGTCGCGACTTTTACCGTGGCACGCTTTATTGGCGGATTAGGAATTGGCATTTCCACCGTGGTTGCGCCAATGTACATTGCGGAGATCGCACCCCCAAAGGTGCGAGGGCGGCTGGGTGGAATGTTCCAGTTCAACATCGTTCTGGGCATTCTAATCGCTTTTGTCTCCAATGCGCTGCTTGCAGGAATAGGCGAGAACGCCTGGCGGTGGATGCTCGGAGTCGCGGCATTCCCGTCACTTCTCTACGCCCTCTCTTGCTTGGCTCTTCCTGAGAGTCCGCGCTGGCTTTTGAGCCGCAAGCGTGACCGCCAGGCTGGTCTGCGAGTGCTGCAACAAATTGAACCCAGCGCTTCCGCATCCAAGATAGCTGCTGAAGCTGACGAAATCATTGACGCGTCTGCAGAGAAGGCTTCCTCTGGACGCTTTTGGACACGTCAACTTCGTAAACCGATTCTGCTGGCGATCCTGATCGCATTCTTCAACCAGATGTCAGGGATCAACGCGATTCTATATTTTGCGCCCCGGATCTTTGAGCTCACGGGGTTGGGCGCAAAAGCTGCCCTGCTGCAATCTGTCGGAATTGGCATCACCAATCTCGTGTTTACCTTTGTCGGACTCTGGCTGATCGATCGTCTCGGGCGCCGCACGCTCCTGTATATTGGCTCATTCGGCTACATTGCTTCGCTCGGCCTGGTTGCCTGGGGATTCTTTCAAGCGCATTACTCCATCATTCCCATTTGCGTTTTCGGCTTTATCGCCGCGCATGCAGTTGGACAAGGCGCGGTCATTTGGGTCTTCATCTCCGAGATCTTCCCCAACCGCCATCGCGCCGAAGGTCAGAGCCTTGGCAGCTTTACACATTGGATTTTCGCTGCCCTGCTTACAACATTCTTTCCCAAGATGGTCTCCTCATTGCCTCCGGGTTATGTCTTTTCCTTCTTCACCGGCATGATGTGTCTGCAGCTTCTGTGGGTGATAACCATGGTTCCGGAAACCAAAAACATTCCCCTGGAGGAATTACAGAAAGAATTGACGGTTAGATGAATCCATGTACCCGCACGAGAACGACTTTCGTGGCGCCGTGAGACAGCAGATACAACGAAGCAAACAGCCTGTTGCCGCTCAGCAGCGTCTCCGATACGCGGAGTAGGTGGACGGCGATGAAATCCTTAGGATCGAGGGAGAGCTCATGCTGGGAGAGGACTCTGACAATCGCGCTCAGCGCCGACGGGTGAATGAGCCAGAGCAACGCCCCTCCGATGGTTTCGAGAACGCCGTCGATTCCTTTGAGCGTAATGCCCGTCCGAAATGTGTTCTTGAGGATGATCCGGGTTCGCGGCTTCATAACGGAATCACACGATGGCTTTCAGGATAGATAAGGGCACGCTCACTCCGAGTAGCCGTCGTCTGTCGTTGCAGACGTGCCCTCCCATTGCTGGCCTCAGGCTAGTTTATCTTTAAAGACATCGATAGGGTTAAGAGTAGGATTTTGGAGTGCTACTTTTGGGACACCCCTAGCTCAAGGCCGCGACGGCGGGATTGGCGTTTTCGGGCGCAAGATTTAGGCGGAGATCGACAATTTCACTTGGTTCGGTGGCAGGCGGGCAGCAGAAGGCCGCACTCGATGTCTGGGATCGTAATGCGGTCCCTGCGCACCCCAGCGAAGAGGAGGCGGTCTCGGCCTGGATCAAGGCTCGAAACAGGATCCCGAATCTGCCTGCTATG
>Ga0335069_10008581_pt1 | contig 14615 bp, 9 predicted proteins | sample Lox_Sample_11_FD_206714 | JGI IMG/M metagenome (GOLD analysis project Ga0335069, IMG submission 206714) | Soil microbial communities from Loxahatchee National Wildlife Refuge, Florida, United States - Lox_Sample_1.1 | ecosystem: Environmental > Terrestrial > Soil > Wetlands | place: USA: Florida... | reverse complement strand
AATCAGCAGTGTACCCTGGTCCGTCGGGGTCGTCACACGTCCTACCCTGCAGCGCATTGATGTCGAGAACGTATCGTGTTTCTATCCGCTGGGCTTGCCAGTAGACTTCGGCTCGCGCCCACCGGTGGAGGCGCCGCCAACGAGCGGTATTCTGCCGCCCAGTCCGACCTGCGGCCTCGTGGTGCAGATCGGCAAGACCATCCAGTTCCGCGCCGTCGGCCAATTCGCCAATGGGTATTACCAGGACATCACCGATGAGGTGCAATGGCAGCTCACGCCGCCGGGGATAGGAGAGGTCCCGGGTGGCGTGTTCACCGCGCAGCACGCCGGCAGCACCACGTTGACCGCGTCGCTCGATGCCGTGGTGAGCGACGGTACCGACATCCGTGTGGTAGCGGAACCGACCATCACCGCACTGTCCATCTACGCTGACAGCGGCATCATTGCGTTTGTTGACGACAACCCGCAACGCGTCGATGTCGCCATTCCCTGTCCAGTGACATCCGCAGGCTCTGTGTGCTGCTGCCCCGGGCCCCTCGCGGACGCCACGCTCAGCCCGTGCAACTGCGGCTACACCATCACGGTGCTGCGCGGTGACCGGGTGAAGTTCCGGGCCACGGCGCAGTACGATACCGGCGAGTTCCGCGACGTCACCAATGAGGTCACCTGGCGCAGCACCAACACCGCGGCGGCGACCATCGACGCGCAAGGCGTGATGACCGCGGTCGAAACGGGCGACGCCACGATCGATGCCGTCCTGGGCACCGTCAGCAGCAACACCGTCGGCGTACACGTCGTGAACCAGGCGACGTTGCAGTCCCTCTACATCTACCAGGACGGCACCGACCGCGTCGTCGCCAGGGGTGACCAGCGCTTTTTCAAGGCCACGGGGAACTACGACATCGGCTTCGGCCGTGACGTCACCACCGTAGCAACCTGGCGCAGCAGCGACGACAACATCGGGGGGTTCGATACGCCCGGAGTGTTCACCGCCCGCGCCGCCGGTCTGGTGCAAGTGTGGGCGGAGCTGGAAGGGAAACCGAGCGACCGCATCTCACTCGAGGTGTACGAGACCAGCGATATCACCTATTGCGATCCGGCCCATGTCAACCGCGCCGTGTGGTCCGACAACTTCAACCTGGTGACCTTGGAGTCTGACTGCGGCGAGTACCGCCAGCCCGGGGTTGCCGCGCTGCGATACACGGTTGCGGAGCTGCAACCCCATGGCGGCGTCTTCGATCCCTGCCTCGATCTGTACGTCTATCAAGGCAGCAAGCGGGTCCGCACCATCCGCGAGGAAGGCTGTGGCGATCCCTTCGTAGCGGCCACGGCGCCCGGACGCGACGAGGCGGTGCTGAAATATCAGCTGCGCGCCTTCTGGGACCTCAAGGGCGACGATGGGCAACCGGTGGCTCCTGGGACGTACACCATCTACGGCCGCTTCTACTTGTACTTCGATCCGGTGGTCAGCATCGACGTGGATGTGCTGCCGGCTGACGGGACGCTGCCCACTCGGACACCGACGCCGACCGTTGGTCCGGTGTGCACGCCGCCGCTGTGCCGGGACGGCGAGGTGCCCGTGTGTCCGGGCGACTGCCCGGGCGGCTGCGGCTCCGTATGCGGCATCCCGACGCCGACACCGACGCCTGAGGGATTCTGCTTCCGCGGTGCGGGCTGTAGCGGCACTGGATACGCGACTTCGCGCAGCGATTGCTGCTTGATCTCGCGTCTGTCTGCTTCACCGATGCCGTTTTCGTGGTGCCCGACGGGTGACCATGACCCCACGACCGACGAGTGTGCCGTCTGTGCCGCGGACCCGTGTAGCGGCCTTCCGCCAGCAACCGCGTCACCGTCGTAGCGTGGGCTACCGCGGAGTGAGGTGGGACGCCTCAATGCCGACACCCCGCTGGCGCTACTGGCTCGGCGGGCGTGTGGCCAGCTGGCGCTGTGCGGTGGCGAGGTAGCGCTCGAAGGTTGCACGATACTGACTGGTCGGAGCCGCAAGGCGAATGGCTTGGTTGTAGTCGGCGATGGCGCCGCTGAGGTCGCCCTTTCCGTAGCGCGCCAGCCCGCGGCTACCGTACGCGTTCCGCAGGCCCGGGTTCAGGCGGAGAGCAGCAGTACAGTCTGCGATTGCGGCCTCCCAATTGCCGCGCGCCTGGTATGCAGCGCATCGATTACTGTACGCGTCGGCACTCGGGCGCAGGGCGATAGCCTGGCCGTAGTCAGCGATGGCGCCATCGATGTTGCCCTTCATGCGCCGCGCGTTCCCGCGGTTCTGATACGCCGCCTCGTAGCGTGGCTCGAGACGCAATGCTTCATCGTAGTCCGCCAAGGCGCCATCCAAGTCGCCGCGTGTATGGCGCGCCAGCCCTCGCCCGTTGTAGCCAGTGGCGACGGTGGGCTCGACCTGGATGACTTGATCCCACGCGCTGACCGCGTCTCGCCAGACATAGGTCTGTCGATGCGCGGTCACGCCCAAGGCGAGGAGCGCGCCGGCGATTGCCGTCGCGGCCGCGTACCGTGTCGGACGACTCGGTGGCCCGGTACGCCCGCGAGCCGCGAGCCGGTAGACGCCGGCTGCCACCACGACCGCCCACGGCAGGCACCCGAGGTACGTGTAGCGATCAGCCGCGAGCTGTGGCCCACTCTGCAGGATGCCGAGCACGGGGAAGAGAATGACGCCGTAGCACACCCAGGCCACCAATGCCCAGGGATGGCGGCGGCGCGTGAGCCACACGCCAGCGGTGATGCCGAGTACCGCGAGGGCCGACACGACGTACTTTCCTTCGAGGGGGCTGAGCGGCCGCTGCAATGAGTACAACGGCGACAGCTGCGTTGGCATCAGCGTCTTCCGCAGATAGAAGCAGAGTCCATAGAGTGATTGGGCGATACGCGCGCTCACACTGTGCTGCGCCAACGTGAGCATCGGATGCAGTTGCTTGGCAAAGAACGATAGCGACCCTGCGCCGATGGCGAGTGCGACGTACGGCAATTTCTCGAGCAGCGCCGCGGCGCGGCTCGAAGCTGCGTGAACCTTCGCAAGACGGCGCAGTGGATAGACGTCGAGGGCGAGCAGGACAAGCGGCAGCATCATGCCGGCGGGCTTGGACATCAGGGAGAACGCAAAGCAGGCCACCGAGCCGACGTAGAGCGCGCGGCGGTGGACGGCGCGCCCCGTGTGGGCGCGGAGATATGTGAGCAGAGAGAGCAACAGGAAGAAGGCCGCCAGCACTTCCTGGCGTTCAGTTGCCCAGGCGACGGCTTCCACCCGCAGCGGGTGGATCGCGAAGAAGAGTGCACCAACCAGCGCGCCAATGTGCACAGCACGATCGTGGCCAGCTTCCCGAGTCTGGCCCAGACGCAGGAACGCGATGGCCAGCGCATACACGAGCAGCGCGTTGGCGGCATGCAGCACCAGGTTGCCGAGGTGATATCCCGCCGGATTCATGCCCCACCACGCGTAGATGACGGCGTGCGACAGCCAGCTCAACGGTTGGTAGTGGCTCATGTAGAGGCTCGTAAACATCCACTGGAGATTGGACCGCGTGAAGCCGCGATAGTGCGGGTTCGACGTGAAGTAGTAGGGATCATCCCAGTCGACGAATCCGTTGCCGAGCACCGGCGAAAAACACACAACGACGATTGCCACCAAGGCAATCGGCAGGCCGAATCGAAGGGCAGGGGACGCCGCGCGGGCCGCGGCAGGATGCGGAGCGATGACCCGAGCCTGTCCCATGCGCTACGGCCTTGCGTCGCCTGTCGCACGCTGCTGGCGAGCAGCCTTCAGGTTGCGCTCGAACTCTGCGCGTTCCAAAGGGGCGGCAAACCTGACTGCAACGTCGTAGTCGGCTACCGCTCCTCCCAGGTCGCCCTTGGCCTGGCGCGCGCGCCCGCGACCATCGTAGGCATACGCATATCGTGGAGCGCGGCGAATCAATTCGGTGTAGTCGGCGATGGCGCCGTCGAGGTCTCCCGTCACGCGCCGTGCCCAGGCACGGTTGACACGTGCATCCCAGTACAGCGGGTCCAGGCGAACCGCCTGCTCGAAATCCGCGCGCCCACCGGGTATGTCGCCCTGCAGTCGCCGCGCGGTGCCGCGGTTGTTGTAGGCAATGTAGTTGTCGGGCTCGACGGCAATGGCCTTGTCCCACAACGCGACGGAGTCTCGCCACACGTAGGTCTGCCAAAACGTCAGGATCCCCAACAGCGCCAGCACGACCACAGTGCCTGCGAGCGCCAGCCGTGCCTGCCGTGTCGCGCGCCACTGCCACAGCTTCCCGACGCCGCACGCCGCCAGCACGGCCCACGGCAAGCAGCCGAGATAGGTGTAGCGATCCGCCGCAATCTGCGAGCCAGTTTGTGCGAGCCCAAGCACGGGCAGCAGAATGATCACGTAGCAGACCCAGGCCGCCAGTGCCCAGGGTGCGCGCCGCCGCAACAGGATCAGTCCGACCGTCACGCTACACACGACGGTGGCGCAGAGAAGGTACCGCGGTGCAGTTGGGTCGAGCGGACGCGGCAGCAGATAGAGCGGCGACAGGTGCGCAGGCAGCACCGTCTTCCACACGTAGAAGCAAAGCCCGTACGCTGCCTGGGCAAGCCGCTGCACCATGCCGTGTTGCGCCAGCGTGGCCATGGGTCCGCTGCGCTGTCCCACGAATGCGACGGCGGCGATGACGGCGGCGATGACGGCGTATGGGATCTTCTCGATGAAGATTTGCGTGCGGCGTTGCGCGTCGCCCGCGGTTCCGGGCCAGCGGCGAAAGGCATAGACGTCGAGCACCAACAGAATCAGCGGCAGGGTCATGCCCATGGCCTTTGAGAGCAGGGACAGCGCGAAGCAAGTGATCGAGAGCAGAGACCAGGCGAGTCGACGTTGCGCCCCGGCGTGTTGCATGCGGACGTAAGCGAGCACGCTGAGGAGAAGAAAAAAGGCGCCGAGGACCTCGCGGCGCTCTGTGACCCAGGCCACAGCCTCGACGCGCAACGGGTGAATGGCGAAGAGCAACGCGCCGGCCACCGCGCCGATGCTTCCACCAAACCGATCGTCTCTGACCGGTTCCGTCTCCCGCATCAGCGCAACAACGAGCAGGAAGAAGAGCACGGCGTTCGCGGCATGCAACCCCAGGTTCACCAGGTGGTGCCCGAGCGGATTCAGACGACAGCACTGGTAGACGAGCGCGTGCGACAGCCAGGTCAGCGGCTGGTACGGCCCCATGTAGAGCGTGGTGAACATCCAGCGCAGCTGTACTGGTGCGAGCGCACGAATGTTGGGGTTGGCGGTGAGGGTTTCGATGTCGTCCCAGTTCACGAATTGGTTGCGGAGCACGGGGGCGAAGCAGATGACAACCACCACCACTATGACGACCGGCCAGAGCCAGTCGGGAACCAGGGTGACATGCCGCGCGTGCCCAGGCTTGTTTTCCATCACGCCCCCAACACAGTCATCACCGCCCCGCATTCATGCCCGTCGTTGCCAAGACGGCGGGCTGGACGAAGATGATGTCAGACAGCGTAACGAAGGTCGTCGCCCCACCGATGATCTCGGTACGGACATCGGTATGGTGCGCCTGCAGATCGAAGAGCTGGTCGAGCATGAGCGTCGCAATCTACCGCGCCTGCGGTAGGCAGGGCCAGAGCGCCGGCGCTCCGTTGCGGCCGGCTGTTGAGCCGGCCCTGGCGGCGGCAGGCACAAATTGCTTGCGGGTCGGCGTGCAGGCCAGTACAAAAGGTAGTTGACAGCGCTCGTCTTTGGAGGGCAATTCGATGAAGCCATCGGGATTCAGTCGGCTGTCGCAGGCCGTGTGTGTCGCGTCTGCGTGGCTGGCAATGTGGACACTTGGAGTGGCGCCGGCACACGGCAGTTCCTTCGTCACCTTCGAGAGCGGCCAGGTGCGGCCGCTCGCGCTCTCGGCAGATGGCGCGCGCCTATATGCGCTCAACACCCCAGACGGGACGCTCGAGATCTTCACCGTCGGCACGCTCGGACTGACCCACGTTGACTCCGTGCCGGTGGGCATGGAGCCGGTGGCGGTTGCCGTCCGCAACGCCGGCGAGGTGTGGGTCGTCAATCACCTCTCCGACAGCGTGAGCATCGTTGACGTCAGCTCGACCCCGCCGCGGGTGACGCGCACGTTGCTCGTCGGCGATGAGCCGCGCGACATCGTGTTCGCCGGCCTCGACGGCAACCGGGCGTTCATCACGACCGCGCATCGCGGGCAGAACAGCCCGCTCGATCCGCAGCTCACGACGCCGGGCGTCGGCCGCGCCGATGTCTGGGTCTTCGATGCGAACAACCTGGGTAGCACGTTGGGCGGCACGCCGCTCACGATCATCACACTCTTCGGTGACACACCGCGCGCCCTCGCTGCGACGCCGGATGGCAGCACGGTCTACGCGGCCGTGTTCCATTCGGGGAACCGCACCACCGCGATCTCGGAGGGGGCGGTGTGTGATGGCGGCTCGACCGCGGGGCCGTGCGTCATTGGTGGTTTCACCATGCCGGGTGGGGTGCCGGGCCCCGACACCAACGCGGATGGAATCGCGCATCCGGAAACCGGTCTCGTCCTCAAGTTCAACGCGAGCAGTTTTCACTGGGAGGACACCCTGGGACGCAACTGGGACAACGCCGTGCGCTTCTCGTTGCCGGATAAGGACGTCTTCACGATCAACGCCATCGCCACTCCACCCGTGCAGAGCGGCACGGTGTTCACCGGCGTCGGCACCATCTTGTTCAACATGGTGGTCAACCCGGTGAGCGGGACCGTCTACGTCACCAACTCCGACGCACACAACGAGGTGCGGTTTGAAGGGCCAGGAAAATTCGGCGGCAGTACGGTCCGCGGTCATCTGCATGAGGCCCACATTACCGTCCTCTCGGGGGGCGTCGCGCTGCCACGGCATCTCAACAAGCACATCAACTACAGCGTGGTGCCCAGTTCCAAAAGCGTGGCACAGAAGAGCCTCGCCACTCCATTGGGGATGGCGGTGAGCAGCGACGGGAGCACCCTCTACGTGGCGGCATTCGGCTCCAGCAAGATCGGCATCTTTGATACCGCGGCGCTCGAGAGGGACTCCTTCGTGCCCGACACCGCCAACCAGATCACCGTGAGTGGCGGCGGACCGAGCGGGCTCGTGCTCGACGAACCGCGTGGGCACCTCTACGTCCTCACGCGCTTCGACAATGCGGTGAAGGTCATCGACCCGGTTCTCCGCAAAGAAATTGCTCATGTCCCTCTCCACAATCCTGAGCCCGCAAGCGTGGTTCAAGGCCGGCACTTTCTCTACGATGCCAGCTTCACCTCCAGCAACGGCGAGGCGGCGTGCGCCAGCTGCCACATCTTCGGGGACTTCGACAGCTTGGCGTGGGACCTCGGCAATCCCGACGACTCGGTACTGAACAATCCGAATCCGTTCCGCATTCCCTCTCTCATCAACCCGGACTTCCACCCAATGAAGGGGCCGATGACGACGCAGAGCCTGCGCGGCATGGTGCACAATGGTCCGATGCACTGGCGCGGCGACCGCACCGGCGGGAACGATCCCGGTGGCAGCGCGCTCGATTCGAACGCAGCGTTCAAAAAGTTCAATGTTGCCTTCGGCAGCTTGCTCGGCCGCAGCAAGCCGCTCACGGACGCGGAGATGCAGGCGTTCACGGATTTCATTCTCCAGGTGACTTATCCGCCCAATCCGATTCGCGCGCTCGACAACTCGCTCACACCCGACCAGCAAGCCGGCCGCGACTTCTTCATGAGCAGCAGGCCGTCGGATACCCTGCAACCGTGCCATGGCTGCCACCAGCTCGACCCGTCGCGCGGCTTCTTCGGCACCGATGGATTCTCGAGCTTCGAGAACGAGACGCAGGACCTCAAGATCCCGCACCTGCGGAACCTGTACCAGAAGGTGGGGATGTTCGGCATGCCGGCGCTTACCGGCTTCATCAACACCGGCGACAACGGCTTCATGGGGGACCAGGTGCGCGGCTTCGGGTTCCTGCACGACGGCAGCGTCGACACACCGTTCCGCTTTCACAACGCCGACGTATTCAATAGGACTCCCCTCAATCCGGGCGGCATCCCCGCCGGAGCCGCTGGTGATCCGTTGCGCCGGCAGATCGAGCAGTTCATGTTCGCGTTCGACAGTGACCTGGCGCCGATCGTCGGACAGCAGGTCACCTTGAGCGCGAGCAACGCCGCTACCGTTGGGCCGCGCATCAACCTGATGATTGCACGCGCTGCAGCCGGCGAGTGCGACCTCGTCGTCAAGGGCACCGTGGCTGGCGAGTCACGTGGTGCCTATCGAACGGCGGCTGGCCTGTTCCAAACCGATCGCGCCGCACAACCTCCGCAAACCGCTGCCGCGATCCGCGCCCTGGCCGCGACGCCGGGGCAAGAGTTGACATACACGTGTGTGCCGCCAGGCTCCGGGCAGCGCGCCGGCGTCGACCGCGATGAAGACGGTTTCCTCGACGCCGACGAACGCGATGCGGGGTCGGACCCCGCCAACGCCCTCAGCCAGCCGATCACCTGCGCGGCCGGCGGGACGATCGCCACGCCGCTGGTGAAAGTGTCGAAGAACGACGATCCCGCCGGCGATGAGACGCTGACCGTCAGCGGCCAGTGGCAGCTAGCGACCTTGACGCCGGCGATCGACCCGATCGCCAACGGTTTCAACTTCAAGGTGGTGGATGCGGCGGGCGCCGTGGTCTTCGATCGCCGCATTCCGCCGGGTGCTCCTGCCAGCAAGGGTGCACCGGGGTGGACGGTGAACAGCAAGGGGACGCAGTGGACCTACAAGGACGCCACCGGCAGCTCCACGGGCGGCATCACCAAGGTGGTGGTCACGAACAATACGTCAAAGACGCCCGGCCTCTACAAGTTCAGCGTCGCGGGCAAGAATGGCGACTTCCAAGTCGGCAGCGGGGAAACCCCGCTGCAGCTGTTCGTTGTGCTCGGCGGCGCCGCGCAAGACAGTGTTGGCCAGTGTGCCACCGTCGCCTTTAATGGAGCGACCGGCCCCGCGCCGAGCTGTAAATCCGTGGGCGGCAACAACGTGGTCAGTTGCCGGTGAGCTGTCCTCGGACGAGCAACTCGAGGTTGTCCGACTATGAGCGAGCTGCCGGAGCACGTTCGTCGCAATCGCACCTTGTGGGACGACTGGGCGCCGAAGTTCATCGAGTCGGGTGAACGCGGCTGGGCGCAGGACACGCCGAGTTGGGGGATATGGAGCGTTCCCGAGTCCCAGGTGGGCATGCTCCCCGACGATCTTGTCGGCAAGGATGCGATCGAACTCGGTTGCGGGACCGCGTACGTCTCCGCGTGGGTGGCGCGGCGGGGCGCGCGTATCGTCGGCATCGACAACTCGGAAGCCCAGCTGGCGACGGCGCGGCGCCTGCAGCGCCAGCATGGTCTCGACTTCCCGCTCCTGCACGGCCACGCCGAGGCGGTTCCCTATCCTGACGCGAGCTTCGACTTCGCCATCTCGGAATATGGTGCGTGTCTGTGGGCCGATCCGCAGCGCTGGGTTCCCGAGGCCGCCCGCCTGCTGCGCCCGGGTGGGCGACTGGTCTTCCTCGTCAACTCGTTCTTGATGATGCTGTGCATGCCGGCAGAAGACGGCGTCGCCGCCACGGATCGGCTGCTGCGCCCGGCGTTCGGCATGTACCGCGTCGAGTGGCCTGGCGACCCCGGCGTCGAGTTTCACCTTTCGCACGGCGACTGGATCCGCCTGCTGCGCCGCTCGGGGTTCGAGATCGAGGATCTGGTCGAGCTGCGCCCAGCCGCGGACGCCACGACGCGCTACCCCTTCGTCACGCTCGACTGGGCGCGGCAGTGGCCGTGTGAAGAGGTCTGGAAGGCGCGTAAGCCGAAGCGTCAGGAGGGTACCCGATGACAACACTCGATCTCGCGACAGTCGATCGCCTGCTCACGACGACACGTTCCGTCCGCAAACGGCTCGACCTCACCCGCACCGTCGAACCCGAAGTACTCGAACGCTGCATCGAGATCGCGCTCCAGGCCCCGAGCGGATCGAACGAGCAAGGCTGGCATTTCGTCGTCGTGACGGATCGCGAGATGCGCACACGTCTGGCGGCGGTGTACCGGCGAGGGTTGGAGTTGTTGTTGCCCGCGTACACGCGCGAGCGATTCCCGGCAGATGACCTCCGCGGGCGCCAGTTGCCGGGCATGCTTGCCTCGGGATTCCACCTCTATGAGCACCTGCATGAAGTGCCCGTTCTCGTCATTCCGTGCATCGAGGGCCGCTTCGAAACCGCTGGAGTGGTGATGCAGGCGACACTCTACGGATCCATCTTTCCGGCGGTGTGGTCGTTCATGTTGGCCCTGCGCGCCCGCGGCATCGGCGCGTGCTTGACGACGGACCATCTCTTCCATGAAGCCGAAGCGGCGCAGATCCTCGGCATCCCCGACACCGTGACGCAGGTGGCCCTGCTGCCCGTGGCATATTTCACGGGCACGGACTTCAGGCCCGCCAAGCGGCTGCCGGCACGCGATCGCACACATTGGAACCAGTGGGGTGCGCGGCGTCAAGCGTAGAGACAGAGTTCATGTCTGCGCCGAACAGCAGTCCGGTGACGGTGGCGCCCGACGTGGGGATGGATCGGCGGCGTGACACCTCGACTGGCAGATCGCTCCCACTGCTCCTCGATCACAGGCCGCCGCGCACGGCCCGCACCGCGTGCCGTGTGAGCCTCTTGTCACTGGTGCTGACCGCGTCGCCGCTCCCAAAGAAGACATCCCACGCGTTGCCCGGTGTGGTCCTGACGGTCGTCGACGACCAGTAGGAACTGGAAGCCGTGCAGCTGCACATCGGCCCGCCGTTCCCGTCCACCACGCACCCAGTAGCGCAGCGCGTGTTGAAGGCGGCGTCGACCGCGGGCCCAGGATAGAGGATCTCGTAGTCGACGATGCTCAGCAGCTCCTTTAGGTTCGGGATGCGCCAGTCACAGTGGCCAGCAAAACACGGCTGCCGATTCAGCGTGGCGAGAAACTCCGTCACCATGGTGCCGTCCATCGGGTTCGACTCCACCGTGGTTCCCCACGTATAGGTGTTGTCCTGGTCGTGAATCCCGCCCGAGCTGTCCTTCTTTTCCCACATCAGGCCGGTGCTGTTGTCGGTGAGCGTGCCGTCGCCGTTGTCCGTATAGGCAAGCGCTGCCCCGGCCCGCACGGCTCCGTCGGAGCCTGGACCGTAGGATGTCGTCTGCCCCGACGCCGGCAGGCGCGCGGCGCAGGAGGCGCTAGCGGGGCACCCGCTGAGGGCGGCATTCACCGCTGTGAGGATCTCATCGATGGTCACGCGCTGGTCGCAGTTCAGATCGCCCGGACATGGCTGTGCCACTGCCGTGCGCACCGCCAGTGTGGCCACCAGCGCCCCTACCATACCCATGTGATGTTTGTTCATGGCTTTCCTCCTTCGCGGAAACCAATTTGAGATTCCTGCGCGTAGTATACCCTCAGGGCCCGACGGGCACAGTCCGAGACGCAGAGCCCCAGCCGCCCGCGGAACCACGCGCCAGAGCTGGGGCTGGCGGCGAACCGGTAGCGAGTTTGCCGCGCCGCCCTCTTCCCGCTTTACGCGGCTGCCGGCTGGCGCAGCGTCGCCGTGCCCGTCACGGCGCGCTCGCCGTCGCTGTGCTCGATGACCAGGTCGCAGACGATGCGTTCCCCGTCCGCCAGCTCATGGCGCTCGGTGATGACGCCACTGAGGACGATGCTGTCGCCGGTGATCGTCGGCACACGAAAGGTGGCGCTCAGCCGCTCGATCCGCCAGCCGGGTAGCTCGCGGCGCACGAACTGCTCCATGAACGCGGCGAGCATCGGACCAGGAACAACCACTCCGCGATAGCCGAGCCCGCGTGCCGTGGACGCATCCGTGAACAGAGGTTCTGGGATGTCGGCGCTCGCAGCGTAGCGGGCAATCACCGCGGCGCTGGGCGTGGCACGGTGCCACGGACCCAGCTCATGCCCGAGATCAATATCGGCAACCGGCCGATTGGCTGCTGGTGGACCGGCGGCCTCGGGTTCTTCCGCGAGGTTGGGGTGACTGGGTTCGAACGCTGCCGCGGGCGCAGCGGTTCCGGGCCGCTGGCGCACGATCTGTCGTTCGACGATCCGCGCCGCCAACGTGCCGCGGCTGTCGCAGATCGCCGCCTCGCGCATGACGACGGTGAGCGTGCCACTGCGGCCGATCTTCTCATAGACCTCGGCGATCTTTCCGGTGATGCGGTACTGTTCGCCGGCACGAATCGGATGGCAAAACTCGAGGTCGTGTCCTCCATAGACGCCGAACACGTCGGGCGGCAGCGTCACTGCAGGTGTCATCCCACGCCGCATCGACAGGCAAAAGGTTGGGGGTGCCTCACCGGTGACTGCGGGCGTGTCCCCGACGGCGTGCGTGTAGTCTGTGATCATCTGGGCCGTGACGGTCACGCATCCCAGATCGACCTCGTGTCCGAGGAGAGACTCGGGGATATGCAGCATCAGGCGATCACCGCACGCGTCCGCAGTGCGGCGATCTCGTCTGCGCCATAGCCGGCTGCACGCAGCACCTCGTCGGTGTGCTCGCCGAGACGCGGTGGGTGACGCCGCAGCGCCGACGGCGTGTGTTGCATGCGCACTGGATTGCGCAGGTAGCGAATTCGTCCGGCGGCATCGTCGTCCGCCTCGAACACCGTCTGATTCGCCTGCACCTGCGGGTCGGCCAGAAAATCCTGCACCGTGTTCGCCGGTGCCACCGGCGCACCGAACAGCCGGGCGCGTTCGAGCAGGGTTGCGCTCGGCCACTTGCGCAGCTCCTCGGCGAGCAGCGCAAACAGCTCCGGACCATTCACGATGCGCATCAGCAGCGACGCATAGCGCGGGTCGACGATCAGGTCCTCACGCTCGATGACACGGCACAGGCCGTGGAACTGTGCGTCCTCGACGACCATGATGACGACGTGCCCGTCGGCGGTGTGCCAGGTGCGGTGTACCATCGAGATGTCGGGCAATGATTGCCACTCGTCGCTCGGCAGAAAGGTATCGCGGAGCAGCGCGTCGGGCAGGATGAACGCCGCAAACGCATCCAGCATGGCGACGTCGATGTTCTGGCCGCGCCCGCCACGCTCGCGTGCCAGCAACGCCGCGAGGATGCCGTACACGCCCGTCAGCGCGCTGGCCTTGTCGGCGATCAAGCTGCGAATGAGCGCCGGCGTCTGTCCGGCCCCCTGGATGGGCATGTGTCCGGTGAGGCCCTGGATCACCGTGTCATAGGCCGGCAGTGAGGCGTACGGCCCCTGCGGTCCGAAGCCGCTGATCGATAAATACACGAGCTTCGGGTTGTGCGCGGCGAGGGTCGCGTAGTCAATGCCGATGCGTGTGCTCACGCCGGGGCGGAAGTTCTGCACCACGACATCGGCGCCGCACGCCAGGCGCTGCGCTACTGCCTGGCCGTCGCTGCTCTTGAGGTCGATGACGATGCTCCGCTTGTTGCGATTGAACTGCGCGAACATCGCGCTCAGCTCGCCTTTGAAGGGCGGCCCCATCATGCGCGTCGAGTCGCCGCGTGGCGGCTCGACCTTGATTACGTCGGCACCGAGGTCCCCGAGGATCATCGTGCACATCGGGCCGGAGATGACGGTTGAGAAGTCGAGCACCGTGATTCCCGCGCACGGTCCGGTTGCCTCGGCGCGTAGACGAACGTCCATTGGGTCGAGTTGTACGCTGCGGAGTTGCAAACGGTCAAGACGCCGGGGAATTCATTCCCCGGTGACCGCGGCGGCACGCTCGCTGCGAGTTTATCGACACTCCCCAAGGGATTGGAGAGGAGGAATTGCGAGGGTTCCCCCTCTCACGATCTTGGGAGACGGGTTAGGGGCGAGGGCTGTTCGACACGCGCAGCGCAAGCTCCGGAGGTCGATACTGTGCCAGCGCCGGCTCCAGCCGCACCGCCTCGTCGAAGGCGCGCCTGGCTTCATCGCGACGCCCCTGGCGGATCAGTTCCTTGCCCAGGTTGAAGTGCGCTGCGGCTTGCATGGGGTCGAGCGCGATCGCGCGCCGTAGATGGGTCTCGACCATCGATGGGTCCGCGAGGACACGGCCAGTCCATGCCAGCTTCATGTTCCAGTCGGCTGTGTCCACCAGGCCGTAGCGCTCACAGAAGCGGAGAGCGATCGCGGCGCTCCGAGCGAGCTGCTGTTCGGCTGTCGAGTAGCTGTGATGCATTTGCGGAAAGGCCAGCGTGGCGAGCGCCGCGTTGGCCCGCATCTGATGGAACTGGATGAGGCCGCAATGCACGACGCCCACGAATACAAGAGCAATGCTCACCGCGCACAGGCGGCCGGCCCTAGACAGCCTGCCGTCATGCTTGAGGGGCACGCCGCGGAGGGATAGCGACCCGCGCTGCGCGAGACGCAGGGCCAGCACGCCCAGGTAGCCAGCGAGGACGCTCAGCGCCAACGCCAGCACGAACGGCAGCAGGTTGTAGACCTCGTGCAGTGACAGGAAACAGGCGACGCACAGCACGAGCATGAGTGCGTCCTCGCCGAGCGAGAAGCTGAAGCGCTTCAGGCCGGCGCGATTGTAGACGTGCAGCGGCGGCCGGCCAAAGCGGTA
>Ga0335069_10008580_pt1 | contig 14617 bp, 11 predicted proteins | sample Lox_Sample_11_FD_206714 | JGI IMG/M metagenome (GOLD analysis project Ga0335069, IMG submission 206714) | Soil microbial communities from Loxahatchee National Wildlife Refuge, Florida, United States - Lox_Sample_1.1 | ecosystem: Environmental > Terrestrial > Soil > Wetlands | place: USA... | reverse complement strand
GGCACCAACGAAGTGCTGAGCCTGACCGGCGCGCGCAACATCCTGAACCGTGATGGCGTCACGCCGCATCCGGAAGGAAATTAGCAGGGCGGCGGGACGGAGGAATCGCGATGGCGCGTGTTCAGGGAGCTATCGAACGGCTGATTCGCAGCCGCGCCGGACAGCATCCTAAGGAAGTCTGGCTGAAGTTCAAGGATCAGCAATTTACCTGGGAGCAGGTGATCGCCAACATGAATCGCGCCGCCAACGGGCTGCTCGAATTGGGGGTCCGGCCGGGCGAACGCGTCGCAATCATGATGGGCAATCGGCCGGAGTTCATCTGGCTGCATTTCGGAATCGGATTTATCGGCGCGGTAAGCGTTCCAATCAATACCTCGCAGCGCGGCGCGACGTTGCATCACATTCTTGCCGATTCGGATTCAACCGCGGTCATCTTCGAAGAGCCGCTGCGGTCCGCGGTGCTCGCCGTAAAGGATTCCGTTCCTGCGCTGCGGCATACGGTGGTTGCCGATGGTGCCGCAGGTAACGGCGTCGACTGGACGATGGAACGGCTGCTGTCGCATTCCGATCGCGATCCTGAGCTCGATGTCGGCCAAAACGCCGGTGGTGGCGGCATGATGTACACGTCCGGCACCACGGGACCGCCAAAGGGCGTTGTCGCGAAGGCCGCCGACGGCCATTCTCTGGCCGCTGTTCTTGCCGCCACGGGCGTCAAGCCCGGCGAGACGATGTACACGGCGTTGCCGCTGTTTCACGGCAACGCGTTGATGATTTCGGGATTTGGCTCGATGGTCCTGGATGCGAAGTTCGCGCTTGGAGAACGTTTCAGTGCGTCGCGGTTCTGGGACGACTGCCGGAAATTTGACGCGGTCGAGTTCAATTCGCTGGGCGGGATGCTTTCGATTATTCTTAAACAGCCGCCGCGCCCCAACGATCGCGATCATCGCGTGCGGGTTGTGCTGTCGGCCGCATGCCCGCCCAACGCGTGGAAAGAATTCGAGGATCGATTTGGAGTCAAAATCGTAGAATTCTACGGAATGGTCGATTCGCCGGGATTGCTGCTCAACGATACTGGAAAAGTCGGCTCGATGGGCAAGCCGGTCGGCGGGGTGGAGTTCAGGGTCGTCGATGACAACGACAATCCCGTGCCAGCGGACAAAACCGGCGAATTGGTATTCCGTCATCCGCTTGGGCAACTGAGCCAGTATCACAAGCTGCCCGACGCGACCGCGGAGGCGTATCGCGGCGGATGGTTCCATTCGGGCGATCTGGCGGCAATCGACAAGGACGGGTTCTTTTATTTTCGCGGCCGTAAAAAGGCCTCGATTCGCCGCCGTGGCGAAAACATCTCCGCGTGGGAAATCGAAACTGTCGTCAACCAGCATCCCGCCGTGCTCGAATCGGCCGCTTATGCCGTGCCGTCGGAGCTTGGCGAGGACGAGGTGAAAATCGCAGTGGTGCTGAAGGATGGGGGAAATCTCGACCCCGCCGAAATGATTGAATTTTGCCGCGGCCGAATGGCTTATTATGCGGTCCCGCGATACATCGAAATTGTAAACGAACTGCCCAAGACCGGAACGCAACGAATTCAATACGCCGCGCTCAAGGAACGCGGAATCGGAAATGCGTGGGACCGTGAAAAAGCCGGAATCACGATCGCGCGCGCCTGACAGGAGAATTGAAATGGCAAGCATGGGAAAGGTGATGGTGGCCGGGGTCGGGATGACCAACTTCGGCAAGTTTATGGAGCGCGGCGTGCGCTCGCTGGCCGAAGAGGCGGTGGGCGAAGCGCTCAAGGACTCCGGGGTCGCGCCGAAGGAAATTCAGGCCGCGTTCTTTTCAAACGCGATCGCCGGCCTGATCACCGGACAGGAAATGATCCGCGGCCAGGTCGCTCTGCGCAACACCGGAATCCTTGGCATTCCGCTGTTCAATGTCGAGAATGCGTGCGCGTCGGCATCGTCGGCATTCCACCTGGCGTGGATGTCGGTTGCGTCGGGAATGTACGACGTCGCGCTCGCCGTCGGCGCGGAAAAGATGAGCCATCCCGACAAGAGCGTTTCCTTTCGCGCAATCGGAACTGCGGTCGATCTCGAACAGATGCGCGACCTGATGGCGCGAATGAGCGCCAAGCAGGCCGAGGCTCCGGCCAAGTCCAAGGGCGAGGCCGAACCGGCGGGGACGGAGAAGAAGGAAAAGAAATCTTTCTTTATGGACATCTATGCCGCCTCCACGATGCAATACATGAAGAAGAGCGGGGCGACGCAGCAAACCTTTGCCGATATCGCCGTTAAGAGCCACGCCTTTGGCGCGCTCAATCCCAAGGCGCAATTCCACGATCGGGTGACGCGCGAACAGGTGCTCGGCGCGCGCGAGGTTTCATGGCCGCTCACCCTGCTGATGTGCTCACCAATTGGCGATGGCTCGGCGGCCGCGGTCCTGATGTCGGAGGAGTATGCTCGTAAACGTGGAATTTCCAAGGCGGTCCAGGTCCGTGCCTCAGTCGTGATGTCCGGCACCGACCATGGCTCCAATGAGCCGACCGCATGCGAGCGGGTGTCGCATCGCGCATACGAAATTTCCGGCATCGCGCCCAAGGATATCAACGTCCTCGAGGTCCACGATGCTGCGGCGCCTGCGGAATTGATCACTTGCGAGGAATTGGGCCTTTGCCCGCCCGGAAAGGGGCCGGAACTGCTGGCCAGCGGCGCGACCAACCTCGGCGGAAAGCACGTGGTCAATCCGAGCGGCGGACTACTGTCGAAGGGGCACCCAATCGGAGCAACCGGAATCGCGCAGATTGTAGAAATCGTCGATCAGCTGCGTGGGCGATGCGGCGCGCGGCAGGTCGATGGCGCGAAGGTCGGCCTGACCGAAAACGGCGGTGGCTTCCTCGGCACCGATGCCGCCGCGATGGCCGTGCACATTTTCTCGGTCTAGGAGGCGCGCGATGGAATATCAGGAACTAATCGGCTCGCGCAGATCGATAAGATTTTTCGATCCCAAGCGGCCGGTCGAACGTGAGAAAGTTCAGAAGATTCTGGAGGCCTGTCTGATCGCATCATGCGCCGTCAACGCGCACTGGCTGCGCGCGATTGTGGTCAATCGCGACGATATACCCAAGGCCGAACTCGAAAAGATGAAGACTCCGGTGCAGGCGCTTGTAGTCGAGTTGGCGCCGGTGCACATCTACTTCTATGCAGATCTGGGCGTTGTGAATCGGATCAAGGGTTCCCGCCTGAAGGAACTGGTCGATGCCGGCGCGCTCAATCCCACTCACGGATGGAGCCACAAGTTCGTCGACGAACTTGTGTTTCCGCAACTGCTCAAGCCATTCACGATGCTGCCGAATTATCCTTCGATGGCCGCGTTCGATTGCGGCGTCGCGGCTTGCCAGGGACTCCTGATGGCGTTTGAGTTGGGGCTGGGCGCGTGCTTGACCGCGTTTGTCGCACCGATTGTCAACGAACATACCAAGCCGCCGGAAGACTGGATGCCGCTGTACGTGATGAACGTCGGCTATTCGCTCGAATCGCCGGAGGCGGGCGGACAACGGCCGCGGCCTCCGTTCGAGGAACAATATTTTCTTGGCCAGTATGGAAAGCCGTTTCCGCGCGATCCGAAGGTCGTGGAGGAACTGAAGCAATCCAAGCTGCTACAGACACCCGCCCCCTTGCCCGGCCGCAAGGAGGAGGTTCGGCAGCTCGCCCGCAAGCTTAACCTGCCGATGTGATGGAGACCGCCGGACGGCAAATCGAACACTGCGAATCGGTCCGGACTTGGCGCAAGGGGCTGATCGAGCAATGGGGCGGCGATCCGCTCGCCGAGGAGCCGGAGAAACTTGTCGCGCTGGAGCGCTTCTGCGCGTTTATCGGCGAGGATCCCGATACTATCGTCAAGCGCTGCTTCCGTATCCGCAAGGAAGACGGTGAACGCGTGGTGAGCGTGAAGTGGCGAGCCCATTACGCGGAGAAAATTAAAGAATTCCGCGATCGTTCCAACGATCCCGATTCGCGGCGGAGCACCGCGGATGTTTTGAGCTTTCTCATCCACAACGGGGTGCTGCTGCAGGTATGAATAAGATGGTTGCGAGCTGGACCAGAATCGCCGCAGCGATGATAGCCGCGCTTGCTCTGGTATATGGCAATGCAGGCGCCGGGGATGCTCCATGCGGTCCCTACGGCGACCAGCCGGCTGAAATCCAGACGGGGTTTTTCGCCGGGTTGGTTACAAAGCACACGCCCGATTGCTTTCGCGGAAAACTGCTCGGTCCGTGGCGCGATTCCGACGGCACCGACCATTATTCGTGTGTCTACGAACCTTCGTCGATTGAAGACGGTAATCCGTTGCCGCTGGTGGTCTTTTTGCATGGATCGCTGGCCGACGCCGATTTGGTGATTCTGACCAATCTATCCGCCAGCCTTGAAACCGCGGACCTGGGCGGCGGCCACAAGGGATTCATCCTGCTGTCGCCGGAAGGGCGCGATACTACGCACTATTATATCGGACCGGATCGCACGGGCCTGGGCTGGGACAATTGGTACCGCCAATTCAACCCGTCCGGCGACACGACGGTCTCCGGCGTCAAATACAGGGAAAATGTAGACGCGGCCGCGATCGACTATTTCATCGAGCAGGAAGTGGCGACGGGTAGAGTCGATCGCAAGAGAATCTACATGACCGGGTGGTCCAATGGCGCGGCGATGGCGCTTACTTATGCGCTCAACCGGCCCATGATCGCCGCCGCCGCGATTTATTCCGCGCCCGATCCGTTCGGCGCGTTCGGTGATCCGTGCCGCCAGACTCCGGTTACGCATCCCGCGGCGAATAACGGAGAGATTCAACTCACGAATTCGCACGTGCCTGTGATGCATGTGCGGAATAGCTGCGATATCGGCGGCATTTGTCCCAACGGCAACACGCTGTCGCGCCAGCTCCGCTCGATCGGCATCGAATTCGACGATGTGATTATCGATGCATCGAGCAATCGAGTGGAAACCTGTGACGATTCGTGCGGTACCGATCCCGACGCCGGGATCAATATCTTCAGCATAGGATCAATTCGCGGCCTAAAGAATCATATTGTGTGGCCCAACGATTGGACCGCCCGGATGCTCGAGTTTTTAAGGAATCACCCGTCGCAGTGACGCGGCCTTGTTAGGCGCGCGGTGGAGTCACTTTGACCCATGCGGCCGCACGGTCAGGACCGGGCGATGCGATTCGCGAACCACGCGCTCGGCCACGCTTCCCAACAGCATGTGCTCTACCCCGGTGCGTCCGTGCGTGGCCATCACGATCAGATCGGCGTGAAACTCCTTCCCGGCGGCGATAATCTCGGCGGCGGGATCGCCGGCGCGGATGGCAATCTCAAACGGAGTCACGCCTTCGAACCATTTGTGCGCGATCGAGCGAATATTCTCCTCGGCGACGCGGTTTTCGTCCTTGCTCGGACTTTCGCGGCGTGACGACTCCTGGATTACATACATCAGATAGACCTTTACCTCGCCATTTGCAGCCAACTTCTTTACCATTTCGACGGCCGGAACCGAGACCCGATCGAAATCGATTGGACACAGAATTTTCTTGAATGGCGTTTCCATTTCGATCATTGCTCCATATCCGCGATTTCCTTACGCGCGAGGCGCGGATGCGGCCTGCCCGCGTCCGGCGAGCGCCTCATAATGAACCTCGGTCAGCCGTTCGGAAAGATCCCAGAGTTTTTTTGCGGCTTCCGCGTCTTGCGCCGCCGCCGTGCATCCGACTTTTACCGGATGGCCCCACATTTCACCCAGCCCGTTCGGCCCGATGTAGTCGCCGCCATGAATCTCGGGCGATACTGCGGCGTATTCCGTCGGAAGCGCACCCATCGCTGCGCTTTGTGAAAACAGCATATTCCCCAAACCAAATACCGCTTCCATCAGCGTCGAGCCCGACGATTTGGCGCTGACGCCTTGCAGGTTGGTTGCCGCGTATCCGGGATGGCATGCGACCGCGATCGCATTTGCGCCGGCCGCTTCCAGCCGATGCTGAAGTTCGAGCGTAAACAGCAGATTTGCGAGCTTGCTCTGGCCGTATGCCGCCCATTTGCGGTAGCCGTGCTCCCAGTTTAGGTCGTCGAAGCGAATTTTTCCCATCCGATGCGCTCCGCTGCTCACGTTGACGACCCGCGCGCCCGGCGTTGCGAGAATTAAATCGATAAGGCGGCCGGTGAGCGCGAAATGGCCCAGATGGTTGGTTCCGATCTGCATCTCGAAACCGTCCGTGGTGTGGGTGAGCGGTATCGCCATCACGCCCGCGTTGTTGCACAGCACGTCCAGTTTCTTGTGCTGCCGATGGAACTCCCCGGCGAAGGTTCGAATCGATGCGAGGCTGGACAGATCGAGCGCCATAACGCCCACTTTCGCGTCGGGCACTTCCTTCTTGATGCCGTCCGCCGCGGCGTTTGCCTTCTCCGCGCTGCGGCATGCGAGGATGACATCCGCCCGCTTGCGTGCGAACTCAAGCGCGGCTTCGTAGCCGATTCCGCTGTTTCCGCCGGTGACGATAATCGTCTTGCCGGATAGATCGGGCATATCGGCGGCCGTCCATGGTTTCCCGCTGCTGTTGTTTGGCATCTCTTCCACCTAGCACATAAAGGGTCTCGCTCGCACGCCCCGGCGGGCTGGCGATTTGCGGGTCGTACTGGAGGCGGAGGCGTACGGCAGTTTCATGATTCCCGCCGTGATATACCGAAGGCGAGAGGCCAATGAGCGCTTTCCGGCAATTGATCGAGCGGCTCGATCGCATCGAAGCGCGGATGCGTGAATGGGGACGCGCCGCGTTGGAACAGGGCGTTACGCGCTGGCGCCAGGTGGCCGAGTTCAGCCGGCGAAGGCGCGTTCGCCGGATCGAGATTTCGATTGTCTCCGCGATCGCACTCTACGCTGTTCTCGGATTTTTCGTGGTTCCGCCAGTCCTCCGGCATGTGCTCGCCACCCAGGTGGCGGCCAGCATCAACCGGCCAGTCTCCGCCGGGAAAATCCGGTTCAATCCGTTCCGATTGAAACTTGAAATCGACCAATTGCACATCGGCGATCGCGGAGGGGCGGCGCCATTCGTCGACCTCGGCCATTTTTTGGTCAAGGTGTCGTGGACCTCGATTTTCCGTCTGGCGCCGGTGGTGAAGGAGGTTGAGGTCGATTCACCGTCGATTCACCTGGTTCGCACCGGTGCCATGGAATTTAATTTTTCCGATTTGATCGCGCCTGCCGCTGCCAAGCCCGAGCCGCAGCCGCCGCCGAAGCCTTCCAGCCCGATGCGCTTTGCGGTTTCGAACATCGTGCTTCGCGACGGCAATATCACGCTCGACGATCGATTTTTAGGCGCGCACCATTCGCTTGAGCAAATTCAGATCGGCGTACCGTTCATTGCCAATTTACCCGCCGACACCGACATCTTCGTCCAGCCGTTGCTCAAAATGATCGTTGACGGCAGTCCGCTGCTGATTACGGGTAAGGCCAAGCCCTTTGCATCGCCGCCCGAGTCGGTACTCGATTTCGGACTGCACCGCCTGAGCATTCCGAACTACCTCGTCTATGCGCCCCGGAAATTGCCGGTCAAGGTGCCGGACGGAAATCTCTCGTGTGCGCTCCAAATTCACTTCGTTAATGCCGATCCGCATCCGAAGGTGAGCATCGCAGGCGCAATCGCCGTTGATAATCTCGACATCCGCGACGACGCCAATTCGCCGCTGCTGCAACTTGCGCATCTGGCGATCGCAATCGCGGACCTTGAGCCGCTGGAAAGCCTGGTGCATCTCAAGCGGATTTTTATCGACGGATTGAATCCCCGGATCGTGCGTGCCGCGGACGGCAAGCTCAACATTCTTCAGTTGGCCGCCGCAGGCGGCGGCCAGAGCCCGCCGGCGGCGTCGCCGGAACCGCAGCCGGCGCCGTCACCATCGCCCGCATCGGCGCAGCCGCCGGCAATGCCGGCGATCTCTCTGGATTCATTTGAGATGACGAACAGCGCCGTGAACTTCACGGATAACAGCGGCCCGCAGCCCGCGCAGGCGGCGTTGCAGGCGATACACATCGGGCTTGCGAATCTGACTACCGCTGCTCAGGCGCCGCCGGCCTCCTACAACATGGCGGCTACGCTTTCAGGCGGCGGAGCCCTGTCGATCAAGGGGACCATTGACGTTTCCAATCTTGCGGTCACGACAGATTTCGGCCTCGATCAGCTTGATTTGCCCGCGCTTCAGAAATTTGCAGACCCATTTATCGTGGCCCAGATTGCCGGTGGCAAGCTGACTGCCCACGCAACGGCCAAGGCGATTCTCGCCGGAAGCCGGTTCAACGTTCACGTCGAGCCGGCCACGCTTGCGGTTGATAATTTCGATTTGCGGTCCGGAGAGAAGCACGAAGAGGCCGTTGGATGGAAAAGCATCTCGCTATCGCTGGCCGATGCCGACCTGGCTTCCCACAACGCAACGGTCAAGGAAGTGCGAACCGACGCGGTACACGTGTTCGTCGAGCGCGGACCCAAGGGCGAGTTGAACCTGGCGTCGCTCTTGCGGTCATCGCCGGCCCCCGCGGCCGAAGCGCAGCCTCAGCCTCGACAGCGATCGATGGCAAAGCGGCGCCGCGAGCACAGCGCGCCGGCCGCACAGGCTCGTTCCACTCCGGTGACGACTCCGGCCGAGCCGTTATGGAAATTCGCGATCGAATCGATCGCGATCGAAAATACGCAGGCTAAAATTCGCGACGCTTCCGGCAAGCGTCCGGTCGAGACACTTGCCGCTCCGATCAATCTGCACTTGAAGGGTGTGTCGAGCGACTTGCGCAAGCCGTTTACGCTCGCACTCGACGGCGCGTTGAACGGAAAAGGCACTTTCAAGATCGACGGCTCGGTAGCCGTCGAGCCGCTCAAGGCCGACTTGCGCATGAATATCAAACGCGTGGATTTGTCGCCGATCGATCCCTATCTGAGCAAGCAGCTCAATGCGACGATTGCCAGCGCCGCGCTGACCGTTAACGGCGCCGCCACCGTGCAACGCAAGCGCGATGCCCTGTCGGCGGGCTACCGCGGCGATGTGGCGATAAGCGGGCTGCGGATGCTCGACAAGCTCACGGGCGACACGTTTCTGCGCTGGAAAAACTTCGGCGTCAGCCGGATCGACGCGATGTACGGCGCCGGCAAGCCAAAGGTGCATATCGGCGAAATCGCGCTGGCGGACTTTTACGCGCGAATTATTTTGAACCGCGACGGCAGGATGAATCTGAAGGACATCGTCGCATCGCCCAAGCAGGCTCCGGTCTCGCTCACCCGCGCGCATCCCGCACCGGCTCCGTCGGCGGCGCCGACGGTGGCTGCGGCACCGCCGCCGCCGCCCAAACCGATCGATGCGGACATTGCAATCGACGCCATCAAGCTAAGTGGCGGCCGCGTCAACTATACCGACGATTTTATCAAGCCGAATTACACCGCGAATCTCACTGATATTGCCGGCAGCGTCGGCGAGTTCGGCACCGCCTCGACAAATCCGGCGGCAGTGTCGTTTCAGGGCAAGGTCAATACGAGCGCACCGATCGACATCAGCGGCTTGATCAATCCGCTCGCGCCGATGGCGTCATTGGACATCAAGGCCAAGGCCGACGGTATCGAGCTTACGGGGCTTTCACCCTACACCGTGAAGTACACCGGCTATCCGATCGTCAAGGGCACGTTGACCGTCGACGTCCACTATCAGTTAAAGGATCAGAACCTGACCGCCGAGAATCACATTTTCATCGATCAATTTACGTTTGGCGATCACGTCGAAAGCCCCGACGCGATCAACCTGCCAATTCGGCTGGCGGTCGCACTGCTGAAAGATTCATCGGGAGCGATCGATCTCCGCGTGCCGATATCGGGATCGCTCAACGATCCCCAATTCAGCATCGGCAGCGTAATTCTGCATGTGTTCGGAAATCTAATAGTGAAGGCGGCAACGTCGCCGTTTACGTTAATCGCATCCACCTTCGGCTCGATCGCTGGAGGCGGTTCGCAAGAATTGCGGTACATCGAATTTGCGCCCGGCTACGACACGCTGACTGCGGACAGCAAAAGCCGTCTGGATACAATCATCAAGGCATTGAAGGCGCGGCCGGCGCTGAAGCTCGATATCACCGGCCGGGTCGATCCGAAAGTCGACACGGACGGTTATCGCGAAGCGTCGGTGGCCAATCAGATTCGCATCCAGAAGATGCGTGCGGCGGGAACTGAGGCAGGCGACTACAAATCGATTCAGCTGACCAAGGATGATTACGACAAATATTTGAAGGCGGCATACAAGGCGGCGAAATTCGACAAACCGGAAAATTTTCTCGGCTTGGACAAGTCGCTTCCGCCCGAAGAGATGAAGAAACTCATGCTTGCGAATGTGAAGGTCGACGCGCAGGTGCTGCATCTGCTTGCCGATGCGCGCGCCAATGCCGTGCGCGGCTATTTGTCGAAGGAGATTAGTCCAAGCCGCCTGTTCGTGGTTGCGCCGAAACTGAATGCCGACGGCATCAAGGGTGGCGAGAAAACCACGCGCGTGGACCTCTCACTTGAGTAGGCGCCTTTATCGGTTTTCGATTTTCTTATCGGCGTCGGGCGAAAGGAGGGGAGAAACCGACGACCATTCGTCAAACATCGTATAGCCAATCGCCAGCAAGGTCGGGCCAAGGAAAAGTCCGATAATTCCAAAGGTCATCGCACCGCCCAGAATCCCGAACACAATCAGGATCAAGGGAGTCTGGCTGCCGCCGCGATTGATCAGATAGGGCCGCACGAAATTGTCTAGATTGCCGACTATCATCATCCAAACCGCGATGAAGATCGCCCACGTGACAAATCCATGGTAGTACAGCCATAAAACCGGAATCGTTCCCACCACCAGCGGACCACCGGGAATCATCGCGACCACAAAGATCGCGAATCCGAGCAGTACCGCTCCGGGAACCCCAGCGATCATGATGGCGCCGCCCGCCAGTATGCCTTGGACTAATGCAGCTCCCAGGACCCCATACACGACGGCGCGAATCGTAATGCCCGCAACCTCAAGCAAATGGCCGCCGCGTTCGCCGCCGATGCGATCGACCGTTGCTTGCAATCGCTTCGCCGTCGATTCCCCGTTGCGATAGAAGATGAATACCAGGACGACGCTCAGAACAATCTGGAATACGCCTGCCCCCACCGCGCGTCCGCTGCCGAGCAGAGCATCCTTAAGGCTCGGCAGAACCGCCGCGATTGCCGACAGCCATTGAGCATTGCTCTCGCTGAGAACATTCCAGCGATCGGCCAGGCTTGGACCGACCAACGGAATCGAAGCGACCCACGACGGCGGTCCCGGCGGTCCACTTTTGACCAGTTCATGGGTCGCGGCGATTATCTCCGTCAGGTTACTCGACAACTTCGACGCTAGAATCGCGACCGGGGCGATTATAATTCCCGACAGGATCAGCGTCGCGATCGTCGCTGCGAGAGTTCGCCGGCCGCCCAGCTTGACATTCAATTGCGCGAAGAGGGGCCAGGTTGTGAAGCAGAGAATCGCCGCCCACAGGCCCGCGGAAATGAATGGAAGCAAAATGAGCGCACAGGCTACAGCCAGCGCGGCAACCGCGCCGATGCCGATCCACCATTCGATCGGTGCGCGGGGTAGTTCGCGATCGCTCATATTTCTCTATTTTGTGAGTTAATGGAGCCACCCGTCAGAATCGAACTGACGACCTGCTGATTACGAATCAGCTGCTCTACCATCTGAGCTAGGGTGGCCCCTGTTTACCCATAGCGGCATTGCGGAAATAGCAGATTAGCGAAGCCTGCGCCGCCGGGAAAGTCTCAGCGAACGTGGCTTTCGCAATCGTACCCGATGTGCAACGCTAGGCGGTTCGGAGCATCTCAACATGAAGACCGGAATAATCGGCGGGCGCGGCTCGGGCAAATCGACGGTATTTCACGCGCTCACGGGTCTGGCGCCGATTCCCGGTGTAGCCGAAGGGAAAAATCGTGGGCGGCCGGGACAGATCAAAGTCGCCGATCCGCGGCTCGATTTTCTCGAGGAGGCGTACGGGTCGAAGAAGAAGATTCCTGTCGAACTTACGCTGGTCGACTTTGCGCCCAATCCCAAGGAACAGAAGGAGGGCGCGGCCCTGGATCCTTCGCTGATTCCCTTGGTTCGCGACATGGACGCTCTGCTGATCGTGATTCCCCAGTTTGCGGGTATGGAACGCGATCTCATCGCGACGCTCGAGAGTATCGAGAGCGAGCTCATCTTCGCCGATTACGAACAGGCCGAGCGCCGGCTGGAGCGCCTTAAGAAGGAGAAGGCCGGCGATCCCGCTGCCGCCTTCGAGCGGACGGCTCTGGAAAAGCTCGTTGCGTGGCTGGGCGAGAGCAAGCCCTTGCGCCTGCTCGAGATGACCGCGCAGGAGATGCAGGCGTTTTCAAGTTTTGGGTTCCTATCGCGCAAGCCGGCGCTGGTGGCGATCAACTGCGAGATGGAGCGCGCCGGAGCCGAACTCGGCCCTGCGGAAAAGGAGGCCGTCCGCGTCCGCGGCCTGGACGTATTTCGGCTGGCCGCCGCGTTTGAGGCCGAGTTATGGGAACTCGATGCGGCCGGGCGTGGTGAGATGCTTGCCGCCGCGGGGCTGGAGGCGCCGGCGCGCGATCGGCTGATTGCCGCGCTCTTCCATCATCTGGGATTGATTACTTTCTACACTGCCGGCGAGCCGGAAGCGCATGCATGGTCCCTGCGGCGCGGCGCGACGGTATTGGAGGCCGCCGGGACGATTCACAGCGATATCGCGCGCGGATTCATCCGGGCCGAGGTTGTCAGCTATGAGGATTTCGCCGCACATAAATCCGACGCCAAGGTGAAGGAGGCCGGCAAGCTGCGGCTGGAGGGGCGCGACTATGTGATGCGCGACGGCGATATGATCCACGTGCGTTTCAAGGTTTGATTCGCCCCGAACCAATTGACGGCGGCCGCCGGCGGGAGCGTAATATTCGTAGGACACGATGATGTGTGCCGGAGCGGCAGCAGTGGTTGATTCGTGAGCGGCGACAATGCCTTCACTTCCATTCGATCGATTCGTTGCAATCCATAAGGCATCGATCGAACGCTTGTATGCCCAGAGCGGCGGTCGCAAATGGCTTTCCGATTCCAATAAATTTGCCGAAGCGCTCTACCGCAGCTACCTGAGCCGGTTCGGCGGCGATGCCGCGTTTCCGCAGCCGGCCGATGCGGAGAAATTTCTCGGGTCGCTGCATTGCGAAGATCTTGCGCTTGCGGCCGGATGTCTTGACGGAGATGAACCGTCGTGGCGGCACTTCGTATCCGAGTATAGCGGAGTTATCGACGGGTTCGCCCGCTCCGTTACCAACGATCCCACGCGTGCCCAGGAACTGGCCGACTCGCTGTGGGCTGATTTGTACGGATTGAAGGAAACCGGCACGCAGCGCAAGTCGCCGCTCGCTAACTATCATGGCCGAAGTCCACTTCGAGCGTGGCTGCGAACCGTCATGGCGCGGCGCGAAGCGGATACATGGCGCGAGACCCGCAGACTGGTTCCGCTGGAGGCAATTCCCGGCGGTACGAACGGGGTTGCCGCGGATAGCAATAATCAGCCGGATCCCGATCGCGCGCGATTGATTCCGTTGCTCGGCAATTCGCTTGACACTGCGATCGCGGCGCTCGATCCGAAGGACAAGCTTCGCCTTTCCTACTACTACGTGCAGGAAATCACACTTGCGGAGATCGCGGCCATCATGGGCGAGCATGAATCGACCGTGTCACGCAATCTGGCCCGCAGCCGGACTGAAATTCGCAATCAGGTCGTCCGCACGCTCAGGCGCGAACATCGCCTGAGCGAGGATCAGATCAATCGATGCTTTGAATATGCCGTGGAGGACTGGGCGTTCGATCTCGGACGCGCACTGTCATCGGTGAAATAATGGCGCAACCAGAAGACCACAACACCTTCGATTCAATGCTCTCGCAGCGCCTGAGGACGGGACTCGACGCATCGGGCCGCGCCTGTCCGGATGATGACGCGATTGCCGCTTACGTCGCGCATGCGCTGGCCGCCGACGAGATCGCGCGATTGGAGCGGCACGTTGCGGAATGCGCGCTTTGCCAGCGGCAAGTCGCCACTCTTGTGCGACACGGCGCCATCGCTGCGGCGTCCGCATCGCCGATGGCGCCGCGTATTCCAGCCCAGGCGATCGAAACCGTCGATGCGGAGGAGGCGCGGGCCGAAGCGGGTGGCCTAATCGAATCAATCAGGAATTTTGGCCGGTTCATGCTGGGCCCGTTTCCGCTCTCGGTCGCGCTGCACGTCGGATTATTGCTTGTCCTCATCATCACGGTGCATGCGCAGCGTGGGCGCGAGCTGATCATGGTGAACCTGGAGGCGGGCGGCGGCGGTGGCGGCGGCAACGAGATGCAGGATATCGACACGCCTGAAGTACCGATGCCTGAGATGGCGTCGCAGCAGATGGAAGCGCCATCAGCCGTCGATACTTCGCAGGCGGTCTCGCTGGCCAGCGATTATGTGCGCTCGGCCGGCGGCAGCGGAATTGGAATTGGGCGCGGCGGCGGCATGGGCTCCGG
>Ga0335069_10008578_pt1 | contig 14618 bp, 13 predicted proteins | sample Lox_Sample_11_FD_206714 | JGI IMG/M metagenome (GOLD analysis project Ga0335069, IMG submission 206714) | Soil microbial communities from Loxahatchee National Wildlife Refuge, Florida, United States - Lox_Sample_1.1 | ecosystem: Environmental > Terrestrial > Soil > Wetlands | place: USA... | reverse complement strand
GTCTTCCACCTGGTCGCGCCCGCGATCGGCGGGCCGGCGGTGGTCGAGACGATCGCGCGCGCGCACGTGCCGCCGGAGCTGAAGGGCGAGATCGTCATCGACAACGGGGCCGGCGCCGGCGAGCACAACCGACTGAGCCCGCGCGTCGTGGTCGCGCTGCTGGACGCGCTGTCCGCCTGGCTGCGCGAGCACGGGAAGTCGCTCACCGACGTGCTGCCGGTGTCGCGGATGGACCCCGGGACGCTCCAGGAGCGGCCGGCCGGCGATCCGGCGCTCGCCGGCACGATCGTCGGGAAGACCGGGACCTTCGGATCGCAGGGCGCGTCGGCGCTGGCCGGGGTCCTGCGCACGCAGAAGTACGGGACCGTGACGTTCGCGGTGCTGAACCACGGCGTGCCGGTGCCCACCGCCCGCAAGCGCCAGGACGCATTCGTGCGCGCGCTGATCGCGGCCGTCGGGGCCGAGCCCTGGCCCTATGAGCGTCCGACGGGCGCGCCCTACCTGACGGCGGAAGTGGAATAGTCCGAGTGTCAAGCACGGCGACCCAACGGCGCGGGTCGCGATGCTGGAGACTCGCGGGTTCCCTCGGTACCCAGGAGGGAGTACCCCATGCGCGTAGCACTGCCAGAGGGCCGGGTCGTCGGGGTGGCGACGTTCGGGTTGCTGGCCACTTTGACGGCGATGACCGCCGTCCGGCTCGACCGGGTGCCCGAGCGCCATGACGGCGCGGCCGAGCTCGTCTACCTGCCCGACGCCCGGCTGCTGCGTCCGCTCGTGCTGGGCTACGACAACGTGCTCGCGAACCTGATCTGGTTCCGCACCATCAGCTACTTCGGCGAGCACTACCAGGGCGACCACGTCTACCCGTGGCTGGCGCGGATGTGCGACCTGGTGACGGACCTCGATCCGCGCGCCGAGCACGTCTACCGCTTCGCCGGGCTCGTGCTGCCGTGGGACGCCGGCGAGGTCGACGAGGGGATCCGGCTGCTCCAGAAGGGCATCCGCGTGTTCCCGAAATCTTGGACGCTGCGCTACTACCTGGGCGTCGTCCGCTACCTCTTCAAGCAAGACTTCGCGGGGGCGGCGGAGGACATCCGTCTCGCGGCCGGGCTGCCCGACGCGCCGCCGCTGGTCGCGCGTTTCGCCGCGCTCCTCGAGGCGCGCCAGCACAGCCCCGAGATGACGATCGCGATCCTGACGCAGATGCGCGAGCAGACCACGTCCGCCGAGACCCGGGCGGTGCTCGAGCGGAGCATCCAGGACGCGCAGGTCGTCTGGGACGTCGAGCGGTTGACCCCGCTGGTCGACGCCTACCGCACGGGCACCGGACACCTGCCGGCGAACCTCGGGGTCCTCGTCGAGGTCGGGCTGCTGCGCGGCGTCCCGCCGGATCCGTACGGCGGGACCTACGAGATCGATCCCGCGACCGGCACCGTGCGCTCTTCGACGGGACGCGCGCCGGCGGCGCTGCACGCGAGCCCGCAGGCGCGGGAGCTGGGGCACACGGAGTGACCATGGGAGCGCTTCTCGAGCTGCAGGACCTGAGCAAGGTCGTCCGTCACCACTGGACCATGCGCCAGACCTGCATCCTGGACGGACTCTCGCTGTCGATCGACGCCGGCGAGCTGTTCGGGGTGATCGGCCACAACGGCGCCGGCAAGACCACGACCTTCAAGCTGCTGCTGGGCTTCCTCCGCCCGACGCGCGGCGAGATCCGCTTCTGCGGCCGTCCGCTCGACGTGGCGGCGCGCGGCGAGGTCGGCTTCCTGCCCGAGCAGCCGTACTTCTACGACTATCTCACGGTCGCCGAGACGCTCGGCTTCTACGCCAACCTGCACGGGCTCTCGGGCGCCGACGCGCGCCGTCGCGTCGACGAGGTGATGGCGACGCTGCAACTCGAGCCGAAGCGCCACGCGCGGCTGCGCACGCTGTCGAAGGGGACGCTCCAGCGCGTCGGCGTCGCGCAGGCGATCCTCAACCGGCCGCGGCTCCTCATCCTGGACGAGCCGATGTCGGGGTTGGACCCGGTCGGCCGTCATCACATGCGCGAGCTGATCCGCGGCCTCCAGCGGACCGGCACGACGGTCATCTTCTCGTCGCACGTGCTCCCCGACGCCGAGGCGCTGTGCAGCCGCGTCGCGATCCTGGCGGGCGGCCGGCTCCGGGACGTCGTGGTGCTCGACCACGACGCCGATCCCGAGGCGTACCTGCTCGCCGTGCGCCGGGTGGGGGCCGAAACGGTGGAGTCGCTCGCGAAGATGGCGGCGGCGCCGCCATCGGCCGACGGCGGCGGCTGGCGCGTCCGGCTGCCGAGCAGCGACGCGGTCCACCGGGCCCTCGACGCCGTCCGCCGCGCGAACGGCACGATCGAGAGCCTGACACCCGTGCACGCGTCGCTCGAGGAGCGGTTCCTGGCACACGTCAAGGACGACGGGGGGCTCGACTGATGAAGGTCTACGCCATCGCGCTCAACACGGCGCGTGAAGCGCTCCGCAGCAAGGTGCTGTACACGATCCTCGCGTTCGCGGTGGTCGTGGTCGCGACCGCGGCGCTGTTCGGCTCGGCGTCGATCGGCGATCAGATGAAGTTCGTGAAGGACTTCAGCCTGATGGGCATCTCGGTGTTCGGGGTGGTGATCGCGGTCGCGCTCGGCGTCAACATGCTCGGCAAGGAACTCGGCAAGCGCACGATCCTCAACATCCTCTCCAAGCCCGTCGCCCGCTGGCAGTTCGTGGTGGGGAAGTTCCTCGGCTTGGTGGCGACGCTCGCGCTGGTGGTGGCCGGGATGTGCATGGCGCTGGTGCTGCTGACGGCGGTGTTCGAGGGGCGCGTCGACGTGGGCCTGGTCGAGGCGTCGGTGGCGGTGCTCCTCGAGCTGACGATCGTGGTCGCGGCGGCGCTGCTGTTCTCGGCGATCGTCGTGACACCGACGCTGGCCGGGTTGTTCACGATGGCGGCGTTTATCGCCGGGCGCTCGGCGGGCTACCTGGGGTTCTTCGGCGGCGACGACATGCCGCCGGTGCTGCGGGCGTGTGCGACCGGGCTCTACTGGATCCTCCCGCACCTCCACCGGCTGAACATCGCGGACCGCGTCGTGTACGGCGACCTGGTGTCGGCAGGGTACCTGCTGGGCTCGGCGGCCTACGTCGTCGGGTACGCGGGCCTGCTGCTGGTGCTGACGGTTGCGCTGTTCTCGCGGCGCGAGTTCGTCTGAGCGCTGCGTAGCATCTGGGCAGCGCCCGTGAATCGGGCAGCGCCGGGACGTGATCGACGCGCTGCACGTCCATTCGAGCCCGCCTGACTCCGCGGCACGCGGCGTGCTCCCGGCCCGTGATGCCGGCGCCCACGCCAATCCCCTCGCCTATCCAGTCCTACCTCGAGCGCCTGCACGCCCGGCACGCCGGACTCGCTGCCGGCGAGGTGGCCACCTACATCCCGGAGCTCGCGAAGGCCGACCCGGGCTGGTTCGGGATCGCGCTCGCCACCACCGACGGGCGCCTCTACGAGGTCGGCGACACGCGCCAGCTCTTCACGATCCAGTCGATCTCGAAGCCGATCGCCTACGGCCTGGCGCTCGAGGACCGTGGGCGCGAGGCCGTGCTGGCCAAGGTCGGCGTCGAGCCGAGCGGCGAGGCGTTCAACTCGATCAGCCTGGCGTCGGGGACCGGCTGCCCGCTCAACCCGATGATCAACGCGGGCGCGATCGCGACCACCGCGCTGATCGCCGGGCACTCGCCCGAGGACCGCCTCGCGCGGCTGCTGGCGGTGTTCTCGCTGTACGCCGGGCGGCCGCTCGGGATCGACGAGACGGTCTACCGCTCCGAGAAGGAGACCGGCCACCGCAACCGCGCGATCGGCCACATGCTGCGCAACTTCGACATCCTCGCCGACGACCCCGACGGCCCGCTCGACCTGTACTTCCGGCAGTGCTCGATCGCCGTCGACTGTCGCGACCTGGCGGTCATCGCGGCGACGCTCGCCAACGGCGGACTCAACCCGCTCACCGGCGAGCGCGCGGTTTCGCACGACCTGGTCGAGAGCGTCCTCAGCGTGATGACGACGTGCGGGATGTACGACTTCGCGGGCGAATGGCTGTACTCGGTCGGCCTGCCGGCGAAGAGCGGCGTGGCGGGCGGCGTGCTCGCGGTGCTCCCGGGCCAGATGGGGATCGGCGTGTTCTCGCCCCGGCTCGACGCGCGCGGCAACAGCGTGCGCGGCGTCACCGTCTGCCGCGACCTCTCGCGCGACTTCAACCTGCACTTCCTGCGCGTGCCGCGCGCGGTGCGCACCGCGCTCCGGGCCCGCTACAGCTTGACGGGGATCAGCTCGAAGCGCGTCCGCAGCGAGCGCGAGCGCGCGGTGCTCGACGCGGTGGGCGAGCGCGCGCGGGTCTACGACCTCCAGGGCGACCTGGTGTTCCCGGCGATCGAGGCGGTGCTGCGCCGGATCGTCCACGCGCAGGACGCGCTGGAGGTGCCGATCGTCGACCTGCGCCGGGTGAGCGCGATCGAGCCGTGCGTGGCGCCGCTGCTGGTCGAGCTGGTGGTCGGGTGCGGCGAGCGCGGCAAGCAGGTGGTGCTGGTCGGCGCGGAACGGCATCCGGGGTTCCTCCGCCGGTTCGAGGAGCTGCTCACGGCCGCCGACCAGTGGGGGCGCCTGGTGACGTTCCCCGACCTCGATCCCGCGCTCGAGTGGGCCGAGAACCGGCTCCTCGCCGCTCACGGTCCCCCTGGCGGCGGCCCGGCGGCGGTGCCGCTCGCGGCGCACGACCTCTGCCGCGGCCTCGGCGCGACGGCGCTCGCGCACCTCGAGGCCGTGCTCGAGCCGTGCGGCTACCCGCAGGGCTACGTGATCATCCGCCGGGGCGACGCGGGGGACGCGGTCTACCTGCTCACGTCGGGACAGGTGAGCGTCACGCTCGAGCTACCGAACGGCCAGCGTGCGCGGCTCTCGACGCTCTCGCCGGGCATGACCTTCGGCGAGCTGGCGCTCGTCGACCGCTCGCCGCGCACCGCCGACGTGCGGGCCGACACGGCGGTGGAGTGCCTGGTGCTCTCGGCCGACGCGCTCGACCGGCTGGGCGAGACCGAACCCGGCATCAAGGCCGGGATCCTCCAGAACCTGCTCCGCAGCGTGCACCGCATGGTGGCGCGGCTCAACCACGAGGTGGCGACGCTCACCCGGTAGCAGCGGACTGCTTTCGACTCGCTGCCTTGCCAGCTAGCGTGGCGGGATGGACCCCTCGTCCCTGCTGCTCGCGGTGGTCGCGACGGTGCTCCTGGTCGGGGTCGCGCACGTGGTGCGGCGCTGGCTCGAGTTCCGCGCGCTCGCGCGCGCGCTCGGCGGGACGGGGACCGGACGCGGGTTCGCGGCGACCGCGGGCGGCGTCGCCTACCGCTGCCGCTACGCGGGCGGCGGCAGGTCCCGGCCGTCGCGGCTGTCGGTGGTCGTCGACCTCGGGTCGAGCGTGCCGTTCCGGGTCGCGCGCGCCGGGGTGGGGACGCGGCTCTGCGTGGCGCTCGGGATGGGGCGCACGGTCCCGACCGGCGACCCCGTGCTCGACCAGACCCACGTCGTGGCGTGCGACGCCGCCGACTGGGCTGCACGGGTCTTCGGCAGCGGCGACGTGGCAGCCGCCGTGCGCGATATCCTGGCGAGCGGCTTCACCGAGGTCCGGGCCGACGGGCGGCGGCTCACCGCGCTGTGGTCGGGGGTGCGACTGACCGGCGACGTCGACGCGAGCGCGGTGTCCGGGACGGTGAGGCGCCTCGCGCGGCTGCGCGACGCCATGGCCGCGGTGCCCGCGCCGCCGGGCGCCGCGCCGTCGGATGGGCGTCGTCGGATCCTCGGCGTCGTGCCCGCGGTCGTGTCCGCGATCGGCTGCCTGCTGGCGGTGTGGGCGACGACGTTCACGCCCCTCGATCGGCGTGCGGTGTTCTTCGACTCGCTCAAGCTGAGCCTGCCCTGGCTCGCCCTGTTCCTGGTGGTCGGCACCCAGGTGTTCCGCTCGAGCACGACCAGCCCGCGCGAGCTGCTGACGATCGTGCTGCTCACGCTGCTCGGCTTCCCGCTCACCGGCTACGCCACCGAGCTGACGCTCAACTGCGCGCTCGACTCCGCGCCGCCGGTCGAGCACCGGGCGGTCGTCCTCGACCGCCAGACGACCCCGAGTCGCCGGGCGGCGAGCTACTGGGCGGTCGTGCCCTCGTGGCGGGGCGCGCACGAAGAACGCATTCCGGTCACGGTGGCCCAGTACGCCCGCCTGGTGCCGAGGCGCTCGGAGCTGTCGGTGACGACGCGGCCGGGACGGCTCGGCTTCGAGTGGATCGTCGCGAGCGCCGTCGCCCGCTGATCCGGGGCGCCGTCCGCCGGGGGTGGACGGCCGCGCGGCGGTGGGGCATTGCGGACCATCATGACGGCGTCGTCGTTGTTCGACCTCTCGGGACGGACCGCGCTGGTCACCGGGGCCTCCTCGGGCCTGGGCGAGCACTTCGCGCGGACGCTGGCGGCGAACGGGGCCGCGGTGGTGGTCGCGGCGCGGCGGGAGGCCCGGCTGGCGGCGTTGGTGCAGGATATCGCCGGCGCGGGCGGCCGGGCGGCGGCGGTCCGGATGGACGTGACCGACGGCGGGTCGATCCGCGCCGGCTTCGAGACCGCCGCCGGGCACTTCGGACCGATCGACGTCACGATCAACAACGCCGGGGTCAGCGCCCCGGGGACGTCGCTCGACCTGCCGGAAGCGGAGTGGGACCAGGTGGTCGACACGAACCTGCGCGGGGCGTGGCTGGTCGCGCAGGCGGCGGCGCGGCAGCTGATCGCGGCCGGACGGCCGGGGCGGATCGTCAACATCGCGTCGATCGTCGGTCTGCGGCCGATCGGACAGCTGGCGCCGTACGCGGCGGCGAAGGCCGGGCTGATCCACCTCACGCGGACGCTCGCGATGGAGTGGGCGCGGCACCACATCCAGGTGAACGCGATTGCGCCCGGCTACTTCGCGACCGACATCAACCGCGAGTTCTGGGAGACGCTCGCCGGCAAGCGGCTGATCGAGCGCATCCCGCAGCGCCGCCTCGGGCAGCCGCGCGATCTCGACGGCGCGCTGCTGCTGCTCGCGTCCGACGCCGGCGCCTTCATGACCGGCAGCGTGATTGTGGTCGACGGCGGGCACACCGTCGGGTCGCTGTGAGCGCCGCGCGGCGCGATCGCGGCGACGCGACGGGAGCGTCGCCGGCGTGAGCCGCGGCGGGATCACGCTCGCGGTCGGCGTCGTCACCGCCGCGGGCGTGCTGGCGGCGCTGCTCGCGGGGTCGCCGCCCTGGACGCTCCGGATGGACAACACGCGCCTGTATCTCGGGCTCGTCGTCGAGAGCCTGCGGGCGTGGACGCACGGCGCCGCACCGCACTGGACCGACCGCGTCTGGGGCGGCTTCCCGATGATCTGCGACCCGACCAGCGCGGCGCTCTATCCGCCGCTCCACGCCGCGGTCTGGCTCGCAGGTACGCCACCGCTCCGCGCCTTCGACGTGGCGCTGGCGACGCACCTCGGACTCCTCGCGGCGGGGACGTTCTACCTGCTCGGGCTGCTGGGCGCGGGCCTGCTCGCGAGCGCCTTCGGGACGGTGCTCGCGCTCTCGTCTCCGCTCCTGCTCTGGAGCGGCGTCACGTTCTTCAGCGTGGCCGGGGCGCAGAGCTGGTGGCCGTGGACGTTGGTCGCGGCCGAGCTGCTGGCGCGGCCCGCGACGGCGCGCATCGGCGGCGCGATGGTGCTCGGCTGGACGGCGCTCGCCGCCCAGACGTTCGTCGGGATGCCCGAGCAGATGGCCTATGCGTCCGTGCTGGCGTCCGCGTGGCTGCTCACCCGTCGCAGCGAGGTGTCGCTCGCGGAGCGCGCCCTGCGTTCGGGGCTGCTGGTCGTCGGCGCGGCGGCGGTCGCAGCGCCGCAGCTGCTGCCGACGGCGCGCTACCTCCACGTGACGGCCCGCGCCGACGTCGTCGCGTTCGCGGGCGCGGTCGCGCTGGATCCCGCGGCGCCGGCGCGGCTGCTGTTCCCGGGCGCGCCGATCGTGATGGGCATCCCGGTCTTCTACGGCGCGGCGACGATCGCGCTCGCCGCGCTCGCCGTCGCGCGGCGGCCGCCGCGGGCCGGGTTCCTGGTCGCCGCGGCCGGCGTCGGGGTGCTACTCGCGCTCGGCGACCACACGCCGGTCTACGGCTGGCTCCATCGCGTGCCGCCGTTCGACCGGTTCCGGAATCCGATCAAGCTGGAGGCCCTCCCGGAGCTCGCCTTGGCGTGGGCGGCGGCGCTCGGCGTCCAGGCCGCGTGGACGGCGGCGACGTCACGCCGGCGCCGCGTCGTGGTCGCCCTCGCGTTCCTGGCGCTCGGCGAGCACACGCTCGTCGTGCTCCAGACGACCGAGCGCTTCGCGGCCGCCCGCCGGCAGGAGGTCGACGAGGCCCGGGTGCTGTCGACGCTCGCCGACGTCGCCCGCGTCGTCGCCCGCGACGCGCCGGCCGCGCCGCCCCTCGTGCTCGACACCTGGGCGACTGTTCCCGTCGAAGGACCGCGTCTCTTCGCGCGCAATCTCACCGCGGTCGCCGGGGTGTCGTCGGTGGTGGGCGGCGACATGCCGCTGATGCCCCGGCTCCAGAACGAGCTGCTGACGATCCAGCGGTTCTCGCCCGCGACGCTCGACGTCCTCGGCGTCGGCTACGTGCTGGTCCGCGCGCCCGACTGCGCGGCGACGCAGGCGCGACTCGGCTGGCGGATCACCTGGAGCGGCGGCGCGGCGTGCCTGCTCGAGAACCCCGCGCGACCGTCGCGGTTCGCGCTCCTCGGCGAGGCGCGGGCGGTCGCCTCGGAGTCGGCGCTCGGCCAGGCGATGCGGTCCGAGGCGCCGCTGCCGGTAGCGGTGCTGGCGCCCCCCTCGGTGATCCCGCCGCCGCTCGCGGCCGCGCCGCGCGACGTGGCGATCGAGTCGTGGTCGCCCGGTGCGGTGGCGCTGCGCGCGACGACCCGGTCGCCCGCGCTGCTGCTCGTGCGGCAGAGCTGGGCGCCCGGTTGGGACGCACGCGTCGACGGCGCACCGGTCGAGACGTACCGCGCCGCAGGGCCGTGGTTCGTCGTGCCCGTGCCGGCGGGCGCCCACGCGGTGACGCTCCGCTATCGCACGCCGGGGTTCGGCGCGGGATGCGCGTTCGCCGCGGCGTGGCTCGCGCTGGCCGGCGCGTGGCGCGTGCGGTACGGGGCCGCCTCGCTCAGGGCTGACCGCCGTCGATGCGGAGGACCGCGCCGGTCGTGAAGCTCGACGCGTCGGACGCGAAGTAGAGCGCGGCGCCGACGATCTCCTCGGGGCGGCCGACGCGGTGGAGCGCGGCCGCGCGCTCGAAGTGCTGGACCAGCATCGGGTCCCACGCCTTCGAGATGTCGGTGGCGAACGGCCCGGCCATGATGCAGTTGACGCGGACCTTCGGCCCGAAGGCCTGCGCGCAAGCGACCGTCAGGTTGTTGAGGCCGGCCTTGGCGGCGGCGTACGGCGTCTCCATCGGGGTCGGGCGGATTGCGGCGACGCTGCTCACGTTGATGATCGACCCGCCGTCGCCCGCCGCCATGCGCGTGCCGACCAGCGCCGAGAGGCGGAACGGGCCCTTGAGATTGACCGCCAGCACCTTGTCCCAGAGCGCCTCGCTGACCTCGGCCAGCGACGGGTAGAGCGGCGACATGCCGGCGTTGTTCACCAGCACGTCGACGCGGCCGAAGTGTCGGTAGGCTGCGTCGACCAGCGCGTCGCACTGGCTCCACTCGCCGACGTGGCTGGGCGCCGCGAGCGCGCGCCGGCCGAGCGCTTCGACCTCGCGCGCCGTCGCCTCGCAGGCGTCGCGCTTGCGGCTCGCGACCACCACGTCGGCGCCGGCGCGCGCGAACGCGAGCGCCATCTCGCGACCGAGGCCGCGCGTGGCGCCGGTGACGAGCGCGATCTTGTTCCGGAGCACGTCGGCAGCCATCGGGTCTCTCCTCCAATGGCGGGTCGCCGGCTGTCAAGGCGGCCCGGCTCAAGATTTTCCGGGATCTGCCGATGTCCCCTCCGGGAGACTCCATGCCCGGCTCCGGGACCCCGGCGATCGACTCCGAGCAGCTCACCAAACGCTTCGGCACGCACACCGTCGTCGACGGGGTGAGCCTCGCGGTGCCGGCGGGCTCGGTGTTCGGGTTCCTCGGGCCGAACGGCGCCGGCAAGACCACGACGATCGGCATGTTGCTCGGGCTGGTGCGGCCCGACGCGGGACGCGCGCGGCTGCTCGGGGTCGACGTCGCCACGGAGCCGGTGGCGGCGCTCCGGCGCGTCGGCGCGATGGTCGAGCCGGCCTTCTGGTCGTACCTCTCGGGCCGCGACAACCTCCGGGTGCTGGCGCGGGCCGGCGGACTTCCCGAGTCGCGCGTCGACGGCGCGCTCGAGCGCGTCGGGCTCGGCGAGCGCGGGAGCGATCGCTTCAGCGCCTACTCGCGCGGCATGCGCCAGCGCCTCGGGCTCGCGGCGGCGCTGCTGGGCGATCCCGAGCTGCTGATCGTCGACGAGCCGACCGACGGCCTCGACCCGGCCGGGCAGCGCGAGGTCCACGAGCTGATCCGGAGCTTCGCCGGCGCCGGGCGGACGGTCTTCTTCTCGAGCCACGTGCTGAGCGAGGTGGCGCAGGTCTGCGACCGCGTCGGCATCCTGCACGAGGGGCGGCTGGTGGTGCAGGGGAGGGTGGCCGACCTCCTGCACGGCGGCACGGGCGTCACGGTGCGGGTCGCCGGCGAAGCCGGACGCGCCGCGGCGCTGCTGCGCGCGACGATCGGCGTCGCCGGGGTCGAGCAGGACGGCGAGCTGCTGCGCGTCGACGCGCCGGCCGAGCGGGCGGCGGAGCTGAACGCGCTCCTCGTCGCGCGCGGCGTCGCCGTCACCGACATCCACGCCAACACGCGCCACCTGGAGGACGTGTTCCTGGAGCTGACGCGCGGGATCGCCCGGCGGCGGGGGGCGAGCGCGTGAGCCAGCTCCGGGCGCTCACGCGGGCGGAGTGGATGAAGCTCACCCGCCGCCCGCTCACCCGCGGGTTGCTGGCGGTGTTCCTGGGCGTGCTCGCCCTCCAGTCGACGGTCTACGCGTTGGCGGTGGTCGCGGACCGGGCGGGGCTGATCGGCCTCGGCGGCGCGTTCGGGCCGGCCCAGCTCGAAGAGTACCGGCGGCGGGCGTCGTTCCCGGGGATCGTGGGGGCGGTGTTCCAGCACGTGAACGGGCTCGGGGGCGTCTTCGCGGTGATCCTGGCCGGCGCGGCGATGGGCAGCGAGTACGACTGGGGCACGCTCCGCACCCAGCTCTGCCGGACGCCGGACCGTGCGGCGTTCCTGGTCGCGAAGCTCACGGCGCTCCTCCTGCTCCTCCTCGCCGCGATGCTGCTGGCGCTGGGATTCGGGCTCGGGCTCGGCGCGGTGCTGGGGGCGCTGGTCGGCGGGGCGGGCGTGCCCGACGCGGCGACGCTCGCGGCCATCCCGCCGGCGCTCGCCCGGGCGCTCTTCGTCCTGCTGCCGTACGTGCTGCTCGCGGTGTGCCTCGCGACCGCACGGGGCTCGATGCTGGCCGGCGTCGCGGGCGGGCTGGTCTACCTGGTCTTCGAGGCCGGCTTCGGCGCGCTCGCGATCTTCGCCGCCCTGGGCGAACCGTGGCGCACGCTCTACGGCCTCACCATCGGCCAGAACATCAACTCGCTCACGGCGCTCAACGGGCACGCCTTCGGGCTCCGCCCCGAGGTGCTCGCCGAGGGCGTGCGCGCGGCGACGCTGCCGCCGGCGGGACAGGCCACGATCGTCGTCGCGGCGTACTGCCTGGTGTTTCTCGCCGTCGCCGTGAAGTGCGTGCGACGGGACGTGGCGGGCGGACGCTAACCGGGGGTCAGCGCCCGAGCGCCCGGCGGAGCTGGGCGATCAGCGCCCGGCGGTCGGCCTCCGCCAGCGCTACCCGACGTTCCGCGAGGGGGCGCACCCAGATCGGGTGCTGCACCTCGGGGTCGTCGGGGTAGCGCGGCGTCACGTGCCAGTGGACGTGGGTCACGAAGTTCCCGAGGCACGCGTAGTTGATCCGGAGGGGATTCAACTCCCGCTGCAGGACGCCCGCGACCCCGGCGACGTCCTCGTAGAGACGGACCTGCCGCTCGAGCGGCAGGTCCGAGAGATGCTCGTGGTGGTCCTTCAGCAGCAGGACGCAGTAGCCGCGATACGCCTGCTCGTCGGCCAGGGTGACGTAGGACTCCTGGAGTGCGACGACGAAGTCCGGGTACCGGTTGGCTGCGATCAGCGCGATGCGGTCGCAAGCGAGGCAGGACATGCGGGCGAGGCGGCTACTTGGCCTCTTTCACGTCCTCGACCACGATCCCGGTGAGCCCGCCCTGGGTCACCTTGTCGCCCTCGACGGTGATCGTCTGCGCCGCGTGCGCCAGCGCTTCCGCGTAGGGCTTCGGGCTGTCGTGGTCCTCCAGCAGGAGGAAGACCTTGCCGTCGTCCGTGAGTATCCCCATGGGGATGCCTTTTTTTGCACAGGTTTCGGCGCATTTCCGATGCCCCTGCCCCTTCATCGTCGGGTTGTGCAGGTAGCAGGCCAGGTCCACGACCTCGCCCGAGATCGTGTCCATCGCGCGCACGTCGGCCGCGAACGCCAATGCCAGCGCCAGGCCGGCGCCGCCGAGCCACCATCGCTGTCCCATGTGTCCTCCCGTCGTCCCCCGGTCGTCGTCGACCGCTCGCGCCCCATGGTGCGTGAGGGACGGATCGAAAGCAACGCGTGTGCCGGTCGGCGCGCGAAGGGCGGGGCGACCCGCCGCGGTGCCGATCCAAAAATCTGCAAAAAACCCGCAGGAAAGTACATTCCGTCATTGCGCTCGTTGCGTTCTCCTGCAAAAAGGCTCCGTGAGCGCGGCGATTCCGGGGCCGCACGAGGAGGTTGGGATGCCGCGGCAGAAGAGCTTGCTCACCGTCATTCGCGAGCTGGTGCGAGAGGAAGTCGCCCAGGCGCTCCAGAGCCTGCTCGGCGGATTGACCGGACCCAGGGCGAAGAACGGTCGACGCCGCAGGCGTCGCGGCCCGGGACGTCCTCCGGGCTCGAAGAACAAGAAGCGCCGCGGCCGCGGGCGGCCGCGCGGTTCGAAGAGCACGCCCGTCTGATCCGTCCACATCCACGCAATTCACCCGGCGGGGCGCGGGTCCCGCCGGTCAACCCTGCTCGACCGGCGTAGGTCCGTCGGGCAGCAAGTACGAGGAGGTTCGATGGCGACGAAGAGCAAAAAGGGCGCGGGGGTTCCGAAGCTCGATCTCACCAAGCCGGTGAAGGTGAAGAGCGCGTCGAAGCCCCGCAGCAAGAGCGAGGTCTACACGCTCGTGGCCGACCACGTGGGCATCAGCCGCAAGCAGGTGGCCGGCGTGTTCCACGTGCTGGGCTCCGTGATCCGTGCCGATCTCGCGAAGGGCGGTCCGGGCATCGCGACGGTCCCGGGTCTCGCGCGCATCCGCGTGCAGCGCAAGCCGGCGACCAAGGAGCGGCATGGCATCAACCCGTTCACCAAGGAGCCGACGATCTTCAAGGCGCGGCCCGCGCGCAACGTCGTCCGCCTGCGCCCGCTCCGCGCGCTCAAGGAGATGGTCTAAGGCGGCGCTCCACCGGAGAGGGGGGCGGGAGGCTCGCCGTCGCCGCATGCGGGGACAGCCGCGCTGGCGTGAAGGCGGCGTCTCCGGGGCCCGGCGGCGTTGCAGAGCCCCGCTCCCCGTCTCTCGTGGACCTCAGGAGCGGAACAGGAAGTTCCGCGCGATCACCATGCGCTGGACCTGCGAGGTGCCCTCGTAGATCTGGAGCAGCTTCGCGTCCCGCATCAGCTTCTCGACCGGGTATTCCTTCGTGTACCCGTACCCGCCGAACACCTGCACGGCGTCGACCGCCGATTTCATCGCGAGGTCGGCGCCCCAGGCCTTCGCGATCGCCGACGTCGCCGTGCGCTTCACGCCGTGGTCGACCTCCCACGCCGCCTTCTGCCAGAGCAGACGGACGGTCTCGTGGGCCATCACCATCTCGGCGATCATGAACTGCACCGCCTGGTGCTGCGCGATCGGCTGGCCGAAGGTCTTGCGCTCGAGCGCGTAGGCCTTCGACTCGTAGGCGCAGCGACGGATGATGCCGGCCGCGAGCGCCGCGAACATCGGGCGCGAGCGGTCGAAGGTCTCCATCGCGATCGTGAAGCCGTCGCCGGGGCGGCCGAGGATTTGGTCGTTGGATATCTTCACGTCCTCGAAGATCACGTCGCGGGTGTCACTGGCACGCTGGCCGAGCTTCTCCTCCTTGCGACCGGTGGACACGCCGGGCTGGTCCGCCGCGACGACGAACGCGGTAATCCCCTTGTGGCGTTGCGCGGGATCCATCGTCGCGAAGCCGGTGAAGAAGCTCGCGTGGCCCGCGTTGGTGATCCAGCGCTTCTGGCCGGTGATCCGCCAGCCGTCGCCGTCGCGGACGATCTTCGTCTTCATGCCGGCGACGTCGGAGCCGGCGTCGGGCTCGGAGCAGGCGTAGCTGACGAACGTGAGCTCCTTGCCGAGCCGG
>Ga0335069_10008577_pt1 | contig 14618 bp, 16 predicted proteins | sample Lox_Sample_11_FD_206714 | JGI IMG/M metagenome (GOLD analysis project Ga0335069, IMG submission 206714) | Soil microbial communities from Loxahatchee National Wildlife Refuge, Florida, United States - Lox_Sample_1.1 | ecosystem: Environmental > Terrestrial > Soil > Wetlands | place: USA... | reverse complement strand
CCTCGGGATCGGCGTCCGCAGCATCGCCTCCTCGATGCGCGCGAGCTTCTGGAACTCCGGCAGGGCGAGCGCGCGCGCGACGAAGGCCGCCGTGCGCGGCCAGCGCGAGGCGTCGACCTGGAAGCGCGCGAAGGCCGCGTTGCGGAAGAAGCAGGCGAGCGAGACGTCGGCGATCCCCGGATCTCCGAAGAGGAAGCCCTCGACGGGCAGCTCGCCCTCGAGGTAGTCGAGCACCGACGGGATCTCCACCTCGAGCGTCTGCTTCACCACGGCCTGGTCTGCCGGCTCGTTCCAGACGCGCGGCCGGATCGCGACCTGGTTGAAGAGCCGCCAGATGAAGACGTCCCCCATGCGCGAGTCCGCGAACTCCTCGAGCCAGCGCGCGCGTGCGCGGTCCCCCACGTCGCGCGGGTAGAAGGGCGGTTCGGGCCGACGGTCCTCGAGGTACTGGCAGATTACCGACGAGTCCGCGAGCGCGACGCGCTCGTCGATCAGCACCGGAATCCGGCGCAGCGGCGAGAGGCGCGAGAACTCGTCGTTGCCGAAGAAGGGCACGATCGGGTCGATCTCGTACTCGATCTGCTTGCGCTCGAGGCACACGAGCACCTTGCGCACGTAGGGCGAGATCGGGCTGCCGACGATCTGAAGGCGCTTCGTCACGAGGACCTCCGCAGTCTCGACTAACTAACGAGCCGGCTTCTCGGTGCGTTGCCCGAACAGTCCCTCGTGCTTCGCGACCTTCAGGTCGCCCTGCACGCTCACCTGGCAGGCCAGTCGCAGTCCACGATCGGGCCGGTGCGGAAACAGCGAGAGCCGCCGGATCTCCGCGTCGGTCGGCTCCGAGACGGGCCCCTCGATCCGCACCGCGCAGGTCCCGCACATCGAGTTGCCGCGGCAGTGGAGCGCGCGCGCCGCGCCGGTGTAGAGCGGGAGCCGCGCGCGCAGCAGCACGACCCGCAGGTTCGCGCCGAGGGGGCACTCGACGGCGCGGCCCGCGAACTCGACGACGGGCATGGGGGCCTCCGCAGACTCCGCGCGCGATCGCGAGTTTGACCCGCGCGCGCGGCCGCGTCGAGGCGTCAGTCCGGCGCGGCCTCACCGCACTGCCAGCACGAGCCGAAGTGCGGCTCGTGCCGCTCGCCGCAGCGCGGGCAGATCCAGTGCGGGCCCGACGCCGGGGTGCGCGTCGCGAGCCACTGGCGCGCGAGCAGGCTCGCGCGCGGGAGCTGCTCGTCGTCGAGGATGCTGACGCGGTACTCCGCGGCGGCGCCGACCGGCACCTCGCCTCGCAGCGCGCACAGGTGCTCTCCCTCGACGATGGCGGGAATCTCTTCCACCTCGAGCGCGCCGCGCAGCAGCTGCGCGACGGTGCGATCACAGGTGCGGTGGATGCACTTCACGCGAGTGTGTCCATCCAGCGCACGATGGTGTCGGCGAGCTCGTCCTGCACCTCTTCGTCGCTGCGACCGGAGCGCTTCAGCACGTGGAAGGAGTGATCGCCGCCTTCCACGACGTGGAGCGTCGCGCGCGCGCCGAGCGAGGCGCAGAGCGGCTTCACGAGCTCGAGGTCGGCGAGCGGGTCGCGCGTCCCTTGCAGGAAGAGCATCGGCACGCCGACCTCGCGCAGGTGCGCGCCGCGTTCCGAGCCCGACTGCCCGGTGGCGTGCAGCGGAAAGCCGAGGAATACGAGGCCGCGTACACCGGCGAGCGGCGACTGCGCGGCGGCGGTCGACGTCATGCGTCCGCCGAGCGACTTGCCGCCCGCGAAGAGCGGCAGCCCGCCCGCTTGCTTCGCCGCGCAGTGCAGCGCCGCGCGCACGCAGGCAACGAGTCGCGCGGGCGGATCCGGCCTTCGCATGCCCTGCTCCATGTAGGGAAACTGGTAGCGGAGCGTCGCGACGCCGCGTTCGGCGAGCCGCGCGGCGATCGACTCGAGGAACGCGTGGCGCATGCCGGCGCCCGCGCCGTGCGCGAGCGCGAGCGCCGCGTGTGCGGCATCGGGTCGCAGCCAGAGCGCCGACACTTCAGTCGTGGCGCCAGCGGGCAATCGGAGCTCTACAAGCCGGGTCACTCCTCTGAACTTCGCTCGCCTGCGGCTCGCTGCGCGCGGCTTCGCCGCTTGCTAACGCCCCCCGCCGAGGATGCCGCCGCCCGGCAGGCCACCGCCGCGCAGGCCGCCCGCGCCGGGGAGCGGTCCGCTCGGTACGACGATGCGCGACGCCTCGCGGCGACGGATCTCGCGCGCCTCCTCGATCAGGCGGTCCACGGCCTCCTTCATCGCGGCCGGGAACTTGGCCGCCGCCTCTTGCAAGGTCCGGGCGTCGATCGGGCATTCGACCGGCAGCGGGCCGGCCTGGGACAGCAGGGTCGTCTGGCCGGAGAAGAGGGTCTCGCGGGTCGTGTCTTGCGTCCCGTCCGCCTTCACGGGGACGAGCACGCGGATCGTGGCGACGCGGAGATCGGTGTAGACCTCCTCGCGATAGAGGTTCGCGACGTCGACGCGAACCTCCTGGATCTCCTGGACCTGCGGTTCCTCGCTCACGGTCGACCTCTCCCTGCGCATCGCGGCGCGACAGATCGACGAAGCTACCACAGCCCTCCGGACGCCCCTCTCCGCGCTTCGCTACCGTCCGCCGCGCTCCCGCGGGGTGCCGAGGCGGAGGCTCCCGCGACCGTGAGCCATGAGCGCGTCATCGAGGGGTGATGGATCAAGGGGGGACGAGCGCGCGTCGGATCCTGATCGTGCGGCTCGGCGCGCTCGGCGACGTCGTGCACGCGCTGGCGCTGCTCGATGCGCTGCGGCGCGCGTGGCCCGATGCGCGGCTCGGCTGGCTGGTGGAGGAGCGCAACGCGAGCGTGCTCGCGGGTCATCCGCAGCTCGACCGCCTGCTGGTCTTCCCGCGCCGCGAGCTGTCCACGCTCGTGTGGAGCGGGCGTCTCGTCGCGGCGCTGCGGCTCGCGTTCGGCTTCCTGCGCGAGCTGCGCGCCGCGCGCTTCTATCTGACGCTCGCCGCGCTGTGCAACCTGCTATCGAGCCTGCTGGCGCGCCTCTGGGGCGCGCGCCGCCGCATCGGCTTCGCGCCACCCTATACCAAGGAGAAGGCGCACTGGCTCACGACGGACCGCGTGGTCGCGCCGCGCGGCGGTCAGCTGAAGCTCGAGCGCAACCTCGCGCTGCTCGTTGCCCTCGGCATCGACGGACGCGGCGCCGTCCCGCGGCTCGCCGTGCCGGATGAGGCGCGCGCGGCGGCGCGCGCCTTCCGCGCGGGAGTCTGCGCCGGCGAGCTCGTCGCGCTGCATCCGGGTGTCTCGGGATTCGGCGCGATCAAGCAGTGGGCGCCGGAGCGGTTCGCCGGGCTCGCGCGGCGGCTCTTCGCGGAGCGCGGCACGCGCTGCGTGGTCACGTGGGGTCCGGGCGAGCGCGAGCTCGGCGAGAGCATCGCGGCGGCCTCCGGCGGCGCGGCCTTCCTCGCGCCCGAGACGCGCTCGCTGCAGGAGCTCGCGGCGCTGTACGAGGTCTGCGACGCGGTGGTCGGAGGCGACACCGGGCCGATCCATCTGGCGGCGGCGCTCGGCGTGCCGGTGGTCGGTCTCTACGGTCCGAAGGACCCCGCGATCTACGCGCCCTTCGACACGCGGCGCGGGCGCGCGTCCCAGACGGTCTGGAAGCAGGTGCACTGCAGCCCGTGCCGGCTCCGCCGCTGCGACGACGTGATCTGCATGCCGGCGATCGAGGTCGAGGACGTGACCCGCGCGCTCGCGCGCGCGCTCGCCGACGAATCCGGCGAAGCGGCGCTCGCGGCCGGCGCGTTGGCGCGAGGTTAGTCGTGGCGCGACGCCGGCAGCCTCCGCCGCTCGACCTCGCGAAGGCGCGCGCGCTGCCGCTCGCCGCGCGCGAGAACAAGGTCGACCTGTCGGGCTTCCGCGCGCCGGCGCCGCCCGACGCGTCGGCCGCCGCGCTGCTCGACTCGCTGCCGGACTTCCTCGGCGCGCGCGCGCTGCGCGAGCTCGCGCGCCGCGTCGCGCGCTCGCACCGCTCCGGCGCGCACGTGGTCCTCGCGATGGGCGGTCACATCGTGAAGGTCGGCTGCGGCCCGATCGCGATCGACCTGATCGAGCGCGGCGTCGTCAGCGCGCTCTGCGTGAACGGAGCGTTCGCGATCCACGACTACGAGGTCGCGCTGCAGGGCGCGACGAGCGAGGTGGTCGAGCGCACGATCCGCGACGGCAGCTTCGGCTTCGCCGAGGAGCCGGCGCAGGCCTTCGCGCAGGCCTGCGCCCGCGGCGCGCGCGAGCAGATCGGGCTCGGGCGCGCGCTCGCGGAGGCCGCGGCGAAGCTGCCGCACGCGCGCCACTCGATGCTCGCGGCCTGCGCGCGCGCCGACATCCCGCTGACGGTGCACGTCGGGCTCGGCACCGACACCGTGCACATGCACGCCGCGTTCTCCGGCGCGGACGCCGGAGAGGCCTCGCACATCGACTTCCGCATCGCTGCGGCGATCGCGACGGAGCTCGAGGGCGGCACCTGGATCAACGTCGGCTCGGCGGTCGTGATGCCGGAGGTGTTCCTCAAGCTGGTGTCGATCGCGCGCAATCTCGGGCATCCGCTCGAGGACGTCGTCGCCGCGAATCTCGACATGCAGCGCCACTACCGCACCGACGCGAACGTGATCGGCCGGCCCGTCTCGCGCGGAATCGAGGTGCTCGGCCACCACGAGATCAACCTGCCGCTCCTCCGGCAGGCGATCCTGGTCGAGCTTGCGCGCGGCTAGGCGGCGCGCGGCGCGACGATGACCTTGCCGTAGCTCTCGCGGCCGCCGAGGGCGGCCAGCGCAGCCGGCACCTCCTCGAGCGGATAACGCCCGTAGATCACCGGCCGGATCTGCCCCTTGGCAAACATCGCGAAGAGCGCGTCCATCACCTCGCCGATGCGCTTCGGATCCTTCTGCGCGTGCGCGCCCCAGTGCAGTCCCGTCACCGCGATGTTCTTCAGCAGGATGCGGTTGGCCTGGATCGACGGGATCTTGCCGGAGGCGAAGCCGATGATGACGAGCCGACCGTTCCACGCGATGCACTTGAGGCTCTGGTCGGTGATCTCGCCGCCGACCGAGTCGTAGATCACGTCGGCGCCGCGTCCCTGTGTCAGCTCCTGCACGCGCGCGACGAAGTCGTCCGCGCGGTAGTCGATGCAGACCTCCGCGCCCTCGCGCCGCGCGACGTCGCACTTGTCCGCGCCGCCGGCCGTCCCGATCACGCGCGCGCCGAGCGCGCGCCCGATCTGCACCGCCGCGCTGCCCACGCCGCCGGCCGCCGCGTGCACGAGCAAGGTCTCGCCGGCGCGAAGATTGCCGCGGTCGACGAGGCCCGCGTACGAGGTCGGATAGATGATGGGGAGCGCGGCGCCCTCCTCGAACGACATCTCCTCGGGCAGCGCGTAGGCGCTGCGCGCCGACACGACGCACTCCTCGGCGAAGCCGCCGAGGCCGTTCGAGGCGAGCACGCGGTCGCCGACCGCGAAGCGGCGCACGTCCGGCGCGACCTCGCGCACGACGCCGGCGATCTCGGCGCCCGGCACGAACGGGAAGGGCGGCTTCACCTGGTAGCGGCCCTGCACCATCAGGATGTCGAAGAAGTTGCAGCCTGCCGCGCGCACCTCGACTCGCAGCGAGCCGGGCATCAGCGGCGTCGACGGCATCTCGCGCACCGCGAGGTCGGTGGGTTCCATGAAGCGATCGACGACGATGGCCCGCATGCGGCGTACGTTCGCAGCTACACTGGCCGCGCGCAAAAGGCGGAGGATCGGATGGACGTCGCGGCACTGAAACGTCGCGTGTGCGAGGCCGTCGATGCGATGGAGCGCGAGCTGCTGCGCCTCTCGCGCGCGATCCACGCGAAGCCCGAGCTCGCCTTCGAGGAGCACGCCGCGAAGAACCTGCTCGTCGACGCCGTGCGCAAGGCCGGCCTCGAGATCGAGGCGGGCGCCTACGGACTCGAGACCGCCTTCGCGAGCGAATTCGGCTCGCGCGGCGCCTGCGTCGCCGTGCTCGCCGAGTACGACGCGCTGCCCGAGATCGGCCACGGCTGCGGCCACAACCTGATCGCGGCCGCCGGCGTCGGCGCCGGGCTCGCGCTCGCGTCGCTCGGCTCCGAGCTGCCGGGCCGCGTGCGCCTGCTTGGCACGCCGGCCGAGGAGCGCGGCTGCGGCAAGGAGCTGATGGCGCGGCGCGGCGCGCTCGACGGCGTCGACGCGGCGCTGATGATCCACCCGGCGAGCGTCAACCTCGTGACGATGCCGTGCGTGTGCCTGGCCGAGCTCGACGTCGTGTACCGCGGTCGCTCCGCGCACGCCGCGGCGATGCCGGAGCGCGGTGTCAACGCGCTCGACGCGCTGGTCCTCGCGTATCAGGGCGTCGCGGCGCTGCGTCAGCACATCCGCCCGACGGAGCGCATCCACGGGATCATCACCGACGGCGGACAGGCGCCGAACGTCGTGCCCGACCGCGCGGCCGGTCGCTTCTACGTGCGCGCGGCGTCGTCGGCCGAGCTCGACGCGCTGAAGCGTCGGGTCGAGGGTTGCTTCCGCGCGGGTGCTTCCGCCACCGGCGCCGAGCTCGAGCTCTGCTGGGGTGAGGCCGACTACCTCGACATCCGCTTCAACGAGCCGCTCGCGAGCGCCTTCCGCGCCAACGCCGAGCGACTCGGCCGTGTGTTCTTCCCGATGGACAAGCTGCCGGCGGGCCTCCAGGGCAGCACGGACATGGGCAACGTCTCCCAGCGCGTGCCGTCGATCCATCCGATGCTCGCGTCCGCGCCGCTCCACTGCACGATCCACAACGCCGAGTTCGCGACCTGGGCGGCCTCGGAGATGGGCGACGCGGCCGCGCTCGACGGCGCGAAGGCGCTCGCGATGACGGCGCTCGACTTCCTGTGCGACGAGGCGCTGCGGGCGCGCGTGCGCAGCGCCTTCGAGGCCGGGGCTTGAACGAGCTCGTCCGGATCCACGAGACCGCATTCCTGGCCGACAGCGCCCGCGTGTACGGAAAGGTCGAGCTCGCCGAGGGCGTCTCGCTCTGGCACCACGTGGTGATGCGCGCCGAGTGCCAGCAGATCCGCGTCGGGCGCATGACGAACGTGCAGGACTTCGTGATGGTGCACGTGGGCTACGACGATCCGACTGCGATCGGCGAGTTCTGCTCGATCGCGCACCACGCGACGGTGCACGGCTGCACGATCGAGGACCACTGCCTCGTCGGCGTCGGCGCGGTGGTGATGGACGGCGCGGTGGTCGGCCGCGGCTCGATCGTGGCAGGCGGCGCCGTCGTGACCGAAGGCAAGAGGTTCGCCCCGGGCTCGATCCTGGCCGGTGTTCCCGCGAAGGTGATCGCTTCGCGCGACAGCGCGCGCGAGAACCGGCTCAACGCCTGGCTCTACCACCGCAACGCCTCGTTCACGCGCCGCGGCGAGTACCGCGCCTGGGACGGCCCGGAGTTCGAGGCGTGGCGACGAGCGAAGCTCGCCGAGATCGAGTCCGACCGCGATCTCGCTTAGAGCTACACCCGGATGGTTCGGTCCTTCCAGAACGGCTCGCGCAGGGTGCGCTTCAGGATCTTCCCCGAGCCCGTGCGCGGCAGCTCGTCCATGAACGAGATGGAACGCGGCACCTTGTAGCCGGCGAGGTGCTTGCGCGCGAAGTCGATCACGTCGCCCTCGGCGACCGACGCGCCCGGCTGCGCCACCACGACCGCGTGCACGCTCTCGCCCCACTCCTCGGACGGGATGCCGAAGACCGCGACGTCGAGGACGGCCGGGTGGTGCTCGAGCGCCGCCTCGATCTCCGCCGGATAGATGTTCATGCCGCCGGAGATGATCATGTCCTTCTTGCGGTCGCAGATGTAGTAGAAGCCCTCTTCGTCGAAGTAGGCCACGTCGCCGACGGTCTGCCAGCCGTCGCGGCGGTCGGCCTCGAACTTCTCGTGGTTCTTGTAGTAGGTGTCGAAGACCGACGGGCTGCGGACGAAGAGCTCACCCGGCGCGTGGGGCTTCTCGACGCGGCGCCCTTCCTCGTCGAAGAGCGCGATCTCGACGCCGGGCGCCGCGCGCCCGCACGATCCGGGCTTGCGGCGCTGGTCCTCGGGGCGCAGCACCGTGTCGACGCCGAGCTCCGTCGAGCCGTAGACCTCGAAGAGCGAGTCCTCGGGGAAGATGCCGAGGTAGAGCTCCTTCAGCGCGTACGACCACGGCGCGGCATTGGCGATCATCCGCCGCATCGACGACACGTCGTAACGTCGCCGCGTCGCCTCCGGCAAATTGCAGACCATGCGGATCGGCGTCGGCGCGGAGAAGGTGGTGCTGACGCGGTAGCGCTCGACGAGCCGGAGCCAGTCCTCCGCGTCGAAGCGGCGCTGGAGCACCACCGTGTTGGACAGGAGCTGCGAGACGTTCATGAAGCCGCCGGGACCCGAGTGATAGAGCGGTCCGGTGGTCAGGTAGACGTCGTCGGGCACGTAGCCGATGTGCGCGATCAGGCGCCGCACCTGCTCCGGATCGCCGGTGCCGCGTCGCAGCGCGCCCTTCGGCTTCCCGGTCGTGCCGGACGTGTAGATCATCGTGGCCGCGGGGCCCTGCGCCGACTCCGAGGCGGGCTCGCGGTCGTCCGCGCCGGTCAGGAAGTCGTCGGCCGCGATCGTGCCGGCGGGCGCCGGGCCGCCGTACACCACGATGCGGCGGACCTTCGGCGTGCGCGTGCGCACCTCGCACAGCAGCGCGGCCGACTCCGCGTCCACCCACACGAGCTCGGCGTCGCAGTCGTCGATCACGAAGGCCGCCTCGTCGGCGGTGAGGCGGTAGTTGAGCGGCACCGCGGTGGCGCGGAGCTTGCGCGCGGCGTTCATCATGCGGACCACGCCGAACGAGTTCATGCCGCACCACACGACCTTCGCGCCGGGCGCGAGGCCGTCGTCGCGCAGCGCGTTGGCCAGCACGTTCACCGAGGCGTTCAGCTCCGCGAAGCTCCACCGAGCGACGGGCTTTCCGGGCCGATCCTCGATCAGCGCGAGCTTATCGGGGACGCGGGCGGCGATCTGGGCGAGCGGGTCCGTGGCCATCGGGTTCCTCCGCGAGAGCGCGATTCTCCCCGCCGCCGCGGCGGCGCGTCAAGCGCGCGCAATGCCGCGGAAGAGCAGCTCGAGGCTCTTGTCGACCTCGCGCCGGCAGACGTCCTCGGAGGCGAGCCCGTTGGCCCAGGCGATGCGCGCGCCCGAGGCGATGTGGACGATCGCGCGCGCCGAGGCGAGCACATCGACGTCCGGCGCGAGGTCACGGCGGCGCCCGGTCTGGAGGATCTCGGCGAGGAGCCCGATGGTCCGGTCCTGGAGCGCGAGCGCGCGGCGCGCGACCGGCGCCTCGGGGTAGGTCGTCGCCCGCAGCGCGATCACGGTGAGGTCGGCGTCGGACGCGAGCAGCGCGTGCTGGATCTCGAAGAAGCGGCGGATGCGGTCGCGCGTCGGCGCGTCGCGGTCGTCGCCCTGGCGGAAGCGGGTCCACGCCTCCTCCTGGAGCTCGGCGAGCTCGAGCACGAGCAGCTCGTGCTTGGTGCGGACGTGGCGGTAGATCGACGACGCGCCCATGCCCGCGCGCCGCGCGATCTCGCGCAAGGTCGCGTGGTCGAAGCCACGCTCGCGGAAGAGCGAGCGCGCCGCCTCGCGGATGCGCGCGCGGCTCTTGCGGCCGCGCAGCAGCCGTCCGTCGTCCGGGCGCAGCGGCGCGGACCGGGCCGGGACTCCCGCCTGCATGCTAGGCGCGTCGGCTCGCCAGCTCACCCGTGCGCAGCAGCAGCAGCTCCGGCTTCTCGAGGCGCTCCCGGATGCCCGCGAGCGTGACGGCCGAATAGATGCCGTCCTCGACTCGCTCGTCGTAGGTCCAGCAGACCGTCATGCCGCGGCGCCCGTTCGCGCGCGGCTCGATCTTGCCGACGACGCAGAAGATCGAGCAGTTGCCGTGCTCCCACAGGTGGTGGAAGCCGGCCGGGTGGCCGACCGAGCCGATGTTGCCGAAGAAGATCGAGCAGTTGAGCGGATCGCTGTCGATCATCGCGCGCGGCAGCATGCCGAAGCGGTCGGCCAGGTCGGCGCCGCGCACGAGCAGCGACGTCAGGAACACCGGCAGCCGCAGCAGGAGGTTCGTCTCCTTGTCGGCGGTCGACTGCACGCCCGCACGCGCCGGGCGCAGCATCCCGTAGATGCCGTCGACCATCTCGTCGAGCGACTCGGTCTCGGGTTCGAAGCGGCGCTTGATCGTGATCATGCGCGCGCCGTCGGCGATCTCGCGCAGCGCCGAGAACGTCATGTACGCGTCGTGCTTCTGCCAGAGGCGTCCGCCCGCGACGAAGCGGTTGACACCAGGACGCAGCACCAGCGCCTGCGAGCAGGCGCGCAGCAGCAGGTGGAAGATCGTGACGGGCCGCTCCGGCGGGCGCTCGCGGTTGTGCTTGTCGAGGAACTCGAACGCCGCCTCGAGGTCGAAGTCCTGCGCGAGGTGGAAGACCGAGTCGTTCCGTCGCGGCGAGATGAACGGCATGATGCGGCGCATCGGCGGCACGTTCGCGAGCGTCGCGTCGGGTCGTCGTCCGAACATTTTCGATCCTCCTCGCAACGGCGGGCAGTGTAAATCACGCGCCGGGGGCGTCACGTCGCATGTGCCAGAGGCGGACCTCGAGGCAGCGCGACTCGCCCACCACCGCGAAGCCGGCGGCCTCGTAGAACGGCACGTTCTCGGGGCGATCGGTCTCGAGGTACGCGAAGACGCCGTCCGACGCCGCGCGCGCGCAGAGCGCGGCGATCAGCGCGCGGCCGAACCCGCGGCGCTGCAGCGGAGGATCGACGCCGAGGGCGGCGACGTACCAGTGGGGCGTGCGGGGGTGGAGCGCATCGAGGTGGCGGAAGACGCGCATCCAGCGCGAGCGCACGCGCGGGCCTTGCGTCAGCCAGGCGCGCAGCAGCGACGGCAGCGGCGGAGGCGGGAGCGGGTACGCGAAGGGCGGCGTGGCCAGCAGCGCGCCCGCGCAGCGCTCGCCGGCGCGCGCCTCGAGCGCGAGACCCGCGCGCCGCACGACGGGAAGCAGATCGCGCATGCCGCGCTCGTTGGCGCGCAGTCGCCGCGCGGGGTCGGGTCCGAGCACCGCCACGTGGAGTGGGTTGTCGCGAAAGGCCCGCGCGAGCACGCCCGCGGCCTCGCGCTCGTGAGGCTCCGCGATCGGCGCGATCCCGGCGTCGGGTGCGCTCGTCACGGCCGCGTGTCGCGCGGCTTCGTCTCCACCAGCTCGATCAAGGTGCCGTCCGGGTCCGTGACGAACACCGCCTTCGCCCGCAGGCTCGCGTTCTCGATGCGGGTGTCCCGGAGCACGCGCGCGCCGTGGGCGGCGAGCCGCGCGACGCTCGCGTCGATCTCGTCCACGCGCAGCGAGAGGTGCGTGAGCCCGAGCGCGTTCATCGCGCGCGGCGAGCCGTCGCCGACGCAGCCCGGCGCGGCGTAGTGAAGGAGCTCGATGCGCAGTCCATCGCGCACGAGGTAGACGGCGCGCAGCCGCACCGGCGAGAGACGCAGCAGCGTCTCGGACGGCTCGCCCTCGACCGCGAGCTCGCTCTCGACCGCGAAGCCGAGCGCGTCGCGATAGAAGGCCAGCGAGCGCTCGAGATCCGAGACGCAGATGCCGAGGTGGCTGACGCGCAAGCCTCGCTACGCACCCTCGCGCGAGCGGGTGGTCGGCTCGCCCACCTCGTTCGGCAGGTTCAGCACCTCGCGCGGGAACGCGTCGACCAGGAAGGTGACGACCTCGCGCACCGAGATGACGCCGTAGGGACGATGCTCGTCGTCCACGACGGGCACGTGGCGGAAGCCGCCGACCGACATCCGATTCAGCACGTGGGCCACCGTCGCATGCACCGAGAGCGTGTCGGGGTCGGGCGTCATCACCTCGCCGAGCGGCAGCGACGCCGGATTGCGGCCGCGATCGACGATGCGGAAGAGCACGTCGCGCTCGGTGAAGATGCCGGTCAGCTTGGAGCGCGCGCTGCCATCGTCGGTGACGAGCACGCAGCCGCGATGCTCGCGCTGCATCGCGCGCATCGCATCGGTCACGGTGTCCTCGGGGGTCAACGTGATCGGGCGCTGGGCCGGCAGCACCGTGAGCGGCTCGCGCAGGAGCCGGGCGTCGAAGCCGTGGCTGGCGCGGGGCCGCGGGGTCTCGAAATAGCTCTCGTCGAACTCGTCTCGCTCGAAGGTCATCGGACGTCCTCCTGGACATGCGGACCGTCCAAGGACTCTTTTACCCGGCGACGCCATGGGTTGCAATTGCAGAGGCCGATTCGGTCCTACAACGGTGTGAGGATGCGCACGACATTCCTGCTCCGGAGCGACACAGGCTCTCCTCCGGACGGGCACCGAGTTTTCGATTGATCCGTCCGGCGGGGCGGGCGTAGACTGATTCCCGCATCGGTCCCGTTCGCGGGTGTTGCCGATGCTCCGGCACCGCGGTCGACCCGACGCGTTGGAGCTCGCGTCGGTAGCCCGCGGGGCAACTCGCGGAGCATCGGCGTCGTCGCGCAGCCCGGCGCGAGGGCGTGCGACGTGCGAACGGGACACGGGCGTCCGGGGCGGAGCGTCGCTTCGCCCCGGTCGCCCCCCCTCTTCTTACTCCGCTTCTTACTCCGCTTCTTACTCCGCTTCTTACTCCGTTCGCCTTCGCGAACTGCGCGCGGCTTCGCCGCTTGCGGCGCGCTCCGCGCGCCATATTCCCAAGCTTCGGTCCCCGAGGCCCGAGCCAGCGCTTTACGGCACCTGCGTGCATCGCCGCCGGTTGCGGCGACCCGCTCGTCTTCGGCTCGCTTCATTTCCTTGCTGCAATCGGAAGAAGACCTCTTGCTTAGAATCGCGAGCATGTCGGTGGGGGAACCGCGCCGAAAACGAAGAGGCGGACCCTTCCGGCGATTCCGCAAGGCGCTGCGCGGGTGGGTGGTGCCGCGGCTCGTCGGGCTGGCGCTCGCCGTGGTGCCGTCGTTCTACCTGCTCTACATGCGCTTCGTATATGCGACGAGCCGCGTGCGCGCGAATGATTTCATGCGACTCCACGACATCATCCGCGAGCACGACGGCGCGGTCGGACTGCTCTGGCACGAGGAGGTCTTCACGGTCGCGTACGGCTATCCGCACCTCGGCTTCCGTCCCCACACGCTCGCGAGCCTCGGCCGCATCGGCGAGCTGATCACGCGACTCCTGCTGAGCTGCGGCTTCGTGGTCTTCCGCGGCGGCTCGAGCGCGAAGCCCTCCCGCCGTCGGGCCGACGTCGTGCCGGACCTGATCGAGCACATGCGCACGCACCGCGAGGTCGTCTACGGGCTGACGGTCGACGGCTCGCAGGGGCCGCCCTATCGCATGAAACGCGGCGGTGTCGTCGTGGCCCGGGAGTGCGGAAGGCCCGTCGTGCTCGTGCGCACGTGGTACCGGCGCTGCCTGCGCCTGCCGACCTGGGATCGCACGGCGATTCCGCTGCCGTGGAACGAGATCGCCTACACAATCGCCGGTCCGTACGCCGTGCCCTCCGACGCGGCGTCGGAGGTCGGCCTCGCGCGCTTCGTGCTCGAGCTCGAGGACGAGCTGATCGAGCTGGCGCTGCGAAGCTACGCGGAGATGGGTCAGTCGCCGCCCGCCGCGCTGCGCAGGCGCAGCGCCGAGGAGCGCGAGGAGCTGCTCCGCGGCGCGAATCGCTCCTACGCGCCCGCCGATGGCATTTCGCCGACGGGCGCCTTGCGCGACACGACCGCCCAGTCGAGCACCAGCCGGTAGGCGACCGCCAGGAGCGTCGGTCCGAGGAACACGCCGATGAAGCCGAAGGCGATCACGCCGCCGATCACGCCGAAGAAGATCAGGATGAAGGGCAGGGCGCTGCCTTGCGAGATCAGCCAGGGCTTCACGAAGTTGTCGATGCTGCTGACGCCAAGGCTCCAGATCAGCAGGAAGACGGCCCAGCCGGTCGAGCCGTGCTGATAGATCCAGATCGTCGCGGGGCCCCAGACCATCGGCGGCCCCATCGGCACGATCGACAGGAAGAAGGTCAGGAATCCCAGCAGCACGGCGCCGGGGACTCCCGCGATCAGGAAGCCGACGCCGGCCAGGACCCCCTGCACGAGCGCCGTGCCGAGGATCCCGTACACCACGCTGCGAATGGTGTCGACGGCGGTCTGCACCAGGTGCTCGGCGCGCGGACCCGCGATGCGGACGGCGCCCGCGCGCACGCGCCGCGCGAGCGCGACACCGTCTCGGTACAGGAAGAAGGCGATCAGGATGCTGACCGCGAGCTCGACCACCCCCTGGCCGAGCACCAGGCCGCTGCTCAGCAGCCAGCTCGTGGCCGGCTCGATGAAGCGGCGCATCTCGTCGAGCAGTCGCGCGCTGTCGCCCGCCAGGGTGGTCCAATAGTCGACGGCGCGCGGGCCGATGATCGGCAGCCGGCCGAGCCACTCGGGCGGCGCGGGAGGTCCCGCCTCGAGCCAGCGCTGCGTGGCGCCGGCCAGGTCGCGCGCGCTGTCCGCGACGCTGAAGCCGACGATCACGATCGGGAGCAG
>Ga0335069_10008576_pt1 | contig 14619 bp, 13 predicted proteins | sample Lox_Sample_11_FD_206714 | JGI IMG/M metagenome (GOLD analysis project Ga0335069, IMG submission 206714) | Soil microbial communities from Loxahatchee National Wildlife Refuge, Florida, United States - Lox_Sample_1.1 | ecosystem: Environmental > Terrestrial > Soil > Wetlands | place: USA... | reverse complement strand
GTCCTTCCGCTCCGCCCGCGGCGGCGGGCCGACGTGCACGCGCCCGCTGCCGCCGGTCCAGTCGGCGAGCTCCTTCAGCTTCCCCTCGCCGACGACCGCGCCGGGATCGAGGCGCGGCCGCTTCTGGGTCACGCGCCCGACCACCTCCATGCCGAGCGTCTTGCCGAGGCGCGCGAGCTCGTCGAGCGAGGAGCCGAAGGCCCCGTCCTCGACGCTCGAGAGCTGCACGCCGAGCAGCACGGCTCGCGGTCGCGATCGGGAGACGTCGGCCATGGCGCTGCGCACGGTAGCAGGACCGCCGCGCCTCTAGGCGATGCCGCGCCAGACCGCGAGCGCGACGCCGACGCAGCCGAGCATCGTCACGAGGAAGCCGGCGGCGCCCGCATAGCACCAGCCGAGGACGCGGGCGCGCCGCTCCAGCGGAACGAGATCGTGGAGCGAGGTCGGCGCGATCCACCAGCGCGCCGGCAGCCGCGAGCAGGAGGTCAACGCGCGGTGGAGCTCGTAGTGGTAGAGCGCGCCGGCCGGGACGCCGAGCGCGAGCCCGGCGACGGTCGTCCAGAAGCCGGCGAGCAGCAAGGTGGTCGGCGCGAGCATCCAGAGTCCTGCGAGCGCGCCGAGCGCCGCACAGATCGCGAGCGCGAGGAAGAGCTCGGCCATCCCCCTCGTTTCGACCGGGGAAGCGCGCCGCCTGAGGCCGAACTTTCCGACGTCGCAGCCGACGCGCGGATCTAGAATGGGCCGCGATGGCCGCCCGCAAGAAGCCGCCGCGCTGGCGCCGATCGCCGCCGGAGCTCGCCCACGCATTCGACCTCGCGCTGCCCGACGATTCGCGCATCGAGCGCCGCCCGATGTTCGGCTTCCCGTGCGCCTTCACCGGCGGCCGTCTCTTCGCGGGGCTGCACCAGGCCGACATCCTGGTGCGGCTCGACGAAGCCGACCGCGAGAAGCTCCTCGCCGAGCCCGGCGCGCGCGTATTCGAGCCGATGGCCGGGCGTCCGATGCGCGAGTACGTGCTCGTGCCGCCGTCGCTCCACGCGGATCAGCGCGCGCTGCGCGGCTGGATCGCGCGCGCGCTGGAGTTTACCGCCGCGATGCCGGCGAAGAAGGGCGCGAGCAAGAAGGCGAAGAAGAAGAAGGGGACGTCGCGATGATCCGAGGCGAAGGCAGCGAGGTCGTGGCCGGGGTCACGCCGCAGGAGGTCTTCGACTTCGTGCTCGACCCGGCGCTCTACACGAAGGCCGACACCAAGATCCTGTGGGTGACGAAGCTCGGCGACATCCCGAACGGCATGATCGCGCGCGAGGACGGCACCTTCCTCGGCGTCGCGAAGGGGTCGGTCGTGACCCGCTACGTCTGGAAGCCGCCGCACTCGATCGACGTGACGCTCGAGCACGGCTTCATCCGCGGCATGCACGCGTGGTTCGAGATCGAGGAGGTCCCGGGCGGCACGCGCATTACGCACGTCGAAGAGGTCGACTTCGGCTGGGGGCCGCTCGGCCTCGTGCACGACCTCCTGATCCGCGGCTGGTGGCAGCGCTCGGTCGCGAAGGAGGTGTCGGAGATCGCGCGGCTGCTCACCGCGGGCGAGCGCGGCAAGGGGCTCGCCGCGCTGTAGCCGATCCGTGAGGCTCGTCGCCCGCGCGGCCCTTCAGGACGCCTCCGGCGCGTCCGCGCGCATGCGCCCGAGGCCGGCGCCCGGGAAGCCCTCCTGCTCGAGCACTGCACGGATCTGAGTCGCCCGTCTCTCGAACTCTCTCGCCTGATCGAGGTACGCCTCTTCGAGGCCGTGGAGACCTCGGCCGTAGGACCGCGACGCTATCTCGCGGCGGAGGCTCGCCGACTCCTCGAGCGTGCGGAGGGCCGTCCACAGCGCCCGCTCGAGCATCGCGGTGTGCTCCGACAGCAGACTCTCCGCATGGTAGGCGTGCCCGACGTGACACTGGAAGCGGACGACGCCCTCGTGGCTCGCGTCCCGCAGCGCGCCGCCGCACTCCGGGCAGGTGAAGGCTGCCGGCGCGGTCGTGTGTACCCCTTGCAGGGCCTCGGGGTCCGGGGCCTCGTCCGAGGGCAGGATGGATTCCGCGGGCTCGAGATCGTCGCAGCCGGCGTCGGCCAGCCGGATCAGCAGCAGGGCGATGTCCTTCACGGGCAGCACGTGATCGACCGGCACGTGCCGCAGCCCCGAGAGCGGCATGCACGGGAATGCCGCCTCGTGCGGATCCTGCACCACGGCGAGGCCTCCCCCCTGCTTGATGTCGGAGAGGCCCTCGGTGCCGTCGTCGAGCGCGCCGGAGAGGAGCACGCCGATCACGCGCGGCCCGTAGCTGCGGACCGCTGAGCGAAAGAGCGGATCGACCGCCGGCCGGACGCCGTTCTCCTTCGGGCCTCTCACCAGCCGCACCTTCGACCCGTCGACGATGAGGTGCTGATCCGGCGGCGCCAGCATCACGCAGCCGTGCACGATGTCGTCGCCGTCCTGCGGATGCACGACGGGCAGACGACCCGCGCGCTCGAAGATGTCGGCGGTGTTGCCCGGCGAGTCCGGCGCGGTGTGCAGCACGACGAGGATCGCGGCGCCGAGCCCGAAGGGCAGGCAGGCGATCAGCTCGCGAAGCGCTTCGAAGCCGCCCGCGGATGCACCGATGACGACGATGTCACGGCGCAGCTCGTCGACCCACGTCTTCCTGCGAGCCTCGTGCGGCGACTCGAGCCCCTCCCCGCGTCGCGCCATTGGATCCGGCGTGCTCGCCTGGCGCATGAGCGCGAGCGAAAGCAATCCGTGTTCCGCTCTCGAACGACGAGATCGCACGACAGCGCCCCATCGCGCGCTCGTGCGGGCGCAATCTACAAACGGCCTCCAGCGGACTAGAGGTGCTGGAGCGCGTCGACCGCGTCCTTCGGTCCGGCGACGACGAGCGTGTCGCCCGCGCCGACCCGGTCCGCGGATCCGGGCACCCGCACGCGGCGCGCCGCGTCCGGCTCGGACACGGTCCGGATCAGCACCACCTGGACGCCGTGGCGCTCGCGCACCGCGAGCTCGCGCAGCGTCTTCCCGACCCACTCGAAGGGCGCGTCGATCTCCTGCACGACGTAGCCGCCGCCGAGCGGGACCTGCCGCACTCGCCCCGAGATCCCGACGCTGCTCGAGACGCCGCCGGCGAGATCGCGCTGCAACACCTCCTGGTTGTAGGCGTCGATCACTCGCTGCGAGGTGAGGCTCCCGACCAGCCGGCGCGGCTTCTCGGCGTCCACCACCGCGATCTCGTCGAGATCCGAGTGGCCGAGGATCTGCATGGCGGTGTCGAGGTCGTCGTCCTCGGTCACCGTCGGCGGGTGCGGCACCGCGAGGTCGCCCGCCACGAGCACGTGGCGCAGCGCCTCCTGGTCCAGCATCAGCTGGCGCAGCGCCGCCAGCGAGATCGCGCCCGCGAGGTCTCCGCGCTCGTCCACCACGTAGAACTCGACGTGCGGGCTCTGCACCACGAGCGCGAGCAGCGCGTCGAAGCGCGCCGACGCAGGCACCTGGGCCGCATCGGGCGACATGACGTCGCGCACGCGCAGCCGGCGCAGCACGTTCGCGTCCTGCTGCGCGCGCACGTCCACGCCGCGGCGCGCGAGCTTCATCGTGTAGATCGACTCGCGGGAGAGATAGGTCGAGATCAAGGTCGAGATCACGCACGAGATCATCAGCGGCGGGATGATGCTGATGTTCTGCGTCATCTCGAAGATCATCACGATCGAGGTGATCGGCGCGTGCGTGGTCGCCGAGACGACCGCGCCCATCGCGACGAGCGCGTAGGCGCCGGGTTCCGCAGACGACGCAGGGAAGAGCGCGTGCACGGCGCCGCCGATCGCGCCGCCGGCCATCGCGCCGAAGAAGAGCGAGGGCGAGAACACGCCGCCCGACCCCCCGCTTCCGACGGTCATCGAGGTCGCGACGAGCTTCGCGACGAGCAGCGCGACGAGCAGGGTCGGCGCGAGCGAGCCCTGGAGCGCCGTCGTGATCGTGCCATAGCCGACTCCGTAGACCTGCGGGAAGGCGATGCCGATCGCGCCGACGAGCAGCCCGCCGAGCGCGGGCTTCGTCCAGGCGGGGACGCGCATCCGCTCGAAGGTGTCCTCCGAGCGGTAGAGCATCTCCATGAACGCGAGCCCGACGAGGCCGGCCGCGACACCGAGCAGCGCATAGGGAACGATCTCGAACGGCGAGACCAGGTGGTAGGCGGGTACGGCGAAGGACGGGTGGTCGCCGAGCAGCCAGCGCGAGAGCACCGTCGCCACGACGGACGAGATCACGATCGGCGAGAACTGCGCGACCGCGAAGTCCCCGATGATGATCTCGACCGCGAAGAGCGCGCCGGCGATCGGCGCGTTGAAGGTGGCGGCGATGCCGGCCGCCGCGCCGCAGCCGACGATCGTCCGCAGCACGCGTGGCGGCACGCGGAACCACTGCCCGATCATCGATCCGAGCGCCGCGCCGATCTGCACGATCGGCCCCTCGCGCCCGACCGAGCCGCCCGAGCCGATCGAGAGCGCCGAGGCGAGCGTGCGCAGCACCACCGTGCGCCCGCGGATCAAGCCTCCGCGCAGCGCGACGGCCTCCATCACCTCGGGCACGCCGTGGCCCTTGGCCTCGCGCGGGAAGAGCGTGATCAGCGGCCCGACGACGAGCCCGCCGAGCGCCGGGATCACGAGCTTCGCCCACCACGGCAGCGCGCGCGCGAGCGCGAGCGGATCGCCGGCGTCGGCGAGCCAGTTGCCCGCGAAGAGATCGCGGACTCCACCGCCGTCCGCGAAGAAGAGCGCCGTGAAGAGGCGGATCAGGATGCGGAAGGCGATCGCCGCGAAGGCACCGCCGACGCCGCAGGCGACGGCGATCGCCACCAGGAAGAGCTGGCTCTGGTGCGCGCGCCGAGCGCGAAGATCTGGCGCGCGAACCGGATCGGCGGCGACCGCTTCCGACACGCGCGGCGCATGCTAGCCAAAGGGCTCCGTGACGCCGTCGCCACACAGGCGCACGAGCGAGCGTGATATGGTGGCACGCCCTCACGGCGCCTCTCGTGTACTGGTTCCGAGCGGCGCCGCGGGTGGGGGATCGATCTGGTCGAGGCCCTGCTCATCCTGCTGATGTGCGCGTCGGCGGTCGTCGCCGCGCAGGTCGTCGCCCGTTCGGAGCGCACGCCGCTCACCTGGTGGCTCGCCGGATGGCTCGCCGCCGGCGCCGCCACGATCCTCGTGCTCGTGCGCGACGAGTTCCCGCACGCGCCGCTCGTCGCGTATCCGCTCGGCTCCGTCTTCCCGGCCCTGCTCGTCGCGGGCGCTCTCTCCCTCGGCGGGCGACGCGTGCCGCGCTGGATCGTGCCCGCGGCGCTCGTTCACGGGCTGCTCCGCTCCGCGCTCGCCGCGGCGGGCGAGACCAGGCTCTGCGGGGCGCTCGCGCTGGCGGTCGAGCCGGCGGCCATCGCCGCGTCGGCCTGGCTCGTCTGGCGCGCGACTCCGCGCGCGGGCGTCTCGCGCTCCGAGCGCTGGCTCGCGCCTTCGCTGCTGCTGCTCGCGGGGCTCGCCGTCGTGCACCTCGTGTCGATGCTGCAGACGGGCCGCGTCTCGCCGGGTCTCCTCGCGATGTGGGTGGTCGCCGTTCCGTCGCTTCTCGGTGTGCAGCTGCACGCGGAGTGGGAGCGGGGCCGCCGCCGCTGGCAGAGCGCGCAGGAGGAGCTCGAGCGCCGCGTCGAGGAGCGCACGGCCGCGCTGCGCGAGAGCGAGCGGCGCGTCTTCGAGGTGCAGCGCCTCGAGAGCCTGGCGCTGCTCTCCGGCGGCGTCGCGCACGACTTCGACAACCTGCTGCTCGTCATCCTCGGCAACAGCCGCGCGGCGCAGGCCGAGGCGCCGACGGACTCCGCGCTCGCCGGGCGGCTCGCGCGCATCGGCGCCGCGGCCGAGCACGGCGCGCGCCTGACGCAGCAGATGCTCGCCTACTCGGGCCGCTCGCCGCTGGCGCGAAAGCCGATCGATCTCTCGCAGCTCGCGCTCGAGACGTCCGACCTCCTTCACGCATCGGTGTCGCAGCGCTGCCGCGTGGAGATCGAGCTCGCGCCATGCGCGCCCGCCGAAGGCGACGCGACGCAGCTCCAGCAGGTGCTGCTCAACCTCGCAACCAACGCGAGCGACGCCTGCGGCGCGTCCGGCGGGCATCTCGTCGTGCGCACCGGCGTGTGCGAGCCGAGCGCTCGCGATCTCGCGGACGCGGTCGGCCCCGAGAGCGCGCGGCCCGGACGCTACGTCCTGCTCGAGGTCTCGGACGACGGTCCCGGCATGGACGCGGCCACCCGCCAGCGCATGTTCGAGCCGTTCTTCACGACCAAGCCCTCGGGCCGCGGTCTCGGGCTCGCCGCCGTGCTCGGGATCGTGCGCGCGCACGGCGGAGTCGTCCGCGTGCGGACGCGCCCCGGAGCGGGCACCACGGTGTCGGTGCTGCTGCCGGAGGCGCCGCCCGCGACCGCCGGCGCGCAGGCGCCTTCACCGACGCCGGTCGGGCGCCGCGGCTGCGTGCTCGTGATCGACGATCAGGACAGCGTCGTCGACGTGACCGAGTGTCTGCTGCGAGCGGCCGGACATCGCGTGGTCGGCTGCACCAGCGGGCGCGCCGGGATCGAGATCTTCCGCGAGCGCGCCGACGAGATCGACGCGGTGCTGCTCGACCTGACGATGCCGGACGCCGACGGCGAGCAGGTGCTCGAGGCGCTGCGGCGCATCCGCGCCGACGTGCGCGTCGTGATCTCGACCGGCCGCGACGCGAGCTTCGTCGATGAGCGCGTCCGCGCGCAGGCGACCGGCTTCCTGCGCAAGCCCTTCGACCCGGACGCGATGCTCGCGGAGGTCGAGCGCGCGCTCGCGTCCGAAGACGTGGCGGCGAGCGGCTGACGCAGCCTTCCGGCAGCACGCGGCAAGATTCGCAAAGTCCGGCCGGCGGGACTCCGCTAGCGTGCGCCGCGTGGCGGCAGACGACACGGCGACGCGCGGCGGCCTCGGGTACGACCCGGGCGCCGCCACGGCGCACCTGCGCGACTCCGATCGCGCGCTGGCCAGGCTGATCGATGCGGTCGGACCCTTCGCGCTCGAGCTGAAGAAGACGCCCAGCATCTTCGGCGCGCTCGTCGAGTCGATCGTCCATCAACAGCTGAACGGCAAGGCCGCCGCGACGATCTACGGCCGCCTGTGCGCGCTCTGCGCGAACGGCCGCCGCGCGCCGACACCGGAGAGGATCCTCGACCTCTCCGACGCGAGGCTCCGCAGCGCGGGACTCTCGCGCGCCAAGGCGCTCGCGTTGCGCGATCTCGCGCGCCGCGCGCACGGCGGCGAGCTGCCGTCGCTGGCGGCCGCTCGGCGCATGCCCGACGAGGAGATCGTCGAGCGGCTCGTGCCCGTGCGCGGCGTCGGGCGCTGGACGGTGGAGATGCTCCTGATCTTCCGGCTCGGCCGTCCCGACGTGCTGCCCACGGACGACTACGGCGTGCGCAAGGGCTTCGCGGTCGCGTTCCGGAAGCGCGGGCTGCCGTCGCGGGACGAGCTGCTCCGCCGCGGCGCGCGCTGGACGCCGTATCGCACCGTCGCGAGCTGGTATCTGTGGCGAGCTGCGGAGCAAGGAGGCCGGCGACAGCCGGCCGACGCGCAGTGAGGCAAGCCGTCCGGTGCGCAGCGAGGCGAAGCCGAGCGAAGATCGCGAAGGCTTGCCGAACGAAGGCCGGTAGCCCGAGCGCGAGCGGTTAGCGAGCGCGAAGGTCCGGTATAGCTAACATCGCGCAGATGCCCGTCACGACCCTGCTGCGCGGCGCGTCGCTCGTCGTCGACGACTATCGCTGCAGCGCGCGTCCCGGCGATCCGACCTTCGTCGAGCGCCACGCGGACCACTCGATCTCCTACGTGCGGCGCGGCAGCTTCGGCTATCGCGTGCGCGGCGAGACCCACGAGCTCGTGGCGGGCTCGCTGCTGATCGGGCACCCGGGCGACGAGTACGTCTGCACCCACGACCACCACGCCGGCGGCGACGAGTGTCTCTCGATCCACTTCGGGCCGGAGCTCGCGGAGTCGCTCGGCGTTGCGGCCTCGATCTGGGAGACGGGCGGCGTCCCGCCGCGGCCCGAGCTGATGGTGGTCGCAGAGCTCGCGCAGGCCGCGGCCGACGGCGCGAGCGACGTCGGCCTCGACGAGGCGGGCCTGTGGCTGGCCGCGCGCTTCGCGGAAATAGCATCCGGACGGCGCCGCCGCGCCGACGCCGGCGCGCGCGACCGACGCCGCGCGGTGGAGGCCGCGCTCTGGCTCGACGCGCACAGCCACGAGGCGGTCGATCTCGAGCGCGTCGCGGCGGAGGTCGGGATCAGCCCGTTCCACTTCCTGCGGCTCTTCTCGCGCGTGCTCGGCGTGACGCCGCACCAGTACCTGCTGCGCTCGCGGCTGCGGCGCGCCGCGCGCCTGCTCTGCGACGGGTCGCGCAAGATCACCGACGTGGCGTTCGAGGTCGGCTTCGGCGATCTCTCGAACTTCGTGCGCACCTTCCATCGCGCGGCCGGCGTCTCGCCGCGCGGCTTCCGGCAGAGGGCTCGCGGCGAGCGCAGCCTGCTCCAGCAGCGGCTCGAAATCCGTCCCGCCTGACCCGCGCTTCGCGTATGCTGGCCGCCTCGGTGTGGAGGATCCCCGGATGCGGAACCCGGCTCGCCATTCGCTCGCCCTCTCCCTGTCTCTCGCCGCCGTCCTCTTCGCGGGCAGCGCCCGCGCAGGTGGCACCGGCGGCGGTCGCTTCCTCCAGTTCGTGTGGCCCGGCCACTCGATCCAGGCCGCGCTCGATGCCGCGTCCGAGGGCGGCTGGGTGTTCGTGCTCCCCGGCGTCTACCACGAGCCGGGCGAGATCAACGGGCTCTCGATCACGCGCGGCGTGAATCTGATCGGGCTCTCGACGCCGTGGAAGAAGGTCGTGCTCGAGAACGCGGGCTCGCAGCGCAACGGCATCGCCGCGGTGCCGGCCGAACACACGAACTGCATGGGCTGCCACTCGAGTCTGGCGCCGCCCTTCGAGCTGTTGCCCGGCGTCGACCCCGCGCCGCTGCCGAGCGAGCCCGTGATCTACGGCCTCACGATCCGCGGCATCACGATTCGCGGCTTCGCCAACAACGGCCTGTTCGCGCGCCAGCTCGACGGCTTCGCGTTCATCGACGTCCACTCCGTCGACAATCCGAACTACGGGATCTTCCCGACCACGTCGCGCAACGGAGTCATCACGCAGAGCAGCGCGACCGGCGCGGACGACAGCGGCATCTGGATCGAGACCAGCGAGCACGTCGCGGCGACCTACAACCGCGTCGAGAACAACGTGAACGGCTTCGAGGTCTCGAACAGCGATGACGTGCGGCTCGAGCACAACGAGGTGAGCGGCAACACGATCGGCATGGCCCTGCTCTTCCTGCCGGACATCTTCGACGTGCGCCCCGACGCCACGCGCTACACCGTCCGGCAGAACCACATCCACGACAACAACAAGCCCAACACGGCGACGGAGGGCGCCATCCTCTCGCTCGTGCCGCCGGGCATCGGCATCCTGCAGGTCGGCGTCGACGACTCGCTGATCGAGAAGAATTGGATCACCGGCAACAAGTTCCTCGGCGCCGGCATCGTCGACTACTGCCTCGTCGTGCTCGGCACGCCCTTCGACTGCTCGACGGATCCGGAGGTCACGCCGGGTTTCGTTGCGGACAGCGAGGCCTCGAACAACCGCGTGGTCGGGAACATGGTCACGGGCAACGGCACCGTGAGCGACCCGACGAATCCCTTCGACTTCACGAGAAGCGACCTCGGCCTCTTGACGCTCGGCGATCACGGCAACTGCTACGCCGACAACGTCTACACCACGTTCTTCTCGACGCTCGGCGTGCTCCCGCCGTGTCCGTAGACCGCGAGCGTCAGCGCGTCGCGGGGAGCTTGCGGCGCGCGGACTCGCGGATCGACTGCCGCAGCTTCGCGTAGCCGGCCCACGGATCCTCGGCGAGCTTCGCCAGCCGCTTCGCCACGGCGATCACGTCGAGCTTCTTCGGATCGATGCCGTGCTCGAGCTCGCTCCACGTGAGCGGCGTCGCGACCGGCGCGCCGGGACGCCGGCGCGTCGAATAGGGCGCGACCGCGGTCGCCCCGCGGCCGTTGCGAAGGTAGTCGAGGTAGATGCGGCCCTTGCGCCGCGCCTTGCGCGCGTTCGTCGTGTAGCGATCGGGCGCCTCGCGCTCGAGCGAGAGCGCGACCGCGTAGGCGAAGTCCTTGTGCTCGTCCCACGAATGTCGGGGCTTCACGGGCGCCACGACGTGCAGCCCCTTCCCGCCCGTCGTCTTGACGAAGCTCTCGAGCCCGAGGTCGCCGAGGCGCTGCCGCAAGAGCTGCGCGGTCAGGGCCACGCGCTCGAAGGGGAGATCCTCATCGGGGTCGATGTCGAAGACGAGCTGATCCGGGTGCTCGAGATCGTCGACGTGCGACACCCACGTGTGGAGCTCGAGCGCGCCGAGCTGCGGCGCCGCGAGCAGACCCGCGACGTCGTGGATCGCCATGTAGATGCCGACCGAGCCGTCCTCTTCGCGGATCTCGATCCGGTCCACGACGTCGGGCACGCCGGCGTTCGCGTGCTTCTGGAAGAAGCACGAGCCCGTGTGGCCTTCGGGACAGCGCACCAGGGTCAGCGGCCGGCCGGCGACCTGCGGCAGCAGCCGGTCGGCGACGAGCGCGTAGTAGGCGACGAGATCCGCCTTGGTGAGCCCGATCTCCGGGTAGAGGACCTTCTCGAGGTTCGTGAAGGCGAAGCCGACCCGCAGCTGGCGGAGGATCTCGGCCGGCGATCCGCCGCCGTGATTCGAGTGCCAGACGCGGTCGCGGGCCGAGCCGATCTGCTCGAGCGAGCGGCCCGACGCGACGCTCTCGGGCTTCGCTTCGAGGACGTCCGTCGACACGCTCGCCGCCTCGTCGCGGCCCTTGAAGAGCAGCCAGTTCTCGCGCTTGCCCGCCCCGCGCGTGCGCACCAGGTGCCAGCGCCCGGTGAGCTTCCGGCCGTGCAACACAAAGGTGAGATGCCCCTTCTCCATCATCCCGGCGGCGTCGCCCTGCGGCTCCCAGCTGCCGGTGTCCCACACCATCACGGTGCCGCCACCATACTCGCCCTTCGGGATCACGCCCTCGAAGTCGGCGTAGTCGAGCGGGTGGTCCTCCGTCCGCACGGCGAGCCTCCGATCGGCCGGATCGAGGCTCGGGCCCTTCGGCACCGACCAGCTCCACAACACGCCCTCGTGCTCGAGTCGGAAGTCGTAGTGGAGATTCCGCGCCGCGTGCTTCTGGATGACGTAGCGCGGCCTCGCGCCGGCGCGGCGCGGCGACGCGTCGCCGGAGGGCTCGGGGGTCCGCTCGAAGCGACGCTTGCCGCGATACGGCGCGAGCCGCTCGTCGACGCGCTGCCCGCGCGCGGACTTCGCGCGAGCGGGCCGGGTGTCGCGTCGCCTGCCTTCGCCCTTCTTCATGCGCCCTTCTTCATGCCGCGCGCCTCCTGCGCAGTCCGAGCGCATTGTACGCTCTGCCGCTCGCTCACCGACACGCGCCTTCGAGGAGGCTTCGCGAGATGGCGATGCGACCGATCGCGCCCATGCTCGCGACCCTGGTGCCGCAGCCCTTCCACGCGGCGGGCTGGGTCTACGAGGAGAAGTACGACGGCATCCGCGCGCTCGCCGTCCGCCGCGCGCGACGCGTCCGCGTGTACTCGCGGAACCGGCTCGAGCTGACGGCCGAGTTCCCCGAGATCGCGCGCGCGCTCGAGTCGCTGCCGGGCGGAGACTTCACGCTCGACGGCGAGATCGTCTCCTTCGACGCGCGCGGCGTGTCGCGCTTCCAGCGGCTCCAGCGACGCGGCGCGGCCGCCGCCTCGCGCCCGCGCTTCGCGCTCTTCGACTGCCTCGAACGCGACGGCACGAGCCTCGTGTCGCGGCCGCTCTCCGAGCGGCGCCGCGCGCTCGAGGCGCTCGTGCCGGCTCGCCGCGGCGTGCTGCTGCGCGCGCGCCGGCTCGTCCGCAACGGGCTCGCGGCCTACCGGATCGCGCAGGAGCGCGGCTGGGAGGGCATCGTTGCCAAGGACGAGGCGTCGCGGTACGAGCCCGGCCGCCGCTCGAAGAGCTGGCTCAAGGTGAAGGCCCGCCGCGAGGCGGAGTTCCTGATCGGCGGCTGGACACCGCCGAAGGGAAGCCGCAGCCACTTCGGCGCGCTGCTGCTCGGGTTGCTCGATGGCCGCCGCCTTCGCTACGTCGGCAAGGTCGGCGCCGGCTTCACGCACCAGACGCTCGAGGAGCTCTACGCGGAGATGCTTCGATTGGAGACGCCCGCCTCCGTCTTCGACCCGCTGCCGCGCGAGCGCGGCGCGCGCTGGCTGCGCCCACAGCTCGTGGCGCAGATCGCTTTCGCGGAGTGGACGGCTGACGACAAGCTGCGCCAGCCGGTCTTCCTCGGCCTTCGCCGCGACAAGAAGCCGTCGGAGATCACGTGGGCTTCGCGCGAGCGCTAGCAAGCTGCGGAATAACGTCGCGCCGAGGGGCGAGGCAGAGGTCCCGCGGCGGCCCACTGTTCCTCCTCGGGGACCTCTGCCACGCCCCTCGACTCAGCCTGCCAGGCCGATGCTAGGCGCGATCCAGTCGCGCGAAGTAGGAGAGCCGCGTGCCGACCTGCGTGAAGCGAAGCCCCGCCGCCGCCGCCAGCTCGCGCATGCGCGCCGGCGCGACGTAGTCCGGATCCAGGAACAGCTCGCCGACGACGATGCGACCGCCGGGCTTCACGACGCGCGCGAGCTCTCGAAGCGCCACGTCGGGGTGCGGGATCTCCCCGAGCACCGTGATCAGGTAGGCCGCGCCGAAGCTGGCGTCCGGATACGGGAGTTCTTCCGCGTTTCCCTCTCGGGTGACGAGGTTCGCGATGCCCTGGCGCGCCGCGCGCGACCGGAGGTCCACGAGCATCTCCGGCTGGAGATCCAGCGCGTCGAGCCGTCCGCTCGCGCCGAGCGCTCGCGCGGTCGGCAGCGCGTGGTGACCGATGCCGGGTCCGATCTCGAGCATCTGCTCGCCCGGTCGCGGCTCGAGCACGCGATGCAGCGCGCGCCGAGAGTCGCGGATGCGAGAGGTGCAGGATCCAGCGCAGCGAGTGCGGCATCGGCGCCGGGTAGAGGCGGCTCCAACGCCGCGCGAGCGCGCCCGCGATTCCCGTGCCGACTGCGTAGCCGATCGGGATGAAGAGGGGATCGCCGATCGCGGCCGACGTCACGGCGCCGCCGGCGCAGAACATCATGGCGAAGAACGCCCAGTCCTGGCGCCGCAGCGCCCGGCGTCGCGAGCTCGCCGCGAGCACGGGCGAAGAGGGCATGCGCTGCAATCTCGCTCCCGCGCCGCCGTCAGGTCAAGAGAACACCGCATGACGACTGATTGCCACTCGAGGGTTGACATCCGTCGAGCGAATGCGTGAGAAAGGAACATGGCCGCGCGTCAGCCGAGCCCGCGCTACGAGCTCTACTACTGGCCAGAGATCCAGGGTCGCGGCGAGTTCGTGAGGCTCGCGCTCGAGGACGCGGGCGCGCACTACGTGGACGTCGCGCGCATGCCTGCGAAACGCGGAGGTGGCACCCGGCGCCTGGTGCGTCTGCTCGAGGATCGGCGCCAGCGGCATCCGGCCTTCGCACCGCCCTTCCTGAAGGTCGGACGCCGCCTGATCGGTCAGACCGCGAACATCCTCTTCTTTCTCGGCCCGCGTCTGCGCCTCGCGCCGCGCGCGGAGGACGAGCGCCTGTGGCTGCACCAGCTCCAGCTCACGATCGCCGACTGGGTCGAGGAGGTGCACGGCACGCACCACCCGATCGCGGGCAGCCTCTACTACGAGGACCAGAAGGCCGAGGCGAAGCGCAAGGCGGGGCACTTCCTCGGCGAGCGCCTCCCGAAGTTCCTCGGCTACTTCGAGCGGATCCTCGCGCGGAGCGCCGGTCGTGACGGCGGCCTGCTCGGCCGGCGCATCTGCTATGCGGACCTGTCGCTCTTCCAGATGGTTGCAGGACTTCGTTACGCCTTTCCCGACGCGATGGCGCGGCTCGAACGCGATCATCCGCAGACGGTCGCGCTGCACGATCGCATCGTTCGGCGTCCGAACGTCGCGGCCTATTTGACATCGGAGCGGCGCATCCCATTCAACCAGCAGGGCATCTTCCGGCACTATCCGGAGCTCGAGGCGCGAGCATTGGCAAAGCCCGCGCAGCCTGTTATCTGAGAGCCCGGCGGACCCTCTCCGCCGACACCGAGGAGCAAGAATCGTGGCGGTCAGGTCGAATTCCAAAGTGGGCAAGGGGCGACTCCTGTCGGAGTCGAAGGTCAGGCGCGTGCTCGAATCGATGGGCGTGGACTCGGCGAAGTTCCTGCGCCTCTACGCGGCCGACTCGTCGCGCACCCCGCGCGGCAGCCGGCGGCCGAGCGACGCGCAGATCTCGGCGGTGCGGAAGTGGATGAAGGACCACGATCTCCGTGCGCTGAAGAAGAGCCTCAAGACCGAGAACACGACCACCGTCGACTCGGTGAT
>Ga0335069_10008575_pt1 | contig 14621 bp, 18 predicted proteins | sample Lox_Sample_11_FD_206714 | JGI IMG/M metagenome (GOLD analysis project Ga0335069, IMG submission 206714) | Soil microbial communities from Loxahatchee National Wildlife Refuge, Florida, United States - Lox_Sample_1.1 | ecosystem: Environmental > Terrestrial > Soil > Wetlands | place: USA... | reverse complement strand
GTGACGTGTCTAAATCTGCCCGTATTAGTGCCACACGTGTTAGCTCCTGCAGATATGCGACCATCGGGGCGAACTCGTTCAAGCCATCCCTGTATTTGATTCTTTCTGTGGCTGTAGAGCACCCGTTCCTTGATAAGTTTTCCAAACTCTGAGTTGATTCCTTCAAGGCTGTCAGGAGTAATGACAGGACTTGTTCTCTCGCCGTTGTCGTTATAATTCCACTTGGTTGGTTTCCACCCGTGGGAGAGGAGATAATCTTTGATTTGTTGTTGGGAATTAAGATTGAATTCAATTACTTGTAACCTCGTGAAGGGTCCGCCTACCCACGGCAAGCAAGGATCGTTAAAAGTATGATCGCTACATTTAGTACACTCTGAGAGGTGAGGATACCAATCGGTAACCATTTTTTTATAGTGTCCGTTATTTTTGAACGGTTCACTAACACTGACACCCCAAGGCTTGTAGTTCCGAGGAAGGATAGGAATGAGTTTATCATCAATAGCCAATATTCTGGCTTCGAGATCTGCAACGTATTGCTCAGCGCGTTTAACATCGAATTTGACTCCTGTACGTTCTTGTTCAGTGATTATTCTTTGTACTTCGTTCTCTATCCGTATGGCTTCACTCCAATCATGGAAGCCTATTTCTTGTTTAAGTAAACGATAGACGCTTGTATTGATTTCCACGTCTGATCGGTTACGTCGTAGCATAGCGGGATCGAATACACTCCAGTCTTCGTGAGAAGGTTTATTCTGGCCAACTCGATATCCCCAAGCTTCAAGTGAGTGAGGTCCACTCGAACCGGTAAGACCGGTAGGTTTGGGTCTGTCTGGATTAAGAAGTCTTGAAAGGACGTACGTGTCTTCCACTTGAACAGTTTTTTCAGGAACCCAATCATATAAATCCTTAAGACAAGGTAGGTCAAACCCAAGTATATTGTGCCCAATCAAGCTAGAAGCCTCTGAGAGGCGTTCTAAGGCATCTTGTATGGTTCCAGATACCCCAGGAAGGTTTGTGTCTGAAAAGCTCTCTACGGCGTTCCTAGGGCCTTCTAGAGCCATTATAGAGATAACATGTACCTTGGTGTAATTAGGCCATAGCCCATCAGTCTCTATGTCAAACACCATTGAGGTCATGCACAATCCTTAAGGGCTACTACAGTAAGCCCGCTTGGGCGTTGAACGTCGCGAAGCGACTACAGTGACGCCAGTAGGCAAATTCCCTTTCGGGGTTATCCACTGGATAGGTCCAAAAGGAAAAATTGTAGGGTCTCCCATGGAGGATTCGAACCTCGTTCCTTCAGCGGCAGATGTGTGACGCCGTAGGATCGCCGTGTCGCATGGGAGATTAAAAGTGTGGTTATCCCTCAGCCATATAGGCTTTTTATCTCAGGCAGGAGAGAGGGATCAAAGCGGTAAACCACTAACCTTGCTCTGCCTATCGCTCGTTGCAACCCCAACTCATTAATTAAAATCTAATTCTGAAATTGAAGGGTCTTCTAGGTCAAAATCATGATCATTGGCTAGTTCATGCATAGCCTCTTCCGACCTGTATCCATCAATAAAGTTCTCTTTTTCTATTGAAGAATAGTGTCCAGGGATGTTATTCAAATCTCTTCCTTGAAGGAAGGCCTTTTTACCATCTTCATAAGCTTCTATTACGCTCATTTCATTCGCTCCATAACGCAAATAAATTTGCTATGCACTGTCATATCTTAGAACTCCGAGTCATGTGAAAGTTCACTCTTTTTCTTACCCCAATTAAGGGGCTTATCTACACTATATAAGCGGCCAGTATTGCCATCAAAATGGAGGTAATCGCAAGTACCAGTCCTACCAGTAAAGCGACATTTAAGTACTGATACTTCCGTCGTGTTCGCACAATATTCATCTTCGTGTTGCTGATTACGGGTAAGGCCTATTACGTCCCAAGATAGCTGTTTGAGACTTCCCGAGCCCCTAAGATCGTCAAGTGTAGGCCTCGCACCCAATTCGAACGAGGTACGTGATAAGTCTGATTTCCTAAGATGAACAACCAAGAAGAGGACACAATTAAACTCCTTTACGAACTTGGCTAGCTTAGTCATCAATGTATCTATTCTTTCTCGTTCCCCACCTTCGGCTGCGTACTCTGATACAACAATACTAAGGTGGTCCAAGAAGATAAACTTGTGGCCAGTAGAAGCAAAATAACGGAGTTTTGCAAGAAGTGATCCGTCGTCCATGCCTCCGAAATAGTCGTAGAGACTAATACGACCTGAACCAAAAAGACTATTGAAGCTAGAAAGCTCAGCTTCGCTGTCGACATGTACGTCGGGGAGGTGAATTCGTTTATTGAGACTAAGAGAGAGGATGCCTTTGAGCGTATCCGAGACATCTTCTTCCAAGAACATTCCAGCAATTTTTTCATCTGTGGTTAACCAGTAGTGATAGAGGAGTTCTCGAAGAAATTGTGTCTTCCCCGAACCTGTGCCAGCTGTAATGGTAACTATACTGCCAGGACGTACTCCATAAGTGTTGAGGTTGAGTTTAGTAAATTGTGGGGGATATGGATAGGATGGGACATCTTTCTTATCATTATATCGCTCCCATAGATCTTTAGCATTGAGGATGCCGTCAGGCTGGTATTTTCTAGGACCATAGGCTAAGTACTTAAGTTCCGTACCTTTGCCCTTAATGAGCATTTCATTGGCATCTTTGAATGGTAGGGTCATGTAAGATACTCTACCTGCTAGTAACTTACATATCTCATCTCGGGCTTTCTTACCTGGTTGGTCATTATCAAAACAGATCGTTATTTCATCAAAATTGGATAGAATGTCTAGAGAATTAGAGATTGATTTAGTAGCGGAGTTAGCTCCATTAGGAAGGGATACTACGGGGGGATTCCAATTAGCTATTCCTGATCCTTCTTTAAGGACTTGAAATAGTGCCATTGCATCCTCTTCACCTTCAGTGATCCAGATGCGTTTACCTTTAGAGGGGAGTTTGTTTGACCCGAATAGGTCAATGTCAGATCCACCAGTCGATATATAGTTTTTATCTTTGTCTTTTGATTTCCAACCGACTAGTTCATTGTCTTTATAGCGAGGGAAAAGGGTATAAATGGGAGTCTCCCCATCAACTGAGGAGACTCCAACACGAACATTGAAATATTCGCAAGTGGAATAGCTTATCATTCTATCCGGTAATGCTCGGATCGGATGGATTAGACCATCCTCAACTCCCACCATCATATCTCTTGGGGTGGGCGAGGCGATTGCTTGCTTAAACTGTACTTTACCAGAGCTTACAGGAGGAGTGAGAGTGTTTGAAACACTTTGAGTAGCACCAGGGGTGCCGAGTCTAGCTTTCTCCATGGCCCCGTAAGGGTCGTACGTGCGTTTTCCACAACTGTAGCAATGACCATAATAGCCTCCATCTTCAGTCTTGTAGATCGTGAATGCATCACTGGATGCACAATCCTCTAATGGACACCAAGTCTGCTTTAGTACCTCTGATTTTGGGAACTTCTTCTCAATGTCTCTATGAAGCATGTACGGCCCTTATTGTTATTCTGATTTGGGTATTGGATTAGACAGAACACTCATGAGTAAGTTCTTCTAATAATCAATAACCATATCATAAGGTAATCAAAGCGGATAAGATAGTAAATAGTAGGGACATGCCATGATCGAATAGCATGTATCTGCCACGCCCAACCCTATTTGTTGCTTTGATTACCACCTGATGCTTGCCAGATTGTTGCCAATCTGTTTCGCACAGATGAAACAAAAGCCATACTTAGACACCAAGAACATCAAGAAGTTCCCGAACTCCCTGTAATGATTTCTCTTTTCTTTCTAAAAGAAAGGGGGCTGGTGGACTTGGGCCTTTTTCCCTTTCTCTCAAAAATACTAGGTTGTACTCCCATTCAGCATCATTGCCAAACCAGAGTCGATACTTTTATACAGCCAACAGATCAGGACTACTTCTAGTACTTAAAGACCAGTTTTGCCCAAGGTACAAGCTGTTGATACATTTCGCCTGGGATACGTGGATCATACAACTCAACCACATACCAGTCGAAGTCTGCGGTCAAAAGATCATCTCCGTGACGATTAATAGAGTCGTTAAACATCTTACTTGCTCGTTCGATCTGCTTAAGAGTCAACATAGCGTTTCCTCCATATCGGATTCTTATCATGAGTAGACACACTGAGTAAGCACCTTGCTCTCTATATTGATAGTCACCCTAGGATATTTGACTTCCTTTGGGGCCGTGGTATCTCATGCAAACAGGCAGTATAGAAAATACATAAAGCCGGTATGCATATAAACCATAAGATCAAATAAGCTGCATCTACAGCTAAAGCAATAAGGTACGGACTAAGTTGCAGCGGCGACAAGGCAATGGTTACTATTCGATTCATCATATTATCATCCCAAGCAAAATCAATGAGATGACCTAGACAAAACATGAAACCAAATGTCAACGCTGCAACAAGAACAAGATGTAACAGTCTTTGCATAAGCACTACTCCTCTGTTTGAAGAAGCAAGATGCTTACTGCGTGTGCCTACCCACTTACGATCGACCTATTAGCCATTGTGTCATAGTGGCTTCATGACGTTTAAATGGCTAGTGGTTAGTAAGGAACGAGCCGTCTTTTACTGTCAAGACGTGTTAGATGCTACCGAAACCCCGCCTTCAACAATGGCTGCTGCCCACTCAACAGCAACAGCGACCAGCGGCATCTTAACTGCAAGTGCAATAAGAAATGCTTTACCGCCAATAGCCGAAGCTATCAAGAGACCTTTAATAATACCAACCATAGAAGCCAGCTTTGCAACAATGGCAGTACGCAGGCCAAAATAACGACGGAGAATACGACGAAAAAATCCGAGCTTGCGCTCTTCACTCTTCACTTCTCGATCGAGACGTTGAAGGTTTGCACGAACAACGCTAGTGGACAAGATATCTCTCCCCACTGATGTGCAACCTGTAATTTGGTACCCTACATTGCAGATTTGCACTGGCTTTGCATTTCAGCTCACGTCTGCGGAGCTTGCGTCTAGCTTGATCCACAGACATGTTTATGTATAGTACCCCCATTCGGAAGATTAGGCCAGCCGTTCCAGGTGGAGGACGGCCCATTCCTTGAAGCATGTCAAGGATCATGTACCCTCCTTTCTGACTTCTTAGGAAGCGATACAACAAGGATAATCAGCAAGTGGCTCATTGGCTTTGGCCAAAGGAGAAAATCGCTCAAAACGCTTCCTATGAGGTTTAAACACTACCCTTGAGTAGTGGCTTCACTCAAGGATTTGAGGCTGACCTTGTGTATTAGAAATAATCTTCCTTATCATCCGATGATCCTAACCATCGTCCATATGTCTTTGAACGGCGTCGTCTATTCATTTTAAACGGCGTCTCCAATTAGTTCAGAAATTTGAGCTTGCTTTTCCGAAACCTCTACATCTGACAGATAGATGGCTTCTACCTTATCACTGAGATGACGGAGTTCCTTAACGAACTGTGGAACATGATCCAGATCAACTGTGTTGTTCATAGCCATGTTTGCAAACTCCTCTATGAAGCGAATGCTATCAACTGTGCCGGACATGAAGGGCATACCCTAAACTAGTGGCCAGCATTAATGGACGCATGTCTTCGGGCCCTGAGGGCGGTTTAAACCCAGACTCAGGCTGGGATTTCAGATATGCCGTTACTGACATACCTAAGAGCGCAACTAAAGTCAGGGCAATCAACCACAACGGTGGCCCATGACTGTATCGTATTAACACGATTGACACCCTCTCTTTTGAGCTAATTATTCTCGGAGGGATTCGTAGGTTATGAAAATACTCGACTATAGAAACAAGTTGCCTATGCTTGCCCCAATGCCGCCGTTACCCAAGCTATCGACATTGTCAAATACTTTCATTGATACGAACCCCTCCGAGTACCGTTGCCTCCTATGGATTTCACACCATAGCCTAGTAGGGCAATCCCATCCTACCCCCTACCAAGATCGCTACGCCGTAAGATAGCTAGCGCTTTAGGTCTTCTTTGGGATCAGCTTGCACTGCCACTACCTGTCGTGTAGGTAGGCTGACTATTGTATTCATTGGCAGACCCGACCTAGACTTTCTAGGATACTTGTCTAGGATATTTCTTTTGATCTCACCCGGCTGGCTTTCGGGACCTGTTGATCTCTTTGATTACACCGTCCTGCATCCTCTTCAGAAGTTCGCACTGGATGGCTTTCAGTGTTAGGGCAGCAGTATCAAGCGGTGGGTAACTATCAAGCTTGACATTGATTCTTACGTGCCAACTGGTGGCACCTTAGGGCTTTCTCTTCCAGCGGTCACTAGGACATGAAATACTACTTCGCCCAGATAACTATCCCATCTCTCAAGCCAGACCACTCTGGAGCAAACGAGCATGCGGGTGTAGGAATCGAACCTATCATTGAGAGTGGAGGGATAATGCAGGAGGCCAGTCGCTTTAAATGGTTCAACTGGAGGGCCATCATCCGGCCAGGTTCTTCTTCCTCCTATAGAACCTGTCTAATTATACACTGTGGTTGCTATAATCAGTGTGTGGATTTGGCACTGCTCGGCATTGCTTTTGAAGATTGTCCTTTAGGTTTCGTTCCCAAATCCTCTTTGGCACACTCAGGACTTAAGCTAGGTTCATCCGCATAGGATTCCTCACTAGAAGATGATAAGCCACCAGGCGTGTGATCACTGGCCTCCACATAAGTGGCATCTTCTACGTCCAAAGGAAGCTCTTTACCTTTGTGATCGAATAAGTATTCATCTTCTTTGGCGTTGCCGTTCCGTATAAGTCCGATAGTGTGCAGGGCTAAGTCGTAATTGCTTAGTTGCACATTGGATTTGTAGCTTTCCTCCTTGCCGTTTAATCGGGCGGCCCCCGTGATTAATAAAACTGAGATAAGGTGGATGACATACCCTACTGAAGAGAGCAACAATCCAGTGATTAAAAGAAACCATTCAGTCCCTATGGTGATTGTCTCAACGATCGGCACGTCTTTCAACTGATTTACGAAAGTGTTCGTCTTCACGATTTGTTTTTCCCACAGAATTCTTAGCCCGAAGAGCTTCCAATTGATCCTCAGTATAAGAAAGTTTAACATTGTCAATAAGGGCCTTGGCTTCCTTGAGACCCAAGCCAGTCATTTGTCGAAGCTCTTTAATGGCAGTCACCATATACGGGTAGTAGAAGTCAAACACCTTCTTGGCCAACTGCTCATCAGATTCAGGAGGAGTCTCAGACTGCATTTTACGACGCTCTTTCAGCCATTTAAAGATCATCGTCTGTCCTCCAAGTATTTGATAACAAAGTTAAGACATGCCAGACCACATACCCCTAATACCATCGTGCCCGTAGCTACAGAAACGTCAAAGGAGTTAGTTACAATCTTGCACGTACTGTCTTTTAGGTTGATGTGGTCCCATAATCCATAGCCATAAAGGATGACAAGAAGCGTAGGAATTATAAAGGCAACATTAACCAGTATCTTCATCCAATCCGGCAATTCTCGAATTTCCCTTCTCTCGTTCGCCATCCCTGCTAATGTCTTCGCCATGGCTATTTACCTCTTTGGCTTTCGATTTGAAAAAGTAGAACAAGAAGTCATGATACATGCCTCTATTCAGATGTATTCGTTTTCTCCTTCTGGAGATCTTCCATCGACTCATTTTTTATCAATGGAACTAAAGATCTTAAATCCTGACGTAGCCTCGAAGTTACGGACAGTCTTCCAGGCTTCGATGAAATACTTGGGCTCAGGGGTGATACCCTGATAATGCCCACAATCTATGCAACAACCATTGTTTGCATCGAATCGAGTCAAGCCAGAGTCATCATCATCCTCTTCGTAAGCCCTATCCCTTTTACTAGAAGATGCAAATTCCTGTTTGCAATTAGAGCAGGTTTTAGGAAAGAATTTGATTTTTGACTTAGCTCCCGAACGCTCTAGGTATTCGTAATAGGCACTAGAGGTTTCATACTGAATCCGATAAAGTGCATCTAATGCTTGATCGAAAACATTGAAAGAGATGGATTTGATCTTGCCTTTCTCCATCATCTTCTTAGCTTGCTCAGCCTCTTTAGTATGCATCGCTACTAACAACCTACGAGGCCATAATTCAGGCCCTTCTGTAAAAATGTCACAGAATTCTTTGGATGAATCAGCCCCAACAACGCAGTAGACCTCCCTAATACTTAAAATACCATCAAGGTCCTTGACCACATTTTCAAAATTCTTTCCTAAAACCTTTTCTACATCTTTTCTGAACTGTTTTTCAGTAAAGAAGTAATTAAGCTTAATAGATACAATAGTAAGATTACCTGCTATCGTAATTGGATCAATAGCTGAATTTCCTCCAGCTAGCCCTAATGTAAGTATGTTCGCTAATTTGCCCATAAGACTCACGAGACCTCTCGATTAAAAAAATAAATAAAAAGGCCCTCACTAAATGAGAGCCTCTTCTTTCACGATGTAGTAAGAAAGAAACTACTTACTTTGTACAACAGCAGGCTTGTTGTTCAGCGGTTGTACAGCAGGCGCAGGTTCCAAAGGCGTCACTGTAGTTTCCACCGAGCCGTCGAGTTCGGATTTTTCTTTTGCATCGTGATCCAGCTTGATGTTATGGATATAGGCACGAACTTTGCAGCCCTGCTGGGTTGCATAGTTAGCTACCTTTTCCCAAGTAGATTGATCGTCTTTGGTGTTGACGATCACACAGCTGGATTTACCATTGGCATCGACCACATCGAAGCGAGCAGTGCCAGAAGGCTGTTCGAGTTGAACATCTTCAGCATGAGCTTTCTTTGAATAGGCGATTCCACCGAGACCGATTGCAAGTGCAACAGTAATCCCGATAACGTAGAATGGCTTGGTCCACTTGCCAAAGAGTTGACTATCAAGAAGATTCATAACAATTACCTCTCTCAGAATAGTAGCAGGAATTGCTACCCCAATACCCACTCTTGCGAGTGGGTGAAGGGCTAACAACTAGGCTTGTTTATAATAAGCCGGCTTCCTAGGATTTTTCTTACCAGGCACATGTACTGACTCACGACGCTCCTTTGCTATGACGATAGCAGCTATTCGCTTTTCATAACGAAGTCGGCGTTCTTCTTTTATGCAGAACATCTCGGCCACTCTTCCGATCAGCTTGTCTTTTCTGCATATAGAAAAAATACTTTTTACTTTCGTAGATTTATTTGGTCTCTTTCTAGGAAGATTATTGAAAATAGGTAGTGAAACAAACTTACCTTTTTCATCACGTGCCCGCTTGGCTCTGGGACAATACACATAACCCTCGACCTGACATTGCATAGCAAAATCGTAATAATCAATCGGTCTTGGCTTTGATAGAATCTTCTTGATTGTATTACGCGACATGGTACTCACCTCCTCTCAGTTAATAGCATAATTACTACCGTACAGAGGACTGCTATGGCTTTGCAATCCTCTGGGCGCTAGCAACTATTGAAGTGATGGCTTCAAATCAATTGTTACTGCGAACGATGTTTCCATCGTCATCTTCTTCAGGTACTGGCATAGTTATGGTTACTCCCACCTTACCAGCTTGTGGATAGTAAGTACTTGTTGCACCTACCATTGGCAGACTGTGATTCGCTTTCGCGTCGGAGGTACGGTCCGATGCCACATAGGCCCACACTGCACTAGATTGTATCTTTGCCTAGTGGTCTTTGCTGCCGTAACGGTCTTGCCACACCGATTCGAGATGTTCATTCCACTCTTTATGATCAGAGAAGGAGTTCTTATCGAAAGGTATTTCCTGACGTAGCAATCCCATTTGGGCTTTCTTACCTTGTGGTTGATTGCCCTTTTTGTCATCTTCTTTAGCGAACACAATGCTGTCAACATCGGTTATACCATTGCGAAGATGAGTGCCCAAGTTTCTATAGGCTTCAGGAACAATGGCTAGTGTACTAGCCCCAACCCCACTTGTGTACGGACGATGGTCTCCGGCATTTCTGCCACCAGACCCTTTATCAGTACCGAACTTCTTGTTGAATTGATACTTTCTCATGAGAGATTGGCTAAGAGAACTGATTATACGTTTCTCATCGGGACGCTTGACGTGAGGCTTGACTCTCTCATTAAACGTTTTGTCATCTATATAGCGCGGCTTACTGACCCCGAAGATATCGTACTTGCTCTCTACAGCCTCCTTGTATTCAGCTTCACAGGCCTCAGCTAAGATCATTCTGGACGACAGCTTAGCCTCGACCTTGTCTAACAGCTCGATGATTTCAGTATCAAGTTTATTAACAACAGCCCGCGCAGTACTGTAGTCTTCGTATCTGGAGAATAACCACAAGGTCCACCAGATGCGCCTCTTAACTGAAAAAACTACATCATCGTCACCAACCGTCCTAGTCTTAAACCAAGGCATGGTAACGCCTCCTTTTTTAATTAAGGTTAAACCCCTTGCCCAAGGATTACTTCGCCTCAGGTACCATCCGCTCCTACCACCTGACGAGTGGATTGAAGACTCCTGCATTGCTCCCGATCTGCTCTCAAGGGATAGTCAATTGACTGCGAGCCCATCGGCTCGGACGATCTAGTTGACTCGGGCAAGGCGAACTGCTTGCTCTCGACCAATTCTGGCTTTCACCCCAGCTGTATCGTGTTTATTGCACCCAGTCCAAAAAATTCTTGACACGTGAAAGAAGTGAACTTCGCTGTCTTCCAGGCTCACTTGGGAGCATCTGCTTGAATTCAGATGGCTCAATGTTCAAACTCTTGGGTAACAGCAGACCAGAGTATCGGTCAACACCGAACTGATTAAGCAATTCCTTCTTCTGATCGGCAGTCATTCCGACCTTAAGAGGGTTGAGTTCGACTACTGCATCTTCAAAGATCTTAGCTGTGAACACATCTTTACCCTTCATTTGATTAAGTATGGCTCGGTCAGAGAATACAGGATCAAGAACGAGATCGTCTATGTTAACAGGTTTGGATTTATCAATTGCATCGTCTAGTTTGTCCATGTCAAACTCATGAGTACGCGGTGTTTCTAATACCTCGTCACCAATGATAGGCTCGACACGTTCTCTTGAACTACTGGAATGTTTAGGTCCAGGGAGCAAGAGCTGTTGCTTCTGTGAGAATGTCAAGAGATCAAACTGCTTTTTTCTGAAAGCAGCTGCGCGCTCTTCGAAATCCACAGGCCTTGGCTCAGTTGCAGCACAGCAAGATACCCACCAAATGTAACGATGTTCATCAGAGAGGGGTATACTCGTCTGAGGAAATGCACGATACACTGGAGGACTGCAAGTAAAGGATTGCCGAACAGATTTATTCCCACATGAAACACTGAACGCATAAAGGTTTTTACCTTTACGAATCATTTCTACTCGGTGCAAGTAGGATACGCTCGGGTAGGCGGTCCTAGATTGCATTCCCTTGAAGAACTTGTCATGTACGTGAGAAAGATCAGTTGAGCAGGAACCTTCACGACGTTGCCAAGCAGGGAGCAGTCGCTCTAGTCCTTTGGTTTTAAGCCAAGTACAAAGAGAGATTGTTCCGATGAAGGCAGTGAATTCAACTAATCGGGCTCGGCGCATATTCTCGCCGATCTTCCTTAGCTGCAATGTTTGGAGATGAACCAATGGATTGACATACACAGGGCCAACAAAGAGAGAGCCCTTGTCTGACACAACAACTTCTTGTTGCTTGCCATCAGCTTGGTAGATACCTCTACGATGTTCTGTTGCTACTTGCAAGTTTGCCTTGAGTCGAGTTGCCTTATTGGCCTGATCAATAACCTCAATAGGATCCCCATTATCGTAATAACAAGGATCATTAGCGGCTTCGATAGAAGGCGTAACAATCAACTCTTCTTCATCATCATTCACGCAAGGATCGCCTGCATAAGGATGGATGGCTTGCTCGTACACTTCTTGTTGCTCTGACTCAACCTCGATCCGCTGAGTCAGTTTTAACTTACTTTCCCACTCCGGATCGTCCAGTTGGGTGTGACCCCACCAAGACGCATTCCGGTATTTCTTCCACTCAAGCACACTGTCAACTTCCTTGCCACTATTCAATACGCAAGAATAAGTGACAAGAATATCTTCAGTGAGAGAGTGAGTCTCCAAATCTTTCCAATACTGGTAGAAAATATCGGACAACGTAGGAGGACGTTGGTAATGCTCGAACCCTACTACCGGCTCTTTCGAGTACAGGTTGGAGAGTTCGCGTGACCAACATGGGCCTTTGTAAATAGGTCCATTATCGGACACAAGTCTTACTTTATGGCGATTGTAATTGCTGAAGCCGTTGCGTTTCCGATACTCAGTACGTGTTGGGTACTCCCCATCGGTACGCTCCTCATTACCCCAGCGGTCGCCTTCAAGAAGCCAAGCTACCATCGGCTTATTAATCTCACGAAGCTTCCAAGTTTTACCTTGGTCCGTACTAACATTCGCCATACGAGGGGCGGGGTAGTACGGTGTGTGACCAGTCTTCGTGGCCTGTGTTTGACACAATGTACTCATCTCCAGCCACGATTCAAGAGCTACGCTATCGTCCTCTTGTGTTCGACTATCAGTCGGAGCTTCGGCTACAGCTAACTTTGGGGCTTCGCTGATGTTGAAGACTTCGGCTGATTGAGATGGTACTACGGTGGGTTGTTCCTCAGTCCACGGAACGGCAACGATTGCAGCTGCTGCCGCATTTGAAGCATTAGGGACCGATACTGCCAGTGCAAGACTGTGTTTAGCAGCCTTTAGGCGATATGGCTTTTCGCCTTTAACCTTGGATCCTTTAACTTTCATGGACATGGCAACTCCTGACATTGGCTTTAGTCAGAACAATACTCATGACAGGTGGCTTGTTCGCCTCACGTAGCCTATCTTCTACGGACCCAGTGCAAGCACCCCATCCACAAGTAACGGCACTTGTGATCGACGGATTTGGAGTCCGACAGATGAGAGCACTGCTGTTTGCAATTTGTACTTTCCTGCACGTATCACATATCTTTAACCAATAGCCAAGAGCATCGTAGATGGATTCAAACCATCTCCACTAACATTTTTATGATACCGCTATCACGCTTGTTCAGGGCGCCGCTGGGATCGAACCAGGAATGCTAGTGGTGTCCTCAAATAAGTCTGTTTACGCACCCAAGGTTGAGAAATCAATATGTGAATCCCCACAAATCGAAGTGATTATGGCTGGATCACATCTTCCATTGGCTTTGGCTTGATCTTAGTCCGCTTTAATCTTAGGCAAAGGGCACCCCTCAGGGTAATCCTACGCTCCTGTTCATCGATTGTTCGTGCGAGGGTATTACAGTTTTCAACAAGAGCCTGTCTACCCCACACAATAATGCGTGTGAACGCACTAAAGTGCTTTTACTTGCAGCATTGGCGTCTAGCCAAGTAGGATTCGAACCTACACTTCTGTCTCTCGTTACAGATAGATCGCAGGTGGCTTCTGGCTTCATCTACCTGTCTTAGGGAGCTATATCCCCGTTGTTAAGGAACTACTAGCCCTATATGTCTGATAGGATTGCGTAGTATTAACAACATAACGCACTGATGGTAATTCACAATGCGCTATAGTGTTAGCACAGTGCAAAAGTGAATTAGTAAGTCAGTACTTCAGATGGATCTAGTATCTTGGGTTGTTGTTTGGGATAAGAACTGAGAGTACAATTCAGAGGAGGGTCGCACAATACTTCTTTTGCCAATACCATTTCGGCATCTACACTTCTTCCGTATTGTGCATTGTCTACTTGTTTATGAACATCTCCGATCAATAGGTCTAAGATGTATATTGTTGCAATAACTGCTAGAATAGCAATTAAAGATATGAATAGTTGCTGGAGTATACTGATTATGTCTTGCTTGGTCATTTTTTTTGCCCCATTCATAAATGACAATAAAAACACCCCCGTCTGCAGTTCAAGCAGAAACGGGGGTGTACACAGCTACCGATACATCAAATAGCAGTTATTATGCTGCTTCTTTAGTTTCGGTTTGTGTTACTTCTCCGGACTGGATAGCTCCGGTTTTTTGGCCCAGCTTATGAGCAATGCGATTAGCGATCTTGGTCTTGTAAACTACCAAGGTGTTAATTGCATCTTCGTTGCCGTACAACTTAGCAAGCTCACGGGCTTCCTCGGCAATTTCAGCTGCGATCTTGCCGATCTCGTCTTCTGGAGTAAACACTGCTCCACCATGAGACGGGGGCAATGTAGTAGAAGCGTTAGGCTCAGTGAGTGCCAAGGATTCGTTGTAGATTTCCTCGACACGTTTAGCATAAGCGTCAGTTCCAGGCTCAAATCCTTCTTCCTCAGCCTTAAGCCCTGCCTGAGTGCGGCGAGCTTCCTTCATTTCCTTTTCTTCCAGCTCCGCACGCTTCTCTTTGTTAAAATCAGCGCAGCGGCCAACAGTAAGCAAGGTCTTAAGGTCTCCACCGAACTTCATTGCACCAGAGACCTTCTTAACTGCATTAGCCACAGCACTGTTACCTGTGAGCTTCAGTGCGTCAGTATCCTTAGTAGTTAAAGAATAGCCGAAATACTGTTGCTGATGGGCAACTACTTTGTTAGACAATGCCTGCATGTG
>Ga0335069_10008574_pt1 | contig 14624 bp, 11 predicted proteins | sample Lox_Sample_11_FD_206714 | JGI IMG/M metagenome (GOLD analysis project Ga0335069, IMG submission 206714) | Soil microbial communities from Loxahatchee National Wildlife Refuge, Florida, United States - Lox_Sample_1.1 | ecosystem: Environmental > Terrestrial > Soil > Wetlands | place: USA... | reverse complement strand
CCTCCAACCCGAGAAGCATGCCGACCAGGGTCTGAAACTCGAAGATGGCTTGCAGCGTTCCTTGGCTGACCTCAGGCTGGTACGGCGTGTAGGCGGAGTAGAACTCCGCCCGCTGGAGAACTTGATCGACTACCGTCGGAACGAAATGCGGATAGGCGCCGGCGCCAACAAACGAGAGTTGCTGCGCCGCTTGATTGCCTGCGGCCAACTGCTCCAATCGTGCACGCACCTCCTGCTCCGACAGCCCCGGCTGCAGGTTGAGCGCCGCGCGTGCTCGTAGCTCTCGAGGGATGTCGGCAAAGAGATCGGTGACGGCCGCGACACCGATCCTATCAAGCATGGCACGGATGTCGTCGTCAGTGTGAGGCAGGAAGCGCATGGAGAAGCACTAGCGAATCAGCCGTCGGTGTGCAGCTGTGCAATGGGTGCGTAGGCGCGGACGGCGCGCGGCAGAATCCGTCTTCGTGCTGATCGCTGACGGCTATTCCTTTTCCTCGGCGACGTACTCCTCATACTCGGTTGCCGTCATCAGGTCTTGCAGCTCTTCGGGATCGTTCATCTCGATCTTGATGATCCAGCCGTCGCCGTATGGATCTTCGTTGAGCATCTCCGGGTTCTCCGGCAGATCATCGTTCACCTCGACGACTTTGCCGCTCACTGGCGCGTAGATATCGGACACTGCCTTGACCGATTCGACGACGCCAAACGCATCTTCCTTGCTCACCTTGTCGCCGACCGCGGGCAGTTCGACGAACACGATGTCACCGAGCTGATCCTGGGCATAGTCGGTGATGCCAACGGTCGCCACGCTGCCCTCGACCAGCACCCATTCGTGCTCCTTCGAGTACTTTAGGTCCTCGGGAAACTCCATACATCCCTCCTCAACACTCACGCTTGTAAAAGGGCAGCCGCACCACCTCTGCGCCGATGACGCGCCCGCGGATGTCGATGCCGAGTTGCGTACCGACCGCCCCCAAGGTGCTCGCCACATAGCCTAGTCCAATCGCCTTGCCAAGCGTCGGCGACTTCGTCCCACTGGTGACGGCGCCGACGACGGCACCATCGTGGACGACGGTGTATCCTTGGCGCGGAATACCGGGTTGGGTCATCATCAGACCGACGAGGCGGCGCGTCAGCCCGCGTTCGCGCTGCTGCAGCAAGGCAGCGCGGCCGATGAAGCTGGGCTTGGTAAACCGCACCACCCAGCTCAGTCCCGCCTCGAGCGGCGTCGTCTCGTCCGTCAGTTCGTGGCCATACAATGGCAGTGCACGCTCCAAACGCAACGTGTCGCGCGCGCCCAGGCCTGCCGGTCGGATGTCGAATCGGCGCCCGGCTTCGAGCAGTCCGTCCCACAGCGCGCACGCATCATCCGGCGCGCAGTAGATCTCCCACCCGTCTTCGCCGGTATAGCCCGTATGCGCAACTAGTGCGGCGCGGCCACAGACCTGCCCGTGCGCAAACGCGAATGCCGGGACCTGCGGCAGGGGCAGCGGCGTCAGACCGGTGAGAATCGCGGTCGCGCGAGGGCCCTGTAGCGCCAGCAGCGCATACTCGCCGCTGCGATTGATGACCTCGGCGCCATGGTGATGTTCCGCGATCCACGCGAAGTCCTTGTCCGCGTTCGAGGCGTTGACGCACAGCAGCACGCGCTCGCTCGACAGGCGATGCACGATGATATCATCGACCACGCCGCCGGTGGGTAGACACAGCAGGGAGTACTGCGCTTGCCCGTCGCGCAGGCGACTGAGATCGTTCACCGTCAGTTCCTGCGCCGCCGCCAAGGCGTGCGCGCCACGCAATTCGATTTCGCCCATGTGACTGACGTCGAACAGACCGGCACGTTCGCGCACCGCCTGATGCTCGTCGAGGATGCTGGTGTATTGCAGCGGCATCTCCCAACCACCGAAGTCGACGAAACGGGCACCGAGAGCTTGGTGCGTGGCGTAGAGCGGCGTACGATTCATGGACGCAAGACGTGTGATACGGGTCGAACCTCCGACGAGAGAGGCTGCACGAAATACGCCTCACGGCGCCTCATCGGCCAACCAGCCGGCGCGCCGCGGTGAGGGTGTTCTGCATGAGCATGGCAACCGTCATCGGGCCAACGCCACGCGGCACCGGTGTGATGAATGCGGCGCGTTCGCGCGCCGTCGCGAACTCCACGTCACCAACCAAGCGCCCGTCGGCGACGCGGTTGATGCCTACGTCGATGACCACACTCCCCGGCCGGATCCATGCGCCGCGGATCATCTCGGCGCGACCGATCGCTGCCACCAGAACGTCGGCGCGGCCGATCTCCTCTGCCAGGTCCTTGGTGCGCGAGTGGCAGATGGTCAGCGTCGCGTGGCGCTCCAGCAGCAAGAACGCCACCGGCTTGCCGACGAGATTGCTGCGCCCCGCCACGACAGCGTGCGCCCCCGTGAGCTCGACGCCGGTCGAGTCGATGAGGTGCATCACGCCAAGGGGTGTGCACGGTCGCATACCGTCGCGCCCCATCACCAGGCGTGCCTGGTTGATGGGATGCAAACCATCCACATCCTTTTCGGGATCGACCGCATCAATCACCGCATCCGAGCCGAGATGTGGCGGCAACGGCAACTGCACCAGGATGCCGTGGATGTCGCGCCGTTTGTTCAGCGAGCGGACGACATCGAGCAGTTGCGCCTGCGTCGTCTCCTTGGAAAGTTCGATTCCTTCGGAGAAGACGCCGACCTCGGCGCACGCCTTGCGTTTGCCGCGCACATAGCTGGCCGACGCCGCATTGTCGCCGACCAGCACGGTTGCCAACCCCGGCGGGAAGCCATGGGCCCGCTGAAAGGCGCCCACCTCTTGCTGAACCCTCGCTCGCAGCCCCTTGGCCGCCGCGAAGCCATCGATGATCTCGCCCATGCGGCGGCCATACTCAATGCCCTGTAGGTTGTAAATCCCCTGGCTTGCGATTCATCACCTCGGGAACGAGCGCTCCTCGTTCTCGTACGAGTCACCAGTCACGGCCGACGACGTCTTGATCTGCATTGGGCAAGCCACTAACGTCGCGGCGATGATCATCGGCGTCCCGACGGAGATCAAAGCGGAGGAAAACCGGGTCGCAATCACCCCGGCTGGTGTCAGTGCGCTAGTCGCTCACGGCCATCTCGTACTCGTCGAGCGACGCGCCGGCGAGGGCAGCGGCCTCTCCGACGCGCAGTATCGCGCCGCTGGAGCGCACGTCCTGCGGACCGCTCGCGAGGTGTGGCACGACGCGGAGATGATCCTCAAGGTCAAGGAGCCATTGCCGACGGAGTATCGGCACTTGCGCGAAGGGCTGCTCATCTTCACCTACCTGCACCTCGCAGCCAGCGAAGAGTTGACCAGGATCCTCCGCGCCAAGAAGGTCAGTGCGGTCGGGTACGAAACGATCCAACTCGACGACGGCTCGCTCCCCCTGCTCGCACCGATGAGTGAGGTGGCGGGGCGGTTGTCGATCCAAGTTGGCAGCTGGTGCCTGCAGGCGCCGAACGGTGGTGCGGGCATTCTGCTCGCGGGGGCGTCAGGCGTGCGGCCGGCGAACGTGGTGATTCTCGGCGCCGGCATCGCGGGCGCCAATGCCTGCCAGATTGCCGCCGGTGTCGGCGCCCACGTGAGCATCATCGACCGCAATCCAGCGCGCCTGCGCTACATCCACGACATCCTGGGCGGCCACATCACCACCGTCATGTCGAATCATGCCAACATCGAGGACGAGGTGCTGGGAGCGGATCTCGTTGTAGGATCGGTGCTCGTCGCCGGCGCGAAGGCGCCGCATCTCATAACCCGCAAGATGGTGCGCGCCATGAAGCGCGGCGCGGCGATCGTCGACATCTCCATTGACCAAGGTGGTTGCGTGGAAACGTCGCGCCCGACGACGCTCGATGATCCCATCTACGTCATCGACGGCGTGGTGCACTACTGTGTCACCAACATGCCGGCGGTCGTGCCGCGTACGTCCACCTTCGCCCTCACCAACGCAACGCTATCCTACGCATTGGAACTGGCAGACAAGGGTCTACAGCGGGCGGCGCACGAGAACATCCCCCTGCAGCGCGGCGTCAACACCCTCGGCGGTCACATCACCCACGTCGGTGTCGCCGAAGCGTTCAAGATGGATTACACGCCGCTCGGTGAATTGATCTGACCTGGAAGAGGTAGTCCAGGCCCTCTGGCCGATGCGCACAGGCCAGAGGCCTGTGCACGGTCCTCCCTTACTTCTTGATCGGACGCGCCGCCTTCTTGCGAGACGGGCGCTTCTTGAGCAGCATGCTGCGTACGGTGAGCACGGCGCAGGCGGCAGTGCGTACGACCTTCTCGGCGACGCTTCCCATGAACAGGTGCGCCAGACCGGTATGGCCGTGTGTCGCCATGATGATCAGATCCGTTCCGCTGCGCTGCGCCGTTTCGATAATGACCTGCGCCGGCGAGCCAGTCTTGAGGACCGTCCGTACGCGGTGCCCTTTCTTCTCGAGATCGCCGGCAATACGCTTGAGCTGTTGGGCGGCCATCCGCTGCTGCTCGTCGATGATCGTCGCCAGGTTTGGGCTGGCCATGTACATGTCGGCGGGCGCGGCGTAGTAGATAGGCTCGATGACGTGCACCAGCACAACTTCGGCGTTGAAGGGCTTCACGAGCTGCCTGGCGTAGGCGAGCGCATTGAGCGAGTCACCCGAAAAATCGACAGGTACGAGAACGCGCTTGATCGGCATCGTTGGCTCCCTCACTGGTGCTGCGGCTGATATCATCCACCCCCACACCGCGCAAGATAGATCTGCAGCATGAACATCACCGCGGGCACATTGACCGGCCTCTTCTCCTTCGACGTGGGCTATGAAATCGCCCTCGATACCTGGGTGCGCTTGTTGACCTCGATTGGCGCGACGCCGCGCACCGCCGAAGCCGGACGGATCGGTATCCGCGGTGCCGGCCGAACCGCGGATCTCCAATACGGCACGCGCACAGTGCGGTTGACTGACGGTGAGGCGCAAGCCGCGGTGATCGTACGGGCACATGACTTCGGCGCGGTCACCGTCATGTTGCGCCTGCCGCTGACCGGTCCGCTTGACCGTTTGGGCCCATTGACAGCCGCTCTGGTGCGCACGAAGGGCATGGAGACGACCGCGGTGGAGATCCTCCGTGTACTCCTGCCGGCGGCGAGCGCCGCGATCAACAAGGTCGGGTTCACCGAATTCGTCGAAGACTTCTACGTCATCCAGGTCGACCGTTTCGAGACGCCCGTGACACCGGCACAGCTGCGCCGGGAATACCGCGCCCCGATAGCGCTCGCGCTGCGCTGCGAAAAGGAACGGCTGGCGGAGGGTGAAGCGGAGGAGGTGTTCGAAACGGCCATTTCCTATCACCCGCAGGATTTGGTGGTCACCGATTGGAATGCCGCCTTTCTCTACGCCGCCGATTACCCGGCCCTCCTCGACGCCTTGGAGTTCCTGAACGTCCAACTCGTCGAGCTACGATTCTTCGACCGCCGTCTCGACGCGCAGATGAGCGAGCTGTTTCAAGTGGTGTACAGCCGGCCACGGCTGCGCACACTGGTCGTCAATCCGTTCAGCAAGGCACTCGAGGAAGTCTCGGAACTGAAGGTCGAGACCACACTGATCGCGGACCGGGTCGCCAATGCGCTCAAATTCATCGAGGACCTGTACCTGGCGAAAGTCTATTCGGCGACTGCCGACCGCCTCCACCTCGATGCGTGGCGCAGTAGCGTCGAGAGCAAGCTCAAAGTGGTGCACGAGATTTTCGAGATTCTCAATCGTCGCGCCGCCACCTACCGCGCCGAAGCATTGGAATTGACGATTATCGTTCTGATCGCGGTGGAAATCGTGTTGGGCTTGCTCCGCTAACGCCGCACCTTCAATGCAGGGTGCGCGCCGTGTAGGCGAACAGCGCTGCCCCACAGGCGGCTACCACCAGGCTCGCGCGGCGCACCAGCAGACCACGCCCGGCTAGAGCGAAGCTCCCGACCATGGTGCACCACACCCAGACGATGATACCGCCGACCGTAACCACGAGGTACGTGAACGGACCGAATCCCAGTTGAGCTACCAAGCGGTCGAGCAACTCCATAAGACCTCACCCACACCGAGCCCACCGGGGGCCAACCGGCTCCCCGCGCACAATATGCGCCTCCCTGCTGGTCGAGACAAGATGATGGCCGGCCACGCCGTGGTGGGCCTGACTTCCAAGGTTCTATGGAGTATGAGGGCAGCACAATTCGATTCGGGAGGCTGCTGCAATGCTGAAGGTACTCGACGGCGTTCGCTTACTTGAGGTCGCGGAATGGTTCTTCGTTCCGGGTGCCGGTACCGTGTTGGCCGACTGGGGCGCCGACGTCATCAAGATCGAACATCCGACGCGCGGCGATCCCCTGCGTGGCTTGATCAGCTCGGGCATGATTCCTGGGGCGCAGGGCGTCAACTTCTTCATCGAAAACGGCAGCCGCAACAAGCGCAGCCTCGGCCTCGACCTAACCAGCGACCATGGCCGTGAGGTGCTGTACAAATTGGTGGAGCGGTCGGATATCTTCCTGACCAGCTTCCTGCCTGCAGCGCGACGCCGTCTCAAGATCGACTATGACGACATCAAGAAGATCAATCCGAAGATCATCTATGCGAAGGGTTCAGGCCAAGGCCCTAAAGGACCGGAGGCGGAGCGTGGCGGCTTCGATGCCGGCTCGTTCTGGTCGCGCGGCAGCGTCGGATACATGCTCAGCGAACCGGGAAAGCCCATCATCATGCAGCGTGCCGCCTTCGGCGATACCATCGGCGCGACATTCATCGCAGGCGGCATCGCCGCCGCGTTGTATCACCGTGAGAAAACCGGCCAAGGTTGCGTGCTCGATGTCTCGCTGCTCGGCACTGCAGTATGGTTGATGGCACCTGACATCCTCGCCGCGCTGCTGCTCGGTCACGACCTGCCGCACAACGACCGCACACGTGCGCCTAATCCGTTGATGAACACCTACCTGTGCAAAGACGACAAGTGGCTGATGCTCATGATGCTCACGCCGATGCGGCACTGGGAGGAGTTCTGTAAGGCCGTCCAGCGCGAAGAGTTGGCGACGCAGTACCCACTGATGAAATGGATCGAGGAAGACACCCGCAGAGAGCTGGTGCGGGTGCTCAGCGACCACTTCATCACGCGTACACGCAGCGAGTGGATTGAGCGTCTCTTGCAGTATGACACGATTCACGCCCCGGTGCAGACGCCGACGGAGATCCGTGACGACCCGCAGGTCATCGCGAACCAATATCTGGTGGATTACACACACCCGTCGCACGGCCCGTTCAAGGTCGCGTGCAGTCCGGTGCAGTTCAACGGCGAGCCCACCGACGTGCGCCGCGTGGCCCCGGATGTGGGTCAGGATACCGAAGACATTCTGCTGAGTCTCGGCCTCTCATGGGAGGACATCGGCACGTTGAAGGAGGCGAAGGTCGTCTCGTAGGTGCATCGAAAAGCCGCCGTTGCCAAGACCTTGGCGGTTGTGTCGGTGCCCCGCCGGGAAGGGGCGGACCCATCGCAACAAAGCCTCGTACACTTCTGCAGCGACTTGCGAGACGTCACACTGCGGTTTCGTGTGCTTTTGGAGGTCGCTGGAGGTTACGCTTCAAGACGTGCGCAAGGAGCTGGGCGCGGCTGTTAACTCCGAAGTGACGATAGAGGGTTTTGACGTATTGATGGACGGTCGTGGGGCTTAAGCACAGACGGGCAGCGACCTGTTTCTCGCTGTCGCCCTCGAAGAGGCAGGCGAGCGTCTGGCGCAGTCGGGGCGAGAGTCGTTCAACGCCCGGCTCAGTGGCACTCACGAGCGCGCCACCGATCAAACGGCCCACCTCGGCGTGAAAGAAATGCAAGAGACGGCGCTCACGCCCTGAAAAGTCTGGTTCCCCAGTCGGTCGGTTCAACGCAACGCCGCTGGTGGCGCCGTCGGCCCTGAACTGGAAGACGGATAGTATGTGGTGATCGAGACCGCCCGGTCGGTAATACCGATTGAAGGTCTCGGAGCCATACCAATCGGCATCGGAGACCACCAGCCGGCGTGTCCGCGTAACCAGGTTGCTCGGCTGCTGCTGGATCGCTTGGAAGACCGGGTCGTCGCCCATACCCCGGGCTTGGTGGTAGGCTTGCAGGGCTTCATCCGCGGCGGGCGAGTTGCTGGCGCTGTATACCGATATAGGTTTGATGGCGTGGCCGGTTCCTTGCCACCACGCTTCTCCCCCGGATGCCTGCACGACACCGAATAGGAGGGACAACCCTTCGAGCATGCGCTGGTACCAGAACCCGGGGTGGCTACCGAAGTCGCGACACTCACCGATGAGGCGGTAAGCATCACGGACATCCTGCACCCGGAGGTTGTCGGCCTTGCTCATGGCATTCCTCTGTTTAGGGGAATTGCGGCGACGTTCGTCGATACGCTAGCGTCGCCGCGAACTGTTCTGGGGCGGCCAATTTCGGCATCATGAGAAATGCCTGCGTAGGGCGAATGATCAGGGCAGTGCATTGCGTATACGGTCCCCTTGCCGGAACTGCCGGCATCGGGACTATCTCGTTTGCATCTCGAAAGCCAGGCCGATCAGCCTTGCCCAGGTGGGAATTAGCAATCTGCCAAATGACACTTCATGCAGGTGGCCAAGAAACATTGATGATGGCGTAAAGGGAGTCGCCAGGCTATCCGCCAGCCAATCCCACTTGCGCATGTTGGGAGTGCGTTCGAGTGATGAGAGAACCTTCAAACGGCCCCTTTGTCATGTGTCAGATTTCCGCACGCTGTCTGTCACCCGTCCGTCCAACTGGACAGCTGTTCACCGAGGCGCGTTCCCAAGAAGCGATTGCGAAGCGGCACGTCGCTTGCCCGGAAAAGGAGACAATAAGAGCACGGATGAGTGAGTTCGCAAGGTTGCGCTGACGATGCTGGCAAACCTGCGTTACCGAGGGCGAGGAGATTTCGGACAACTGACAAGAATCAGTAGAAGTACGGATTGACTAAATTTGTATAGGATGGAAATCGAGATCTGCTCCATGCATCTTGGACTAATCCCTTCCAACGAACCGTCGGTTCCCACGCTGGTGTGAGATGGACGGGCAAGTCAGCATCCGCACCACAACGGGGCTTGTGCGTCGTCGCACCCGTTCTGCTCTGGGTTGCACGGGCACGTGGGCTGACGCGAGGCCAAGCATGGCTACGACCGTTGCACTGAAATCGCCGGCTGGGACAGAGCCCTTCGTAGGCCGCGAGCACGAGTTGGCGGTGCTGAGGGCGGCGTTCCTCGATGCCGTGGACGGGCACGGCAAACTCGTGCTGGTCACCGGGGAATCAGGGATCGGCAAAACACGCCTCGCTTCGGACTTCGCCGACAGCGCGCGACAGGGTGGGGCACTGGTGTTGTGGGGTCGTTGCTGGGAGGCCGGTGGGGCACCGCCTTTCTGGCCATGGATTCAGGTTGTTCGGGCCTACCTCGACCAACTCGCTCCCGAGGTCGCGCGTGCTGATCTTGCACGCACCGTCTCCGACGTCGCACGCGTCGTTCCCGAGGTTGCAACCATGACGGGCCTACCGGATGGGACGTCAACCGGCCACCTGCTCGCACTCTCTCCGGAACAGGAGCGGTTTCGCATCTTCGACGCACTCACCAATTTCCTCAAGGCCGCCAGTCGCCGCCAGCCACTCGTCCTGATCCTCGACGACTTGCAATGGGCGGACGAACCGACGTTGCTGCTCGTGGAGTTCCTCGTTCGCGACGTGGGCAACTGCGCCCTGCTGATCCTGGCGATGTATCGCGATGCCGACGCCACAAGCAACGGGACTCTCCAGCACACGCTTGGGGGACTCATCCGCGACGCCCGCTGCCAGCGCATGGTGCTGGATGGGCTGCCGCTCACCGACATCGCTCTCTACGTGCACGAAACGTTGGGGTACCGTCCGTCGGCCACCTTCGTCAAGGCCCTGGCCGAGCGAACCGAGGGCAATCCATTCTTCCTGCGCGAAGTGGTACAGTGGCTGGCCGCCGAGGGGCCGCTCGACGAAGCGGCGGGTGTGGCCTGGGACCTCGTTCTACCGACCGGTGTCCGGCAAGCGATCACCCGTCGTGTAGCACCCCTTCCGCCGACCTGCCGTCACTTGCTCGGCCTCGCCTCGGTGATCGGGCGCGAGTTCGATCTCGACGTCTTGCACATGCTCGCCAGCCACCACGACGTCGGCGACCACCCCGGCCCCATCGCGCCCATGCTCGACGTGTTGCAGCCGGCGTGTTCCGCCGGGCTCATTCAGGAGGTGAGCGCCAGCGGCCGTCGGTGGACGTTCGCCCACACCCTAGTTCGCGACACCATCTATAGTGGAATCACGACAGCCCGCCGCCACACCCTGCACGGACGGATTGCGCACGTCTTGGAAACCTTCTACGCGAATGACCTCGAAGCTCACCTGAGCGAGCTGGCGTACCACTTTGTGGCTTCCGGCCCGCACCCCGGGGACGAAGCGCGGGCGTTCCTCTACGCGCGTTGGGCGGGTGACCGCGCCCTGCAACACTGCGCCTACGAGGAGGCGGTGCGCTGGTACCAGCGAGCTCGCGCGTTGCAGGGGGCACAGCCCGCGTGGGACGATCGGATCCGCTGTGAACTATTGCTCGCACTCGGTGAGGCGCAGATGCGTGCCGGCGACACCGTGGGCGCCCGTGAGTGCGCGTTACAGGCGGCAGAAGTGGCGCGCCGCTTGGGCCTCCATGAACACTTCGCGCGTGCGGCGCTTGGATTTGGCTGGTGGTTCCGCATTGGTGTCGTCGATGCGGAATGCATCGCCCTGTTGACCGAGGCACTCGGTCATTGGGAAAACGGTGACAGCTCGCTCAAATCCAGGTTGATGGCACGTCTCGCTGCGGCGCTGTACTGGATTCCCGGATCCTGCGAGCGGCGTGACGAGCTGAGCGCCGAGGCCGTGGCGATGGCCCGACGCGTCCAGGACCCAGGGGCGCTCGCCTTTGCCCTCAACGCCCGGCTGTATGCGCTCTGGGTTCCCGGCGACGCGGAACTCCGCCTCGGCGTTTCCCGGGAGCTATTACAGCTTGCGGAGTCGGCGGATGAGTGTGAACTCGCCCTGCAAAGCCGCCACTGGCTCGTCACTGACCTGCTCGAACTCGGCCAGATCGACTCGGCGGAGCGTGAGATTGCTACGCACGCGGGGCTGGCGGAGAACCTCCGCCAGTCGCTCTACCTGTGGTTCGCAGCGGTGTGGCGCGCCATGCGCGCCTTGCTGCACGGCCAGTTCGACCAAGTCGAGTCGTTGGCCGCGGCGGCATTGGAGATGGGTCTTCGCGCCGAGCCGGAAAACGCCGAGCAGGCGTACTCTACCTTGATGTTCTGCCTGCGCCGGGAACAGGGGCGGATGGACGAGGTGGTCGAAGCGATCCTGGCATATGCGGCTCAGCAGCCGCATTTGGCGGGATCGTACCGGTGTGGTCTTGCCATGATTTATGCAGAACTCGATCGGAGGCCGGACGCGGCGCGAGAGTTCCAGGCGCTCGTCAAGTACGGATTCGAGAATATTCAGGAATTTGATTCGATCAACTGGCAGCTCGCGCTGGCAGCGGCAGCCGAGGCCTGCAGCTACCTCAACGACCCCCATGCCGCCGATCTCTATCAAAAGCTTCTGCCATTTGCGCGGCGGAACATCGTTGCCGGCATGGCCAACGTCTGTTTCGGCTCCGGCTCGCGGTACCTGGGACTCCTGGCAACGACGCTGCGCCGGTGGCCCGAGGCCGAGCAACACTTCGATGATGCCCTGGCAATGCACGCCGAGCTGCGGTCGCCGCCGCTGATCGCACGCACGCAGCATGACTACGCACGTATGCTGATTGCGCGGGACGCGCCGACGGATCGTGCGCGGGCCCTGGACCTCCTCGACTCCGCCGTCAACACAGCCGGCAATCTCGGAATGCGGTCGCTTCTGGACAAGAGCCTGGCCCTGCAGGCTGTCGTCGCAGCGGAGACGCCGCCGCGCGTGGTCGATCCCGTACCAGTCGAGGGATGCCAGTTTCGGCGCGACGGCGACTACTGGACGGTAATATTCGACGGCGCGACCTGCCGACTGAAGGATAGCAAAGGCCTCCGCTATCTCGGCCAGCTCTTGTGGGAGCCAGGGCGCGAATTCCATGCGACTGAGCTGATCGGCGAAGCCCGTAGCCACGCCGCCGACAGCCGCCGTCACCCCACGGGCGAACAAAGCGAACGGATTGCTGCCGACCTCGGCGATGCCGGGCCACTGCTCGACCGGCACGCCACGCTGCAATACCAGCAGCGACTCACCGAGTTGCGCGAGGAGCTGGTGGAGGCGGAGGGGTTCAATGACCTGGGCCGCACCGCCAAAGTGCGCGACGAGATTGCGGCGCTGACAGATCAATTGGCGGATGCGGCGCGCGGCCGGCGCGCCAATTCCCACGCCGAACGGGCGCGCATGACCGTCACCAAGGGAATCAAGGCTGCCGTCGCAAAACTGTCCGCTGCGCATCCACAACTCGGTCGTCATCTGGCTGCAACAGTTCGGACTGGGTACTTCTGCTGTTACACGCCTGACCCTCGCCATCCCATTCGCTGGAGGCGCTGAGGCCTATCCCCCCGACCGGTCGGCCCGGCAATTCGGTCAGCGCTTCAGCACTCTGTGCGCCGACAACTCAGTGAAGAGATGGTGGTCGCTCACGACGCCTTGTCACCGACGGGCCACGGTTTCCCGTAGTTTCACAACTGTTCCCTGAATTTTCACACCCCTAAGGGTGATGACGCACTACTCGGCCCCGCCCGCGGTGTCCGTGCCCGCGCCGGCAAACGTCTTCCGCAAGGAAGGCGAATACTGGACGATCGTTTACGGGGGCAGGGTATGTCGCTTGCGAGACACGCGCGGCCTTCAGTACCTGGCCCAGCTGCTGCGTCAGCCAGGAAAGAAGATTGCCGCGCAAGCTCTGGTGAGTACGACGCCGACCCCGCCGGCAATGCGGCGCCCACCCAAGGCGACGCCGCGGGTAGCCGTTTGCCGCAAGCGTCTCCGTGACCTGCACGCAGAGCTCAAACACGCGCAGATAGCCGGCGACGGCATGCGAGCCCAGCTGCTGCGCCACGAGATCGATCTCGTTCAACGGCTACGACGCAACGCCGCAGTCAGAGAACGCGTTGGGTCGGACGTCGAGCGCGCACGGCTCACGGTGACCAAGGGCCTCAAGAGCGCACTGGAGCGGATCCATGCCGCCCATCCGGTGCTGGCGAGCCATCTGACGGTGACGTTACGGCGCGGGTACTTCTGTAGCTACACGCCGGATCCGCAGCGGCCGGTGCTCTGGGAAGAATGATGGCAGTCGGAATTCACAACCGTACCATCGCGCTTCACAGCACCCACGCGCGGGCTGTGCGGCGGCCTGCGCGCAGGCAGCAGGGGCTGACGGTCGCGCTCGTCGCTCGACCCCGGAGGACTAGGCTGTGAGCGCGACACCCGAGACCATATGCCAGCTGTTGCGCGACCGCGCCCGGTCGCAGGGCGATCGCATTGTCTTCACGTTCCTGCAGGATGGGGAGAACCCCAGCCTGGAACTCACCTATGCCGACCTGGACCGCCAAGCCGGCGCCATCGCCGCTGCCTTGACCGACAAAGGATGTCGAGGTCGGACGGTGCTCTTGTTGTACGGTGACGGACTGGAGTTCGTCCCGGGCTTTCTCGGATGCCTCTACGCTGGGGCCATTCCGGTGCCAACCTTTCCGCCCGACCCCGCTCGGCTAAACCGCACACTGCCTCGCCTGGTCGCGATCGCCGCGGATGCCGGAATCGAAGCAATCTTGACCTCGCAAGAGATTCTCGGACTGCGTGGCACCATCGTTGAGCATGCCCCCGAACTCGCATCGCCCCCGTGGATTGCGAGCGACGCGGTAGAAGAAGCCTCGATCGTTCCCGCTTTCGACGCCCGTCCATCGGATCTCGCCTACCTGCAGTACACCTCGGGCTCCACCGGAACGCCCAAGGGCGTGCGCATCACGCATGCCAATCTGCTGCACAACGAGGCGATGATTCAGGAGGCCTTTCGGACGACGGCGTCGATGCACGTCGTCGGCTGGCTACCGATGTTCCACGACATGGGCCTCATCGGAAATTTACTCCACACGATCTACGTGGGCGGCTCGTGCGTCCTCATGTCGCCTCTGGCGTTCCTGCAACATCCCATTCGCTGGCTGCAAGCCATATCACGCTACGGGGCGACGACGAGCGGGGGCCCCAACTTCGCCTACGAGCTCTGTGTGCGCAAAACGTCCCCGGAGCAGCGCGCCGAGCTCGATCTGCGCTCATGGGAAAATGCGTTTTGTGGTGCCGAGCCCATCCAGTACGGGGTACTGGACAGTTTCGCAGAGGCCTTCCAGATCGCCGGATTTCGTTCCGATGCGTTTCGTCCGTGCTACGGGCTTGCCGAGGCGACCCTTCTCATATCAGGGCGGAATCCGGAATCACCCCTCGCCAGGAAATCGCTCGATGCCTCTGCACTCGAGCAGAACCGCATCGAACCGGTCGGTGCCGCATCCCATTGCGAACGTGCGATTGTCGGCTGCGGCGGCGTGCCGTCTGATCACCGCGT
>Ga0335069_10008572_pt1 | contig 14626 bp, 15 predicted proteins | sample Lox_Sample_11_FD_206714 | JGI IMG/M metagenome (GOLD analysis project Ga0335069, IMG submission 206714) | Soil microbial communities from Loxahatchee National Wildlife Refuge, Florida, United States - Lox_Sample_1.1 | ecosystem: Environmental > Terrestrial > Soil > Wetlands | place: USA... | reverse complement strand
GGGAATTCTGGCCGGCCTGGTATTGATGGCAGGCATTTATTGGCTGATTGTGACCACCCCGGGTGTTTCTCATCCATTGCATACGCAGGAGTTTAGCCTGCCACTGGGGAATGCGGTTTCGGCAGAAGGCACGTTGAACATCGCGGCCGGGCGCTTATCGGTTCAAGGCGGCACTTCTGCCACTCGATTGTTGGAAGGCAGTGCCAGCGTGGCGGAGAAAAGTCCCGCTATCCCGACGCTGACCTCGCAGGATGAGAAAGCGGTCTTTCAATTGGAGGATCGGGGAGAAAATGCTTCCTTTTACCCGTTTGTAGCCACGCCTGACCAGCTTTATTGGGATATCAACCTCAATTCCAGTATCCCCATGGATCTGAATGCCCAGGTGGCAGCTGGTGAGGCAGATTTTGACTTGAGCAAAACCGATGTGAGTCGCCTGGATTTGAGCGTGGCGGTCGGCATGGCGCAAGTCACTCTGCCGAAATCGGGCAACGTGAGCGTGTCACTCGACTTGCCGGTGGGTGAGGCCATCGTCGTGGTGCCGCAAGGCACGCCGGTGGTTTTCGAGCTGAACACAGCCATCACGGCGGTTAATTTGCCGCCTGATTTTCATCGTAACGGCAATACGGCTGAGTCCCCCGCGGCCGTAACGGCTGCGCAACCCATGTCGGTAACCGTCGATCAGCCGGTGGGCCTGTTGATCATTCGATATGCTCCCTAGAATATGCTGAAAATGGATAAGGAGTCGCCCTGAATTGAAAAGGCGGCTCCTTTTTCGTTATTTGTGATGGTTTAAAAGTATCCCCCCGACCGGTTGAGGGGGGCAACCGGTTGGGAGGACATTTTTAGTGTACCATGGTCATGGGGTAAAATCAAGTAGGTTTGTCTTAATTCTCGCTGTGAAAATATTAATGGTCGGGAACTTTTGGCATGTTAGGGACGTCATTTACCCAGAATATTCCGACTCAAAAGGAGATCGTTATGAGAAACAAAAGTCTATTCATCGTTTTAGCCCTTGTAGGGATTGTTGCCCTGGCTGCTTGTAGCGGTGGGACCCCTGCCGTTACCACCACAAGCGCTCAGGCAACGCCCATTGCTCGTTCAATCACCGTGACCGGTACCGGTGAAGTCTACGTGACGCCGGATGTGGCTTACATCGATATTGGTGTTCAGAATACGGCTGCGACCGTGACGGATGCGTTGAAGCAAAATACGGCTCAAGCCCAGGCAATCCATGCGGCTTTGACAGCATTGAGCGTGGACGACAAAGATATCCAAACCTCCAATTTCAGCGTCAACCCGCAGCAGCAATACGCTCCGGATGGTACACTGAAGTCCACCGACTATAGTGCCATTAATACCGTGACCGTGACGGTGAGAAACCTCAGCAACCTGGGTCAAATCCTCGATGCAGTAGTCAACAGCGGTGCCAACACCATCAATAGCATCAGCTTCGACCTGCTCAACAAGGATGACGCGAATGCCCAGGCACGGCAACAGGCCGTCGATGATGCTCACAGCCAGGCAGATGCTTTGGCCAAGGCAGCCGGCGTCCAGTTGGGTGATGTGCAAACTATCAGCGTTTACACCATCAACCCGGTCGTCCCTTCCTACGAGGGCAAGGGTGGCGCTGTGATGTCAACTGCCAATAGCGCGGTTCCCATTGCAACCGGCCAGATGCTGATCAGCGTACAGGTCAATATCGTTTATGCGATCAAATAGCCCTCGCGATCATTCAATATCGAAAATCAGACCCGGTACTACCAGGTCTGATTTTTTGTCGTTTCGTTCGAGTTTTCGACTTAATATTGGATGCGGCTGATCAGGTCGAGCTTACTTAACCGGTGGGTGGCTGTGATGTGGCGCACTGTGCCGGTGATGCCGCGCATCACCAGGCTGTCAGTCTCAGCACCGTCGGCAAAGTAATTGACACCGTGCAGCAGGTCGCCGTTGGTGATGCCTGTGGCTGCAAAGAACACATCTTCTGAGGCGATAAGGTCATTGGTTGTCAACACCTTATCGAACGAATAACCCATTTTTCGGCCTTTTTCCATCTCTTCGGGGGTGCGTGCTACCAGTTTGCCCTGGATGGCTCCGCCCATGCAGCGCATCGCCGCCGCAGAGAGCACGCCTTCCGGAGTCCCGCCGATGCCCAACAAGACCGCAATGCCCGAGCCGGGCCGGGCGGCCATCAATGAGCCGGCCACATCGCCATCAGGGATGAGTCGGATGCGGGCACCGCAAGCCCGCACCTCGCGGATCAACAGCTCGTGGCGCGGACGGTCGAGGATAACTACCGTCAGGTCTTTGATGTCTTCGCCACGCGTCTTGGCGATCTTGTTCAAGTTATCCGCTACCGGTGCATTGATGTCGATGACATCCTTTGCTTCCGCTCCTACGGCGATCTTGTTCATATAAAGGAAAGGGCCAGGATTGAACATGGCACCGCGCGGGGCCAGCGCCACCACGGCGATGGCATTCCATAGTCCCATGGCCAACGGCCGCGTTCCATCGACCGGATCGACGGCAATATCTACCTGGGGTGGGTCGCCGGTGCCCAGCTTCTCGTTGTTGTAAAGCATGGGCGCTTGATCTTTTTCGCCTTCACCGATGACGATCACACCATCCATCTGGATGGTATTGAGCACCAGCCGCATGGCATCCACGGCAGCGCCATCGGCGGCGTTTTTGTCGCCGCGCCCCATTTGGCGACCGGCCGCCAGGGCAGCCGCTTCGGTCACGCGCACCAATTCCAAAGCCAGGTTACGGGTAGGGGTGCTGGAGTTCAACTTTCCTTCGGATTCATACTCCGGCTGCGATGGTTGAGACATGGGTTTACCTCAGAATAACCAGCTCACGAGTAAAAAGCCAATAACCGCTGCCCACAACATTGAGTCGAGGCGGTCCAAAATCCCGCCGTGTCCGGGGATTAAATTGCTGGTATCTTTGACACCGAACTGGCGCTTCAACATGCTCTCACCAAAATCTCCCATGGGGGCGATGAGTGCAACGATGAGACCGGCCAATGCGGCGCGTTGAATGGTGATGGCAGGTGTCATCACATGCCAAAACAAGGCAATCACGGGTGTCAACAGTACTGCGCTGGCAATGCCGCCCAGGTAGCCCTCCCAGCTTTTATTGGGGCTGACACGCGTCATCATCTTGTGCTTTCCAAAGTGGCCGCCCACAGCGTAAGCTCCGGCATCCCCGATGCCGATGGCAGGCAGTATGAGCAGCGTCCACCATTCTCCATCAGGGAGCTGACGCAACGATACAAAGAAAGCACCTATCCATCCCAAGTAAATCAATCCGCCGAGTGTAAGGCAGAAATCGACCGCCGATTGTTCGTCCCCGCGCTGGTAGGCAATGGTGTGATAAGCCATGGCAGCCAGTGCCAGCAGCGCCAGGGCGATACCGTCGCTGTTGAATCCGTCGAAATATCGCAATAAGACCAAAATAAAAGTGCCGCCAGCCAGAATGACCACAGAAGGTGAATAGCCTGCCTGGTGGAACATCCGCCAGAATTCCCAGGCCGCGATAGCCAAAACTGCCGCCGCAAACAGCGCAAACGGTAGTCCCCCCAGGACAATCACGAGCACCAGGAAAGGCAACAGGATGATGATGCTGATCAGGCGGGTCTTAAGCATGGAGAGTTTCATTGCCCCCATCTTTGTTGGAAAGACGACCATAGCGCCGGTCGCGTGCTGCAAAAGCATCCAGGGCTTTGCGCAACTCTTCTTTGTCGAAATCCGGCCAAAAGACCGGGGTCACGTACAATTCTGCGTAAGAAGCTTGCCAGATCAGAAAATTGCTTAAACGCATCTCGTTTGCGGTGCGGATGACCAGATCGGGATCAGGGATACCCGCCGAATAAAGCCGGTCATTGATGGTGTCTTCACTCACCTGCTCGGCCGGAATACCCTCTTCGATGATCCGGCGGACGGCGTGCACGAGCTCGTCTTTGCCGCCGTAATTCCAAGCCAGGCACAAGACCAGGCGATGGTTGTCGTGCGTGATTTCCAGCGCGTGCTTAATCTTGGCTTGCAGGTTCGGATTTAACCCTTCCAACTGGCCAAGGTGGACCAGTTTTACACCCTCGCGATGCAGTTCATCCAGTTCGGTGTCGATAACCGATTCCATGATCTGCATGAGCCCTTGCACTTCTTCTTCGGGACGCCCCCAATTCTCGGTTGAGAAGGCATAGACGGTCAGGTATTGGATGCCGAAGTCGACGCATGCGCGAATGACCCGACGTAGATTCTCGGTGCCGGCGCGATGGCCTGCCAGGCGGGATTGTTTCTTCGAAAGCGCCCAGCGTCCATTGCCGTCCATGATGATGGCGATGTGCCGGGGGATGGGTTTATTGTTTTTGGAGAGCTGATCCGTCATTCCTGGGCCCTAAACCTCGAGGATCTCTTTCTCTTTGCGCTCACCGGTGGCGTCCACTTCTTCGATCATTTTGTCCGTCAACTTTTGCAATTCTTCTTCGGCGGTATCCAGGTCATCTTCGGAGATCAATTTCTCTTTTTCGAATTCTTTCAAATCCTTAATGAGGTCGCGGCGAACGTTGCGCATGGCGATGCGAGTCTCTTCCAAACGATTATGTACCACTTTCACTAATTCCTTGCGGCGTTCCTCGGTCAGTGCCGGCAAGTTGAGGCGAATGACTTTGCCATCGTTCATGGGGGTTAGACCCAGGTCAGAAGCCATGAGCGCTTTTTCGATGGCTTTCAGATTGGTCGGGTCGAAAGGACGGATGAGAAGCTGGCGCGGTTCGGGCACACTGATGTTGGCTAGTTGTAGCAAGGGTGTGGGCATGTCGTAATAAACGACTTCCAGCCGTTCTACCAGGGCGGGGGTCGCACGCCCGGTACGAATACCGGCCAGGTCCGCTTCCAGCGCTTGCACAGCCCCTTTCATGCGGGTTTCAGCTTCCTTAATGGTTTCCTTGATCACAGCGGCCTCCTGTTTTATTCGAATTTCGAGGGTAATGATAGTTTGGTATCTGAATCAGGTATAACCTAGTTTCTTAAGCATACCCTAAAACTTGAAAAAACGCCACGGCATCAATAGAGGGTTATCTAAAAAGGGACATGGGTGGCTGACTTTTGAGAACAAGGATGAGCACTAAATGATCTAGCGCTCACAAAACCATGCATCCAAACCCTTGACGAAATGAAAATAGTTCGATAATATAAAATATATTGATGATATCGAACTAATTAAGGAACCACTATGGAAAAACCAGAAAAAGTGTTGCCCGATGAGGCTCTTGTCCGGGATGTGATTGATTTGCTACGCGAGCTGCTCCATGCACTCTTGATGTCGTCGGTCCCGGAGTGGCTGGATCTTCAGCTTACCTTGCCTCAATTGCGGACGATTTTCATTGTTGCCCACAACACTACCTCCTCGGTCATGCAAATTTCGCAAGACCTTGGGGTTGGCAAACCGACTGCCAGTTATCTGGTCGATAAACTGGTGCAGGCGGGTTTGGTCGAGCGTAACGATGATCCGGAGGATCGTCGTCGCGCCCGGGTGCAACTTACTTCGGCCGGGGAGGAACTTATTCAAAAACTCCTCGGTTGGGAGGAATTCCTGGGCGGAAGGCTCAATCAAGTTTCCCGGGAAGACCTTTCTATCCTGAAGCGCGGCCTGACCGTGGTAATGAGTCAGTTGCCGGCAAAAGCGAGCTTCGATACTCACAATTCTCACCATGGAGACCAGGAGACAAATTCCCTATGATCATGAATTTCACTTTTAATCTTAGTTATCTTTGGCTGCCTTTTGTGGGCCTGGCCATTGGGATACTCGTGACCATGTTCGGCGGTGGCGGCGGGTTCTTCTATGTGCCCATTCTAACTTTGCTGTTCCATGTGCCCACTCAAATCGCGGCTGCCACCTCGTTGGCTGCCACCATTCCAACGGTGGTAGTGGGGTCCCTTGAGCATTATCGCAAGGGTAATATCGATTTACGGGTGGGTATTATTTTTGGGGTGGCGGGTTTGGCCGGTGCATTTGGAGGTGCTTATCTGTCCGATTTGATATCATCCTCTCTCTTGCAGAAGCTCTTTGGGGTTTATGCAATTGTTTTGACTATCCCGATGGCGCTCACCAGTCGCAAACGATTTAAAGGCCAGGGGAATGTGGACACACAGCCCAAGCCGATCACGACGATAAAGGTCATTTTGAGCATATTCTTTGGGGTCATCTCGGGGATCATGGCGGGTCTTTTTGGCACCAGTGGAACGGCAACCATCGTGGCTGGCCTGTATATCTTGGACCTGCCGGTGACCATGGTCGTCGGGACGTCGGTGCTGGTGGTGTTGTTCAATGCCCTTTCCGGCTTCGTTGGGCATTTGCTTGTTGGCCAATTTGACCTGTCACTATTCTTGTTTTTGGGAATTGGCGCAGTGTTAGGGGCCTTTGTAGGGCCGAAGCTGCTTGCCAAGATCAATGTGCAGACCCTGGAAAAAGTCTACGGGGTGCTGTTTACATTATTGGTTGTTGGCTTTGGGCTGATCATGCTGTTTAAAAGCTAAGTTTCTAAGGTAAAGCAGTAGGCTTGAAATAGAGAGTTTTTGGAAAGGCTATGTGGAAGGCGGGTTTCTCCGAATGGTTCGTGAAGGGAAACCCGCTTCAATTTGATGGAAAGGATCATTCTTCATTATTTCAATCTGAAATTGGATCTGTTTTATTTGCATTCCCCCATTCCATAATTGATCGGTTTGCATAATACTGGCAAGAAATATAAAGGTTGAGTATTGTGATCTTGACATAGAATATATTTTCTATTATAATTAGAACATAAGTTCTTATTTAGCCAGATTGTCTCTTGACAACAATTTCAAAGAAAATCGATAATCTTGCATTTCTGGCACGAAAGTTGAAACTACTATGTCAGCACTAATTGAAAAGAGGATAATGGATATGAAGACTGGCATGTTATGGTTCGACAATGATCCCCACACGGACCTGTCAGTGAAAATTTCGCGGGCGGCAGATTATTATCAAAAGAAATATGGCTGCAAGCCCAACCTGTGCTACGTGCATCCCAGCATGGTGCAGCCGCAATTGGTCAAGACTGCTGGCGTCGAGATCCGCCCCAACCAAATGGTTTTACCCAATCATTTGTGGTTAGGTATTTTATCCGTCTGAGTAATCATACTGAGCACGAATTTACGGAAATGCCCACCATCAGTCCTCGCTGCACACTGGCGGGGGCAGTGATAGTGGGTATTTATTTGTTTCCGAACCGATTTTTCAATTGGTTCCACCAGCGTTTCAGCCATCCGCCTGAGAAATGCTCCATAAAATCTTTGGCGGCAGTCTCCAGGCTTACGTCGCGCTGGTATTCCTCACGCAAGAACCAGCGATGTTCGATAATCCAGAGATATAAGTCAGCCTCGGTGCGTTTGGGGAATTTATTCAATATTTTCAGCTTGCGGATGATCCGCACCAGGGGCATGTAGACTTCATCGTACCAGCCGGCAACGGCCTCTTCGTCGGAAATGGGTCGGTTGAGTTTCTCTCCCATGAACCAGCGGTGCACGCCGATGTGCTGGGCCAGCTTCTCATATTGGCCAATGAGGGTCAACTCGATTTTTGCCTGGGGACGGACATCCAACAGCCGCGTGTGTTCCAGGAAAGTTGCTTCTTCCTGCTTCAACACGAGATCGTTCAAATTGAGATCCGGTTCCAGCGGCACCGGGACGTCGATCTCGATTACATAGGCATCGATGAAAGCCTGGCCGTTCTCACGCGCCACTGACACGCGGTGGTTGCCGTCTTTGACGAAATAAATATCGCCGATCTTATAAAGCTCGATCGGCGGCAGGATCACGTCTTGCAACCAGGCCCGGTCCACGCTTTCCCAACGGCTGCGGGTATGGGAATGCCGGGGTAGGAAAGCGCGGTCAAAGTCCTGGTAACGGCTGACGCTGCCAATGATCTGTTCAATGGAGACTTGCTTGAGGCCAATATAATGCTGGCCTTTGGTCGGGATGCGCTTGAGTACCTCATCGAGCGGCAACAATTCGTTCTTGTTTTGCGTGAGCCAGCTGAATATCGAGCGCCAAAAACCTTTGCTGTAGGCTTCTTCGAAATCTTCCTTGGCGGCCCGTTGATAGGATAAGAATTCTTCTAATCCATGGTCGTCTTTCATATCAACTTCCTTTCACTTCTGATCCTCATGGCTTGGATGACCCCTTGCAGGAATCGCCAGAGTGATCTCACGATGCCCGAATACATTGACTACTTGAGTATCGTAACTTGTGGTGACCGTTTCAGTATCCTGCCGGTAGACATGGATGTGTCCGTGCAGGTGATATGCAGGGCTAAAGCTTTTGATCAACCAATTGAAAGCCTTGATGCCGCGATGGGGCAGGTCATCTTTGTCGTGGATCTTCCACGGAGGGGCATGGGTGGCCAAAATGTCCAGATAACGCCCATAAAACAAATGGTTCAATAACAGTGCCGGCACCAGACCGAAAGCTATCATCCACATTTCGTTTTGGGTATATTGGTGGGGGCCGTAATTATAGCGTAAACAGCCCTCGATGCCTGCCACCAGCAACCCGTTGGGCGTGCGGATACATTTTTTGTGGATGTCGATGGCGCCCCAGGGACTTTTGCGCTCGCCCGCACTGGTCATTTCAACGGTGCTGGCGTGATTGCCACGCACAAAATACAAGGGCACGTCCAGCATGCTGACAATGAATTCCAGGTAGTAATAAGGCAGGTCCCCACAACTGATGACCAGGTCAACATCTTTGTAACGTTCTTTGATGGCCGGGCTATAAATCAAACCTTCTTCGATATCACTGACGGCCAGAATTTTCAACGGGCCGGCAGGTTTCATCGATGCTTTTCCGATCCCAACGCTACGGCCACTGCCACAGCCTGCCCGGCTGTATGGCTAATGCTAATCGACCATTGTTCCAAGCCAAGCTGCTGAGCAAGGCGAGTGGCATTGCCATTCAATTTCAATTCGGGCTCGCCGGCCTCACCGCGCAAGACTTCGATTTCCTTCCAGCTCACCGGGCCGATGCCGCAGCCCAAGGCTTTGGCTACAGCTTCTTTGGCAGCAAATCGCCCGGCCAACGAGGCGGCCGAATCGCCAACGTCGGCCAATTCATTATCGGTGAAAACACGCTTCAGGAACCGTTGGCGAATGGCCGGTTGGATTTCTTCCAGCCGGCTGATGTCCACAAGGTCGATACCGCTTTTAACAATCATTGCAAATAACCCATCATTGGCAGGTCACCCCGGAAACGGACGCAATGCCTTTTTGAATATGGCCTTATGGTACCACATATAGTTGACCATAGTTGTCCGTATAGATTGCTTTGAGACCGTTGGTAAGCTGTTGTTGTAATTGCCGGCTCTTGTTGCCGTGCTCGAGGTCGAAATATTCGGGGAATGTGATCAGCACGGCACCCTTTGAGCGCATGAGCGTGTCCAGGTCGGTATGGCCGCTTCCCAATGGCGGCATGGGGTTACCGCGGTAGCCAGGGAAGATGTCGTTCACGTCATAGGGAAAATGGTTGGTATAGAGCAACACCAGGGCGGGCTCATTGGAGATTAAGGGAGTGGAAGGGGGAAGCTTTTGAATGGCGGCGAATATCCCGCTGGCATGCCATTCCTGAGTAGTGTATCCATATCCGGATTGATTGAAACTGGTCAGGGTTTCGCTCGTGGCGGGGTAATCGAAATAAAGAGTGACGGCCAGCAAGACCAACACAACGACCTCCAAAGGTCGTTGAAGTTGCCAGTTTTTCATGCAATATCCCATTAACCCCATTGTGGCAGGGATGAGGGCAACGTAGATGGGAGATAACATGCGATTATCGATGTTGGGCGCGGGGTTGGAAAAGATGAAGCTCAATAACAGCGTGAAAAAATAGACAACGATGAAGATCCAGAACACCAGGCTCAATGTAAGATCGTCAAGTCCAGGTTTTGGCTGTTCCCGGCGTGTTTTTAGCCAGGTGGCTACAGCGGCTGACGCGATCACCAGCAGGATGACAATCAATTTACTGGCCGGGGAGAGGATCCAATTGAAGCGCGATCCATATGGCACCCAGGACTCCAGCACCGAGAGCACCAGGCTGAAGTATTCATGCACGGATGCCCACAAGTCTTGCACAGTTTGGAGAGTTCTGGCGCCAACGGTTTGCGTCTGTGTGAAGGCAAAGATCAGCCAAATGATCATCGGCAGGCTGGCGGTCGCACCATAGACTAACAAGTGTTTGATACGTTGTATCCAGGATGTTTGAGCGAAGAGCAAAATGCAGACAAGTGCTGCCAGCAAATAGGCGATGCCAATATAACGGGTGAGCAAACTGAGGCAGACGAGCAGGGCAGATATTAAAAGATAGCGAGTTTGTTGCTTCTCGAGAAAGGCGATCAAAAGAAAAAGTCCCAATGCACCGGTGGCAATGCATATCGGCTCCGACATGGCGCCGCTGAATATCGTCACCGGGACGATAGAGAACAGGAAAAGGGTCTGCCCACCGATGGCCAGCAACAGTGAGCCGGTAAAGCGTTTTATCCACCAGCCCGTGCTGAGGATGACCATGGCAAAAGCGGCAATGTTCAGCCAGCGCGCTATGACCAGCGGATCGACGCCGACCAGGCCACCCGAAGCTAGCAAAACAGGGAAAAGCGGCGGGAAATGCGTTAACAGCTCGAATTGCCCGGCCGGGTCGGTGTATCCCAACCCGAGCCCGGCGATTAAATTGCGGGCAGAGCTTACATAGGCGGCCGAATCGCTGAAAGCCCATGCCCCCCAGCGTGTGGCATAGACGATCTCGGCAATTCCGAAGATGGCTGCGATGCTGATCGATATGGATTCGATGATGTTCTTTTTGAAGGCCATTGCAGATGAATTTCCCGAATGCATGAGGGTATTTTCGGGTGAATATGTGCGCTCAAGCTTCTGGGCCAGAGCTGGCGATCACCAGGCGTTTGGGGTCGATGTAGCGCTGGGCGGTTTCCAGCACCTGCGCAGTGGTGATCTGTTGCACTTGTTCCGGGAAGCGGCGGTAATAATCCAGGCCAAGCTGGAAGCGTTCCAGGTTTACCAGGGCGTTGGCGACGCCACTGTTGGATTCCAGGCCGATCGGCAAGCGTCCGATGAAATTGGCCTGGCTATCCTGCAGCTCTTCCTGGGTGACCGGCTCGTTCACAAAGCGCTTCAATTCCTCCACGATCAGTTTGATGGCTCGTTCGACGTTGGCGGGGTTGACGCCGGCATTTACTTCCCAGGTTCCCAGGTCGATGCCGGCATTGAGGCTCGTCGAGGCATGGTAGGCTAGCCCGGCCTGCTCACGTACCACATCGCCGATGCGGCCCATCATGCCAAATTGGCCGAGGATGTTATTTCCCAGCGAAGCCGCCAGGTAATCCTCTGACTTGCGCTTGGGTCCCAGCGTTCCCAGGTCGATATCAGTCTGGCTCTTGCCGGCAATGGGGACGTGGATGCGTTTGGTCTTTTTTAGTGGTGTGACCGGTGGCAGGGCGATCTGGTTTGCTTGGGCAGGATTCTTCCAGTCACCCAGGGCTTGCTGGACCAGGGCTGTGGCCTGTTCAACATCGACTGCGCCGACCACCACTACGACCATGCCAGCCGGACCGTAGGACTTTTGATGGAATGCGACCAGGTCGTCACGCTGAATCGCTGTGATGGTTTCCGGGTAACCCTCTTCCGGGCGGGCATAAGGGTGCCCGGCGAAGAGCGCTTTATCGAATTCCATGGCGGCATTTTCTTCTGTATCCTGGGCGCGGATGCCCAAATAGGCCAGGATTTGTGCTCTCAGGCGCTCCACCTGATCGGATGGAAACGTTGGGGTGCGCAAGCATTCCGATAACAGATCGAGCAGCAGCGGCAGGTCTTCTGCCAGGGCTCGCCCTCCAAAGCTGGTGGTATGGGTTCCAGAGCTGAACCCCATGCTGGCACCGGCGGTCTCGAGCAGATCGAAGAGTTGCTGGAAATCGTGTTTTTGGGTGCCGCGCGTCAGCGCCTGGGCCGTGAAAGCGGAAAGTCCCATTTGGCTGTCGGGCTCGAACAGGCTACCACTATTGAGGTAACCGCTCAATACCACTGACGGGCTATTGAAGTTGCTGCGTGCCAGCACTACAATACCGTTGGGCAATTCCACCCGGCGGGTATCGTCGGGGCCGGGCAATGATTTCCAATGTGTTTGGTCGATGGCGGTCATGCTGCCTCCTTGCCGGGTTCAGGCACGTAGATGCCTGTCACGCGCCGTGCCGGGTTCAAATAGACCCGGGCAGTGGTTTGAATATCTTGGGGTGTCACCTGCTCCAGGTTGGACACATAATTGGAGAACCATTCGTATTTGGCAAACATCTCCGCATAGCCCATCCAGAAGGCCTGGTTGGTAATGTTTTCGCTGCCATAGGCGAACAGTGCGCGTGCTTGTTTGATAGCCCGGGCAATCTCCTCCGAACTAAGCAGGGTATCCTGTAGCCGCTTGATCTCGTCTTCGATGGTATCCAAAATTTCCTCAGGCGTCCGTTGTGGTTGCACCGTCACGTTGATGTCGTAGAGAAATGGATCGATAGTGGCTTGCATGCCGCCGCTCAGGCTGGTAGCCAATCCTTTTTCCACCAGAGCCCGGTACAGGCGGCTGGTTTTGTTGGAAATGCCACCGCCGCCGAACATGTTCAAACCGGTCGGGCCGGTGAGGATCGAATCCAGCACGGTCATGACGAAGAAATCAGTGCTGTTGGCTGCCGGTGCACGATAGGCGACCTGGAGGTATAGTGTCTCGCCTGGGCCTTTGACCTCCACGTGGCGCTCGCTTTTCAAAGGAGCTTCATGCTGGGCAGGATGGGGTGGAACGACGCCAGCCTTTACCTGGGCATAAAGTTCTTCCAATCGCTTCAGCATGACGTCTGTTTCGAGATCCCCCGCCATGGTCAATACGGCATTGTTAGGCAGGTAGTGCTTGCGATAGTGCCCATAGAGATCGTCACGCGTCATTTTCTTCAGGTCTTCCAATTCCCCGATCACTTCATAGTGATAAGGATGACGGTCGAAAGCTGCATTTTGAATGGCTTCCGATAGCCGAAAGAGAGGCTCATTCTCGCTTCCTTCCCGCTCAGAGATGATTACGGTGCGCTCGGCATCCACTTCTTCCGGTTTGAACGTGCTGTTGCACATACGGTCGGCTTCCAGGCGTAACGCCAGGTCGATTTTGTCGGCCGGCAGAGTCTCGTAAAAGGTGGTCCAGTCCAGGTTGGTAAAGGCGTTCCAAAACCCCCCTTCGCGCGAGATGGCTTTATCCAGCACGGTAGCGGGAAATTGTTCGGTGCCCTTGAACTGCATGTGCTCTACCCAATGGGAAACGCCGGTCTTGCCAGGCAGCTCATCACGAGAGCCAACTCGGTACCATAACCAGTGGCTGACAATAGGCGCAGTGTGAATTTCTTTTAGTTTGATTTGAAGCCCGTTGACTAATTGGTGTTCACTGATTGGGTTGTCCATTATTCCTCAATAATTTGGCCGTCGATTGCATATTTCACGATTCCCTTCAATATAGCATAGAGTTCAGGAATTGGGAACTTCCGTGCAATCTGATTACTTCCTGGTGCGGTTATGATTGGATGGCGGACTGCATCTTTCGGTTAATTGAAAACAAAAGCGCTGCAAAAAGCAGCGCTGAATGAACTTTCTCACCCACCATCTGATCGTCAAGAAACGCTATTCTTTGGGTGCCGTGTAGGGGACGATCAACATGAGGCCAATGCCGATGATGGCTTCACCCAACAGCACACCAAAAGATTGCAACTCGCCGAAGTAAGGGATGCCGGGTAAGGGGTGGCTGCCGATTCCTAACATGTCTGCCATGCCGGCGAAGAATGCCACTACGTAGCCGGTGCAGACGAAACGCAGCCCAAAATCGGCGGCAATGCTGGGAGTGCGATTTTTCCACAATGCCATGATGGCGATATAACCGCCAATGCAAATGAACGCCAGGCCGATCAGGAAGACCGAAATTTGCACAAAACCGATCACCGGGCTGCGATCCAACCCGAAAAGTGCAGGGCGTGCACCTAGCAGGAACATCAGAAAGCCGAGCAATGTAACACCCAGCCCCAAGCGCACGCGCCGGATCGAATAGGGCCGGGCAGGCGAGGTATCGATGGGTTTGGCTGCGCTGTGAGCCTGATCTTGTGATACTGTCATCCAGGTAGTGATCCTTCCAGCATATGTTGCCAATTGTTGCCAAAAATGGCAGCAATGTCAGCATCATTATAGCCGCGTTGGGCCAATTTTGGCGCCAGTTTCTGGATGTCGGCAATGGTATCGATTTCCAACGGCACGGCCGGCCAGCCGTAGCCGCCATCGAAATCAGTGCCGATTGCCACATGCCGCGCATCGCCGGCGATCTGGCAAATATGATCGATGTGGGCGACGACGTTATCCAGGGTCACATCTTCGCGTCGGTTACTCGTTTTCCATTGCATGGAGAGGAACGTGTTGAACAACACCACGCCCATCACGCCGCCACGTTCCACCAGCCGTTGGATGGCTTGATCAGTGAAGTGGCGCTGGCTGGGGAAATCTTTCAACAGGGCTTTACAATTGGCATGGGACGCCACCACG
>Ga0335069_10008571_pt1 | contig 14626 bp, 18 predicted proteins | sample Lox_Sample_11_FD_206714 | JGI IMG/M metagenome (GOLD analysis project Ga0335069, IMG submission 206714) | Soil microbial communities from Loxahatchee National Wildlife Refuge, Florida, United States - Lox_Sample_1.1 | ecosystem: Environmental > Terrestrial > Soil > Wetlands | place: USA... | reverse complement strand
CGCGATCCCGCCGGCCGCTCGCTGCTGGAGCGCGTCGTGCGCTTCGAGGGCGGCTACCTCGTCCCGCGCGGGGACGGGCGCTGCGTGCTCGGCGCGACCGCCGAGGAGCGCGGGTTCGACACGGCCGTGACCGCGCTGGGCCTGTGGGAGCTGCTGCGCGACGCGCAGGAGCTCGTGCCCGGGGTGCTCGAGCTCGAGGTCGAGGAGCTGCCCGTGGGCCTGCGTCCCGGCACGCCGGACAACGCCCCGGCGCTGGGTCGCAGCGCCGGCGTCGACGGCCTGCTCTGGGCGACGGGCCACCATCGCAACGGCATCCTGCTCGCGCCGCTCACCGGCGAGCTCGTCGCCGCGGAGCTCACCGGCGAGCAGGCCGTCGATCCCGCATTCGCCCCCGACCGCTTCACGGGGGTGCACGCATGATCTGGCTCAACGGGCGCGAGCTCGACGGGTGCGACGGGGTCACCGTCGCCGAGCTGCTCGCCGAGCTGGGCGTCGAGCCGGCGGCGCGGGGCGTGGCCGTGGCCGTCGACGGCGAAGTCGTGCCGCGCGGAGAGTGGACGCGGCGTGCCGTGGCCGCCGGCGCGCGTGTCGAGGCGCTGACCGCGATGCAGGGCGGATGAGCGCGGCCGACCCCCTGATCATCGCCGGCCGCGAGCTGCGTTCGCGGCTGATCCTCGGCACCGGCGGGTTCCCGCGCCTGGAGACGCTGGCCGAGGCGATCCGCCTCAGCGCCGCTGAGCTCGTGACCGTCGCGCTGCGGCGCATCGACCCGCAGGCGCCCCACTCGCTGACCGAGGTGCTGCGCGAGCGCGGGGTCGACGTGCTGCCGAACACCGCCGGCTGCTTCACCGCCCGCGACGCCGTGCTGACGGCGCAGCTCGCGCGTGAGGCGTTCGAGACCGACTGGATCAAGCTCGAGGTGATCGGCGACGAGCGCACGCTGCTGCCCGACGCGACCGAGCTGCTCGTCGCCGCAGAGCAGCTCGTCGCGCAGGGCTTCGTGGTGTTGCCGTACACGACCGACGACCCGGTGCTTGCACGGCGCCTTGAGGACGTCGGGTGCGCCGCCGTGATGCCCCTGGGGTCGCCGATCGGCTCGGGGATGGGGATCCGCAATCCCTACAACGTGCAGCTCATCGTCGAGCGGGCGAGCGTGCCGGTCATCCTCGATGCCGGCGTGGGCACCGCATCCGACGCGGCGCTCGCGATGGAGCTCGGCTGCGACGCCGTGCTGTGCGCGAGCGCGATCTCGCGCGCCCAGGACCCTCCGGCGATGGCGCGCGCGATCCGCGCCGGCGTGGAGGGCGGGCGCCTGGCGCGGCTGGCCGGGCGCATTCCCCGCCAGCTGCACGCCGAGGCCTCCTCGCCGTTCGAGGGGCTCGCGGAGCTGTGAGCGACCTGATTGACGCCCTGCAGGATGCGTGGATGGGACGCCGGCGCGGCGCCTTCCGCCACATGTGCGCGGCCGACCTGCACTGGGAGGACCCCTTCTGCGAGGAGCCGCTGTACGGGCCCGAAGCGCTCGCCGACCACGCCGCGCGCCTCTGGGAGGCCTTCCCGGACGCGAAGGTCGAGGCGGCGGGCGAGCGCCTGAGCGACGGGCACTTCATCGCCGCGCCCGTGCGTCTGAGCGGGACGCACCTGGGCGAGATCGAGGGGATCCCGCCGACGGGCCGCTTCGTCGTCGTGCACGCGGTGCTCTACTGCGAGCTCGACCCGCCGCGCGAGCTGCTCTGGCGCGTGCGCGCGTTCTTCGACGCCTATGAGGCGGCTGTCCAGGTCGGCGTGCTGCCGCGCCGCGGCTCGCTCAGCGAGCGCGCGCTGTTCGCGCTGCGCGGCTTCGGCTTCGGGCGCCGCTGACGGCATGCGGCGCGCGCACCCGGCGGGGCCTACTTCGTCACGATGATCGTCCCGTCCATGCCGGGGTGGATGGTGCAGACGTAGGAGATCGTGCCGACCTTGTCGGCCTTCCACGTGAAGGTGCCGCCCCGGCCGAAGTTGTCGGACTTGAAGGTCGCGCCCTTCGTCGCGGTGACGTTGTGGTCGACCGAGTCGAGGTTCGTCCACTTCACCGTCTGGCCGACCTTCACGCTGACGACGTGCGGCGAGAAGGTGATGTTCTGCATCGTGACTGCGGCGGTGCCCGCGGCCGCCGGCGCGGCGGTGGTCGCCGCGGTCGTGACCGGCGTCGTCGCGGTCGTCGCGGTCGAGGAGCTCGAGCTGCTGCTACTGCCGCAGCCGGCGACGACGAGCAGCGCCGCGCCGGCGGCGAGCAGGGCGAGGATGCGCGACATGGCGTGCCTCCGAGGCACGGGGCCGGGACCGGTCGGCGCCCGATGGGACCTACGCAGTGTCGCGCGTTCGCGGCCGCAGCGCCACCAGTACCGGCACATGGTCGCTGAGCGCGCCGCGGCCGGGGAGCTCGGGCGGCGCGTCGGCCTCGAGGCCGCGCGCGAAGACGTGGTCGATGACGTGCCCGCCGCGGTGCTCGAATCCCGGGAAGCGTGGCGTGCGGGTGTTGCAGTCGGCGCCGATCACGCAGGGCGCCCCGCTCCCAGCCCAGCGCAGCATCGCCGCAGCGCTCTCCTCGAGGTCGCCCTGCGCGCGCGCCTCGTCGTGCGCCGTGGCGTGCAGGTTGCCGATCCACAGCCCGTCGTCACGGCGTACCGCATGCAGGACGCGGCGCTCGGGCAGCAGCTGCACGCGGCGGCGTCGGTGCTCGGTCACGCCGTGCCCGCGCACGAGGATCGCATTCGCTCCGCCGCCGCCCGACTTCATGAGGTCCGGTCGGCGCCGCGCGGCGAACCGGCGCAGCGCCGGCAGCTGGTTGCGGGAGGTCAGCGCAGTGAAGGCCAGCGCGCCCGCGGCCTGGCCGAGGACGGGCGGCCACCAGGGGGGCACCTCCTGCAGCGCCGCGACATCCCAGTCCCAGGCCGCGATCGTCGCGGCGAACTCGGCGAGCAGCTCGCGCGGGCTGTCCGGGACCGACCGGCCGTGGAACAGATTCCACGTGAGCACCCTGACCACCGCGGTATCTTCCCGCGCTTGCCGCGTCACTTCCTCACCGGCGCCGAGCTCTCGCAGCGCGAGCTCGACGCGTTGCTCGCGCGGGGGCTCGAGCTGAAGGCCGCACCCAGGGCCTCGCGGGCGCTCGAGCACGCGATCGTCGCCCTGCTCTTCGAGCGCCCCAGCACGCGCACGCGGCTGTCCTACGAGGCGGGCATCGTCGAGCTCGGCGGGCACCCGATGATCCTGCGCGCCGAGGAGCTGCAGCTGGCGCGCGGCGAGTCGGTGAAGGACACGGCGCGCATCCTCTCGCGGCACGTGCAGGCGATCGGCGTGCGCACGGGCCCCGACGCGCTGCTCGAGGAGCTCGCCGCCGAGGGCGCGATCCCGGTCTTCAACATGCTCACCACGCGGCACCATCCCTCGCAGGCGCTGGCCGACCTGCTGACGCTGCGCGAGGAGTTCGCCACGCTCGAGGGGCTGAAGCTCGCCTATGTCGGCGACGGCAACAACGTCGCGCGGTCGCTGGCGATCCTCGGCGCGATCGCCGGCGTCGAGGTGGTCGTCGCCTCGCCCCCGGGCTACGAGCTCGAGCCTCAGGCGGGCGGCGCACGCGTTGCGGACCCGGTCGAAGCCGTGCGCGGGGCGCAGGCGGTGTACACCGACGTGTGGGTGTCGATGGGCGATGAGGCGACGGCCGTCGAGCGCCGCCGCGCGCTCGGGCCCTACAGGATCGACGACGCGCTGCTCGACCACGCCGCACCGGGGGCGATCGCGCTGCACTGCCTGCCCGCGCATCCGGGCGAGGAGATCAGCGCCGAGGTCCTCTACGGCGAGCGCCAGCGCATCTGGGCGCAGGCGGAGAACCGCCGCCACGCGCAGAAGGCGCTGCTGGAATGGCTGCTGTCCGAGCGATCAGGAGGGACACGCGATGGCTGACCCCGGGACGGGCGCCGGGCGCTCACGGGCCGCCGGCGGGCGTGGCGCAGCGAAGGGCGCCGCGAAGCGCACGACGGCTGCGGGCGCGAAGAAGACGACACCGAAGGCCACGTCCGCGACGCGCAAGCCGCGCGTGGCGACCAAGCCGGCGCAGCGGCGCAGCAAGCGCACGTCCGCCGCGCGCTCGCCCGCTGAAGCTTCGCGCGACGTCGCCCTGTTCGACAACCTCGGTGCGCTCGGTGAGCTGCTGGCCGAGCACGTCGTCGTCACCGTCGAGCGCCTGCACGAGACGCTCGACGACGCGGTACGCCGCGGGCGCATGCTGCCCGACGACGCCGCCGAGATCGCGCAGCGCCTCTCGCAGGCCGGGCGCCGGCAGGTCGACGAGCTGCTCGCTGAGGCGGAGCGGCGGCTGCGCCGGCTGCGCTGAGGCTGCGATCCTGGGGTCGTGACCGCCGAGCCGAGCGCCCCCGTCCCCGCCGCCGCCAAGCGCCCCGAGCGCGGCGACGAGCTCGACCTGCGCATCACCGCGCTGGCCTTCGGCGGCAACGGGGTGGCGCGCGTTGCGGTCGACGAGCGCGGCTACGTCGTCTTCGTCCGCGGCGCGATCCCCGGCGACCGCGTGCGCGCGCGGGTGACGAAGCGCAAGCGCGGCTACGCCGAGGCGCTGGCGCTCGAGGTGCTCGAGCCCGGTCCCGACCGCATCCCCGCGCGCGCGGGGCACCCCGGCGCGCCGTGGGAGATCCTGCCGTACGAGCGCCAGCTGCAGGTCAAGGCCGAGCAGGTCGAGGACGCGCTGCGGCGCCTGGGCCGGCTCGACGGCTTCGAGCTCGAGCCGATCGTCCCGGCCGCCGAGCAGTGGCGCTACCGCAACAAGCTCGAGTACTCGTTCGGCACCGGGGAGTCCGGCGACCTCGTCTGCGGCTTCCATGCGCCCGGCTCGTGGTCGCAGATCGTGGACATCGACGACTGCCTGCTGGCCTCCGAGCGCGGCGAGGCGGTGCGCCGCGGCGTCGTCGGGGCGCTGCGCGGGATGGGCCTCGACGCCTACGACCGGCGCACACAGCAGGGCTTCCTGCGCAACCTCGTCGTGCGCGAGGGCCGGCGTACCGGCGAGGTGCAGGTGCGCCTCGTCACCTCGCCGGGGCAGCTGGACGCCGAGGGCTTTCTCGAGGCGATCGAGCCGCTGGGCGTCGACAGCGTCGTGTGGACGCGTGCCGCGGGGGTCGCCGAGACGACCCAGGGCGGCCGTGACGTGCTGCTCGCCGGCGCCGACCGCATCACCGAGGAGCTGTGCGGCATGCGCTTCGCGCTGAGCGCGGAGGCGTTCTTCCAGACGAACACCGAGATGGCCGAGCGGCTCTACGCGGTCGCCGGGGAGTACGCGGCGCTCAGCGGCTGGGAGCGCGTCTACGACCTGTGCTGCGGCATCGGGACGATCGGCCTGATCCTCGCGCCGCGGGCCTCCGAGGTGATCGGCGTCGAGATCGTCGAGCAGGCCGTCGCCGACGCGCAGGCCAACGCCCGCGCCAACGAGATCCAGAACGCCCGCTTCCTCGCGGGCGACGTGCGCGTCGTGCTGCGCGACCTCGCCGAGGGCGGCGGTCCGCGCCCAGACGTCGTCGTCGTCGACCCCCCGCGCGCCGGCCTCTCCAAGAAGGTCGTCGGGCGCATCGCCGAGGCGGCGCCCAAGCGGATCGTCTATGTCTCCTGCAACCCGACGACGCTCGCCCCGAACGCCGCCCAGCTCGTCGAGGCGGGCTACCGGCTCAGCCGCGTGCGCCCGGTGGACATGTTCCCGCAGACGCCGCACATCGAGTGCGTGGCGTTGCTGGAGCGGGCATAGGTCGCGTCGTGGGCTGCTTCGTCATCCTCTTCGCGCTGATCGGCCCGCGCGTCGCCCTGATCTTCACGTGGATCTTCACGAACGTGCTGAGCCTCGCGTTCGAGAGCTGGATCGTGCCGGTGCTCGGGTTCTTCCTGCTCCCGTGGACGACGCTCGCCTATGCGTGGATGTGGGAATCGGGCAGCAACGGTGTGAGCGGCTTCGAGTGGTTCCTGGTGATCCTGGCGTTCGTCGTCGACCTCGGGTCGTACGTCGCCGAGCGCTCGCAGCGCGCGGCGCGCGGCGCGTAGATGGCTGCGCCCCTGCGCCGCGGCGAGCACAGCGGATACGAGGACTTCGAGCTCGGCGATGGCGGCGGGCCGCTGACCGAGAAGCTGATCGCGCTCGTCCTCGACGGGACGAAGACGGCGACCTGCAGCCTGCTGGCCGAGTTCGTGGACGAGGGGCGTGAGGTGCCGGCGGTCGGCAGCCGCTGGGCGCTGATCGACGGCGCCGGCCGCGAGCGCGGCGTGGTCGAGACGCTCGAGGCGCGCGTCATGCGCCTCGCGGATGTCGACGACGCGTTCGCGCGCGACGAAGGTGAGGGCGACGAGAACGCAGCGCAGTGGCGCGCCGGTCACGAGCGCTTCTGGCGCCGCCACGTGCCGCACGTGGAGCTCGGCGACGACACGCAGGTCGTCGCCGAGCGCTTCCGCCTCGTGGCGCTGTTCTAGGACCCGACCTTCACCGTCAGCGGCGCCGTGCCCCGCCCGGAGTTCTTGAAGTTGCCGGGCCACTGGGCGACGAAGGTGTTCGTCCCCTTCGCCAGGTGCCAGCTCGTGGTGTAGGCGCCGTTGGCGGCGGCCTTCACCGTCTGGGACTTCCAGCTGGTGCCGCCGGGCTTGAGGTAGCTGACGGTGACCTGATCGGCCCCCTGGGTCGGGCTCAGCTTGCCGGTCACCGTGATGCTCGTGGACGGCACCTTCTTGTACTTCGTGGTCTTCGTCGTGATGGTGAGCTTCGAGGCGGCGCCCGTGAGCCCGCCGCTCTTCGTGAACAGCAGGCTCGACCCGCCGCCGAGCAGGTAGTCGGTGCTGCCGGCGCCGGCGGCGACACCGCGCTGGTTGATCTGCGAGGAGACGACGAACTCCGGCGCCCAGGTCTTGCCCGAGTCGGTGGTCCGCAGGAGGAAGCCCCCGGAGTTCGGGCCGAAGCGCGGGATGATCAGGTACCCGCTGCTCGCCGAGCTGAAGGCCATGCCGTAGCCGCTGCCATTGCCGATGGCCAGCAGCGAGCTCCACGACTTGCCGCCGTTGCTCGTCCGGTACAGGAAGCCGTTCGTGTCAAGGAAGTAGCCCGTGTTGGCATTGACGAAGTTGACGGCCTTGACGCCCTTGCTGTTGACCTTCTTGCCGTTCTTCTTGACGTACTTGCCGGGCTTGAGCACGCTCGTCCACGTCTTCCCCTTGTCGGTCGAGCGCCAGACGTCCTGGTAGCCGTAGGCGAACAGCGCGCTCCCGGCGCTGTCGATGCCCGTCAGCGAGGACTTGCTGACCGACCCCGTCACGGCGCTGAAGGTCTCACCGGAGTCCGTCGAGCGCCGGAGCCCCGTCGGGCCGACGGTGAGGACCGTCGTCGTGCTCACGGCCTGCACGGCGGAGGGGCGGGCGGTCGTTCCGGTGTCGAGCGCGCTCCACGTGGCGCCGCCGTTGTCGGTCCGGAACAGTCCGCCCGTGCTGTCCAGCGCGAAGCCGCTGGTCGCCGTTGGGAACGACACGTCGATGACGTCGTTCGGCGTCGCGACGTTCCCGCGCACCCACGTCGCGCCGAAGTCGGTCGTCTTGGCCAGGGCGCCCTTGTCCCCCGGCGCGAACGCCACGCCCGCCGGCCCGGCGACCATCGAGTTGTAGCTGCCCGGCAGGCTCCCGCCGACGGGCGCGAACTGGACGCCCGCGTTGTCCGAGATCGCGGTCGTGCCGAAGTTGCCGAGCGCTGCGACACGTGTGGCCGATGCGAAGCCGGCGGCGTTGATCGCCGTCTGCGCCGGCGCCACGAGCGTGCCCGTGTCGCCGCCGTCGACCGTGCTCACGAGCTGGTTCGTGCCGGTCGCCATGACGCAGGTCTTCGCGTCCGTGCAGGAGATGTCGCCCAGGTTCAGCGGGCTCGGCAGCGTGAGGCCCTTGGCGACCCAGGTGACGCCGCCGTCGCTCGTCGTCAGGAAGAGCGACTGGTCACCGACCGCGAAGCCGTGCTGTGCGTCGAGGAAGAAGAACTTCTTCGCCGCGCGCTGCGTCGAGTTCACCTCGGTCCACGAGTTCGCGCCGTCGGTCGTGCGATAGATGTTCCCACCGGCCGAGGCCAGGCCCGTGCTGGCGTCGAGGAAGCGGATGTCGTTGACGGACGCCCCGCCGCCCGTCGTCCGCGTCCCGGGGATCGCGACCTTCTGCGCGAACGTGTCGCCGTCGTCGTCGGTGCGCAGCACCGTGCCGTCGTTGAGGACGAGGTAGCCCGTGACCTTGCTCACCCACCACGCTGCGGCCAGCGGCTGGCTGCAGCTCGATTCGACCGGGGTGAACGCGACCCGGATGCCGGTCACCCCGCCGTCGTCCGAGCGCCGGCCGACGCAGCCGCCGCCGGCGAACACGGAGTTCGCGTCGATGGCCTGGACGTCGGTGAGGTTCGCGAAGGTGCCGGACTCGATGCCCGTCCATGTCGAGCCGCCGTCGGTCGTGCGCAGGATCGTCCCGAAGTCGCCGACGGCGTAGCCCGTCGTTCCGGCGAACGACACGGCGTTGATCTTGTTGCCCTGGGGGAGCGGGTTGCCCCACAGCCACCCCGATGCTCCGACCTGCACTGCCGCGCTTGCCGACCCGGGCAGGATCGACAGCAGGACCAGCACCGAAACGGTGCCCAGCAGCAGCCTTGCTCGCATGACACGCCTCCTCGTAGAGCCGTGCGCGCTCACGCGCGCCCGGCGGGGAACGGGACGAGTCTCGCGGTTCGCGCGGCGGCGGGCAACCCGCGCGAGCCGCAGACCAGGGGCCGGAGAACTACGGAACGCGGCGACCCGGGGCGCAATGCGCCCCGGGTCGCTGATGCTGCCGGGAGGCGCCGCGCCGCGGGGAGGCGACGCGACGCGGGCCTTCAGGCGCTCAGGGTCGGCGACCCGGGCCGCACCTGGTGGCGATGACGGCGCAGCGTGACGGCGCCGGTGCCGATCAGCGCGACGCCCAGCAGCGCGACGCCGATCCCGAGCCACGGGGTGTCCGAGCCGGGCGAGGAGACGGCGACGGGCCGTGACGTGCTCGTGGCGTCCGCAGCGAAGCCGTTGCGGTAGCTCGACAGCGCGCTCGTCGGCGGCGCGACACGGCTGATGATCACGACCGGCGCAGGCTTGGCGCGCGCGGTAGCGGGGACGAACCCGGCGGGGCGCGCGAGCGCGGGGCCGGCGAGCAGGGCGCCCGCGAGGATCGCGGCGAACGCTGAGACGACGGTGCGGCGGATGATGGTGGACATTTGTGCCTCCAGGTCTGACAGGAACTCGACGCGAACAACGGTCCCATCGCACGGCGGAGGGCACGACGTCATCCGCACGCTGCGAACGTGATGTTCGTCACGGTCGGCGGCGGGGCTACTGCGCGTAGCGACGCAGCGCCTCGAGGTCCAGGACGACGATCCGTCGGCGGCGCGTCTCGACCCAGCCGAGCTGGCGCAGCGTCATCAGCGCCCGCGAGACCGCCTCGCGCGAGGCCGCCGTCCACGCCGCGAGCTCGTCGTGCGAGAGCGGGAGGTCGAGCTCGGCGGAGCCGTCGGCGACGCCCTGCTCGTCGGCGAGCTCCACCAGCCGGAGCGCGACGCGGCCGGTCACGTCGTACGCCGCGAACTCCAGGCGCTGGCGGTCGGCGACAAGCAGGCGGGCGGCCGCCACGCGCCACAGCACGAACGCCAGGCGGGGGTGCGCCTCCAGGAGCGCGCGGAAGGCCGACCCCGGGAGCACCAGGGCCTCAAGCTCCTCGAGCGCGCTGACGGTCGCCGCCCGCGGCGCGCCATCGACCGCCGACAGCTCGCCGACAAGCTCGCCCGGCCCCGGGAAGCCGAGCACGGCCTCCCTGCCGTCGGCGCTGAGCAGGCTCGTCTTCGCGCGCCCGTGCAGGATCACGAGGACGACGCCGGCGTCGTCGCCCTGATGAAAGAGGACCGACCCCGCCGGGTAGCGCCGCCGCGTGGCAGCCGCCTCCAGCGCGTCGCGCTCCTGGTCGGTGAGCGCCGCGAGGAAGTCGAACGGCTCGGCCATCGGCGCGACGAGCGTACCCGCTTGGACTACGGCTTCGACCTCGTGACGCTCTGCCGGCGAGGCGCGTGATCGCGGTGCCGGCGCCTCAGGCGGCCGGCGACGCGCCGAGAGCGTCGATCGCGCGGCGCAGCGCGGCGAGCTCCGCGCGCAGCTCGCGCACCTCCTCCTCAAGCGCGGCGAGCCGGGCGTTGTCGGGCTGGGGCGCCGGCTCGGCGCCTGCCGCGGGCGGCCACGACGGCAGCTCCTCCTCGCCGTACTCGCGCTGGGCGCCGCCCGGGCCGACGTCCTCCCCGCCGAGCTGGTGCTCCCAGCGCTCCTCCTTCTGCCCCGGCCGGCGCCCCGCCGAGCGCACGAGGTCGCGCTCGTGCAGGCGCTCGAGCGTGGCCTGCAGTGCCTCGGCGCCGTCGAAGCGGTGCAGGCGCTCGGTGCGCGCCCGCAGCTCGCCCGGTGTCTGCGGGCCGCGCAGCAGCAGGACGGCGAGCACCGCCTGCTCGTCGGGTGCGATGCCGAGCGTCTCGTCGAGCAGGTGGCGGTACTTCGGGGCGCGGCTTCCCTGGCCGCTGGCGTAGCGCGTCCAGCGGATCCGCCCCAGGCGCTCGAGCGCTTCGCGGATCGTCTGCTCGTCGTAGTCGACGACGGGGTCGCGGTTCGTCGCCTGGTTGCAGGCCAGGCGCAGGGTGTTGAGCGTCAACGGGTAGGCGTCGGGCGTCGTGCGCTGCTTCTCCAGCAGGCAGCCGAGCACCCGCTGCTCGGAGGTCGTGAGGTCCACGATCCGGGAGCCTAAGCTCTCGGGCGAGGATGTCCGAGCCCAGCGCCGACGAACGGGGCCCCGTCGCCCGCCTGGGCGTCGAGCTGCTGGACACGGCCGCCGAGCGCGTGTCGATCCGCGAGCGCCTCCTGCGGGTGCGCGCGGTCGCCCCGCGCGTGGCGATCGTGGCCGTGGCCGCGACGGTCTCGTACCTGGTCGCGCACTACCTCTACGGCCACCCGCGGCCGTTCTTCGCGCCGATCGCGACGATCGCCGTGCTCGGCATCACGCTCGGCCAGCGCACCGAGCGCGCGCTGCAGCTCGCGCTCGGCGTCGCGCTGGGCGTGCTCGTCGCCGACCTGGCCGTCAAGCTGATCGGGAGCGGCGCCTGGCAGATCGCGGTGATCGTGTTCGCGGGCATGACGGTCGTCGTCTTCCTCGGCGGCGACCAGATGGCGACGATCCAGGCGGCGAACGCGGGCGTGCTGATCGTGCTGCTCGCCGACCCGCACGACCCGCTCGGCCTGCATCGCTTCATCGACTCGCTGACCGGCGCGGCCGTCGCGCTCCTCTTCAACCTCGTGCTGTTCCCCGTGAACCCGCTGAAGCTCGCCGCGAGCGCCCTGGACCCGGCGGTCGAACGCCTGGCCACGGTGCTCGACGCGGTCGCCGACGCGCTCGAGAGCCAGGACCGCGCGGCGGCCGCCGCGGCGCTGCGCCGCGCGCGCGAGCTCGAGGACCACCTCGAGGAGATGCGCGCCGCGATCGCGACGAGCGGTGAGACGGCGCGCCTGGCGCTCGTGCGCCGCGGCCAGCGCGAGGCGGTGGCTCGCTACGCGCGGGCGCTCGATCAGATCGCGCGCGCGCAACGCGACGTGGCGGGGCTCGCGCGCGGAGCCGACCGCGCCCTGCGCCTCGGCGACCCGATGCCCGCGCCGGTGATCGCCGGGCTGCGCGACCTCGCCCAGGCGGCGCGCCACCTGTCGGGGGCGTTCGCCGACCCGCGCGAGCGCGACGAGGTGCGCGAGGCCGCGCTGCAGGGCGCCGTCGCCGCCACGGCCGGGCTCGACCGCACGCGCAACCTGTCGGTCAGCATCGTCGTCGGCCAGGCGCGCATGACCGCGCACGACCTGCTGCGCGCGAGCGGCATGTCGCTCGACGAGGCGCGCGGCGAGATCCGGCACGCGGCAGACGTCGAGACGGAGCAGCGCGCCGCGGCCGCCGCGGCCGCCGTCGAACGCCAGGCCGTCGGCGCCGAGGTCGACGCCGCGCGCCCGTCGTCCGGCGACGCGTCGTAGGCCGCTCCGCCGCGCCGCTATGTTCCAGCGCCATGCGCGCCGCGACCATCCGCGACGGCGAGATCCTCGTCGCCGAGCACGCCGACCCCGAGCCCGGCGCGGGCGAGGTGCTCGTGCGGGTGCGCGCCGCCGGTCTGAACGGCGCCGACCAGCTCCAGCTGCGCGGCGCCTACCCGGCTCCCCCCGGGGCGCCGGCCGACATCCCGGGGCTCGAGCTCGCCGGTGAGGTCGCCTCGTGCGGGCCGGGCGCCGAGCGCTTCGCCGCGGGCGATCGGGTCATGGCGATCGTCGGTGGCGGCGGGCAAGGCGAGCTCTGCGTCGTGCACGAGCGTCAGGCGATGCCCATCCCGCAGGGCCTGGGGTGGACGGCGGCGGGCGGGTTGCCCGAGGTCTTCACGACCGCGCACGATGCGCTGTTCACGCAGGCGGGTCTGGCGATGGGCGAGCGCGTGCTGATCAGCGGTGCTGCCGGCGGCGTCGGCACCGCCGCGGTGCAGCTCGCGGCGGCCGCGGGCGCGCACGTCACCGCCTCGGTCCGCAGCCCCGAGCTGCGCGAGCGCGTGCTCGCGCTCGGGGCGCATGCCGCGCTCGACCCGGAAGCGACGCCGGGGGCTGGGCCCTACGACGTCCTGCTCGAGCTCGTCGGCGCCTCGAACCTCGAGGCGAACCTGCCGGCGCTCGCAACCGGCGCCCGCGCCGTCGTGATCGGGGTCGGAGGGGGCGGCTTCAACGCCGAGCTGAACCTCCTCACGCTGATGGGCAAGCGCGGGCGGATCGGCGCCTCGACGCTGCGCGCGCGCCCGCTCGAGGAGAAGGCCGCGACGGCGCGGGCGATGGAGCGCCACGTGCTCCCGCTCGTCGAGCGCGGCGTCGTGCAGGTGCCGGTGGCGGCGGCCTACCCGCTCGACGACGTCGCACAGGCGTACGAGCGCTTCGCGGCGGGCGTCAAGCTCGGCAAGATCGTCCTCGAGATCTAGCCATCCAGTGGCCTGGAACGCCGTCGATCGCTTCTGGGCCGCGCGCAGCCGCGGCGACTGGGACGCCGTGGTCGCCCAGCTGCAGCGGGGCGTGAGCATCACGATGCTCCACGAGAACGCCGAGCTCAGCCGCGGCGAGTTCGCGACGTTCCTGCGCGTGATGCACAACGACGCCGAGACGACCGTGCGCCGGCGCATCGCCGGCGGCGGGCGGCAGATCGCCATTCTCGCGACGGTCGCCCGGCCGAAGGCGACATACGAATGCGCCGGCTTCTATGACCTGCGCGAGGGGCGCATCGAGGTCGTCCAGGAGCTGTGGCTGGCGCGCGGCGGCTCGACGATGATGGACTTCGTCTGACGGTGCGCGCTCAGTACGGCGGCAGCTCCGCCCACCACGTGCCGAGCGCGCGGAACGCCGCCCAGAAGGCGCGCTTGGAGGCGTCGTCGTCGAGCGAGTCATCGATGTCGGGCGTGACCAGCGCGTCGGTCGTGGGCGTGAGCTGCTGGATCACGCCGGGCTCCCAGGCCAGCGGGCGCGCGAGCGGCAGCTCCAGGTCGTTCAGCACGCCGAGCGCCTGCTCGCCCATCACCACGACGATGCGCGGCTGGACGATCGCGAACTCCTCGGCGACGCGCGCGACGCACGCGGGGTCGGCCAGCGCGGCGTCGCCGACCGGGCACTTCACGCAGAGCGTGCCGTAGACCGCGAGCGGGTCGATGTCCAGGCGCCGCAGCGACTTGCGCAGCGCCGTGCCGGCGCGGCCGTAGAAGGCGACGCCCTCCTCGATCTCGGAGACGACCGGCGCGTATTTCAGGAGGAACACGTCGGCCTGCGGGTGCCCGGAGCCGAGCACCGGCATGAGGTTGCCGCGCGGGCAGTGCCGGCACGCCTGCACGTCGTGCGTCAGCGCGTTCATCTCGCGGATGGCGCGCTCCAGGTACTTCTCGCGGATCTCGTCGTCGGTCGCGGGCACGGGTGGACCGGGTTTCGACGGTCCGGGCGCGTCTCCCTCGCGGTGCATCAGGCCTTGCGCGCGGCGCGCCGCACGCGCCGTTGGCGGACCCCGGCCCGCGCCCCCTGCGGCGTGGCCTTCGTCTGCAGGAACTTCAGCGCCTGCACGTAGACGTAGTTCGTCGGCGTGGTGAGGATCTCCGCGTCGCGGATCGACTCCAGGAACTCCTGCGGACCGTCGAAGTCGTGCATGCGCACGCGCGCGGTGCCGAGCCCCTGGGCCACGTGGGCGTCCGAGCCGGCGCCCGCGGGGATGCGGTACTTCTGCGCGAAGCGCTCGGCTTCCTCGTTGAACGCGCCGATCGCCACGCGCGGGTTGAAGACCTCGATGAGGTCGATGTCCTCGACGATCGTCAGCAGGTGCTCGTAGTCGGGCACGGCGTGCATGCGGTCGAATGGGTGCGGCACGTAGACGAGCCCGCCCTGGCGCTTGATCTCGGCGACCGTCTCGGCGAGTGTCATGCCGCGCGGGATCTTGCGTTCGATGAACAGGCCGATCACCTCGCCCTGCGCGGCGGTCTTCACCT
>Ga0335069_10008569_pt1 | contig 14628 bp, 13 predicted proteins | sample Lox_Sample_11_FD_206714 | JGI IMG/M metagenome (GOLD analysis project Ga0335069, IMG submission 206714) | Soil microbial communities from Loxahatchee National Wildlife Refuge, Florida, United States - Lox_Sample_1.1 | ecosystem: Environmental > Terrestrial > Soil > Wetlands | place: USA... | reverse complement strand
AGCCACGCGTCCGCCAGGACCGTGCGGTCCCGCTTCACGAACGCGGGCGCGGTCAGGACCGGCCGGGAGAACACCGTCTCCTCGCCCGTCTTCGGTGCCGCCCCGGCCACGGTCACCGACCGGGCACTGTGAACCAGCAGGTCGGCTGCCGGTATCGCCAGGGTCCCCGACGGTGTCCCGTCGTACGGGAACCGCCCGGAACGAATTGCGGCGTCAGCGAAAGAAAGGCAGGATTGCACCCCGGGACTCCTTGGTGAGCGGCGACTTCGACACTCAACGGTTACCGGGAGTCCCCCTCAACTTCCAAACCGGCGTAAAACGCCAGGTCAAGCAGCTAGGCCGAACTGAAGACGCCTAACTCTATGGTGTTGCCCGCAGAGGGTGGACACAGAAGGGCTTGAAGTCATGCACTTCAATCTCAGGAGGGCAGTGGCGGTTATCAGCCTGCCGCTGCTCGGGAGTGCCCTCGCGGTAGGTGCGGCAGCACTCCCTGCAAACGCCGTGACATGGCAGGATACAGCGCTATCTGCCTATCCGGTAACCGCTGACACGTTCGGCGGTACCGGCCTCACGGCAGCAAATGGCACCCGTGTCATTAACCTGTCTGGGACAGGCGTGACCTGGTCGCTGCACGGCACACCGCCGACCGGCGTAGCCCTGTCCAACACGACGATCAGCTACTCGGGTGGAGCAATTGCCAGCCCGCCCGAGATCGTCGTCAATGCCACGGACAGCGCCGGGAACGCCGAGGCGCTCGAGATCCCGGTCGTGATCGGGAGCGATTCGATCCAGGTAGCACCTGCTCCGGCTAAGGTCGACACGGTGTCCCTGTCCGCGCTGGCCCGTACGAACATCGCCGGCACGGTGAAGTTCAGTGCTGTCAGCTCGGAGAGCGTCAACAGCATCCACTTCGCCGAATCGGGCCTGCCGGCCGGACTGGTCTCCGGAGACCCCGTGCTGACCTACGTCGGGGGAACCGCAGCCCCCGGCACGTACGGCGGGGTCAAGGTCACCGCGACCGACAGCGATGGCGCCGTGCTGAACGGTGTATTCAGCCTCGTTGTTCACGCGAAGGCTGTCTACACGCCCGGCAACTACGGTGACGAGGTCAACCCGTTCGGCAACGGGTTCGACGTGTACCGGCAGCACCAGTACGCAGGGGCGATTATCGTCGGGTGGACCGCCACCAAGGCCGACCCCGCGACGCACTTCATTCGCCTCAACGGTACGCACTCCGGTGCCTACAAGTTCGAGTACGCGCCCAACGGCGTGGCGACCGGGCTCTGCGTGGCAGATCCCGGCGGCGGCTGGGCAGCCGATCCGCTGCCTGACGGCCTGATCCTCACGCCATCTAACAATGGTCCGTGGCAGCAGTTCATCCCGCAGTCGGACGGCACGCTGAAGAACCTGGCCACCGGCCTCGTTGTCAACCCGAACGGCACCGGCGTCCAGCTGCGCGGCGGCACCGCTCCCACGCCGTGGGGTGGCTCCGTCTACACCTGGACGGACTACGCCCACCTGCCGAGGTAGGAGGTAATTGACCAGAGCGAAGGGACCCCGACCCGCAAGGGCCCCTTCGCCCGCTTACAGATCCAGCACGAGGCGCGCGGTGCAGGCGCGGGAGACGCAGATCATCATGCAGTCCCCGGCCGCGCGCTCTTCCGGCGTCAGGACGGAGTCGCGGTGGTCGGGCAGGCCGCCCAGCACCGCGGTCTCGCAGGTGCCGCAGGTACCCTCGGCGCAGGACGACAGCACGCCGACCCCGGCTTCCTCGACGATGTCCAGGATCGAGCGGTCCGGCGGGACCGTGAGGGTGCGCTCGCTGCGGGCCAGTTCCACCTCGAAGGCCTCGGCCCGCACCGGCGCGGAAAGCGGCCGGGCGCTGAACCGCTCGACGTGCAGCGATCGCGGCGCCCAGGCGCGGCAGCGCTCCGGCGGCGCGGCGATCGTGTAGTCGCCCAGCACCGGCAGCCCTTCTTCCAGGGCGACCTTCGCCTCGAGGCGGGCCAGCGGCGCGCCGAGGCAGCCGTGCATGCCCTCGCCGAACCCCAGGTGGCGGAACCGGCCGCGGGTCACGTCGAACCGGCCGGGTTCGGCGAAGCGGCGCTCGTCCCGGTTCGCGGCCCCGTAGACCAGCACCACCCGGCCGCCCGCCGGAATCGTGACACCGTGCAGGGTGACCTCGCGCGAGGTCGTTCGGCCGACAAGTTGCAGAGGTGTGGCGAGGCGGATCGCCTCCTCGACGGCGTCCGGGATCAAGGCCGGGTTCTCCCGCAGCAGCGCGCGCTGGTCCGGGTTCTCGGCGAACAGCTTGAACAGCGTCCCGATGAGCCCGGCGGTGCTCTCCACGCCGCCCAGGAACAGCACCATCATCAGGCCCAGGACCTCCGAGGCCGGCCCGAAGTCCTCCTCGGCGAACGGCACGCCGTCGATCTCGGCCGTGACGACGTGGCTGACCAGGTCCGTGCGCGGCCGTGCGCGCCGTTCGTGCAGCAGGTCGGCGGTAAGCGCAGGACGAGACCGCCGTCGGTGCACAGCGTCTGGCCGGTGAGCGCGGCCGCCGCGTCCGAGGCGAGGAAGGCGACCGTGGCGGCCACGTCGCCGGGGACCAGCGTGCGCGGCAACGCCTGGCGCGACCGGGTCTCGCCGCCGCGATCGCGCCGCCGATGGCGCCCGCTCCGCCGGTGACCACCGCGACCCGGCGGCCGGAGCGCTCAGCCACGGGCGTGCGGCGCGAGCCGGGCCGCGGCCCGCGCGCCGGCCCGCGCGGCGGCTTGTGCTCCGGCGATGCGGCCGAACACGATCGCGTCGGTGAGGCCGCCGCCGTGCTCGATCAGGTGCCCCCAGACCAGGCTCACCGCGCCGGCCGCGTAGAGCCCGGGGACGGGCTGGCCGTCCGGCCGCAGCACCCGGCCAGTTCGTCGTGCCGCGGCCCGCCGGTCGTGCCCGCGATGCCCGGCCAGGTCTCGATCGCGTACAGCCGGCTGGTGTCCAGCGGCATCAGGGTGTCCGCCGACCGCCCGAACTGCTCGTCCGGCCGGCCCTGGCCGCGGCGTTGTACCCCGCCAGCGTGGCCGCCAGGATCTCGGCATCGATGCCGGTCTTCGCCGCCAGCTCCGCCGGGCTCCCCGGCCGGCCCATAGCCCGCCACCACGACGTCAGCGCCGTCCCTCGTCATCGCTCCACCAGCTCGATCAGGTTGCCCTCCGGATCGGCCAGGAACGACATCCGGACCCCGGGCTCGGGCGAGGGCTGCGGCGGCATCACCTCGCAGGCCCCGCGGACCAGCAGCCCCTGGTGCGTGGCGTCCAGGTCGGCGACATCGAAGGCGATGTGCCCGAAGCCCTCGGTCAGCACCGCCTCGGCCGGGTTCGCCGCCCGCAGGCCCGGGCCGGACCCCGGCCGGTGCAGCAGCTCGACCCGGTGACCGAACTGCCGGCTCTTCAGCATCACGATGTCCAGGTCCACGGCGTCGATGCGCACCGCCAGCTCACGCTCCAGGCCGAACGCCGCGCAGTACCAGCTCTCCGCTGCCGTCAGGTCCGCCACGTTGAGCCCGACATGGTCAAGTCGCATGCGCCTCCCTGCCGCGACCGCACGAGAACTTTCATTATACGATAACAGCTTTCTGAGGGTGAGCATCGGCCTTCTCGCCCGACCGTCTAATCTGTCATGGCCCGCCCCCCGCCGCCCGATTTATCCCGTTTCCGCCGTCCCCGGCCCCGTCCACGCGCCGAGCGCCGAGCGCCGGGCAAGGGCCCAGATCAGCAGGCTTCCTGGCGGCTCCCGCGCCCGCGGCGGCGCTGGCGGCGCAGCGCGAACACCGGGACACCGAGAACGGCGGCCACCCCCGCCGCCGGGACGGCCGCCACCGCGCTGACCGCCGCCCCCGCGACCTGGAGCACCGGGGCTCCGGAGGCCCCGGCGTGCAGCGCGGCCTGCTGGAACGTGGCGGGAATCGGCAGGTCGCCGAACTGCGACGGCGGCCAGATGATCAGGAACGCCCGGCCCGCCACCTCGTTCTCGGGAACGGACCCCTGGTCAGGGAAGCCGCTGAACATGTGTCCCCGGGAGTCGTCGGAAATCGCCCGGTTGTCACCCATGACCCAGAGCCGCCCCTGGGGGACGGTGATGCTGAACTGCTGGACCGAGGGACTCGCGCCCGGGAACAGGTAAGACGTCTCGTCCAGCGGCACCCCGTTGACCACCACCCGGTCGTCCTTGCAGCACATCACGTGATCGCCGGGCAGGCCGATCACCCGCTTGATGTAGTACGTCTGCGTGCTGTACACCCCGACATCGGCGAGCACGTCGTCCACGGCCCGCAGCACCGGGTTCCTGGGCGGAGCGGGATCCGGCGCTCCCGTGGTGCTACCCCACGAGCCCTGTCCGCTGAACACCACGATGTCGCCGCGGTCGATACCGCGGAAGTGGTAGACCAGCTTGTTCACCAGTACCCGGTCGCCGGTGAGGAGGGTGTCCTCCATGGAGGATGAGGGGATCCGGTACACCTGAACGACGAACGCCTTGACGAGCAGCATGAGGACAATCGCCGCCGCCACGATCACCATCAGCTGACGCCAGGACTTCTTCCGCTTCCCGGCCGCGGAGCCCGCCCCCGCCGGTTCCCCGGGGTCCGCCGATGCTGGCACCGTGGGATCGCGCTGGTCGTCTGTCGCCGGGCCGTCGCGCACGGTTAGCGGCCTGTCCGCTCGTGCCCGCGCCTGCTCGATGAGGGCCTGCTCAAACGGGGCCTGCTCGACTCGGTGATCGCAGTAGGCATGACACCGCCGTCCTCGGTGGTAATCGTGTGCCGGACACTCAGGCGTGAACCGGCTCGCGCCCGGGATCCCTCATACGTACCCGGAAGGCAGCGGATTTCAGTCTGTCATATCTTGAGCCGAGAATCCCGCCGGTCGCCGGTCGCCGGTCGCCGGTCCGAGCCGGGCCAGGCACGCCCGCCCCCAGGCCAAGATCACAGGAAGGACAGTCCCCTTGGATCACGCCAGCGAGCCGCCCGGCCACCCGGGCCAGCCGGCCAGGCGCATCAGCTTCACCGGCGCCGAACTGGCGGCTTTCACCGGAGCCACCCTGCCCGACCTGATCGCCGAGGGAGTGCGCCTGCTGTTCGTGGGGATCAATCCCGGCTTGCGCAGCGTGGCCGTACAGGGCCACTTCGCGCCCCGGGGCAACCGCTTCTACCCGGCGCTGCTGCGGGCCGGCATCACGGATCACCTGATCGACGCGTCGGCCGGGCTCACCGCCAGCGACCGGGACTACCTGCTCGGCCGCGGCGTCGGCATCACCAGCCTGGTGGCCGGGGCGACGGCGAGCGCGGCCGAACTCGGCCCCGCCGAACTGGCCGAAGGCGCCCGCACCCTGGCCGGGAAGGTCCGCCGGTTCCGCCCGTGCGTGGTCGCCATCCTGGGCATCACCGCCTACCGGACCGCCTTCGGGTCTCCCCGCGCCACCCTCGGCCGCCAGCCGCAAGACCTGGACGGCGCCCAGCTATGGGTGGTGCCGAACCCGAGCGGGCGTAACGCCCACGCGTCCCTGGACACGCTGGCCGCTGCCTACCGCGAGGTCGCACGGGCGGCCGGCCTGAGCCTGTAGCCGCGCCCGCTGCGTACCGTGGAAACTCACGACCCGAGGGAGCGAGGATGACCACTACCCAGCACGTGCGCGTGGCAGGCACCTGCTACCAGCGCGGCCGCCAGTACGGCAGCCAGGCCAGCGCCCGGGTCCGGCGGTCGGTCGAGGCCTACCGCGAGACCTTCGCGCACTACGCCGGGTGGAACTGGGCCACGGTACGGCGCGAGGCCGCCCGGTTCGAGACGCCGGTCGGCGAGTTCCGGCCGGCCTACCTGGAGGAGATGCGCGGCATCGCGGACGGCGCCGGGCTCGACCTGACCGACGTGCTGGCGATCAACGTGCGTACCGAGGTGATGTACGCGGCCGAGGCCCGGCAGGCCCTCGGCGGAAAGGCCAGGGCCCCCGCCGAGTGCAGCGCCTTCGCCCGCGTCCCCGCCCCAGGCCAGGAAGGCCCGGCGCTCCTCGGCCAGAACTGGGACTGGCTGCTGCACTCGGCTCAGACGCTGGTCGTGCTCGAGGTCCGCCCGGACGACGGCCCGGACTTCGTCACGGTGGTCGAGGCCGGGCTGCTGGCCAAGACCGGCATGAACGCCGCCGGCCTCGGCCTGGTCACCAACGCGCTGGTGACCGAGGCGGACGCCGGCGAGCCCGGGCTGCCGTACCACGTGCTGCTGCGGGCCATCCTGGACTGCGCGACGGTCACCGATGCCCTCAAGGTGCTCCAGGCCCGCCCGCGGTCCTCCTCGGCCAACTACCTGATCGCCCACGCCAGCGGCGCCGCCCTCGACGTCGAGGCCGCGCCCGGCGACTTCACCCGCCTGTACCCGCTCTACCCGCAGGACGGGCTGCTCCTGCACACCAACCATTTCCTGGCCCCGCTCATCGGCCCGGGCGACCTGTCCCTGTGGTCCATGCCGACCAGCGCCGTCCGGCTGCAGCGCCTCCGCGCCGCGGCGGACGCGAAGACCCTCGGCGACTTCGGCGTCCTGCTGGCCGACCACGCCGACTACCCGCACGGCATCTGCGCCCACCCCGACCCGGCCGATCACCCGTGTGAGCAGGGCGCCACCATCGCCTCGGTGCTGATGGACCTGGGCTCCCGTCAGCTCTGGCTCGCCGCGGGCAACCCCTGCCAGGTCCGCTACGAGCCGCTGGACATCACCCTGTGAGCCGGCCCGCCGAGGAGACCGAGGAAAGCCCGGCCGCCCGCGCCCGCCGGGCCAGCCCGGCGTGCATCCGCCGCGGCCACAGCGGCCCGCCGTAGACGAACCCGGTGTAGGCCTGCACCAGCGTCGCGCCGGCCCGCAGCCGCTCCCAGGCGTCGTCGGGGGTCTCGATCCCGCCGGCCGCGATGAGCACCAGCCGGTCCCCGGACCGGGCTCGCAGGCGGCGGAGCACCGCGAGCGACCGGGCCCGCAGCGGCGGCCCGGACAGCCCGCCCGCCCCGGCCGCCGCCACCTCGGCGGCCGGGCTGGCCAGCCCGTCCCGGGACACGGTGGTGTTGGCCGCGATGATCCCGTCGAGCCCGAGTTCGATGGCCAGGTCCGCGACCGCGTCCACGTCCGCGTCGGCCAGGTCCGGCGCGATCTTGACCAGCAGCGGCACGCGCCGGCCCCCGGACGCCGCGTCGAGTGCCGCTCGCACCGCCACCAGCACCGGCTTGAGCCGGTCCGCCGCCTGCAGGTCGCGCAGCCCCGGCGTGTTCGGCGAGCTGACGTTGACCACCACGTAGTCGGCCACTCCCGCCACCGCCCGCGCGCTGGCCGCGTAGTCCGCGGCCGCCCCGGCGTCCGGCACCGCGCGGGTCTTGCCGATGTTCACCCCGACCACCGGGCCCCCGCGCCGGGCCCGCGAGCGCCGCAGCGCGGCCGCGGCGGCCGCCGCCCCGGCGTTGTTGAACCCCATCCGGTTGACCAGCGCCCGGTCCGCGGTCAGCCGGAACATCCGCGGCCGCGGGTTCCCCGGCTGGGCCCGCGCGGTCACCGTGCCGACCTCCACGAACCCGAACCCGAGCGCGGCCAGCCCGCGCGTCCCGCGCGCGTCCTTGTCGAACCCGGCCGCCAGCCCCAGCGGCCCGGGAAACTCCAGCCCCAGCGTCCGCACCCGCAGCACCGGGTCCCGCGGCCCCAGCCACCGCCGCAGCAGCCACGCCGCCCCCGGCACCCAGGCCACCCCGCGGATCAGCCCGAAGGCGGCCAGGTGCGCCGTCTCCGCGGGCACCCGCCGTAGCACCATCCGGTAGAGCAGCCGGTACATCTCTTCACCCCGGACAAGAATTATCCCGAACGGGCGTACTGCGTGCCCTACGCCACCAGCTCGGACTCGCCGGTGAACGCGTCCCACAGGGCGGCGTAGGTGCCGTCGGCGCCGAGCAGCTCCTCGTGGGTTCCCGTCTCGGCGATGCGGCCCCGGTCGAGGACCACGATCCGGTCCGCGCGGGCCGCGGTGGTCAGCCGGTGCGCGACCACGATCGTGGTGCGCGCCGCGGTCAGCTCGCTGATGGCACGGTTGACCGCGGCCTCGGCGGCCAGGTCGAGCGCGGCGGTGGCCTCGTCGAGCAGCAGGATGGCGGGGTCGGCCAGCTGCGCCCGGGCCAGCGCGATGAGCTGGCGCTGGCCGGCCGACAGGTTACGGCCGCGCTCGGCCACCTCATGGCCGTAGCCGCCGGGCAGCCGGATGATCATGTCGTGCGCGCCGGTCGCGCGGGCCGCGGCGACGACCTCGGCGTCGCTGGCGTCCGGCCTGGCGTACGCGATCGAGTCCCGGACCGTGCCCGCGAACAGGTATGACTCCTGCGGGACGACGCCGAGCTGGTGGCGGTAGCTGGCCAGGTCGTAGTCGCGGACGTCGGTGCCGTCCACCAGGACCTGCCCGCCGGTCGCGTCGTAGAACCGGGCGATGAGCTTCACCAGCGTGGACTTGCCCGCCCCGGTCTGGCCGACCAGCGCAACCGTCTCGCCGGGCTCGATGGCCAGGCTGATCCCGGCCAGCGCGTTGTCCTCGCTGTGTTCGCCGGACGTGGCGCCGTAGCTGAAGTCCACGTCGCGCAGCTCCACCCGGCCGGCCAGGTGCCCCGCCGCTGCCGGCCGGCCGGCCGGCGGCGTGGAGGTGCGCAGCCGCAGCAGGTCGGTGATCCGGTGCAGCCCGACCATGGCCTGCTGGTAGCCGTCGAAGACCTGGGAGAGCTGCTGGACGGGGGAGAACACCATGTCGATGTAGAGCAGGTAGGCGATCAGCGCGCCCGCGGTGAGCGCCCCGCTGTGCATCTGGCCGGTGGCGATGATCAGCACGATCGCGCCGGCCGCGGTGGACAGGGTCTGCACGAACGGGAAGTAGAGCGCGATGAGGCGCTGCGCGCGCAGCCGGGTCACCCGGAACTTCTGGCTCAGCTCGCCGAACCGGTCCCGGTTGGCCTGCTCCCGGCGGAACGCCTGCGTCACCCGCAGCCCGGCCACGTTCTCCGCGAAGTCCGCGTTGACCACGGCGACCCGCTCCCGCGACTCGGCGTAGGCCTTGGCCGACTTGGCCCGGAACACCAGCGTGGCCGCCACCAGCACCGGGAAGATGCACAGCACCGCCAGGCCGAGCCGCAGGTTGATGATGAGCATCGCGGCCAGCACCCCGGCGCAGGTGAGCACCGAACTGACCATGGTGATCAGCCCGGTCTGCAGGAACGAGGACAGCGCGTCCACGTCGGTGGTCATCCGGGTCATGATCCGCCCCGACAGCTCGCGCTCGTAGAAGTCCAGGCCGAGCCGCTGGAGCTGGGCGAACAGCTTGACCCGCAGCGTGAACAGGAGCCGTTCGCCGTTCCGCCCGACCACCATGGTCTCGGCGACATTGACCAGCCAGTCGGCCGCCACGATGGCCAGCCCGGCCAGCGAGACCACCGCGATGGCGTGGAAGACCTTGGTCTCCACCCCGTGGTCGATGCCGTTCCTGACCAGCGCGGGCAGCGCCAGGCCGGCCAGCGCGTCCAGGCCGTCCAGGACCAGCCCGATGATCAGCGCGGCGGTGAGCGGCCGCAGCAGCCGGCGCAGCGTGAAGTGCCGGTCCCCGGCCCGCGCCCGGGCCAGGTCCACGCGCGGCGTATCCTGGGCCGGCGGCAGCGCGTCGACCTGGGCGAGCAGCTCGGGGGAGGGCGGCATGCTGGCGAACATCCCGGTGACGTGCCCGGCGCCCGGGCCCGCGGCGGCCCGGTGACGGGCCCGGCCGGCGCCGGCGGTGACCGCCGCGGCCATCGCCCGGTCGTCCAGCACGTCCTCCACGGTGCAGCTCTCGCGCGGCCGGGCCAGGCCCTCCTCGTCACCGCTCAGGATGAGCTGCCGGTACAGCGGGCAGCGCTCGCTCAGCTCCTCGTGGGTGCCGCTGTCGGCCACCCGGCCCTGGTCCAGCACCACGATCCGGTCGGCCAGGTTCAGCGTCGACCGGCGGTGCGCGATGATCAGCGTGGTGCGGCCCCGCATCACCTCGCGCAGCGCGTCGTGGATCTCGGCCTCCAGGCGCGGGTCGATGGCCGAGGTGGCGTCGTCGAGCAGCAGCACGCGGGGGTCGATGATCAGCGCCCGGGCCAGCGCCACCCGCTGCCGCTGCCCGCCGGACAGGGTGAGGCCCTGCTCGCCGACCACGGTGTCGTAGCCCTGCGGCAGCCGGACGATGAACTCGTGGGCCTGGGCCGCCTGTGCCGCCGCGACGACCTGCTCGTCGGTGGCGTCGGGCCGGCCGTAGGCGATGTTGGCCCGCACCGTGTCGGAGAACAGGAAGCTGTCCTCCGGGACCAGCCCGAGGGCGGCGCGCAGCGAGTCGCGGGTCACGCCGGCCACGTCGTAGCCGCCGACGCGGACCGAGCCGGCCTGCGGGTCGTAGAACCGGGCCGCCAGCAGCGCGAGGGTCGACTTGCCCGAGCCGGACGCGCCCACCACGGCGACCGTCTCGCCCGGCTCGACGCGCAGCGAGAGGCCGCGCAGCACCGGCACGGACGGCACGTAGCCGAACCGGACGTCCTCGAAGCGCAGGCCCGCCGCGTCCGGCGGCAGCTCGGTGGCGTCCGGCTTGTCGATGATGGCCGGCCGCGAGTCGATGATGTCGAAGACCCGGATGACGCTGGCCCGCGCCTCCTGCCCGAGCGTGACCATGTAGGTGAGCATGCGCACCGGGCCGGTCATCTGGGCCAGGTAGGCCGAGAACGCCAGGAACGTGCCCAGCGTGATAGAGCCGTGGATGGCCAGCCAGCCGCCGAGCGCGAGCACGCCGACCATGCCCAGCGACGGGATGGCGGTCAGCGCGGGGTTGTACCTGGCCGTCAGCCGGATCATCCGCAGCCGGGACGCGAACAGCTTCTCGCTCGCCGCTTCCAGCCGCTCCTGCTCCTGCTCCTCCTGGCCGAACCCCTTGACCACCCGCACCCCGCCGATGGCCTCGTCGACCACGCCGGCCACCTCGCCCGACTGCTGCTGCGCGTCCCAGCTGGCCGGGAACAGCTTGCGCCGCGACGCGAGCGCGATCAGCCACAGCGCCGGCGCGACCGCGAAGGCCACCAGCGTCAAAGCCGGCGAGAGGGCGACCATGATGCCGAGGCTCAGCACGAACAGCACGATGTTCCCGAGCGTGACCGGCACCATGGACAAGATGCCCTGCACCATGTTCAGGTCGGAGATGGACCGCCCGACCAGCTGCCCGGTGCGGATCTCGTCCTGGCGCGCGCCGTCCAGCCGGGACAGCGCGTCGAACAGCTCGGCGCGCAGGTCGTGCTGGACGTCGAGGGAGAGCTGGCCGCCCCGGTAGCGGCGCAGGTAGATACCGCCGAAGTTCACCGCGGCCGCGATGACGAGCAGCCCGGCCAGCGGCCAGATGGACTGCCGGTGGGTCACGATCACGTTGTCGATGATCTGCCGCTGCACCAGGGGTATCACGGCGGTCGCCGCGGCCGCCGCCAGCGCGCCGGCCAGCGCGATGAGAACCGTCCGGCGGTAACGCCAGCAGTAGCCCGCCAGCCGCCTCAGCCACCCGTGATCAGACAGCATGAACCCCCTTGTCCGCGCCAGACAGGTTAACAGCCAGCATCCCCATTTTCATTTCCCTGACTAACGACCTAGGACCAATGGCCTAGGCCCGCCCGGCCCGATTGAACGCGTCCGGAGTGCGCCCCGTGTCAAGGGTGTAGGTCCCGCATACGGCGAGACGAGATGTTCAGGGAGCGAACATGAGGCCTATCGTCATCGCACAGCGCGCAGCGGTCCTGGCGGCCGCGGCAGCCCTGGCGGCCATTCCCGGCATGGCGAACGCCGCCACCACGTGGAGCGTCGCCCATCCGCCTTACACGGCCGTCGACAACGTCCCCTATGCCCCGCTGAACGCCATCACGGCGATCTCCCCGTCCAACGTATGGGCGGTCGGCCAGGACTCGGGAACCCCGCAGATCAATCACTGGAACGGCAAGTCGTGGTCGCAGAGCGCGCTGCCCTCCGGTCCATGCAGCGTATTCGAGGCCGACTGCGCGTTCACCGGAGTCAGCGGCGACTCGGCCTCCGACGTGATCGCCATCGGCCAGGGGACCATCCCCACCTCCTCCGGCTGGGTCACCGAAGAGCTCGCGTACCACTGGAACGGCACGGCGTGGTCACAGCTGACCGTGCCGTCCAGCGTGACGTACGGCGAGATGGTGCACATCCAGGCGTTCTCGCCCACCGACGCCTGGGTGGTGGGCACCGGCTCCGGCGGGTCCGCGAACGTCGCCACCGCCCTGCAGTGGAACGGCGGCACCTGGACCCAGGCCGCCACGCCGGTCTCCACCGCCAACAACCTGTCCATCAACGCGATCTCCGGCTCGTCGGCCAGCGATATCTGGGTGGTCGGCCAGACCGTGACGCCCGGTTACCACAACCGCCAGTTCACCTCGGTGATCATGCACTACAACGGGTCCGCGTGGTCGCAGGTGACCTCGCCCGACAACAGCGGCCTGATGGACGTGGACGCCGTCTCGCCGACGGACGCGTGGGCGATCGCGGCCGACGGCGCCGTGCTGAACTGGAACGGCAGCGCCTGGACCGTGGCCACCACGCTCGCCCAGGGCAACACCGTGATCGCCGCGTTCTCGCCCTCCGACGTCTGGGTGGCCGGGGTGGTCTCGGTGACCCACTACAACGGGTCCACCTGGACCAGCACGCCGGTCCCGGCGGGCGTGAACGCGCTGACCGGGCACGCCGTGGTATCACCCGGCGACGTCTGGTTCGGCGGTTACTACTACCCCTCGAGCGCCGTCACCGCGCCGGCCGTCCTCAGCACCACCTCGGGCTGATCCCGGATTCCCCGGGGCCCATAGCGGCGGCTGCCGCGGCTCAGCGGTAGCCGTCGCCGGGGGTGCGAGACGGCGGCGGAGCCGGCCGCTGATACCTGACCACGCGGCGGCCGGCGCGCAGCGAGACCTGGTAGACCAGCGTCCCGATGGCGACGCCGAGTATCAGGTTGACCGCGCCGGTGGCCAGCTTCTGGGACATCGGCGCCGTCGTGCTGAACGGGAATATCACCGCGACCAGGGTCGCGAGCCCGATGATCCAGGCGAAGAACGTCCGCGGCCGCGGGGTGGAGATCAGCAGCAGGTGCATCAGCCCCGTCGCCGCCAGCGCGCACGCCGCGGCCGCCAGCGTGTATCCCGCCGTGGACGCGTTGCCCCAGGCGCCTTCCTTGCGCGGGGACAGGATCGGGATGTTGAACAGCCACCGGCACGCCAGGATGCCGACCAGCGCGATCAGCGCCGCGACGATCGCGGTCGCCACGCCGCCCGACCACAGCGCCCTGGCGTCGAGCTTGCGCACGGTCCCCGGGTCCGGCTCCCGGCTGGCCATCGGAAGTGTCATCACTGGGCTCGCTTTGCTTGAGCGGCGGATCTCACCTACAGACGTAACCACCGGCGGCGGTCCGAAACTCCCCGGACACGAGATAGGTCGAGATGGGTAAGGTATGCCTGACTGGGCGCGAGTCCCGCGCCAGAGCCCGGAGGTAGGCGTCGTGGCCAAGCCCGTCCTGCAGGTCATCATCGGCAGCACCCGGCCGGGCCGGGTGGGGCCCGCCGTCGCCGACTGGATCATCGAGCGGGCCCGGGCGCGCGGCGACTTCGAGGTCGTGGTCACCGACCTGGCCGAGCTGAACCTGCCCATGTTCGACGAGCCGAACCATCCCCGGCTGCACCAGTACGTCCACCAGCACACCAAGGACTGGAGCGCGATCGTGGACCGGTCCGACGCGTTCATCTTCGTCATCCCCGAGTACAACTACGGGTTCAACGCGGCGACCAAGAACGCCCTCGACTACCTCAACGCCGAGTGGCGGGACAAGCCCGCGGGCATCGTCAGCTACGGCGCCGTCTCGGGCGGTACCCGGGCCGCGCAGATGCTCAAGCAGGTCATGTCCGGGGTCCGGCTGGTGCCGCTCACCGACTCGGTGAACATCCCGTTCGTGGGGGAGAAGCTCGACGAGGACGGCCGGCTGAAGCCGAACGAGATCATGGAGCAGGCAGCCGCGGTGATGCTCGACGAACTGGCCCGCTGGACCCAGGCCCTGCGCCCTCTGCGCCCCCAGGCGCCCAGCTAGCCCACGGTCACCGAGAGCGACGGGTAGCCGGTGGCCCCGTTGGGTTCGGGCTGCGCCTGGGCGGCGGTCTGGGTGTAACCGGTCTTGTCGGTGGCCCGCGCCTGGAGCACGTGACCGCCCGGGGTGGCGTCCCATTCCCAGACCCACTGCCGCCAGGTGTCGATGCCGGGCACGGCGCCCAGCCGGGCCTCATGCCACGGACCGGCGTCGACGCGCACCTCGACGGCCTCGATGCCCTTGTGCTGGGCCCAGGCTACGCCGGCCACCGCCGTGCTGCCCGCGCGGAGGGGGGCGAGGCCGGCCGGCACGTCGATGCGGCACTCGGTCTTGATCGGCGCCCGCTGCGACCAGCCGCGCTGGGCCCAGTAAGCGTAGTTGCCCGCGAACGTGGTCACGTTGATGTCCGTCACCCACTTGGTGGCGGACACGTACCCGTAAAGACCGGGC
>Ga0335069_10008568_pt1 | contig 14628 bp, 10 predicted proteins | sample Lox_Sample_11_FD_206714 | JGI IMG/M metagenome (GOLD analysis project Ga0335069, IMG submission 206714) | Soil microbial communities from Loxahatchee National Wildlife Refuge, Florida, United States - Lox_Sample_1.1 | ecosystem: Environmental > Terrestrial > Soil > Wetlands | place: USA... | reverse complement strand
CCACGCCTTGAAGTATTCCGCGTCCTCTTTTGAATACGCGCGCTTTCCGCCAATCGTCACGTACACCGGGCTTGTCGTTGCGTATGCGTAGTTGTCCATCACCGGATACTGCGCCTTCTCGCTCCACGCTCGCAGCACGCACCAGCCGCTCTGTTCCAAGGGAATCGACCCGGTTGCATCCGCCGATTCGCGGCTCTCCTCCAGCTTCAGGCTTTGCACGACGTTGCCGTTGCACACCACCTCCAGGTGATTGACCGGCACAATCGACCGCAATTTCGCGGTGAAGGGAACTGCCTTCTGTGGCGCATCGTACTTCAACTCGCCTCCCACCATCTCCCCGTCCAGCTTGAACTCAATCAGAGGCCCGTTCGTCGCGAATGTCCGGCCCTTTGTAATGCCGTCGAGCCATTCCTTCAGATTTAGGGGCCAAACCGGGACCCAGACATACACGCGATCGAAACCCACTTGCCCTCGGATCGGCGCCGCATAATTCGCCGTTGCGTCCGTCCCGCCTCCCGCCGGCAACTTAAAGCCCAAGTTCAGCAACCGATACCATACTCCCGCCGTTATCTTGTGATCGCTGAATCCCACAATCTCAATGTAATCGAGTTTCCCGAGCGCCACGTCTACCGGTAATTCAAAATCATCGGCCAGCCGCTTCGCGGGCCTTGCGAACGGGTCAGGTACTTGTTCGAACGGGTGGACTGCTCCAACCAAGGCTCCCTGTTTGTGCGCCATGTCGTATACGTCGGCATTCATGGGATACAGGCTCGACGCCGCTGTGTTGGGATAGCCCGCATACCCGGGAAGTATCAGATGGTCCCGGAGGTCGAGTATTCCACGGTGGCCCCAATAACTGGTGTGAAACTCCTGACCGCGTAAGACAGAACTGTCGCGCCCTGTGATTGCGTAGGAATCCGTGGCTGCCGACGCAATGTCGGGAAACCTCTGTTCCTTGTTGACTATCAAATTGTTGACGACCGCTAGACCTTCGCTTTCTGCCTGCGTCTGTAACTGCTGCAGATAGTCCTTGTAGGTTCCGCCGTAGTTCTGGTGAACGTGCATGTCTCCGCTCACCCAATGACTGTTTGTGGTGTGTTGCCAATCAGTCGCGGACAAGTCCATTTCGACAGTTTCTTCGCTTCCTTCTACCTCCACTAATTTCTTTGCCGCCCGGAACTCCAGTCCTTTTGACACTTCGACGGTTAGCGAACCTAAAGGCACGTCGACGTAAGACCCGCCTTTGTAGGTAGGGTAGAAGTAGTGCCTCTCGAACGAACTTGTGGACCGATCATACCCATCGTCGGCATAGACCCAGGCATCTTGAGGCGCAACGAATTTACCCCGGGTGTCGGTCACTGAAACTCGCGCGTATTCCCTCGCGTCGCCATTACGGATGCCAACAAATATTCGCTTGTGGGGAGCTAAATACTTTCGACGTGTCGTCTCGATCGTATATACGTTGCCCGCTGACACATCCTGTATTCGAACTTCAGTGCTCCCATTCTGGTTTGAAAGGCAGGCAATCTGTTTGCCGTCTGGCGACCATCGCACATTGGTTTCATCCCAATCGCCATACGAAATCGGGAACGCATCGCCGCCCTTCGCTGGCATCACCCACAAGTTGTGCCACTGCCGGCCCAAATACGAGCTATAGACCATTCGCGAGCCATCCGGCGAAAAGTCCGGCCGCGCTTTCCAGTTTGTCTCTTCGTAATGAATCTCGATCGCTTCCGCTCCTGGCTCTGCCTTCATCAACCAGAACCCGCCGGTGCCGTAGATGTGCCCCTTGTTTGAAACGAACAGAATCTCTTTCCCATCGCGCGTCCAGGCCGGGTTGATCTCCATGTCGTACGCGCTGTAGTAATACCGGGGCAGAGAACTCCTCGTTTCGCCGGTCAAGCGCACGACATTTGCCAACTTTCCGTCCCTCACCTCGCCGATAAAGACGTGAAATCGCTTGTTATATTGTGTCGAAACCCATACCAACTTTTTCCCGTCAGGCGACCATCGTGGCTCAAGATTTACCGCTCCTCCCTCGGTCAGTTGCGATGCCTTCCGGCTGGCCAAGTCGAGCAGCCACAATTCCATCGCATCTTTCTGGTACGACACGTACACCACGCTCTTTCCATCCGGCGACCAGTCCGGTTGATAGTCATATCCCGCCCCATCGGTTAGCTGCGCCGCTTCTTTCGAATCCAGCTTTTGCCGCCACAGTGAGCCCGCCATCGAGTAGATAAGCTCCTTCGAATCCGGACCCCACGTCAGGCTGCTCGGCCCACTCGTCAATTGTGGCAAGTACAATTCGCGGTAGTAATACCGATGCGGCTCATCAATTTGCGGCAACACTGGCAGGCGCTGCGCGCCCGCGGGAGCCACTGCGCACACGAACACAACGAAGCAAACACTCAGCACTCGTCTCAACGCCATCCTCCGCACGCACGCATCCTACCGCAAAACAAAAATGGGCGCTTTGGCCTTCCAAAGTGCCCATTCCGTCTTGATATCTGATTACCGATAGCTGAAGTCTGACAAGGTCCTAGGCCAGCCCGAACTTCGTCAACGGCATCTCCCGATGGCGCTTCCCGGTCGCCGCGAAAATCGCATTGTAGATGGCGGGCGCCACCGGTGGCAATCCCGGCTCGCCCACACCCGCCGGCGGTGCGCCACTCTCAATAATGTGAATGTGTGTCTCGCGCGGTGCCACATTCATGCGCGCCACCGGGTAGGTGTCGAAGTTCGTCTGGTTAATTACTCCATTCGTCGCGGTGATTTCACCATAGTACGCGATGCTCGTGCCCATCACTGCTGCGCCCTCAAACTGTTGGTGCACAATCGTCGGATTCACGATGGTCCCTGCATCCACGGCCGTGTCCACACGCTTGATGTTGACCTGTTTGTCTTTCACTTCCACCTGTACCACCGTCGCTACATAGGTTAAGAAGCTGCGGTGCACCGCCAGGCCCATGCCGAATCCGTTCCCCATCTGGTGTTTGCCCCAGCCTGACTTTTCCGCCACCACCTGCACAATCCGGCGGAACCGCGCGATGTCGATCGGATACTTCTCGTAATCCTGATCGTAGTTTGTGTAATCCTTCGCCAGTTCGGACTTGGGAATCACGCGATCCGGTCCCAACAGCATCAGCTCATATTCCACAGGATCTTTTCCCGCCGCGTGTGCCAACTCTCCCACGAACGAATGAATCCCAAACGAGTGGTAGATGTTGGCCACCGATCGCAGCCATCCGATCCTGGTGTGCGCAACTGCGGGACCCTGCTCTGCGCGGTGGTTTGCCACTGCGAAGGGAACGTCGCTGAACCCCAGCCCGATTTCCCCTGCGTCCGCATACAGGGCCGTGGCGTCAAACGTCGATGCGATCGGCGGAAACACGCTGCGCTGCAGCCATGCCGTCGGCTTGCCATCTGTCCCAAGCGACGCCTTGAAGTACATCGCGGCCACAGAATGGAACGCATCGAACTGGATGTCGTCTTCCCGGCTCCAGACCACTTTGATCGGCTTGCCGGTCTGCTTCGAGAGCACTGCCGCTTCGACGATGAAATCCGGAAACGATTTTCTTCCGAACGCCCCGCCGAGCAGCGTCACATGTACCGTGACGTCTTCTTTCTTGATTCCGACCGCCGCCGCAATCGCCTCTTGTGCGCCCTGCGGGTTTTGCGTCGGCGCCCATGCCTCTACCTTTCCGTCACGATACACCGCCGTTGCCGCGGGAGGCTCCATCGCCGCATGTGCCAGCATTGGCGCGTAATACTGCGACTCGACGACCTTTCCGCCCTTCGCGAACGCCGCATCCACGTTGCCGTTTTCCCTCACCACTTTGCCGGGCTTTTGCGAAGTCGCTTCCAGTTCCTTTCGGTACGCGTCGGAAGTCCATACGCTGTGTTCGCTCGCCGCCCATTCCACCTTCAGCTTCTTCTTGCCCTGGAACGCGGCATAGGTGCTGTCAGCGATTACCGCCACGCCACCCAACGCCTGCATAGTCACGGGTGCCTTAAACCCATCGATCTTCGACGTCTGTTTCACACCCGCAACTCTCAGCGTCGCCGAGTCATCCACACTCTTCACCGCGCTCCCATACACCGGCGGGTGCACGATCGACGCATACCACATCCCGTCCACTCTGGTGTCCTGTCCGTAAAACGCTTTGCCCGTGACCATATCTTTCAGGTCGTAATTCGGCGCAGCCTTTCCGATATATCGCCACTCGCTGCGCGACTTGAGCTGCACCTCCTCTTTCTTCGGTACGGGCAATTTCGCGGCAACCGGGGCCAAGTCGCCGTATCCAAGCTTCTTTCCGCTGCCTTTGTGGTGCACGAAACTCGATTCCGTCGTGCATTCTTTCTCGGGAACATTCCATGTCTGCGCTGCCGCACGCACCAGCATCAACCGTGCCGTCGCGCCAGCCTCCCGTAATGTGTCAAAGAAACTGACCACTGAATGGGAGCCGTCCGTATCCTGATCTCCATACTTCGCATCGCCGGTAGCCTGCTCCACCTTGACCTTCGCCCAATCCGCGTCCAACTCATCCGCCACAATCCTCGGCAAGCCCGTCCGGTTGCCGCTCCCCATTTCCGAGCGGTGACACACGATATACACAGTTCCGTCCGTCGCCACCGCCACGTAGACGCTGGGCTGTAGCGCCGCTCTAGCCATCGTATCTTCGCCGCCCGCTGCGGCCGCCAGCACCCGTTCCGGCAGCACCTGTGCGCCCAGAATGAACGCGCCTGTTCCGAGGACTCCTCGCAAGAAACCTCGCCGACTCACATTCTCGATTTGGATCATCTATTCACCCTGCGTTTCGATGGAAATGGCCGAAAATCCGTTTGCATTTGCCCTATATCCTACCTGCATTTTCGCCAGACGCAAACGTGCCACCGGCCTGCCGAATCGCTAGCGACACGCCGTTCCATTTGCTCCTTTGGCGCTACCGCTGGCATACTTGCTTTCCCGCAGTTCGGAGCGATTCCGCACAATGAAACGCGAATATCATCGCTGGTATTCTCCCCGTCTCGGCATGGATATGGGCGTGGTCGTCTACGGCCACTGGGGCTCGCCGCTGCTCGGTTTCCCTACAAGCGCCGGCGATGAATGGGAACTCGAAGGGCAGAGCATGGTCGGGGCGCTCGCCGATTTTATCGATGGCGGCCGCGTCAAACTCTATGCCGTCAATTCCATCAATGGACTCAGCTTCTACAACAAGGGCGCGCATCCGTTTCATCGCAGTTACGTCCAGACCGTTTTCGATTCGTATCTTCGCGAGGAAGTCGTTCCATTCATCTGGAACAATTGCCAGTCGCAAATCGCCATTTCAACGATGGGGTCATCCTTCGGCGCCTATCACGCCGCGAACTCTCTCTTCAAGCATCCCGATGTGTTCAAGCGCTGTTTTGCCATGTCCGGCGTCTACGACCTGCGCAGTTTCATGGATGGCATGTACGATGACAATTTCTACTTCAACAATCCTGTCGACTATATAGCGAATCTCTCTGATCCCTGGTATTACCAGCACCTCCCTTCCTGCGATATTCACCTGATCACCGGCACCGGCCCGTGGGAGAACGCCGCGCCCACCTATCGTCTGTCCGACGTGCTTTCCAGCAAGGGGATTCGCCACTCGGTTGACAATTGGGGACCCCAAGGCGGACACGATTGGCCTTTCTGGAAAAACCAGATGCGCGAGTACATCTCCAAATTGTTCTGAATTACCTGGCTCAGGCCAGGCCCAGATGGGCGAGTTGGTACTTTCCTTTTTCGATCACCTGATCGTCATCAATCCACACGTCGCAATTGCGCGTTAGCACGTCAACGTGTGTGCGTGATTTCCAATCGGCATGCGTCTGGCTGCCGTACGGGTCGCCGAAAGCGATGTGCACACCCGGAAACTTCTCATCCTGCAACAAGATCCCAATCATTTCCGTCAATCCAAGATTCGTGCCGAACGCCAATTCACCCACGCGATCGCTGTTCTCATCCGTGTGCGTGTAGTTCCAGAATTCCTGCTCCAGGTCTTTTCTCGCGCAATCGACCTTCACCAGCCGTCCGCCTTCGATTTTCATTGTCAGCGGCGTAGCCGACAAGTCGCCGTACTTCCCGTTGAAGTAGTCCCCGGCCGTGGCGTCGCACACAAAGGTTCCGTCCACCGTGGCCGGCGTGGTGAACACCTCGCCCGCCGGCAGATTCGACCAGTATCGTGGGCTGATCAGGCCACTGGTCTTCACCCAGTCGAGTTGCCGGTCAAAATGCGCGGAAAACGACGTTCCGGCAGCCGTCTTTACCGTCAATGTTTTCGCCTTCAGCATTCGGTCGCGCAACCGATCGCTCAGTTCATCCACTTTGCGGTAATCCGTGCGCATCCCCTGCTGCATAATTTCGGCGGTCACGCCAATCATGTGCGCATAGCGAATCTGCCGGCGCTCAACCACGCGCACAATAGCCATTCGCGCGCTCAGTTCTCCCGGTTGCGGCGTCATGCAAAGCACGCCAACATCGGTCTTCTCGAGCGCATCCAACACCGCATCGGGTGCCCCGCTCATTGGTCGCGGTCCAAAATCCTCCAGCAATAATCCGGTGAATTCTGCGTGCTGCTCTTTAAGCGCGCGTTCCAGGCTGGCTGCCACGCTACGGCTCACTTCATCGGCAACCACCACGACGCGCTCGCCAGGGCGCACACCCAGGCACACATCCACGGCGTTTTTGGCGCCAGGCATCAGTTCTGCGGGAGCGATTCCAAAAGACATCTCTTTATTTTACCGGAACTCCGCTGTCTGCCAAATCGCCCGTGTGGCTATCGTCTCGCCCTGGTAACGCGTTTTGCGGGCTTCTTCGCTTCCACCCGAAACGAAGGAATCTGCCCTCCGCCGCTCGTTACATTCGCCAGGCTCGTTGCGCTCAGCCGCGTCAAAAAACCCGCCACTCTTCCGCGGAAGATGTATGGCGCGAAATCCACGAGCATATTTCGAAAATCGACTTTGTGCCCCTCTCCGATGAACGGAAATTCCCCGCGCCGCATGGGTATCCGCTCCTGCACGATCCAGCATCCATATTCCCGGTGGCCTTTTCCGGTCGGCAACGCCTGCTCGATGGTCTTTTCCCAATGGGCCTTATCGACTTCCCAGCCTAGCGTGACTCCCATTCCGCCGTATTCGTCGCTCGGCTTCATCACCAGGTGCTTCTGATTTTTCCGAATGAACTCCAGCAGTGCCACGCTCTTGCCCTCGTGTGTTGTCTTCACGTTCTCAACGACGCGCGTCCAGGGGACGTGCCGCTGAATCAACTCCTGCTCTTCCGGCGAGAAATATTTCCCGTTCTTGTCGTCGGTGAGCACCGCAAAAAACGCTTTCACATGAGGAATCTTGCAGCGGAAATTGTTCGCCACGCACAGCTTCCCCGATTCGTATGCCCTGACCAGCGCTTCGCATTCCTTTGGCCGAGCCACGATGTCGTTCATCAGTACGCGCCGGTAGAGCAGATCGATCGTTTTGCCGTGGGCCACCAGTTTGGCGCCGTCGAATTCCAAATCCCGTGGATCTGCCAACACCACCGGAATGCCCATCTTCTCAAAGCGCGTCTTTAGGATCTCGAATTCGCTCCACGTTGGCACTTCTCTCCAGTCCACGATCGCCATCTGCGGCCGCTTTGTTTTTCCGCCCCAATCCACATAGGTCGTGATGAGCGCATCCAGTAGCTTTGCCGACAGAGGATAGGCGTGTACCTCGAAACGTTTCTTGAACTCTTCCATTACCGGCAATTCGCGGAAGATTTCCGAAAGCGTCTCGGAATATCCTGGCCCTGCCGGCGATTCGCCGTTGTATTCCGTGAATTTTAACGATTCCGGCAGCAGAAACGCATCCAGTCGCGAAGCGGTGCTTGCCGGTCCGGGGCCGGGCTTCAACCGGACGAGCCGCTCTTCTTCCGGTCTCAAGTGAAATTGCTGAAATAGTGTGGAGTCCTCTATCGCCAGCCGCGTGATCCGCTCCGCGATCTCCACGATGGCTTCCGCCACGCTCCGCAAACGCTGCTCGTCTTCTGGTGAGAGAAATACTGGCCGCAAGAAGGGGCAGTGCACTCGATCGCCAAACGTCAGGTTAGCCGCCCTAACATCCTGCAGAAACGTCTCCGCAAGAAGCGTGGATTTCTTCAAGAACGGTCGCAGCAGTTTGTCCCAATACTCGACCGGATTGGGATTCGCCGATCCTGACGGGTGCGTGCTTTTCATCGGTGAGTTGTGGCAGACGGGGCCGATGGCGCGGCCTGCGCCGTACGCGGAGCGCCGGTAAATCCCGCCGCCGTGCCTAGTCCCAGCATTTCTTCCCAGCGCGGCCACGTGTTCGCCACGTTTCCCCGCAACGCCCGGTCGATCGCCAGTCGCGACATCCGGTCGATCACGTGTTCAAAGTAAAATTCCGTGATCCGGTCGCGCTCGAAATCCGGCGCGGGGTTCAGGAAATCGATTGCATACGGCACGCCGTCCTTGACCGCAAACTCGATCGTGTTCATCTCGTACCCGAGCGCCTGGTTAATGGTCTGCGCGTCCTTCACCACTCGCGCGCCTAGTTCCGGCTTCAGATAGTTGTGCTCCACCTGGTAGCGCCGCTCCTTCGGGTCGTAAGCCACCGGCAGAATTTCCGTCTTCCCAAACGTGAAACACCGCACATACTGTTCGAAGTCGATGAACTCCTGCAGCGTCATGCAATACGGCGCCGTCTGGTCGAAGGCCTGCAGCAATTCTTCCTCATTATTGACCTTATATACGTGCTTCCACCCGCCGCCTGAAAATGGCTTCAGAATCGCAGGCCTGCCCACGTAATCCAGCAGCGCGACCCAATCGATCGGGTATTTCAAGTTCCGTAACGACTCCGAAGTAATGTCGACGTCCGAGGGATAGCCTTTCTGCGGCAGCAGCACAGTCTTGGGTATCGCGATTCCCAGTTTCGACGCCACCGTGTAATTGAAATACTTGTCGTCTGCGGTCCACCAGAACGGATTGTTGATGACGTAGGTGCCCTGCAGAACCGCATGCTTTAAATAGCCCCGGTAATACTCCACTTCATGCGAAATCCGGTCGACGATCACCTTGTATTCCGCTGGTTCGCCCATCTTCGTGCCGCCCAGTTTCACGAACTCGGCGGTCACACCGTCCTTTTTCCCGAGTTCGTTCACCCGGGCCAGAAACGCCGGTGGGAAGCTGAATTCCCGTCCGCACAACAGCCCCACTTTTTTCATGGCAACCTCCTACGCGCAAGGCGCACAGAACCGTATGGCTAGTGAATCGTTCCGGCGGAATTGGTCTTGGTATCCATGGCGCTCGCCCGCGTTTCCGCCACCAGGTGTTTCACCACGTCCTTCAAATCGCCCGTCTGCTGGAATACACGCAGCTGGCGTTCCGCGCTCGTGCCTTCGTTTAAGATCGTGTGTATGTATTCGATCGCTCCGCGGCTCCCGAGATCGTCCACCACATCATCCACTAATTCCAGCAGTTCCGGAATCAGCGATCTCATCGGAACTTCCTGCTCCTTGCCGAAATCGACCATCTTCCCTTCGATCCCATACCGTGCCGCTCTCCATTTGTTCTCTTCAATCAGTGCCCGATGATACGTGCGCCAGCCCATGTTGCCCGTATACAGGCGGTACAGCTTCACCACAATCGCCTGCGTCAACGCCGCGATCGCTACCGCCTCCTCCACCTTGGTCGCCGTATCGAACATCCGGAACTCCAGCGTTCCGTACGTCGGGTGTGGCCGCACGTCCCACCAGATCTTTTTCCCGTTATCGATGCAGTTCAGCTTGATCAAAAGGTTTACGAAGTTCTCGTAGGCGCTCCACGAATCGAACTGCTCCGGAATTCCGGTTCTCGGAAAACGCCGAAAAACCGTTGTCCGGAACGACTTCAATCCCGTGTTCCGCCCCATCCAGAACGGCGAGCTTGTCGATAGTGCCAGCAGGTGCGGCACGAAATACCGCACCATATTCATCAGGTCGATCGTGGTTTGCCGGTCCGGCATCGCCACGTGAATGTGCATCCCGAAAATCAATAGCGACCGGGCCAGTTGCCCCATTTCTTCCACGATGTTCTGGTAGCGCTCGCCCGGCGAGATCACCTGGTCGATCCAGCTCGAAAAGGGATGCGTCCCTGCGGCGGCCACTTGCAAGCCCGTGCTCTCCGCCACCGAAACTAGTTCGCTCCGCGTTCGGTGCATCTCCAGCCGCAATTCGCTCACATTCTCGCAGATCTTTGTCCCGGTCTCCACGATCGACTGGTGCATCTCCTGCTTCACCTGATCGCCCAATCCTCGCGAAGCTGCTGCCGACAGCAACTGCACGACGTGTGAACGCAACTCCAGCGTGTCTGGATCGATGATCTGGAATTCCTCTTCGACACCTATCGTGAAGCGGTGAGCCATGAGCCGGCCCTCCGGGTCGCAGGATCACTTCAGGGGACTTCGGAGGAAGTATCATACTCCCACCCTATACAAAAACACACCTCCACTCGCCTGCGCTGAGCGTCCGTTCGCGCCGCGAACTGTACGTGTCAATTTGGCGCTGGACGCGCTCTCGCTCTACTTGGCACACTCCCTCTTATGCAGATCACGCCTTTTCGTATTGAAGAGTACATGGGTAAGCACGAGTTCCACGCCCAATACCTGCTCTCGTCTTCCGACGCGCAATCACAAACCATCGAGGAATTACTCGCGCTCGAGCCCGGCGCGCACGACGCTTTCCTCAAGCATTGGTGCGGCTACACCGAGTCGCCCGGCGCGCCTTGGCTCCGCGAAGTCCTGGCCAAGATCTATCAGAGCATTACCGCCAACCAGCTCATCGTGGTCTCTGCCGCCGAAGAGGCCATCTTCCTCTTCTATCACGCGCTGCTCACGCCTTCCGACCACGCCATCGTCGAGTCACCCTGTTACGAAAGTGCGCTGACGCTCCCCGCCAGCACGGGTGCTGCTGTCAGTCAGTGGCGCCGTAGACCCGAGGACGGTTGGGCGCATGATCTGGCTGCTCTGGAATCGCTGATTCGTCCCAACACCCGCGCCATCTACATCAACTCGCCGCATAATCCCACTGGCCTGCTGATGCGTCCCGAAATCTATCGCGGCCTGCTTGCCTTAGCCGAGCGCCACAACATCTACGTCTTCTGCGACGAGGTCTACCGCGAACTCGAACACGATCCCGCCACGCGCCTCCCCGCCGCCTGCGACCTCTACGACCGCGCAATCAGCCTCGGTTCGGTCAGCAAAACCTATGGCCTCCCTGGCCTTCGACTGGGTTGGCTTGCCTGTCACGACGCGCAGTTTCTCGAGCGAATTATCTCTCTGAAGCACTACACCACCATCTGCGCGAGTGCTCCGAGTGAATTCCTGACCGCTCTCGCTTTCCGCCATCGTCAGAAATTCATCGACCGCAGTCTGCAAATTGTCTTGCGCAACCTTCGGCAGCTCTCCGCTTTCTTTGGTCGGCATCCCAACCTGTTCGACTGGACCCCGCCAAACGCCAGCACCATCGGTTTTGCCCACTACAAAGGCCGGCAGAATGTCCAGGATTTCTGCGATCAACTCGTCCGCGAAGCCGGAGTTCTACTGCTCCCCGGCACTGTCTACGACGAGCCACACTATATCCGTTTCGGATATGGTCGCCGCAACATGCCCGAATCGCTGGCCCAGTTCGAATCCTGGCTCGCAAATCAGGCTCGCTGAATCCGAACCAATAAACACAAGGGGCGCGCTGACTCCATAGCGCGCCCCAATCGACTTTTCCTTGCTGTTTACTTCAGGTCTCTCAAGCTGCTCCCATCGACCTTCTTGCCTGGAAGCATTCGCGGCAGAATACTGGCCGCCCTTGCGTTGGCCGGAACGGGACTGTTGTTTCCTTGCCGCACTGCGAACAGGTCGTCTTCGTCTCCGTTCTCACCTGCCCGCCTCCGCCGCCTCCGCCCTCGGCACGCTTTGCTTTGCACGCTTTGCAGCGCTTCGGCTCGTTCTTAAACCCCTTGTCGGCGAAAAACATCTGTTCGCCGGCGGTAAATACAAACTCGGCGCCACATTCCGAGCACTTCAGGACCTTATCGTGGAATTCCATAACCCGCTCCCCTTGGCCCCCAACGGGCAGCGGAAACGGGAATATTCTTGACCATGGGCCGATCGAGATCCACGGACCAATGCTTCGGGGTCGCCGGGCATTGATCCCTTGGGCCGGTGGGCGAAGAGTATGAACGAAATCCCAACTTCTCTGCCTGATAGGGGCCTGATCCCGGAAGTGCGGCGCCGAGCCGCGTCTCGCTCAGGTTTAGTCCTGCTCGCGACGCTGCTTCTTGCGCAGTCGCTTCCGCGAAAGCGCTTCTTTTGCCCGACGCTTCTCGCCGGGCTTCATATAGAAGCTGTGCTTCTTTATTTCCTTGATGATGTCCTCTTGCTGCACCTTGCGCTTAAAGCGACGCAGTGCATTCTCAAGAGACTCACTCTCTTGAATGATTACCTCTGCCAATGAACTTCACCTCTATTCCGGTTCGGATTCTAAGCAGCGCTTGCGGGTACCTGCAGCACTGCCCCTCTGCATTATCTCACGAGGACGCTGGCTTCTTGTAGCCAATTCGGGCCATACAAGTCAAGTGTTCTTTCTTGCATCATCGCTTGTAATCCCAAGCTGTTTACTCGACCGCCACTCTTAGCTCCTGGATTAACTATTTGCCGTGGCCGCCCACCCGCCACTGCCCGCCTCTTGCCACTGCTGGTACACTGGGTTGCCTTACACATCTGCTTTGGGAGCCGATCCCCATGCCAGACATGCGCGATGCCATTGGAGTCCTTCTTGCCGGGGGACAAGGGGAACGGCTATGGCCTCTGACCCGTGATCGCGCCAAGCCCGCCGTCCCCTTTGGCGCTCTCTACCGCATCATTGACATCACGCTCTCCAACTGCGTGAACTCCGGTCTCCGCCGTGTTTTCACCCTCACACAGTACAAGGCCCTCAGCCTCACCCGTCACATTCGCGCAGGCTGGTCTCCTCTCATGGGTCTCGGCGAGTTCATTGAAGTTCTTCCGCCGCAGATGCGCGTCTCGCAGCAGTGGTATCAAGGCACTGCCGATGCCGTGTACCAGAACATCTACTCCATCGGCAGCGAGCGCTCCAAATTCACCTTCATTCTCTCCGGCGATCACATCTATAAGATGAATTACGCCAAGATGCTCCAGCAGCACCTCGATTCCGGTGCCGACGTCACCGTTGCCACCATCGAAATACCCGCTGCCGACGCGGCCAGACAGCTTGGCGTCATCGAGACCGACAAGGACTGGCGTATTCACGGTTTCGAAGAGAAGCCCGCCAAGCCCAAGACTTCGCCGTATAAGCAGACTCACTGCAACGCCTCCATGGGCGTCTACATCTTCAACACGCAACTGCTCATCCCGGTTCTTCTTGCCGACTCCGAAGACCCCAAGTCCTCTCATGATTTTGGAAAAGACATCCTGCCCCGCATCATCTCCAAACATCGCGTCTTCGCCTACAACTTCATCGACGAAAACAGCCGCGAATCGCTCTACTGGCGCGACGTCGGCACCATCGACGCGTACTACGAAGCCAACATGGACCTCGTCAGCGTTTCTCCGGTCTTCAACCTGTATGACAAGCATTGGCCCTTGCGCGGCTGGCAGCACCAATATCCGCCTGCCAAGTTTGTTTTTGCCGACGAGGACCGCATGGGTGTGGCATTGGACTCCATCGTTGCCGGTGGCTCCATCCTCTCCGGCGGGCGCGCTCAGAACTGCGTCATTGGTTACGACGTCCGCGTGAACAGCTATTGCGACGTGCGCGAGTCCATCATCTATAATCACGTGAACATCGGCCGTCACTCCCGAATCCGTCGCGCCATCATCGACCGCCACGTCAATCTCGCCGAGCACACCGAAATCGGTTACGACCTCGAAGCCGACCGCCGTCGCTATCACGTGACTCCTTCCGGCATCGTCGTTGTCGTCCGCCAGGAGTCCCTCATCGAAGAACCCGAAACCCAATGAGCATCGGCTCAATCACCCAAAGGTTGTGGCCGCAGCACCTTCTTCTGCCGAAATCTGGCCTGCTTGCTTTGTCTATCTTCCTGATCTTTCCAGCAGTCTCTTTTCCGCAGCAATACGACTGGCCGGTCTACGGAGGTTCGCCCGGCAGCACCCATTACTCGCCGCTCGCCCAAATCAATCGCGGCAACGTCAAGAATCTTCAGCTTGCTTGGAGCTTTGATACAGCCGAATCGGGCGGTCTACAGACCAGCCCCATCATCGTCAACGGCATCCTCTATGGCCTGACCCCTTCCCAGAAGATCTTTGCGCTCGACGCCTCGACCGGTGCGCCCCTCTGGAAGTTCGACACAGGCGTGCACACCTCGCAACCGAATCGCGGCCTCGCCTATTGGAGCGACGGCCAGGATCAGCGCATCCTCGTTGGTGTTCTCCATTTTGTTTATGCGCTCAACGCCGCGACTGGTCAGCCCATTCCCACTTTCGGCCAGAACGGCCGCATCGACCTCCGTGAGGGGCTTGGCCGCCAGCCTGCTGCCGCGCAATCCATCGCACTGACCACTCCTCCCGTTGTCTTCAAAGACCTTTTCATCGTCGGCGGCC
>Ga0335069_10008567_pt1 | contig 14630 bp, 18 predicted proteins | sample Lox_Sample_11_FD_206714 | JGI IMG/M metagenome (GOLD analysis project Ga0335069, IMG submission 206714) | Soil microbial communities from Loxahatchee National Wildlife Refuge, Florida, United States - Lox_Sample_1.1 | ecosystem: Environmental > Terrestrial > Soil > Wetlands | place: USA... | reverse complement strand
CTGACGCCGGCGCGACGGCCTGCGCCTGCCCCAGACGGTCGACCTGGACGACCCACGGCGTGACCGTGCCGCGTGAGCTCTGCCAGACGAGCGCGCCAGCGAGGCCGACAGAGAGCGCGAGGCTTCCAAGGGCCATGAGCCGCCAGTTGCGGGCCTGGGCGCGGGCCGACCCGATCCGGTCATCCCAGACCTGCGCGGCGCGCTGGTAAGGCGTCTCTGGAGCCGGCGTTGCGCCATAGCGAACGCCAGGACGGCTGAAGATGGTCATCACCGATCCTCCGCGAGGGAAACAGTGGTCCCGCCGCCCGGATGGTCACCGGAGCGCACCGCATGAGCCGCGGTCGTGGCCCCGTGGGCGGCCTCTTGGCGGCGCTGGTAGCGCCGCGCCCAATCAGGCGGCGTCGAGGGCGACCCGCCGCTCGGCCCGGACGGACCCGGCCGTAAACCGCTGTCGCCAGAACCGGATGGACCCGGGCGGGAGCCGCGCATCATCGTGGCGGCCGCACGTGCGCCACCAACCGCGCCGCCTGCGAGCGCACGAGCCCCCATGGCCCCGGCCAAGGCCATGCCGCCCGCCGCAGCCGCGGTGCCGACGGCGGACCCTGCCGCGAGCTGAGGCGCGCCGGAGACGAGGCCATTCGCGATCGCCGGGCCGAAGATGCCGAGCCCGAGCAGGCACAGCGACGCCAGCGCCAGGGAAAGGACTTCCTCGAGCGAGGGCTGCTGTCCTCCGAAGTCTTGGGCGAACTCGCCGAACAGCCCCGAGCCGATGCCGACGATGACTGCCAGGACGAGGACCTTCACGCCCGACGCGACGACGTTGCCCAGCACCTTCTCGGCCAAGAACGCCGTCTTGCCGAAGAGTCCGAAAGGCACGAGCACGAAGCCGGCCAGGGTGGTCAGCTTGAACTCGATCAGCGTGACGAACAGCTGAACCGCCAGGACGAAGAACGCCACCAGGACGATCAGCCAGGCCACCATCAGAACGGCGATTTGCGGGAAATTGTCGAAGAACTGCGGAAATCCGCAGAGCTTCATCGCTTGCTCTAGGATCGGTCGGCCAGCGTCGATGCCCTGCTGACCGATTTTGCCGGGATGCAGGAAATCGGCCGCAGAAAGGGTTCCTCCAGCCGCCTTGAGGCCAAGGCCGGAGAAGGATCCAAAAACGATCTTAGCTAGCGCGTTCCAGTTCGAGATCAGGAACGCGAAGAAGCCAACGTACAGGGTCTTCTTGATCAGTCGAGCGATCACGTCGTCGCCAGACGACCAGGCCCAGAACAGCGCGGCGATCGTGACGTCGATTGCGACAAGGGTTGTCGCGAGAAAGGCCACCTCGCCGCCGAGGAGCCCAAAGCCGGAGTCGATGTAGCGGCTGAAGACGTCCAGGAAGCGATCAGTGACCCCGGTGTTCATCTGGATCCTCCGCTCTTTCCGAGGAACCGGTCACGGTTCTCCTGGAGCGCCGCTTTGCAGCTGGGGTCGTCGTAGGACTTGAGGCCGAGCGCTCTGCAGCGCTGCATTTCAGCGTCGAGCTGCTGGCCGGTCATTTGCGCCGACGGCTTAGCCTGGTCTGAGACGTCAGATCGGCTGCACCCGAGCAGGGCTCCAGCGCACCCAAAAATCGCCAGCGCTGCACGAAGACCTGCGGGTCTTTTCATCGGAAGATCTCCACGTTCTGGGACTGGTAGCCCTGGCGCCGGTCCATGAAGCGCCGGAACTGCTCCTGCGCCTGGGCGCGGCTGGTGGCACGGTCGGCCTGCTCCAGCGCGGTCGCCCGGCCCTGCGACGCCATCATGGCGCTGACATCGGCGAGCTGCTGGGTCTGCAGCGCGAGCAACTGATTGCCGGCCTGGGTCGCCTGGAGAATGCCGGCGGAGCCCTGGCTCGCCGTGATCAGGTTTTGAACCTCGCTCCGGGCGCCCGGCAGGCCGGCGACGACGCCAGCCTGGACCTGCAAGGCGTGCTGGAAGGCCTGGGCGGAATTGGCCCACCGCGCCTGGGCCGAAGAGACCAGCGCGGCGTCCGTGCTGCCGGCGCTGACGGTGTAGTTTTGGGCGAACTCCCGATCGATCGCTTGGACGTCGTAAGCGATCCGCTGGGCCTGCTGCATGAGGCCGGTGATCCGGCCGAGGTTGCCCTGGATGGTCTGCAGGGACGAGTACGGCAGCTGCTGCAGGTTGCGCGCCTGGTTCTGCAGGCTGATCGCCTGGTTCTGCAGGCTTCGGATCTGGTTGTTGACCTGCTCCAGCGCCCGGGCGGCCTGCTGGACGTTGGAGGCGTAGTTGGTCGGGTCATAGACGGTGAGTTGGGCCGCCGCGGGCTGAACCGAGAGGGCGAGAAGCGCCGCGCCGCTGACGGCGGCGAGGATGTGCCGAGATCTCATGCCACGAACTCCATGGGGCGGCGGGTCTGCAGCCGGATCAGGTCGGCCGCCCAGCCGAGGCCGCGATGCGCGAGCCAGGCGGCGGCGAAACCGTCCGGGCCATGGGCCTCAAGCAGCCGGTCAATCGCCAGTTGATCGGCCTTGGCCGAAGTGGCGGTGAAGGCCAGGCCAACGGGTCCGAGGCCGAGCTCGAACAGTCGGTTCCCCCGCCGAGACTGGCAGTAGTAGTCGCGCTTGGGGATCGCTCGACCGAGGATCTCGACCTGGCGATCGTTCAGCCCAAAGCGCGCGTAGGCGGCGGCGACCTGGGGCTCCTGAGCGCGGTCGTTCGGCAAGAATATCCGCGTCGGGCAGCTCTCGATGATCGAGGCCGCAATCGGGCTCGCCTCGATGTCAGCCAGAGACTGGGTGGCGAACACGACGGAGGCGTTCTTCTTGCGCAGCGTCTTCAGCCACTCCCGCAGCTGGGCGCCAAACGTCGCGTCGTCGAGCGCCAGCCAGCCCTCATCGACGATGACGAGGGTCGCACGACCATCCAATCGGGACTGGATGCGGTGGAAGAGATAGCTGAGAACCGCCGGAGACGCGGCCGCCCCGGCGAGGCCCTCGGTCTCGAACGCCTGCACCTGCGCCTCGCCCAGGTGCTCGGCCTCGGCATCGAGCAGACGGCCCCACGCGCCGGCGACGGTGAACGGCTGCAACGCGCGCTTCAGGGTGTTGGACTGCAGCAGGACCGTCAGCCCGGTGAGGGTGCGCTCGGCGACGGGCGCCGAGGCGAGTGAGCCAAGCGCGCTCCAGAGGTGCTCCTTGAGTTCAGGGGTGACGCTCACCCCTTCCCGCCCCAGCACGCCGGCGAGCCATTCGGCCGCCCAGGCGCGTTCCGCCGGATCCTCGACCCGCGCCAGCGGCTGGAGCGCCACCGGCGCGGCGCCGCCGTCGGCGAGGGCCGCGCCGAGGTCGTGGAAGTCGCCGCCCATCGCCAGGACCGCCGCCCGGACCGATGCGCCGAAATCGAATGCGAAGACCTGGGCGCCGCCATAGCGCCGGAACTGCAGCGCCATCAGGGCCAGGAGCACGCTTTTGCCGGCGCCGGTTGGCCCGACCACCATGGTGTGACCGACGTCGCCCACGTGCAGGGCGAAACGAAACGGAGTCGAGCCCTCGGTCTGGGCGAAGAGCAGCGGCGGCGCACCGAGGTGCTCATCCGTTTCCGGCCCGGCCCAAACCGCGGAGAGCGGGATCATGTGCGCCAGGTTCAGCGTCGAGATTGGCGGCTGGCGCACGTTGGCGTAGGCGTGCCCCGGCAGGCTGCCCAGCCAGGCTTCGACCGCGTTGACCGTCTCGACCATGCAGCTGAAGTCCCGGCCCTGAATGGCCTTTTCCACCAGCCGTAGCTTGGCTTCGGCTTGGGTCGGGTTCTCATCCCAGACACAGACCGTCGCGGTGACGTAGGCGTGTCCGACGACGTCCGCGCCGAGGTCCTGCAAGGCCTCGTCGGCGTCTGCGGCCTTGTTCTGCGCGTCGCTGTCGATGAGCGCCGAGGCCTCGTTGGTGAGCACCTCCTTGAGGATCGCCATGATCGACTTGCGCTTGGAGAACCACTGCCGGCGGATGCGCGTCAGCAGCTTCGCTGCGTCTACCTTGTCGAGGCAGATCGCCCGCGTGCTCCACCGGTACGGGAAGGCCAGCCTGTTCAGCTCGTCTAAGATTCCGGGCCAAGTGCTTGATGGAAAACCGCTTACCGTCAGGACCCTGAGATGCGCGTCGCCGAGCTTGGGCTCCAATCCCCCGGTCAGCGGTTGGTCGGGCAACAGGACGTCGAGGTGCATGGGCGTGTCGGGCACGCCAACCCGGTGCCGGTGGGTTGAGACCGTCGAATGTAGATACGTCAGGGTCTCGGCGTCGGTCAGCCACCTCGCCTCCGGCACGAAACCTTCAAGCAAGGCGAGCAAGCGGTCCGTCCGATCCACAAAACCGGCCAGGATCTCGCGCCAGTCCACCTGGTGCGATTGCCTGCCCTCGTAGAGCCACCCTTCCAGCTTCGCCGTGCGCTCGGCCGGGGGCAGGTAGAGGAAGGTCAGGAAATAGGCGCTCTCGAAGTGCGCCCCCCGCTCCTCGAACTGGGCGCGCCGTTCTTCATCGACCAGGGCCGACACCGGATCGGGGAAGTCGGTGAGCGGATAGGCTTCGGACGGATCGCGCTGCGCCTCCACGAAGATGGCCCACCCCGAGCCGAGCCGACGAAGGGCGTTGTTCAGGCGGGCGGCAGCCGCGACCAGCTCGACGGCGGTCGAGGAGTCGAGGTCGGGGCCGCGGAAGCGGGCGGTCCGCTGGAACGCGCCGTCTTTGTTGAGGACGACCCCGCGGTCCACGAGGGCCGCCCACGGCAGGAAGTCAGCGAGCTGCGCCGGCCGGCGACGGTATTCCCTGAGGTCGAACATGCGTCACACCCCCAGGTGCGCCGGGATGCGGACGTGCCGCCGCACCACTTCGACGAAATGCGGATCGCGCTTGGCCGCCCATACGGCCAGGGCGTGGCCGACAGCCCAAATCACAAGGCCGGCAACCCAAAGGCGCAAGCCGAGGCCGATTACAGCTGCAAGTGTGCCATTGAGGATCGCCAGCCCACGCGGCGCGCCAGCCAGCAGGATCGGCTCGGTAAGCGCCCGGTGGACAGGAACCTCGAACCCCGGAGGAAGCTGCGGCGCGTCCATCAGATCAGCGCCCCGCCGCCGAAGGAGAAGAACGACAGGAAGAAGCTCGAGGCGGCGAAGGCGATCGACAGGCCGAAGACGATCTGGATCAGCCGCCGGAAACCGCCCGAGGTCTCGCCGAACGCGAGCTGCAGGCCGGTGACGATGATGATGATCACCGAGATCACCTTGGCCACCGGCCCTTCCATCGAGTCGAGGATCTTCTGGAGGGGCGCTTCCCACGGCATCGAGGAGCCGGCGGCGTACGCCGGGGCGGCAGTGGCGGCGAGCGCCACGGTCGCGGCCGCCACATAGAGGCGCGCCTTGAGGCGGGAGATCATCGGTCTGCTCCTTGGGAAGGACCTGTGTCGGGCGAAAGCCGGTAGCCGCCGTCAGGGCTGAGGCCGCCGACCCAGGCGAGCTCGGCAAGGCGCCGCTCGCCGCCGCGCCCCTGCAGGACCGCGATGAGATCGACCGTCTCGGCGATCAGGGCCCGCGGCACCACCACGACGGCCTCTTGGATCAGCTGCTCCAGCCGGCGGAGCGCGCCCAACGCCGTGCCGGCGTGGATCGTCCCCACGCCGCCGGGGTGGCCCGTGCCCCAGGCTTTCAAGAGATCAAGTGCTTCGGCGCCCCTCACCTCCCCGATCGGGATCCGGTCGGGCCTGAGCCGGAGGGACGAGCGCACCAGCTCCGTCAGGGTGGCGACGCCATCCTTGGTGCGGAGCGCGACGAGATTGGGCGCCGAGCACTGGAGCTCGCGCGTGTCCTCGATCAGCACGATGCGATCGCCGGTCTGCGCCATTTCGGCGAGAAGCGCGTTCGCCAGCGTGGTCTTGCCCGTCGAAGTTCCGCCAGCGATCAGGATGTTGCGGCGCTCGGCCACCGCCTGGCGAAGCGTCCGCGCCTGACCTGCGGTCATGACCCCGCGCGCCGCATAATCCTCAAGCGTGAAGACCGCGACCGCCGGCTTGCGGATGGCGAAGGCCGGCGCGACGACCACAGGGGGCAGAAGCCCCTCGAAGCGCTCACCGGACTCCGGCAGCTCCGCCGAAACGCGAGGGCTGGCCGAGTGCACCTCGGCCCCGACGTGGTGGGCGACCAAACGGACGATCCGCTCGCCATCAGCGGGGCGCATGGTCGCGCCGGTGTCCTCCAATCCGCAGGACAGCCGGTCCAGCCACAGTCGGCCGTCCGGATTAAGCATCACCTCAACGACGGTGGCATCGTCCAGCCAGCCCGCGATCTGCGGGCCGAGCGCGGTGCGCAGCATCCGGGCGCTACGCAGGAAGACCTCATTTTGCGCGGTGACGACGTTCACCGGATGCTCCCGTTCCGCCGACGCTCGGCGATCAACGGGTCGACTAATGAGCGCCCAATCTGCGGCCGCTCAACAGGCCATCGGGCGTAGTAGGGCCGCGGCGTGCAATCACGTGCGCGCGTCGGAGCTGTCGCCGGCGCGCAGATCCGGCGCGATCTCCTCGGACACCTCGCGCGCGAAGCTTGCGCCGCGCGACAGACGGCGCCCGAGCGCAGCCGTGAAGCTCTCGAAGCGCTCGCGCCCCTTCGCTTGGGCCGCCGCCTGCCCAGCCTCCGGCAGCGTAGGCGTCGTAGTCAGCCAGAAGCGGACGAACAGCGCCAAGGTCTCGATCGAGATGCCAAGGTTGCGCTCCAGCCGCTCGATGGCCCGGGTGTGCTGATCCAAACGCCGCGCGAGCGCCGCCTCCTGCCTTTGGGCCGCATCGGGCGTCAGGAAGGAGAGAATCGCCGCCTCCGCCACCAGCGACTTCGGCTTGCCGCGCGCCTTGGCGAAGTCCTCCAGGGCCTGCAGCGCCTCGGGCTCGAGGTACACCGACAGCTGGACCTTGGACTTCATCGTCTACAGCTCCAGGCCGTCGTCGGGGTCGAGCGAGGCCTGGCGGGCGGTTTTGCGAAACTGCCGCTGCAGGGTCTCGGCGGCCGCCTCTGAGCGATCGCGGGGCGCTTCGTCGTCGTCGAACAGAAACGGGAACTCCGGAGCCGGCGCCTGCGGCTCCGCGACGGCGTCCTCGAACAAGGTGTCCGGCTCCAGCCGAAGGCCGCCCTCCCCCTCGTCTGCGCTTGGCGCTGACCGCTCCGGCGCCGGCGCGGGGACCGGCGCCAGGCCACTCCAGTCGTCCGCTGGCGGCGGCCCGCAGGCGGGCGGCGTCGCCTCGCCGGTGCGATGCTTCAGCTCCGGATCGTCGAAGTAGCGGACCTTGCGCGCGCGCACCGGCGGCGCGCCGGACACGAGCACCAGCTCCTCATGGGGTGGCAACTGCATCACCTCGCCAGGCGTCAGCAGCGGTCGCGCGGTCTCCTGACGCGAGACCATCAAGTGCCCCAGCCAGGGCGATAGCCGATGGCCGGCGTAATTCTTCATCGCGCGCAGCTCTGTGGCCGTGCCCAGGGCGTCCGAGACCCGCCGCGCGGTGCGCTCATCGTTAGTCGCGAAGCAGACGCGCACATGGCAGTTGTCGAGGATGGCGTTGTTGGCGCCGTAGGCCTTCTCGATCTGATTGAGCGACTGGGCGATCAGGAACGCCTTGATGCGATAGCCGGCCATGAAGGCGAGCGCGCTTTCGAAGAAGTCGAGCCGCCCAAGCGCGGGGAACTCGTCGAGCATCAGGAGCAGGCGGTGGCGCCCGGAGCCGGCGTCCAGGTCCTCGGTCAGGCGCCGCCCGATCTGGTTGAGGATCAGGCGCACCAGCGGCTTGGTCCGGCTGATGTCGGAGGGCGGCACGACCAGGTACAGGGACGCCGGCTGCTCATCCTCGACCAGATCGCGGATCCGCCAGTCGCAGCGGCGAGTCACCTCCGCCACCACCGGATCGCGGTAGAGGCCGAGGAACGACATCGCCGTAGAGAGCACCCCTGAGCGCTCGTTCTCGCTCTTGTTCAGCAGCTCGCGCGCCGCCGAGGCCACCACCGGATGGGGCCGGTCGCCCAGGTGCGGCGTCTTCAACATGGCCCGCAGGGTGACCTCGATCGGCCGCCTGGGGTCGGAGAGAAATTCGGCGACGCCCGCCAGCGTCTTGTCCTCGCCGGCATAGAGGACGTGGAGGATGGCGCCGACCAGGAGGCTGTGGCTGGTCTTCTCCCAATGCGATCGCCGCTCCAGGGCGCCCTCCGGGTCGACCAGGACGTCCGCAATGTTCTGGACGTCGCGGACCTCAGCCGCGCCGCGACGAACCTCCAGCAATGGATTGTAGGCGGCGCTCTTGGGGTTGGTGGGATCGAACAGCAGCACGCGGCTGAAGGCGCCGCGGCAGGCCGAGGTCAGACGCCAGTTCTCGCCCTTGATGTCATGGACGATGGCCGACCCCGGCCAGGTCAATAGCGTCGGGACCACCAGGCCGACGCCCTTGCCGCTCCGGGTCGGGGCGAAGCAAAGGACGTGCTCGGGTCCGTCGTGGCGCAGATAGCCGCCGCGCAAGGCGCCCAGCATGACGCCGTCGGCGGCCCGAAGGCCCGCGGTGCGCACCTCCCCCTCTCTTGCCCAGCGGGCCGAGCCGTAGGTGGTCACCGACCGGCTCTCGCGGGCGCGCCAGACCGATAAGACGAGCGACAGAACCGTGCCCGTCGCGCCCCCAGAGACCGCGATGGCCGCGCCCTTCAGGAACACCCTGGGGGCGTAGGCGTCGTAGGCGAACCACCACCAGAAGAAGGCCGGCGGCGGATAGACCGGCCACGGGCCGAGCCGGAACCACGGCGCCCCGAGCTCCGGCTGGAAGGCGAGCCGCCAAGCCGTCCATTGCGTCGCCGCCCAGACGCCGGCCACGATCAACACCAGCACCAGCGCGAGCTGCGCCCACATCACCTTGGTTCCGGACATGGCGTCCTCCTTCAGCGGCCAAGGCCGCGGGTTCGGCTGAAGCTCCAGGCGATGCGGCCGCCGGGAAGGCGCTCGCCCTCCACGTGCAGGCCGAGGTGACGGTCGAGCTCCGGCCGCCACGGCACGAGCGCGAACCCCATCGCGCCCTCGATCACGGCGAAGCGGCCGGAGGCCAGATTCAGGCGCTGGCGATATGTGCCCGAGACGGCCGGCTCGGAGGCCGGCAGGGGCTCCAACCCGGTCCTGGCTGCGATCTTCGCGGCAGCCGCCTGCAGCTCCCGCTCGCGAAGCGTCTGCAGCAGGCCCGGGGCGAAAATGACCCGGCCGCCGCGACGCTGCGCCAGGCCCGCCTCAACGAGGTGGTCAGTCCGGGCCTCGAGCGCGCCCTGAACCTCGCGGCCGAACCAGCTGGTCCCGAGCGAGGTCGCCTCTCGGCTGACCAGCTTCCGGTCGAGCCAGGTGGCGCCCTCCGCGCGGACCTGGTCGGCGAGCCCCAGATCGGAGCGGACCCAGAGCGCCAACCGACGACGCCCGTTCTGGCCGTCGAGCGCGCCCACCTCGACAATGGCGCCGAGCGGCGCATCGCTCGCGTCGGCCAGGTCGCGCAACGGCACATGCTGTACGCGGCCGTCCACGCTCTCCACCACGGCGTAGGCGGTCCCGGCCAGTTCATCGTCGAGGCCGCGCGCCACGAGACGGCCCACCATTCGGCTGGCGACGTTCGGCGGGTCGATCTCGAACCGGTCGGGATCGACGTCGCGGCCGCTCATCGCCCGGTGCATCCGGGCGATCACGTCGCCCCGCTCGCCCAGGGCCCGCAGCGTCGGTTCGGCGTCGGCGGACATCCGCCATCGGCCCGGCCGCACCTCGTCGGCGAGGCCCAGCGCGCGCAGCTTGGCCAACCGGCTAAGACGGAGCGCGCGCAGCGGATTTGCGCGGTCGCCGCGCAGATCGATCTGGCCATCGGACTCCGCGGCGAGCTGCTGCAGATTTCGGTCCAGCCGCGTCCAGCGGTCGGCGCGGACCTGGGCGTCGAGATCGCGCCGGACCTCGAGGTCGCTGCGCCGGCCCAGCTCCAAGGTCGCAAGCTCGGCGGCGCGCGCCCGCAGCCCCTGGGCGATGTAGTCCTTGGAGATGACCAGGTCGGCCCCGTCCTCGGCCCGGCCGCGGACCAACACATGGACGTGCGGCTGGGCGGTGTTCCAGTGGTCGATGGCGACCCAGTCGAGGCGCGTCCCCAAGTCCCGTTCGGCCGTCGTCATCAGCTCGCGGGTGTAGGCCTTCAGGTCGCTGAGCTCAGCGGCGTCTTCCGGCGAGACGATGAACCGGAAATGGTGGCGATCGCCGTCGCAGCGTTCGACGAAGGCCCGCCCGTCCGCCTGATCCCGGTCGGCGTCGAACACAGCGCCGGGCGTTTCGTCACGGCCCACCCCTTCGCGCTGCAGGTAGTTGAGATGCACGCCGAGCGGCGCGCGCCCTGCGCCCGGGCGCACGACCCGCGCCTTGACGATCACCCGGCGCGAGCGGCTCACCAGGCCCGCGCCGGCCGACAGGCTCGCGGCCCGCCCGCGGCCGAAGGCCCCAATCCTGGGCGCGCGCCGCACGGGGAGCCCGCCCGCCCGCTGCGCCGCGACCAAGGCCGCCGCGAGGAAGGTTCGGGCGCGTCCGGAGCGCTTGACGCCGATGCGGCCGATCCGGACCTGGAAGTCGTGGTCTTCGCTCACAGCGTCACCGTGGAAAGGGTGCAAAAAGCGGCGTCGCGCCAAGGGGTTAAGCGCAGCCCCACCCTGCCGCAGCCTTCAGAACCCTTTTCCGGATCGTTGAATTTCTTGAGCTTTTCCCCTGAAATCCCGGCCCGCACCCTGTCGCTTTTATCTTGCCGTCGATCCGTCCTTTGTGTGGGTCGCGCCGAACCTGCGAAATCCCACGACGGACTACGATGGAGAGACCGGCCCATCAGCGCTGCTCCCCTGTCGGGGTGAGCGCAACGAACAAGCGGTCGTGCGTCGTCGACTGGGGGATCGCCCCATCCCTGCTGTCGAGGCCGATCGGAGCGAAGAGCGACGGCCGAGACCGCAGCGCTGCGGCGGGCGAGAGTCCTGGCGGGCTCAATTCTGAGAGCGCCGCCACATAGGCCCGGGTCTCCGCCGGCAAGGGTTGGCCGTCGATCACGTGCTGCTCATAGCGACCAGGCCCGGCGTTGTAGGCGGCGAGAAACCCGTTCGCGCCATAGCGGTCGTAGAGCTCGCGCAGGTAGGCAGCGCCGGCCAGGATGTTGTCGTGCGGATGGAAGGGGTCCGCGCCCAATCCGTAGCGCGCCCGCAACTCGGCATAAGTCCCCGGCATGATCTGCATCAGGCCCATAGCGCCAGCGCGGCTGACCGCCTGCGGCTGGAACGCGCTTTCCAGGCGCATCACACGCCGGATCCAGGCCGGCGAGATGTCGAAACGGTGCGCCGCTTCGGCGATCCAACCGTCGATCGAGGCCATGGTCGGCGGGGCGGCGGTCTGAGCGAGCGCAGCGCTCGGGGCGCCGAAGAGAGTGGCGGACGCCAGCAGCGTCCCGATCCACCGCCAGCGCGCCGCCGGGCTCGCGGCCGTCAAGGGCAAGGCGCTGGCGCGCCGGCCTGACGGCCGCCCTTGACCGCCGCTCCGCGCGACGGCCGTGGGGAAGTCGGTCGGGACGAAGGAGCGGTCTTGTGGCTCCTGGTCGAACAAAGGAGCTGGGACAAGACCATCGCTAGGACGCATGGGGATCGCTCCCGATCAGCCAGAGGGGCGTCAGGCACCCGACCACTGCGCTGCGCGGCAGCGGGCCGAAGTAGCGGCCGTCGAGCGAGCTTGGGGCGCGGTTCAGCAGGAAGACTTCGGACCCTGTCAGTGGACGGCAGCCGCGCCAGGCGGGCAGGCCTCGCCCCCAGCGATCGACGTCGGCGACATGGGCGACAGGCCGTCCATCGACCGTCACCTGGTCTCTCTGGCCGCAGACGCGGGACGGCGGCAGGGCGGCGACCTGTTTGATCAGCAGCGCGCCGGCCGGCAGGTAGCCGCGCGCCGAAAGCCAAGCCGAGAGGGCGGACGGCGGGTGCACGGCGAGCCAGTCGCCAACGTGCAGCGCGCCGGGCGGGCGGAGGCGATAGAGACCGAGCGGCGCGCTGGCGGTGGTGTTCCAGACGATGGTCGGCGGGCCGGCGGTGAACGCCGCGGCGGCGAGCCCTGCGGTCGCCAAGGCCGCGAGCCGGCGCGCTTTGGCGGCGCGGTTCACGACACCAGCTCCGCCCGCAGGCGCCAGGCCCGATGGCGCAAGGACGTGTAGGGCTCGGGGTCGCGCCGCGCGCTCAGACGGTTGTGCACCTGGCGCCAATGGTCCGGGGCCGCGTCGGCGGGTTCGACGCCCAAAGCTTCCACCTGGTCGATGGCGGCCAGCACCCGCTGGACACTCGGCCAGCCGGCGATGTGCAACAGGAGTTCGCCGCCAGGGTCGATGCCGGGGACGGTGCTGGCGGCTTGTCCGCAGCCCACCGCGCGCACGATGTCGATCCTGGACTGCACGGTCCCGCGCGTGTTGGCGCGCCAGCGAACGAAGGCGAAGACGGCGTCCGGGGCGAAGCCGACGCGACGCCGCCGCCGGTCGAGGATCTGCTCCTCGCGCACCGATCCGAAGCGGATCCAGCGCTCGATCTGGTTCTCATACCAGACCAGGTCGACCCAGGTGAGCGGCGGACTCGCCCTCGCTGGGCGGGCCGCGGCGGCGTCCGGCGAAGGCACGGGAATGGGCCTTCAGCGGGCGACGAAGCTGCGCGACTCTTGCAGCCGGCGCGCCGGATGAATGACGTCGGCGCCGGGGTCGGCGGTCGAGGACTTGGCGCCGCGGGCCGCCCAGCTTTGCAGGTCCGCCACCGCATAAACCACCCGCCCGCCGATCTTCATGTAGGTTGGCCCTGTGCCGTAGGTGCGGTGCTTCTCCAGCGTTCGCCCGGAGAGTCCGAGGAAACGCGCCGCTTCGGGCGTGCGCAGCAGGCGGGGCGGCAGGGCGCCGGTCGGTTCAACCATCTGACGTGCTCCAAGGCTTCTCCTGGATGCTGCGGGACAGCGCAGCGAACGCCCGGACACAGTGTCGGAGTAGGAAAGCGGGAGGGGATGGCGAAGACGGGGGACCGCGTTTTCGCCACCCCCTCAGGCGTCGACGCGGTGGCCGAGCAGGCGCCGATAGTTGCCCGCCGCCATGGCCAGCCCGCTGCGCACCAAGCGGATCGTGGCGTCGCGAAGGGACGACGTCTTCCACGCCTCCCCGGTGACCCGTTGGCCGCCGAAGAGCGCCTCGGCGACGGCGCGGTAACTTGCGCCCGCCGCGCGGGCATCGAGCGCCCGCAGGCTCATGGCGGCGCGCTCCAGACGATGATCGTGGCGGCCTGGCGAGGTGCGACCGCCGGCGGCCTGCCGCCAGAAGGCGAGCGCGGCCTGGGCGCTGCAGGGCGCCGCCTCGCCGAGCGGCAAGAGGCAGATGAGCGGCGTCCCGATCGCCACCGGATGCGGCAGCCAAACCCGATGCTGTGCGGGCCCGGCGATGAGCAGGGCATGCAGGCCGTCGTCGGCGGCGCGGGCGACGAAGCGGCCGCCCCAGCGCTGCGGATCGAACACCAGATTGCCCGCCCCCGCGCCGGCCGCCGGCGCCAGGGTGACCGTGCGCGCGTAGACCTCAGGCCGCCAGAAGACCGGCTGCTGGCGGGCGGTGAGCGTCGGATCGGCGGCGAAAGCTCAGCCCCCAGCGGTCCAGGCGTACGCGCTCAGCGTCCGTCTGGCCGCTGGAGGCATCCTGCCTCAGGAGCGCACAGTCGTCTTGGTACTGCGGGTTGCGGCGCAGAAACTCCCACGCCAGGTCGGCCGCCGAACACTCACCCAGGTCGGCATAGCGCTCTTCGGAGCGCCAATCGTCACAACCCAAGGCCCCCTCCCTAAAGGAACGGAGAGCCCCACAACCAGCGATATACATATAGCTTCAATGCTCGCCGAATTGCAACTAGGGCGATGCTATGGCTAAGCTTCAGCCCGGCCGCAGGAGTTCTTTATAGCCGCCGTCGCGCAGCCAGTGCGCGCGCGCCAGGTGCGTCTTGTGCATGGTCTCGGCGCGGGCGGGGTCCTGCTGGGGATCGACGCCGAGCACGATCTGCGCGACCTCGCGCCAGTCGGCGCCCGCCGCCTCTGCGTCGAGAAGACGGAGATAGACCGCCGCTTGCGCGCGATCATAGTCGGTGAGCGGCTCACCTCGCGGCGCCCGCTCGCGGAGCTCCGCCTGGGTCATGGCACGAGCCTACGCGCGGCGGGCCGGCGGCAATACGTCGGATTTAAGTATCTCTCAGCTGCGCGCGAAAAAGGCCGCCGGATCGACTTCCAGCACCTCGGCGAGCTTCTCCAGCATGTCGACGGTGGCGGCGTGCTCCTCGCGTTCGAGGAGGCCCACGTAGTTGCGATTGATGTCGGCACGATCCGCCAGTTCCTCCTGCGAGAGACCCTTGGCCTGACGCAGACGGCGCAAATTCCGCGCAACGACTCCCCGCAACCTCATGCAAGGAGACGGCGGCGCCGCCCAAGCTTCAGCCACCTAGTATACTGGGGAATCGTCGGCGAGTCGGACGGCGGAAAGATGGCCCCGGCCCAGAGGGCCAGGGCCAGCCGCTCAAGCGGCGAGGTCGGCGCTCTG
>Ga0335069_10008566_pt1 | contig 14630 bp, 8 predicted proteins | sample Lox_Sample_11_FD_206714 | JGI IMG/M metagenome (GOLD analysis project Ga0335069, IMG submission 206714) | Soil microbial communities from Loxahatchee National Wildlife Refuge, Florida, United States - Lox_Sample_1.1 | ecosystem: Environmental > Terrestrial > Soil > Wetlands | place: USA: Florida... | reverse complement strand
CTGGCGATCGATCCAGCGAGGAGCGCGAGGTTGTAGAAGAACAGGATCATGCGTGACGGAAAGCGGCTTCCCGCGGTCTAACCTAAAAATGATACAGTCGTGCACGATGAAGGCTCTGAAGGCTGCTCCGCTGATTGCGTTGTTGGTTGTGTTGCCCGCTTTTGCGAATGAGCACAAACCGCCGCCCGTGCAGCCGGCAACGTCGTTTGCCGCGGTGGAAGTCCACGACAAGGAAAAGGTCGCGATTGCGGCAGAGCCCTACGACACCAAGGAGAAAGAGGCGATCTTTCGGGTCGATTATCTGGGCCACGGCGTAATGCCCGTGCGGCTAATCGTGACCAACTTCGGTGACCGACCGATCTCGCTGCGCGATGCGCGCATTCTGTTCCAGACGCCAGCCGGCGACCGGATTCAGGCTGCCGAACCCGAGGACGTGGAACGGCTTATGTCGCGCAAAGAACGCCAGGGTAGCAAAATTCCCATGCCCGGTCCGATCCCCAGCATTCATATGACGGGGAAAGATAGCGACAAAAATGTTGAAGCGGACTTCGACGAGTTCGAGTACGGGGCGCTGGTGGTGGAGCCACACACCACGCGGGCAGGATTTCTCTTCTACGATGTCTCGCAGCTCGACAACCCGTTAAAGGGATCAAAGCTGCATCTGCACAAGCTGCGCGACGCCGATGGGAACGAGCTCTTCTTCTTCGAGATCCCCTTCGATAAATATCTGGAGTCGAAGTCGAGCGCGATGCACTAGAGCTTCGCAAATTCGACGCTCTCCCACCCTCTGCGCGGTTCACTGCGCAAAGGATGGGACACCTGCAGTCTCGGCAGCTCTTACTGGTGTTTGATGAACTTGCCGGTTTGCAGCTCGCGCATAGCCTGTTGCAACTCAGCCTGCGTGTTCATGACGATCGGCCCGTACCAGGCGACCGGTTCTTCCAGTGGTTTCCCCGAGACGAGCAGGAAGCGGATGCCCTCAGGGCCGGCCTGGACAACAATTTCGTCACCCCGGTCGAACAGAACGAGCGAGTGGTTCTTCGCGTCGTACTCGGCTGCGGCGTTGGGATCGATCGCAGACTCGGTCAGCACAGCCTGCGGGTCCGAGGCATCACGGAACGTCCCCGCGCCGGCAAAGACGTAGGCAAACGCGTTGCGGGTGACATCGACCTTGATGCGGCGCAGCTTGTTGGGCGGCACCGAGATATCGACATAGTTCGGATCGGCGGCCACACCTTCGACCGGGCCGGTTTTGCCCCAGAAGGTCCCGCAGATGATGCGCGCCTCGGTCCCGTCGTCCTCTGTCACCTCAGGGATCGCAGCGGATGGGATGTCCTGGTAGCGCGGATCGGTCATCTTGAGCGAAGCGGGCAGGTTGGCCCACAACTGAAAGCCATGCATGCGGCCGTTCGCGTCCCCCTTGGGCATCTCCTGGTGCAGAATGCCGCTGCCGGCAGTCATCCACTGGACGTCGCCCGCGGTCATGCGCCCTTTGTTGCCCAGGCTGTCGCCGTGGTTCACTTCCCCGGCCAGCACATAGGTGATGGTCTCGATGCCGCGGTGGGGATGCCAGGGAAACCCGGCGAGATAGTCGGCGGGATTCTCATTGCGGAAATCGTCCAGCAGCAGGAACGGATCGAACTCCTTGGTCTTGCCGAAACCGAAGGCGCGCTGCAGTTTAACGCCGGCGCCCTCGATGGTCGGCTTGGTCTGGTAAATCTCTTTCACGGCGCGAAGGGACATGGGTTGGGACCTCCCCGGGCAACCGGGAGATTGCCCGCCTTACAAATCATTTGATTCACGAAGCAGATATTCGTTGCAACGACTAAATTCCAGGGAAAGCCGGGCAGCGGGAAAGTCGGAGAAGGATTCGAGGGTCTCACGTGCCTCCGAATTCGTCCACTGACCCGCTGTTTCCCTCCTTGTTTACGCCTGAATGAACTGGATTTCCAGGGTGATGGTAACTTCTTCGCCCACCAGCACACCGCCGGTTTCCAGCGCCGCGTTCCAGCTCAAGCCGAAGTCCTTACGATTCACCTTGGCCGTGGCCGAGAGGCCGATGCGGGTGTTGCCCCAGGGGTCTTTGCCTGGCTCGGAGGGTCCGTCCACGTCGAATGTTACGGGGCGTGTGACGCCCAGCATAGTCAGTTCGCCGGCCACTTTGTGCGCCCCGGGCGAATGGCGCGTCACGTTTGTCGACTTGAACGTCAGGGTGGGGAACTTCTCTGCATTGAAGAATTCGGCGCTCTTCAGATGTCCGTCGCGCTGGTCATCGCCTGTGCTCAGGGTGGCCACGGGGATTTCGGCTTCCACGGAGGAGTGAGCCGGATCGGCATCGTTCAGCTTCAGCGTTCCAGTAACGCCGGCGAAGCTGCCCTTCACGTTCGAAATCATCATGTGCTTGACCTTGAACTCGGCGGAGGAGTGGGCGGGATCGATCTTCCATGTGGTGACCCCGGTGGAGGCGGTGACGGTTGCTGCAGTCATGGGAATTGACTCCTTTCATAATTATGGATGCGGGAGAGAGATATTCGTTGCAACAACTATTTTGCCGGATTGTGAATTTCTCCCTGTCCCGGACCGTTGGCGGGTTGACGGGAGGTTTGTTCAGACTGTCTAAGTGAAAGCGACCCAGGGGTGCGCAGCAGGCGGGAGCTAACGCATTCTGAGTCACAGTATCCCAGAAGCCCCAACATCCTCGCCGACGCGACCCCAACGAGCGGCAACCTTGCACAAGACTCCAAGGCCGCAACGACTCAGGAAATGCCGTAGCCTCTATCTGCGTCTGCAGGGAACAACGCATGGGAGCCCTCTATCAGGATCTTCGGTTTGCAAGGCGCCAGCTCGTCAAAAGCCCTGGGTTCGCGCTCACCGCGATCCTCTCTTTGGCGCTCGGCATCGGGGCAACGACGGCCGTGTTCAGCGTGATCTACGCTGCCCTGCTCAGCCCTTTTCCCTACAGAGATGCAAACAGAATCGTCAGGTTTGGGGTGTGGGGCGCGCACGGAGACGGCCATCTTGTCGAACTCAGTGGACCCCAGATCGCCCTTCTGCGCCAGTCCCCGGCCGTAGAAGACACAATCGTGATGGACTGGTCGTCGTTGCCGCTGACGGGTGCCGAGTTCCCGGAAGACATTGAGACGATCTTCCTCTCGTCGAACGGCTTTGATTTTCTGGGCGAGCCGGTCCTGCTTGGCCGAGGTCTGCAGCCGTCCGATGCAGTCGAGGGACAAGACCCGCAGCCGGTCGCCGTTCTCGGCCATCAATTCTGGTTGCGGCATTTCTTCGGCAATCCGGACGTGATTGGAAAAGCGCTGAACCTGAACCACAAGAGCTACAAAATTGTCGGCGTCGCCGCTCCGCGCTTCATCTGGTACAGCGCGGATGTGTATGTGCCGCTGAGGCTGACAAACGATCCCGGCCAGCGCTATATCGTCGACTTGCGTCTGAAGCCTGGCGTGACGCCCAAAGCGGCGAGCGCTGCCTTGCAGCCACTGGCAGAGCGCTTTGCCAAGGACCAGCCGCATCAGTTTCCCGACCCGTTTCGAGTCGACCTCCAACGGCTGAACGACTGGGTATTTCGCCAGATAGGCAACACATTGTATTTCCTGCTGGGCGGCGTGGGGCTGCTACTCGTGATCGGCTGCGGGAATGTCTCGATTCTGCTGCTGGCACGCGGCCTGGCGCGCGAACACGAGATTGCGGTACGTTCGGCCATCGGCGCGCGACGCGGGCGGATGATCCGTCAGCTGCTCACCGAGTCACTTCTGCTGTCGGTGATCGGAGCGGCACTCGGCATTGCCGTGGCCTACGGCGCACTCGCGGCCATGAAAGTTGTGCTTCCGAAGTACGAATTCGCTCCGGAAGTCGTGGTCGGAATCAACGTGCCGGTGCTCCTCTTCAGTGTTGCGCTCGCAATGCTGACAGGCATCCTGTTTGGCTTGTCTCCCGCATTAAAACTTTCGCGGCCGCAGCTCGGCAAGGCATTGCAATCCGGCATGCGCCGCGTGGCGGGAGATGCACGCAGCCGCAGAACGCACAGCGCGCTGATCAGCGGACAAATTGCGTTGACGCTGCTTCTGCTCGCCGCAGCGGGCGCGGGGATTCGCAGTTTCGAGCGCCTGAGCCACGTGGAGCTTGGCTACGACCCGCATCACGCGACCTCTCTTTGGATCCCGTTGCGCGAGAACACATACACGAACTGGAGCGAGCGCTGGCGATACTACGAGCAACTGCGCTCGAGCCTGGAGCGCGTGCCCGGTGTGGCGATGACGGCCATCTCAACCAACGCGACACCGCCGGATTCGGGATACAGAGCCCAGTTCCGGCTGCTCGGCGCGCCGCCCGCGGGCGATCGCATGGCCCTCGTCGAAGAGGTGGACCCGGATTACTTCCGCCTGTTGCGGATTCCGCTGCTCAAGGGTCGCATCTGGAGCGAAACAGAGAGCCGGGCCGGTGCCCAAATGGTGGTAGTGAACCAGGCTTTTGCAGAATCCTACTTCCCGAACGGCGATGTCGTAGGACATGCCGTCCAATTGCCAGACAAAGAGAACCGGCCGCCGATCACGCTCACAGTGCCCGGACTCTCCGACTCATGGCTGCAGATTGTCGGTGTGGTCGGCGACAGCCGCAACCAGGGGCTGCGCAAGCCGGTAAGCCCGGCCATCTTTGTGCCCTATACGTTGTGGATGGGGCCCGGCACGCAGATCCTGGTGCGCGCAAGCGGATCGCCGCTGAGCCTGCTGAACGCGATGCGGCATGCGCTCGCCGAGGTCAACCCGGATCAGCAGACGGCGCGCGTGGTTTCAGATCTGGAGCATTGGGTGAGCGACCAACCCGAGTGGCAGCAGGAACAGCTGGTGGCATGGCTGTTCGGCACGTTCGCTGTTCTGGCGTTAAGTCTGGCAGCCATCGGACTGTATAGCGTTGTATCCTTCACCGTCGCGCAGCGGACCAACGAATTCGGTATCCGCATGGCGCTGGGCGCGCAACGAGGGCATGTACTGCGGATCGTCTTCCAGTCGACGGCCGTGAGCGTCGGCAGCGGCATTGTGCTAGGCGCTGTGCTGACGCTGTCGATGAACTCGGTCGTCGCGCGGTGGATCGATGGTGACTTTCGCGATCCGATCCTGCTGCCCGTGGGCATCATCGTACTAGCCGTTGTTGCGGCGGCTGCATGTTATCTGCCGGCACGGCGAGCTGCGCAGGTCGATCCGATCATCGCACTCCGCAGCGAATAGCGGTGCGCAAACGAGACGCAGGCCCTGCATTTTCAGACTGCGATTGTCGAATTAAAAAAATCGCGGCTGGCGCCGTTTTCACTGGATTCGCGTGCCAATACGGGAAAAAGCCTCCGCAGGATCGGAGAGTAGCTTACTGTGTACGCGATTTGATGGATTTTTCACCTGCACGCTCTCGTGCAGTCGTATCGTCGAGTTAAGGATGAATCGCACGACCACTACCCCCGGGGAGGTGGATGATGGTCCTTTCCGCGCTTCCGGATCTCAATCCGGAAGGTTCACTGAAAAAGCAACGGACCGCCGCCGGCGGTGACGCGCTGGCCCACTCCTTCCTCGACAATCTCTTCTTTGTCCAGGGACGCTCGCGCGAGCGCGCGACGATGAACGATCTCTACATGGCCCTGGCCCACGCGGTGCGCGACCGGCTCGTGGAGCGCTGGATTCAGACGGTGCTCAACTATCGCGCTCAGGATGTGCGCGTGGTCTGCTATCTCTCAGCCGAATTCCTGACCGGGCCGCATCTTGCCAACAACCTGATCAACCTCGGCCTCTACGACGAGGCGGAGGAAGCGATGCGCAAGCTGGGGCTCGATCTCGAGACGTTGATCGAACAGGAAGAAGAGCCCGGCCTCGGCAACGGCGGTCTCGGGCGTCTGGCCTCGTGCTTTATGGACTCGCTTGCGACACTGGATATTCCCGCCATCGGCTACGGCATTCGTTACGAATACGGCATCTTCAACCAGCAGATTCGCGACGGCTGGCAGGTCGAGGCCACGGACAGGTGGTTGCGCCTCGGCAATCCCTGGGCACTGGACAGGCCGGAAGACGCCGTCGAGGTTTCCTTCGGCGGCCACACCGAGCGGTATCAGGACGGACACGGGGAACTCCGCGTTCGCTGGGTCCCGGGCAGAGTCGTGCGCGGTGTGCCCAACGATACCCCGATCCTCGGCTATCGCACAAATACCGCCAACACCATGCGCCTCTGGTCGGCGCAGGCCGTCGAGTCGTTCAACTTCGGGACGTTTAATACGGGTGACTTCTTCGGTGCCGTTGCGGAGAAAGTGTCCTCGGAGAACATCTCCAAGATTCTCTATCCGAATGACGAAGAGATTCAGGGCAAGCAGCTCCGGCTTGAGCAGCAGTTCTTCTTCGTCTCCTGCTCGCTGCAACATATTCTGCAGATCCAGAAAGCACAGGACAGGCCGCTGGCCGATCTCTACCGGACATTCGCCGTCCAGATGAACGACACCCACCCAGCCGTAGCCGTGGCCGAACTGATGCGGCTCCTGGTGGATGAGAACGGCCTGGATTGGGAAACAGCGTGGTCGGTGACGACACGAACGCTCTCCTACACGAATCACACCTTGATGCCCGAAGCACTGGAGCAGTGGCCCTTAAAGCTGTTTGGCGACCTGTTGCCCCGGCACCTCGAGATTATTGACGAGATTAACCGCCGTCATCTGGACGAAGTGCGGGCCATGTTCCCAGGCGATGAAGATCGCGTGCGCCGGCTGTCGCTGATCGACGAGAACGGCGAGCGCTATGTGCGCATGGCTCATCTGGCCGTAGTCGGAAGCCACGCGGTGAACGGCGTCGCCGCGCTGCACACAGAACTGCTGAAATCGAATGTCCTGCGCGACTTCTATGAGCTTTCCCCGGAAAAGTTTTCGAATAAAACCAACGGCGTAACACCCCGCCGCTGGATGGTGCTGAGCAACCCTCGTCTGGCGCACCTGCTCACCACCCGCCTGGGACCAGTGTGGGTTCACGACCTTGAAAAGCTCCGCAGGCTCGAATCGATGCTCGACGATCAGTACCTCGCGCACGAGTGGCGCGCAATCAAGCAGCACAACAAACAGCGCCTTGCGGCCTACATTTACGAGCGGCTCGGTGTCGCGGTCAATCCCGACTCCATGTTCGACGTGCTGGTGAAGCGGCTGCACGAGTACAAGCGCCAGCACCTGCAGGTCTTGCATATTCTCACGCTCTACAAGCGCATCCAGCACAATCCCGATCTCGAGATGCAGCCGCGCACGTTCATCTTCGGCGGCAAGGCCGCGCCCGCGTATCGCATGGCAAAGCTGATCATCAAGCTGATTCACTCCGTAGCAGAGGTCATCCACAAGGACCCGTTGGTGCGCGACCGGATCAAAGTGATCTTTCTGCCCGACTACAACGTGAAGCTGGGGCAGAGAGTGTATCCGGCAGCCGACCTGTCGGAGCAGATCTCGCTGGCCGGCAAAGAAGCCTCGGGAACCGGCAACATGAAGTTCGCCATGAACGGAGCGCTCACCATCGGGACCCTCGACGGCGCCAATATCGAGATTCGCGAGGAGGTGGGCGCAGAGAATTTCTTCCTGTTCGGGCTGACCGCCCAGGAAGTGGAACAGAAGCGCGCCGAAGGCTACAACCCGCGTGCTTGCTACGATGCCAATCCGCAGTTGCGGGAAGTGCTGGATGCGCTGGCCGCAGGCGAGTTTTCGCACGGGGACCGCAGCCTGTTTGAGCCGTTGCTGGACTCGCTGCTCACACGCGACGACTACATGCTGCTTGCCGATTATCAGTCCTACATCGATTGCCAGGACCGGGCGGCAGCGGCCTACAAAGACCGCGACCACTGGACGCGCATGTCGATCCTGAATGTCGCGCGCATCGGAAAGTTCTCCTCGGACCGCTCCATCCGGGAGTACTGCGCCGATATCTGGAAGACCTGGCCGGTCAAGATCGAAGTCTAAGGACATCTCACGGCGGAAGTCGAAGGCGCACCGGCTTTGGCGCCCGCCTGATTGGCTGCGCATCGAAACATTCGACATCCATGCGCCAATCCCGGCATCCAAGCCGCGAAGAGAGTTGCGTCGCTGCGCTCTGCTCCAAAGAATTTGAGTAAGGCGGCAGCTTCGGCGGCTTGCCGGTTCTTTGCAGCAGTGGGATTGGTGGAAACCTTACCACCTACGTAATCTGGCGCATGGTTACGATTTACTTTCCCGCCAAATCAGACGAGGGATTGCAGTTAGCGCTCACCTCCTTGATTCTCATAACTGTGGCTCCCCCACAGCAAGCCTCGAGCTGGGCATGAAGCACCTGATTCCGGATGTGGCGCAAGGTTCCGGATATTGACAAGAAGAAAAAGTGCGAGGGAGTACATTATGAAGATCTTTTTTCCCAGAATCTGCGGAAACGTTACCAATTTCATTCGGGATAACCGCGCCCAATCTGTGTCGGAATACGCGCTGATCTGTGCCCTGCTCGCCTTTGGTGCAACTGCGGGCTATCGCGGGCTTGCGGACGAGATTAGCGCCGGGTACAACCAAATCTCGGCGTTGTTCGCCTCAAGCGGCCTTCTGGGTTCGGGTTCCGGATCGGGTGGTTCTGGCAGCGGTGGCCAGGGTAGCGGAGGCAGTCCCGCGGGAAGTCCGAGCGCTCCGGGTGGCGGACCAACCGGTGGTCCAGCTGGCGGGCCTTCGGGCGGCGGCCCAGGTGGCGGTCCGGGCGGACATCATCACCACCACGGGTAGTTCTTTAAGCTAAACGGTTAAGAAAGGCCAGGAGCCAAATAGAACGCAAGTGGGCTTTCGTCTTTATCCGGACGAAAGCCCGCTCAGCTTTTGAGCGATTTTCGGCGTGCAAGTCCGGACCGGTGGTGTACGGGCATCATCCGCCCATGGGAGAAACAGCGATAGCCGAACACCGAGGATCCAGCGCCTCAACTTCGGCGCCGGGCGATGAGACCCGCGAAGATCGTTGCTCCACGAACAAGTCAAAGAGCGACGTGTAGAGACCCTGGCGGCCAGCGAGTTTTTGCCGGCGGGCGCGCAGGAACGCAAACCGGAAAGCAGACCATTGTTCCGCGCGCCGCAGGAATTCCGGCGAAAAGAACGCCTGTGCTTCTGCCACAGCGCCCAAAATGAGCGAGCGCCAGCTCATCTTCAGCAGGTCCTTAAGGGCCTGGGAACCGTGGGGGAGACGGGTCAAGCGCGCCGAAGCGCATTCGCAAAAACTGAGCAGTTGCAGGACCAGGTAATCGAGCAGCTCGCCCCGGCGCACGGCATGCGTGAAAAGCGTCTGGGAGCCACGATTGAGATCGTCGGCGACATCCTGCAGATCGTCTCCCAACTGCAGGAGCGCACCCCACGCAAAGGCAGCCCGGCTCTCGTCCTCGTTCATGGTTCCACGGGCGAGACAAGCGTCGACAATCACTGAGGTTCCGCCTTTGGCCAGACTCAGGCCAAGCACTTCGGCATACGAGAGCGCCCGATTGCCCGCTTGGGCGACGCTGTCCTCCTGTGCCTGATGGATGGCGAGCAGGCAATCAAACACGTCGTGGAACTCGGCGCGTGAATACTCGCGCTCAATCAATTCAACGAGTGCCCAGACGGCCTGCTCGCGCGGGTTCGCAGCAGGTGCGATCGATCCGCGGAGACGCTCGCGGAAGCGGGCACTGAAAGTCAACTTGGCTCCAGCAGAGACATCCGTAGCGTCGAGATAGTTGTCGGAGTAGGGGTAAAGCAGGCTGTACCCGAGGATCGAAGGCGTGATGCCGGAGGGAACACCGAGCAGAGGTTGCAGGCCGCAGGCAGTCCAGGCATTGCGGCAGGCCTGAACGGTATCTTCCCGGCTGATGAGAGGATCGAACTGCCGGGCACGCCGCGCGAATTCCACGCCTGCGGGAAGAAAGTCGTCGGTGAGGAGCGCGATCTGCTCCTGTTCGAGGCCGAGAGCATAGTGCGCGAATCGAGCAAATGAGCCAATCATTCGCTGCTCGCCGGCAACCCGGTCTCCGGGATTTCGCGCGAGTCGACGGGCTTCGAGTTCGACTTCACGCAGGGCCGCGTCGTACGCGATCTCGCGGGACTCGTGGTCGCGGAGACTGTATTGGGCTGGGAACGAGATCGGATGCTCATCGCACGCACGCCACTCATCAGCGCAGTGCCTCACCGCGGCCGCGACCCAAAGATCGTTGTAGAACCCACTCATGCTGGGAGGGATACGGATCGGCGCCGGCCGGGGTTCCCGTGCCGCCTCGCTGCCAACGACCAACCGAGCGGGCTTTCCACGGCTTCCACACGGGCACGCCGCTCCAAGCCGTATCCTCATCTAGATAGCCCCGCCCGTGAGTGACTTCGCCCAGAGCGTCAAGCAGCAGGCCGACATCGTCAAGATCGTCGAGGGATACATCCGCCTGCGCAAGTCGGGCGCCCAGAACTACTCGGGCCTGTGCCCCTTCCACAAAGAGAAGTCGCCCTCGTTCAGCGTCCATGCAACGCGCCAGTTCTTCCACTGCTTCGGCTGCGGTGTTTCAGGCGATGTGTTCTCGTTCGTCGGAAAGATCGAGAACGTCGGCTTTCCTGAGGCGGTGCGCATTGTGGCGCAGAAGTGCGGGATACCGCTGCCCAAGCGGGAGTTTTCCTCACCCGAAGAAGCCGCGGGAGCCAGATTGCGCAGTAAGCTCTTGGACCTGCATGAATGCGCTGCTGCATGGTTTGAGGATCAGTTGCGCGGGCCGGAGGGTGCTCTGGCGCGGGAATACCTCACTGGCCGGGGACTCGATGCCAAGGGAATCGAAAAATTCCGAATCGGCTACGCGCCAGACAGCTTCAACGCCCTGCGCGACCGGCTCAAGGGCATGGCGGATGAAGAGACGTTGCGAGCGAGTGGCCTATTTAGCTCGAAAGAACAAGGGGACGGGACCCTGGGGCCGCTCTATGACCGGTTCCGCAAACGGGTAACCTTTCCTATCTGCAACGAGAGCGGGCGGGTGATCGCATTCACGGCGCGGACACTCGAGACCGGAGATAAGGCCGGGGCAAAGTACATCAACTCGCCCGAGACGCCGCTCTATACCAAGGGCCTCGTCCTCTTCAATCTCGACAAGGCAAAGGCGGCCATCCGGCAACTGGAGTTTGCCCTTCTGGTCGAAGGGCAAATGGACTGCATCAGCGTCTATCTGCGCGGAATTCAGAATGTGATCGCGACCAGCGGAACGGCCTTCACCGAGCAGCAGGTGGCAATCCTGAAGCGGCACACCTCGAACGTTGCGGTGAACTTCGATCCCGATACGGCGGGCGCCAACGCCGCAGAAAAGTCGATCTCCCTTCTGACGGAGGAAGGATTCGCCATCAAGATCGTGACCCTGGACGGGGGACTCGACCCGGACCGCTACATCCGGGAACGCGGCGTCGAATCCTATATGGCTGCGGTGCGGGCGGCGCGTCGGCAATCCGACTATTTGATCGAGCGCGCCCGCCAGACGTTCCCCGGAGCAAGCGCCGAGCAGAAGGTAAAGGCGATGAACTTCCTGCTGCCGCACATCCGGCGCATTCCCGAAAAGCTGACCCGGGACCAGTTCGCGGCCGATGCAGCACAAAAGCTGGGCATCGACTCCGCGGTCATGCGGGAGGAGCTGCGCCAGGCGGCGCTGAAACGGCGGGACCACATCGAGATCCGGACCTCGGGCCTGACGGAAGTCGAGCGGGTGATGTTGCGGGCCTTGGCCATCACCGATCCCGAACACGAGGCCGCCCGGCGCATTGCCGTCGAGGCAGTCACGCAGCAACCCGAGCTTTTTGAAGGACTTGGGTCTTTTCCGGCGATGCAGTCGCTGGCCCGGCGTGGCGCGCAGGATCCGATGGAGATGGTCGAAGACCAGGCGCAGATGGCACTGCTGGCTGAGGCGTTGCTGGGAGAAACCGAATCGCCGTCCGCCGAGACCGTGCAAGGGGCCGTGGTAAGCCTGCAAAAGCGCCGAATCGAGAGCCAGCTGCGGCAGCTCCGGGCACAGATCGCCGAGGCCGAGCGCCGTGGGGACCACACCGAACTGGCGATCCTGACCCAGAAGAAGCTGGAACTGGACCGGGCCCTGCGGCGTCTGCAGGCCTGATCGCGTCGGTTGATCGTGGGACGCCCAACCCTTGCAGCGTTGGCAGGGCTTCCAGCGTCTAAAGAAATGGGAGTGGAGCGGACTAAAAGGCTGTCCGGCGCGGGAAAAGACCAGGAAACCGCTGAAATCTTGCCGGAATATAGCCGATGATTTGCTTGGCGAAGGGCGATTTTCCTGTGGTATTCTGTTGATCTCTGTGAGGATGCGCGCCCCCTCTGCCCCACATATGAGCTCTGGCTCGCGGGCGACCAGGAGAAACCTGAAGCGCAGACATCCGATTCCGAGCGATGAATTGAGTGGTTTCGCTTTACTTTGCGCGAGACCCAGGGTGCGTCTATTCGCGCGAAGAGTTCTGTTGAGCTTCCCTTCGCCCCGCGTGGAATAGACGCCGCGCCGTCGCGCGACACGGCGCCAGAAACGGAAGATCGCGCTGAGAGCAGGATTGCATTGGCCACAAACGAGAAATTCGAAGACGATATCACCAACCTTATCGAAACGGGTAAGGAGAAGGGGTATCTCACCTACGGCGACGTGAACGACATGATGCCCGAAGAGATGGGCTCGGCCGACGACATGGACGACCTTCTGACCACCATCAGCGGTCAAGGCATCGATCTGTTGGACGCGCCGAAGTTCGCGAGCGACAAAGACTTTGAAATGGAGGAAGGCGAGGACGTCGAACTCGACCTGACTCCCGGAACCCTGGAAAAGACCAACGACCCCGTCCGCATGTATCTGCGCGAGATGGGCACCGTGCCGTTGCTGACGCGCGAAGGCGAAGTGGAGATCGCCAAGCGGATCGAGCGCGGCCAGATGCGCGTGCTGAAAGCCATTTCCCGTTCCCCGATCGTGATTCGCGAAATTGTAGCGCTGGGCGAAGACCTGAAACGCGGCGTGCGCAACGTGAAAGAAGTCGTCGTTTTCGACGAGGAAGAACTCACCGAAGACGTTGTGCAGGCCCGCGTGCGTGCCACCGTGAATCGCATTGACGCGCTGGTGAAGCACCAGAAAAAGATTGCAGCCCTGGAAGAGAAGCTGGCTGCCGCAAACAGTAAGACCAGTCAGCGCGAACTGCGCCGTACCCGCTGGGGCATTGCGCGCGAGAAAGTGTATGTCTCGCGCATCGTGCGCGAGCTGAAGTACACCGGTCTGGAGCGCAAGCGGCTGCTCGACAAGGTCAATAAGACCGTCGACACCATGCGCACGCTGGAGCGGCAGATCCGCTCGCTCGATCAGAAGTACGACGCGTCGAAGAGCGAAGAGCTGAAAAAGGAATATCGGCGCCAGCAGAAGAACTGCAAAGTCGACCTCGAAAAAATCGAGGCCGACGCGGGCGTGTCCATCGCCGAACTCAAGCGCACACAGCGCGAGATGATCCAGGGCGACATGGACGCCGAGCAGGCCAAGCGGGAGCTGATCGAAGCCAATCTTCGGCTCGTCGTTTCGATCGCCAAGAAGTACACCAACCGCGGACTGCAGTTCCTCGACCTGATTCAGGAGGGCAACATCGGCCTGATGAAGGCGGTGGACAAGTTCGAATATCGTCGCGGCTACAAGTTCTCGACCTATGCGACGTGGTGGATCCGCCAGGCAATCACCCGCGCGATTGCCGATCAGGCACGCACCATTCGCATTCCTGTGCACATGATCGAGACGATCAACAAGCTGATCCGCACGTCGCGTCAGCTGGTGCAGGAGCTGGGCCGCGAGCCTTCCAGCGAAGAGATCGCACGCCGCATGGATATTCCCGTGGCGAAGGTGCGCAAGGTGCTGAAGATCGCACAGGAGCCCATCTCGCTCGAAACGCCGATCGGCGAAGAAGAAGACTCGCACCTGGGCGACTTCATCGAAGATCGCCAGGCCGTGTCGCCGTCCGAAGCCGTGATCAGCGTGAACCTGAAGGAGTACACCTCGCAGGTGCTCCGCACACTGACGCCGCGCGAAGAGCGTGTTATCAAGATGCGGTTTGGCCTCGAAGACGGCTCGGAACACACGCTCGAAGAGGTCGGCCAGAGCTTCCAGGTCACCCGCGAGCGCATTCGGCAGATCGAGGCCAAGGCGCTGCGCAAGCTGCGTCATCCAAGCCGCAGCCGCAAGCTGAAAGCGTTCGTCGACGGTGTGAAAGAGATGTAACCACTGCGTGGGGCGGATGCGCCTTCGGCGCCATCCTGGGGAAGGTCAGGAGTATCACGCAAGGAAGCCGTGGCTCATCTGGGCCGCGGCTTTCTCTTTTTGCGTATTCTCGCTCGGTGGCATCGCCGCGCCCATTGCCTGAAACCCACACATCGGGCTCTGCAGAAAAAGCCCGCGGCGCCAACCCGAAGGCTGTCGCCGCGGAAATGCCGAACCAGGCTATTCGACCGACTGCCCTTGCACGGCAAGGTGATTGGTAACGCTGAAGACGCCGGAAACGCTGCTGGCCTGTGCGTAGGCCACCTGGCGATCGAGCTCGTTCAGCACCACACCTGCTAACTCCACATGACCGTTTTCAACCACGATGCGAATCGGTGCCT
>Ga0335069_10008564_pt1 | contig 14632 bp, 11 predicted proteins | sample Lox_Sample_11_FD_206714 | JGI IMG/M metagenome (GOLD analysis project Ga0335069, IMG submission 206714) | Soil microbial communities from Loxahatchee National Wildlife Refuge, Florida, United States - Lox_Sample_1.1 | ecosystem: Environmental > Terrestrial > Soil > Wetlands | place: USA... | reverse complement strand
ACATGACGTCGACGAGCATCCTCGGCGTCACGCAGGTCACGCTCCAGTTCAGCCTGAGCCGCAGCCTCGACGGCGCCGCGCAGGACGTGCAGGCCGCGATCGGCGCCGCCTCGCGCCAGCTGCCTCCCGGCATGCCGACGCCGCCGACGTACCAGAAGGTCAATCCCGCCGACCAGCCGATCCTCTACATCGCCCTCACGACGCCCACGCTGCCGCTCTCCCTGCTCGACGAGTACGCCGAGACGATGATGGCGCAGCGCATCTCGACCGTGTCGGGCGTCGCTCAGGTGCTCGTCTACGGCTCCCAGAAGTACGCCGTGAGGGTCCAGCTCGACCCGCGCGCCCTCGCGTACCGCGGGATCGGGATCGACGAGGCGTCGGCCGCCGTCGCGTCCGCGAACGTGAACATTCCCACCGGCACGCTCTGGGGCGCGAACACGGCCTACACCGTCATGGCGACGGGCCAGCTCACGGAGGCCGCGCAATACGGGCCGCTCATCATCGCGTACCGCAACGGCTCGCCCGTGCGCGTGAACGACGTCGGCCGGGCCCTGGACGGGACCGAAAACGACAAGACGGCGTCGTGGTACGTCGACAAGGCCGGCGCGACCCGCAGCATCGTCCTCGCGATCCAGAAGCAGCCCGGCGAGAACACGGTCGAGGTCGTCTCGAACATCCGGAAGCTCCTCCCGCAGTTTCAGGCGGCGCTCCCGGGCTCGGCGAAGCTGAACATCCTCTTCGACCGCTCGCAGTCCATTCGCGACTCCGTCGCGGACGTGAAGTTCACGCTCTGGCTCACGCTCGCGCTCGTCGTCCTCGTGATCTTCCTGTTCCTCAGGAACCTGTCCGCGACGGTCATCCCGTCGCTCGCCCTCCCGCTCTCGATTTCCGGGACCTTCGCCGCGATGTACGTCCTCGGCTACAGCATGGACAACCTCTCGCTGATGGCGCTCACCCTGTCGGTGGGGTTCGTCGTGGACGACGCGATCGTCGTCCTCGAGAACATCGTCCGCCACCTCGAGATGGGAGAGAAGCCGTTCGAGGCGGCCCTGAACGGCACGAAGGAGATCGGCTTCACGATCGTCTCGATGACGATCTCGCTCGCGGCCGTCTTCATCCCGCTCCTCTTCATGGGCGGGATCATCGGGCGCCTCTTCCGCGAGTTCGCCGTCACGATCGCCGTCGCGATCCTCGTCTCGGGCTTCGTCTCGCTCACGCTGACGCCCATGCTCTGCGCGCGCTATCTCCGCGCCCACGGCACGGACGACCGCCACGGCCGGCTCTACGAGGCGTCCGAGCGCGTGTTCGCCGGCTCCCTCGCGTTCTACGACCGCGGCCTGACGTGGGCTCTCGGCCACCGGCGCACGATGATGCTCTTCTCGGCCGCCGTCCTCGCCGCGACGGCCTGGCTCTTCGTGCGCGTCCCGAAGGGCTTCCTCCCGGCGGACGACACCGGTCAGGTCTTCGCCCCGACCGAGGCCGCGCAGGGCATCTCGTTCGAGTCCATGGTCGAGCACCAGAAGGCGGTCGCCGCGATCGTCGCGGAGGACCCGGGAGTGGACGGGTTCATGTCGAGCTGCGGGAACCGCGGCAACGACACGCGCGGCGGCAACACGGGCACGATGTTCATGCGCCTCAAGCCGCGAAGCGAACGCTCGCCGGTCGACGTCATCATTCAGAGGCTCCGGCCGAAGCTCGCGCGGGTCCCGGGCATCCGGGTCTACCCGCAGGTGCCGCCGCCGATCCGCCTCGGCGGAAACCTGACGCGCGCGCAGTACCAGTTCACGCTCCAGGCGTCCGACACGAAGGACCTCTACGCGTCGGCTCCGACGCTCGAGGAGAAGCTCCGGTCGATCAAGGGCCTGCAGGACGTCAACAGCGACCTCCAGCTCCGGAACCCGACCGCGTACCTCACGATCGACCGCGACCGCGCGTCGGCGCTCGGCGTCACGCCGGAGTCGCTCGAGAACGCGCTGTACACGGCCTACGGCTCGCGGCAGATCTCGACGATCTACACGCCGAACAACGAGTACCAGGTCATCATGGAGCTCCTGCCCGAGTTCCAGCGCGACCCGTCGGCCTTCCAGCTCCTCTACGTGCGGTCGAGAAAGGGCGACCTCGTGCCCCTCTCGGCCCTCACGCGCCTCGATCGCACGGTCGGGCCGCTCGCCGTCAACCACGCGGGCCAGCTCCCGGCGGTCACGCTCTCGTTCAACCTCGCGCCCGGCGTGTCGCTCGGCGAGGCCGTCGCCGAGATCAGCAAGGTCGCGCGCGCGTCGCTCCCCGCCACCGTCCAGACGAGCTTCCAGGGGACGGCGCAGGCCTTCGAGGCGTCGCAGAAAGGGCTCGGGCTCCTCCTCCTCGTCGCGATCCTCGTGATCTACATGGTGCTCGGCATCCTCTACGAGGACTTCCTCCACCCGATCACGATCCTGTCGGCCCTTCCGTTCGCCGGCTTCGGCGCGCTCCTGACGCTCCTGATCTTCCGGACGGAGCTCTCGATCTACGCGTTCGTCGGCGTGATTCTCCTCGTCGGCCTCGTGAAGAAGAACGGCATCATGATGGTCGACTTCGCCGTCGAGGCGCGCCGCACCGGCAAGAGCGCCGAGGAGGCGATCCACGAGGCCTGCGTCGTCCGGTTCCGCCCGATCATGATGACGACGATGGCCGCCCTCATGGGCACGCTCCCGATCGCGCTGGGATTCGGGGCCGGCGCCGAGTCGCGCCGGCCGCTGGGCCTCGCGGTCGTGGGCGGGCTTCTCTTCTCGCAGATGATCACGCTCTACGTCACGCCCGTTTTCTACGTGTACATGGACAGCCTGGACGGCTGGATCAGGCGGCGCGGGCGCAGGAGCGCCGGAGACGCAGCCGACGGCGCTCCCGCCCACGCGGGGGGATGAGCACCGCGATGCCGAATCTCTTCGAGCCCCTTCGTCTTCGCGGCGTGACGTTCCGGAGCCGCATCTTCGTGTCGCCGATGTGCATGTACTCGGCCGAGGACGGCGTCCCGAACGACTGGCACCTCGTCCACCTCGGCAGCCGCGCGGTCGGCGGCGCGGCGCTCGTGATCGCGGAGGCCACCGGCGTTTCGCCCGAGGGCCGGATCTCGCCCGGCGACACGGGTCTCTGGAACGGCGCGCAGGTCGACGCGTTTCGCCGGATCACGGCGTTCGTTTCGGCGCACGGGTCCGTGCCGGGACTCCAGCTCGCGCACGCCGGGCGAAAGGCCTCGACGCACGTCCCGTGGAAGGGCGGCCGCGCGCTCTCGGCCGCCGAAGGCGCATGGACGACGCTCGCGCCGAGCGCGGTGCCGTTCGACGACGGGTATTCCACCCCGAGGGAGATGACGCTCTCGGACATGGACCGCGTGACGGCGGAGTTCGCCGCGGCGGCCCGACGAGCCGTGGAAGCCGGTTTCGAGGTCCTGGAAGTCCATGCCGCCCACGGCTACCTCCTCCACGAGTTCCTGTCCCCGCTCTCCAACCGCCGCACGGACTCGTTCGGAGGCCCGCTCGAGAACCGCATGCGATTCCCCCTGCGCGTCGCCGGCGCCGCGCGCGAGGCCTTCCCCGCCGACCGGCCCGTCTTCGTGCGCATCTCGGCGACGGACTGGGCGGACGGCGGATGGGACCTCGCCCAGTCGACCGTGTTCGCGCACCGCCTCAGGGAGCTCGGCGTCGACCTCGTCGACTGCTCGAGCGGCGGCCTCGTCCCGTACGCGAAGGTCGCCGTGGGGCCGGGCTACCAGGTCCCGTTCGCCGAGGCGATCCGCCGCGACGCCGGAATCGCGACCGCGGCAGTCGGCATGATCACCGAGCCCGCGCAGGCCGAGGAGATCCTCGCAACCGGGAAAGCCGACGCGATCCTGATGGCGCGCGCGTTTCTGCGCGATCCGTACTGGCCGCTCCACGCGGCGAAGGCGCTCGGAGTCGACGTGGAATGGCCCGCGCAATACAGGCGCGCGAAAACGTGAGCGCCTACGTCTCGAGCAGTCGCGCGATGACGTCGGCCGCGCCGTAGGACGCGTTGCCGTTCCGGAGGAAGCGCGCGATGTCGGCCACGTCGTCGCCCGACGTGACGAGCGTCTTCTCGGCGATGCCGCCCCGCGTCTGCCCGATCCCGACATCCGCCATGAGCGCGTTGCAAAGGCACTTGCGGCCCAGGGCGTTCTCTTCCTTCCCGCCCTTCCCGACGTACTGGGACACCGGCTCGGAGGCGCAGCGGTACCCGGTCGACCCGTCGTCCCTCCGGTAGGGCTCGCGCAGGTAGCCGAGGTCGCAGATGCGCGTGCGGGCGAGGTACTCGGCCTCGCTCGAGAGCGTGCCTTCGATCTGGACGACCTTGAAGGGGAACCCGGTCGGCGACGCGACGGGGTCCGTGAACACGTGGGCGCCGCCCGCGGCCGCGAGTCCGAGGACGCGCGCCTTCGTCGCGGGGTCCAGTCCCGACTCCGCGCAGTAGGCGAACGCCGTCCCGACCTGGATGCCCGCCGCGCCGCTCGCGAGCGCGTCCCTCAGGCCCTCGGCCGTGCCGCGCCCACCCGCCAGCCAGAACGGCAGTCCCATCTCGCGCATCTTCGCGAGGTCGACGAGATCCTTCTCCCCGTAGACCGGCTCCCCCGACACGGAGAGCGCCGGCTTGCCGCGCGGCGGCGCGTTGTGGCCTCCGGCCGTCGGCCCCTCGATGATGAAGCCGTCCACGCGCCCGTTTGCCTTGCGCTGGAGCGTGATCGCGAGCGTATTCGACGAGATGATCGGGATAAAGAGGGGCCGCTTCAGCGGCGCGGGCTCGCCCTCGAGCCAGTCGCGCGGCGAGAAGCGCATCACCGTGTCGTCGCCGTCGACAGAGCCCGTGATCGCCAGGGGATACTCGGCCGCCTCGTGCAGAACGAAATGGTCGAGGATGCCGGGCACGCGGATCGGAATCCCCGCGCCCATCAGGACGGCGGCCACGCCGGCGAGCATCGCGCCGTAGATCGAGGGGAGAACGGGCAGCTGGATCTTCTCGAGGTAGTTGATCCCGACCGGCCCGTCGTGTCCCTCGCGCGCGAGGAAGACCTCGACGAAATTCGCGACGATGCAGAGCTCGATGAGCTCGCGGGCCGAGCCGGTTCGGGCGTGCATCGGGATCGCCTTGTACGGCGCGCCGGCGGGGCGGCCGCCCTCCACGAAGTGCTTCGCGATTACGCGCCCCGCCATCCCGGGGAACGGGAATGCGGCGATCGCGCGGCGCATGTGGCCGCCCGGGTCACCGTCCTGCAGGCGCCTCGACAGAATCACGTCGAGCGCGGTCCCGGACACGACGCCGAGCTGACCGAGACGCGACACGGCATTCGCCAGCGTCCAGTTCGACACGCCGGCGCCCATGCCGCCTTGAATGATTCTGGGGAGAGCCGCCACCCGGGCCTTTCCGGCCTGGAGGTCGGCCTGACTCAGGATATAACGGGAATCGGCTGCGGGATGGAGGTTTTGGTGGACTTCTCGGAATCCGAAAAGCTGAAAAGCCTTCGTCACCTCGCCCGCGACTTCATCGAGAAGGAGCTGATCCCGCTCGAGCCGAAATTCCTGAACGAGGGCTGGCAGGCGGTCGCGCCCGCGCTCGAGGAGGTTCGCCGCCGCGCCCGCGGCACGGGCCTCTTCGCCGCGCACCTCCCCGCCGCGTGGGGGGGCGCCGGCCTTTCGCTCGTCGAGTTCGCGCACCTGAGCGAGGAGCTCGGGCGCTCGCCGCTCGGTCATTACGCGTTCAACGTGCAGGCCCCGGACGTCGGCAACATGGAGCTTCTCCTCGGCCACGGAACGGAGGAGCAGAAGGAGCGCTTCCTGCGCCCGCTCGTCGAGGGCCGGATTCGCAGCTGCTTCACGATGACCGAGCCGGAATTCGCGGGCTCGAATCCCGTGTGGATGGGCACGACCGCGAAGAGGGACGGCGCCGACTGGGTCCTCCGCGGCCACAAGTGGTTCGCCTCTTCGGCCGACGGCGCCGCGTTCGCCGTGTGCATGGCCGTCACGGACCCCGGGGCCGAGCCCCACCGGCGCGCGAGCATGCTCCTCGTCCCGACCGACACGCCCGGCTTCTCGATCCTGCGGAACATCTCCGTCATGGGCCACAAGGGAGGCGGCTGGGCGAGCCACGCCGAGGTCGGCTACGAGGGCGCGCGCGTCCCGCTCGCGCACCTTCTCGGAAAGGAAGGCGACGGCTTCGCGCTCGCCCAGGAGCGGCTCGGGCCCGGCCGCATCCACCACGCGATGCGCTGGATCGGCGTCTGCGAGCGCGCGCTCGAGATCATGTGCCGGCACGCCGCCGCGCGCGAGATCGCGCCCGGCATGCCGCTCGGGACGCGCCAGCTCGTCGAGGCCGCCGTCGCCGAGAGCCGCGTGGACATCCACGCCTCGCGCCTCGTCGTCCTCCATGCCGCGTGGCTCCTCGAGAAGGAAGGAGCGAAGGCCGCGCGCGAGGAGATCTCGCTCGTGAAGGTCGCCGCCGCGCGCGCTCTCCAGCGCGTCCTCGACCGTGCGCTCCAGGCCCTCGGCGCGCTCGGGATGACGGACGACACGCCGCTCGCGTACTGGTACGCGCACGAGCGCGCCGCGCGCATCTACGACGGCCCGGACGAGATCCACCTCTCCTTCGTCGGGCGGCGCACGCTCCGGCGGTTCGGGCTCACGCCGCGCGCATGAGCAGCGTCGACGCGCCGGGTGAGGTCCGAAGGGAGGACCGCTTCGATGAAGGTGCCCTTGCGGAGTTCCTCCGGGGAGCATTTCCCGGGGACGCCGGTGCGGCGGGCGGCACCTCCCGCGCTGTCGCCGTTTCCCAGTTTCCCGGCGGCCACTCGAATCTGACGTACCTCGTGCGCTTCGCCGGCCGCGAGATGGTCCTGCGCCGCGCGCCGCGCGGCGTCGAGGTGAAGTCCGCGCACGACATGCGCCGGGAGTTCGACGTCCTGACCGCCCTCGCTCCCGTCTATTCGAAGGCTCCAAAGGCCCTGGCGTACTGCGCGGACGCGGCGGTGATCGGAGCGCCGTTCTACCTCATGGAACGCGCCCGCGGCCTGATCCTGCGCGACCGGGAACCGCCTTCCGGGGTCGACCTGCCGCCGCCGCGGATGCGCGCGGTCTCGGAGGCGCTCGTGGACGGCCTCGCCGAGCTCCACGCGCTCGACGTATCGTCGGGACCGCTCGCCTCGCTCGGCAAGCCCGAGGGCTACGCCTCGCGGCAGGTCTCCGGCTGGACGGAGCGCTGGCGGCGCGCGAAGACGGAGGAGACGCCGCAGCTCGACGCCGCCGCGGCGTGGCTCGCGGCGCACCTCCCCGCCGCCGGGCGGCCCGCGCTCCTGCACAACGACTTCAAATACGACAACCTCGTCCTCGACCCCGGGAATCCGCCGGGCATCGTCGCCGTCCTCGACTGGGAGATGGCGACTCTCGGGGATCCCGTGCTCGACCTCGGCACGACCCTCGGGTACTGGGTCGAACGGGACGACGCGCCCGAGGTGAAGGCCCTTCCGTTCGGGGCGACGCTGATCCCGGGCAACCTCTCCCGCGCCGAGGTCGCCGGGCGCTGGGCCGCGAGGACGGGGCGCGACGCCCCGGCCGTTCTCTTCGCGTACGTGTTCGGCCTCTTCAAGATCGCGGTCATCGCGCAGCAGATCTACCGCCGTTTCACGCTCGGCCACACGAGGGACCCGCGCTTCGTCGCGATGATCCACGGCGTGAGGGTCCTCGGCCGTCAGTCCGCGCGCGCCCTCGAGGCGGGACGGGTCGACCGTCTCGGATAACGCAACGAGTTGACGCGCCGCGTAACCTCTCTTATATTTGGGCAGGCTGAGGAGGTAGGAATGAGCCCAGCGACGAAGCCGAGCCCGGACCTCCCGGCGTCCGGCTCGAGCCTCAACGACGAGGGGTACCACACCTGCGCCCGTTGTCCCGTCTGCGGGACCGAGGAATGCAAGATGTTGGAGCAGCTCGGGATGTATTGCACGACGAAATGCGCCGCGAGCTCCTCCGAGGCCGCCGGCCGCGACGTCCGCAAGACCCGCCGCCGCGCGATCAGCTCAAGAGCATCGTAACGACGCGGTTCGCGACGAACGCGCCGGAGTAGGCGAGGAGCCCCATGTACGCGAACTGGATGGCCGGCCACCTCCAGCCGCCCGTCTCGCGCCGGACGACGGCCACCGTCGAGAGGCACTGCATCGCGAAGGCGAAGAAAACGAGGAGCGCGACCGCGCCGCCCGGCGTGAGGTCGTGCCTGAGCGCGGTCTGCAGCCCCGCCGTCCCCGCGCCGGCGTCCATTCCGTAGAGCGTTCCGAGCGTTCCGACGATGACCTCTCTCGCCGCGAGCGACGTCACGAGGCCGATGGCGATCCGCCAGTCGAACCCGAGCGGCCGGACGAGGGGCTCGAGCGCCCGCCCGAGCGTGCCCGCGACGCTGTTCCCGATCGCAGGCATCTGCCCGGCCGAGAGCGGCAGGTGCGCGAGCACCCACAGGACGATCGCGACGCCGAGGATCACGGTGCCCGCGCGGCGCAGGAAGATCTTCGACCGGTCGTACATCCGGAGGACGACCTGGCGGAGCGTGGGCCGCCGGTACGGCGGCATCTCGAGGAGAAACGGGGAGCCGTCGCTCTTCAGGACCGACGACTTCAGGAGCCGCGCGGTCCCGAACGCCGCGAGGAACCCGAGAAGGTAGAGGCCGAGCATCGCGGCCGCGCGCGTTCCGAGGAACGGCCCGAGGATCGGCCTCTCCGGAATGAACGCGGCGATGATGAGCGTGTACACGGGGAGGCGCGCCGAGCACGTCATGAACGGCGCGATGAGGATCGTCGCGATCCGGTCGCGCTTGTTCTCGATCGTCCGCGCCGCGAGGACCGCCGGCACCGCGCACGCGTAGGCCGAGAGAAGCGGAAGGAAGGATTTCCCCTGGAGGCCCGCCTTGCGCATCGTCCGGTCCGCGATGAGCGCCGCGCGGGCGAGGTAGCCGGAGTCCTCGAGAAGCCCGATGAAGAGGAACAGCAGCAGGATCTGCGGAAGGAAGACGAGAACCGACCCCACGCCTCCCCAGACGCCCTCGACGAGGAGGCTCCGGAGCGCAGACGCGGGGAGGAGCGCGCCGACCCACGCGCCCGAGGCCCGGATCCCGGCGTCCACGAGGTCCATGAGCGGCCGCGCCGCCGAGAAGATCGTCTGGAAGACGGCGACGACGACCGCGAGGAAGACGAGCGGACCCGCGACCGGGTGCAGGAAGACCGCGTCGAGCCGGCGCGTCCAGAGCGGCGGGGCGGGCGCGGCGTAGCCCGCCCGGTCGCCGACGCCGACCGCCCACTGGCGGCACCTCGGAATGTCGGCGAGCGTGGGAAGGTCCATCGCCCGCGGGACGCCGACGGCGCCGTCGAGGAAATCGAGAACGGTCTGGATTCCCTCGCCCTTCGACGCGCTCACGAGCGCCACCGGCGCGCCGAGCTGCCCGGCCAGCGCCGCCGGATCCACGGACCCGCCGCGCGACTCGAGCTCGTCGGCCATGTTCAGGACGACGAGCGTCGGGAGGCCGAGAGCGAGCACCGGCGCCGCGAGGACGAGATGCCGCTTGAGGTTCGTCGAGTCGAGGATCAGGAGGATCGCGTCCGGCCTGCGCTGCCCTTCCATCTCGCCGGCGAGGACATCGCGCGTCACCCGCTCGTCCTCCGAGCGAGGCGTCAGGCTGTAGACGCCCGGCAGGTCGATCAGGACGACCTCGGTGTCGCTGTCGAGCCGCGCGCGGCCGCGCCTCTCCTCCACCGTGACGCCCGGGTAGTTCGCGACTTTCTGACGCAGCCCCGTGAGGCGGTTGAAGAGCGTCGACTTCCCCGAGTTCGGCGGGCCCACGAGGCCGACGAGACGGTGGTGCGGTCCGACGACCGGAAGAGAGGCGACCGGGCAGCCGGCGCACTCGTGCGTCGCGCTCACCGGTCTTCCTCCGCCGCGCGCGCGACGGTGGAAGCGTCGACGTGGATCTGCCGCGCCGTGTCGCCGCGCAGCGCGAACTCCGTTCCCTCGACCCGGTAGACCCGGGGATCGCCTCCCGGCGCGCTGCGCGCGGCCACGATCACGCTCCCCGGCAGGAAGCCGAGCTCCATGAGACGCTGGGCGTCGCCCGCGGGCAGGTCCAGGGTCGTCAGGGTGCCGCTCTGCCCCGGCCTGAGGTCCGCAAGGGTCGAGGAAATCTTCACGGGATTCTTCAGGGTCACGCGATGCTCGTTTCCGTTGAGACTAAGTCTCAACACTCTTCATTATGCTCCACCTTTCCTGAGACTGCATCCATGATGCAAATGTCTCATCCCTCTGAACGTACGGTCGATTCCCCGGGAGACCGGGCGGGGCCCGCTGAGACCCCGTCGCGCTGCGAAGCGTAGAATTGCGGGCCTTATGGCACTCAAACCGACCGGCGCCGCCACGATCTCCTTCGGGCTCGTCTCGATTCCGGTGAACCTGCATTCGGCCAGCGAATCCAAGGCCGCCGTCTCTTTCAACATGCTCCACGAGACCGACCATGCGCGCGTCAAACAGCAGCTCGTCTGCAGCAAGGACGGCGAGATCGTCGAGCGCGACCGGATCGTGAAGGGCTACGAGTTCGAGAAGGGCCAGTACGTCGTCTTCACGCCGGCCGAGATCAAGGCGCTCGACGAACAGGCGAACCAGGTCATCGAGATCACGGAGTTCGTGCCGCTCGCGAAGATCGACCCCGTCTACTTCGACAAGGGCTACTACCTTTCCCCCGGCAAGGGCGCCGACAAGGCGTACCGGCTCCTCTCGCGCGCGATGACCGACACGGGCCGCTGCGGCCTCGCGAAGTACGCGGCGAGGGGAAAGCAGTACCTCGTCGTCGTGCGGCCCGTGACGGGCCACGAGGGCGGGCTCATGATGCAGCAGCTCCACTATGCCGACGAGGTCCGCTCCTTCACCGAGGTCGAGCTCCCGAAGGCCGACGTGAAGGACGCCGAGCTGAAGCTCGCGATCCAGCTCACGGACCAGATCGCATCCGACGAGTTCCACCCCGAGAACTACAAGGACGAGGTCAAGGAGCGCATCGAGGGCCTCATCCAGAAGAAGATCGCCGGCCAGGAGATCTCGGCGGCCGAGTCCCCCGCGCCGAAGACGCAGGTCATCGACCTCATGGAGGCGCTCAAGGCGAGCCTTGCTTCGCGCACGGGCCGGAAGCCCGCGGCGAAGGGCGAGGCCGCCGCCCCCGAGCGCAAGCCGGCGACGCGCGCCGACGCGACGCGCGGAGAGGCGCGGACGAAGCTGCGCGCGGTCGGGAACGGACGGAAGAAAGGCTGAGAGGCTACTCCGTCCGCGATGCGGCCACCGTCCTCGGCGTCCCCCTCCCGCGTGTCCTGACGTGGGCCGGGTGGCTCGGGCTCGCCGCGTCGCCGGACCTCCGCCTCTCGTTCCAGGACCTCGTCCTCCTGCGCACGGCCAAAGGTCTCGCCGAGGCGAAGGTCCCTGCCGCCACGGTGCGCCGGTCGCTCGAGCAGCTGCGGGCTCAGCTCCCCGAGGGCCGGGCGATCACCGGCGTGAGGATCAGCGCGGACGGAAAGCGCGTCGTCGCGCGCGACGGCGCGTCCGTGTGGAACCCCGAGTCGGGCCAGGCGCTCTTCGACTTCGCCGTGGCCGAGGTCGCGACGGCGGCTGCGCCGCACGCGCGGAAGGCCGCCGCCGAGGCGCGCAAGGAAGGCGAGAAGCTCGGCGCCGCGGACTGGTACCGCCTCGGGTGCGACATCGAAGCTTCCTCACCGAAGGACGCGCGCGACGCATACCGGCGCGCCGTCGAGCTCGAGCCGCACCACGCGGACGCGCACGTCAACCTCGGGCGGCTCCTGCACGAGGACGGCAAGACGGGCGCAGCGGAGGTCCACTACCGGATCGCGCTCACCGCGAACCCGAAGCACGCGGCCGCCGCGTTCAACCTCGGCGTCGCCCTCGAGGATCGCGGGACCCTGCGCGAGGCCGCGCAGGCCTATGAGCGCGCGCTCGCGTCGGATCCCGACTTCCTCGATGCGCACTACAACCTCGGCCTTCTCTACGAGAAGCTCGGCAGGCCCGCCGCGGCGATCCGGCACCTGTCGGCGTACAAGCAGGCCCTGGATGGGCCGTGACCGCCTCGCCGGGTAGAGGAACCAGTGGAGCTTCGGGACCCGAACCCGACGCAGCTCAGGAAGAACGCGAGTCCGAAGGCGGCCGTCGCGCGGACTGGAGCGGACATGCGCGGAGTCTGTCACCGGCAGGGCCGCTCCCGGCCGGAAGCTTGACGAACCCCTTGCCGCCAAGTAGTTTCAGCACCGCCGGTCGCCTCGAGCGGGTGTAGTTCAGTGGTAGAACGCCAGCTTCCCAAGCTGGATGTCGTGGGTTCAAGCCCCATCACCCGCTCCAACTTATAGGCGAAACGAATTCGGTCGAAAGTTCAGTCAGAGTTCAGTACGCCCTTTCCGAAGTGTTCTGAGCCCTCCTGGGTCGTCCTGAATTCGCCATACTCTTGCAACCGACTGGACACACGTTTCTTACAAACATCACGAGCCTGCCTCGCGTGCGCGAATGCTCTGCAAGCTGAATGTCGAGCGCTCAATCCCATCAACCGTTCCCAGAAGGGTGGCCGCGCAAGCGGCGCGAACAGCGCCAACCGGGCCCCCGGGCGAGAGGAGAAAACTGAAATCCCGTCCTTGAGATTCTTGTAATTCATTGATAGGCTGTCGCCTATCAATGTTCGAGCGAATAGGGCTTGACAACCCGGCGATCGGGCCCAAAATTCCACTTGCGACTGGGTTGAGACGCGACGCGCCTCATGTGGAGCCGAAGGCACCACCCCGGACGCTTTTTTTGTCTCTGATCTGACCCATGCGGATCGCGTACCTCGACGAGTCTGGTACGCCAGAGATCGGTGGGAATACGACGCACTTCGTGCTCCTGGCTCTTGTCATCGAAGACAGGTCATGGAAGCAGAAGGACGCGGATGTCCTGGCCGTAAAGCAGAAGTACGGACTCGGCAGCGCCGAGCTCCACGCAGCCTGGATGAATCGCCGTTACGCCGAACAGGAACGGATCAAGGACTTCGAGAAGCTCACTATGGATGATCGACGCGCGGCCATGCACCAGGCGCGCGAGGATGCCGTCATCAAGCGCGCAGCTCGTCGAGGTCTTTCGGAAATAAAGGCGCTCAAAAAAACCTTCCAGAAGACCGCGGACTACACGCATCTAACGCTCTCTGAGCGGCGGGCTTTTCTGCTCGAGGTCGCTAAAACCGTCCAGGGTTGGACAGACGCGTGCATTCTCGCTGACTGCATCGACAAGACGGGCTTCAGAGGGGCCGCGCCGAGGAGGCCCCCTCTCGACGAGGCTTTCGAGCAGGTCGTGTCCCGCTTCCATCGCTATCTGCAAGACGAGGCTCCGGGAGAGCTCGGAATCCTGGTTGAAGACCAGAACGACACCGTAGCGCAGCGATTCACAGAGACGATGAGAAGGTTCCACGCCAGTGGAACCCATTGGACCCGAATTCCGCAGCTGATCGAGACGCCGCTCTTCGTCGACAGCAAGCTGACCGCTCTCGTCCAGGTGGCTGACCTCTGCGCCTACGCTTTACGGCGGCTTCTCGAGAACAGCGAAACGGATCTCTTCGATCCCATCTTTGCTCGTGGTCGTCGAGTCGGAAACCGTTGCGTCGGTATTCGTCATTACCGCGGGACCAGAAGCTGCATTTGCCGGATCTGCAGGGAGCACTAGTACGCGTCAGTTTGAAAGAGGAAAGGGGGCCCCCCGTGAACCTCGACGAGTTCATCTCCTCAGTCCTTGCGGACGTCGCGAAGGGCGTCCATTCGGCAAACGCAAAGCTGAAAGGTGAGCGTCCGGAGCTGACAAAAGGCCCCTTCCTCATCGGGCACAACGCCGATCAGCAGGCCGGGCTCGTTGAGTTCGATATTGCCGTGGTGGCGAGCGAGAGTCAGGAAGGAAGCGGAACGGTCGGCGCCCGGCTCTTCGTCGCGGACGCGGGGGTGGAGGGAAAACTGGCGAGCGCCCGCGAGCACACGTCGCGCGTCAAGTTCGGCGTTCGTATCGACGGCTACCTGTCCTAGGTCTCACGCGCTGTTTTCCCGAGGCGCGCTACGGGCGGTTGCGCGTACCCCGGCGCGATGACCCGAGGTCGAATGCGGATCATTGGCGTCCGAGTCTCGCCTGGATCTCCCGTGAGTGAACGGCGCCTAGGGTGAGCCACGAGTCTGCCGTGCGCAGGAGATGTGAGTCGTGAGCTCGGCGGGCACTCTCGGGCTGATTCCCCGGCGAGTTCCGCCAGAGTTCAGTCAGAGTTCAGTAGGCCCGTCCTGCGACGTCCTGAGTCGTCCCGAGCGAACCCACTCACTTTCGGTTCTTCGAAATCACTAAGGAATTCGGTCATCCTGAGTCGTCCTGGGTTCTTCTACTGAATTCCCAAGCTGGATGTCGTGGGTTCAAGCCCCATCACCCGCTCCATCAAGTCCCCTCCGTCTCCTCGGGATGCTTGCGTCCTCTCCCCTCCCCGGCCGCCGCGCGCACTGCCTCAGCCGGCGGCTCTGTCGCCGGCGCGCGCCTATGATCGGGGCATGCCCGACCCGTCCCTCTTCGCCGCCCCGGAT
>Ga0335069_10008563_pt1 | contig 14633 bp, 12 predicted proteins | sample Lox_Sample_11_FD_206714 | JGI IMG/M metagenome (GOLD analysis project Ga0335069, IMG submission 206714) | Soil microbial communities from Loxahatchee National Wildlife Refuge, Florida, United States - Lox_Sample_1.1 | ecosystem: Environmental > Terrestrial > Soil > Wetlands | place: USA... | reverse complement strand
GGTTCCGCGGCAGCCGGACGGTGATGTCCTTGAGGTTGTGCTCGCGGGCGCCGTGGACGACCAGCTCGTCGGCAGCCATTCGGCGGCCATTCTATCGTGCGAACGTGTGTTCGGGAAGGGGTCTGCGGGAGAGTTTCTCGACGAGTCCGACCACCTTCCGCGGCTCGGCGACGCAGCGGATCTCGAGGTCGCCGGCGACGATCGTCCCGTAGCCGAACAGGCGGCCGGGGAGCGACTGCTCGACCTCGACGGAGCCGATGCGGGCGAGCCGGACCGCCGCGGCGCTCCGGCGCAGGACGCCGTGGACGACGAAGAGCTTCTCGGTCGTGAGCACGACGTGGGTGCGGTCCCAGCGCACGACGGCGCCGACCGCCGAGAACGCCGCGACGGCGATCAGCGCCACGCCGGCGGCCGACACCGGCCAGCCGCCGAGCATCCCGACCGCGCCGAGGGCCCCGACGACGAGCGCACGCAGCAGCGGCCGCGCGAGCACGACGCCGTGGCGGCGCGCGTCGAGGCAGACGTGCTCCTCCGGGGTCTCGAGCATGGGTCCCCGGGGCTTCGACGCGCCGGCCGTCAAGCCTGCAGCCCGCGCTGCCGATCTAGCCTCCATGCGCCTGCCGAGACCCGGGCTGTTCGAGCTCGTCGCCGCCGCATTCCTCGCGGCGACCGCGGTGATGGCGGTGCAGTCCGCGCACGCCTGGATCGGACAGGACTTCACGATCTTCAGCGTCGCGGGCAAGACGATGCTCTCCGGCGCATGGCGCCACACGTACGACCACGCCGAGGTCCAGGCGGGGCCGCTCCAGCTCGGGCTGTGCGCGATCCTGCGGCGGCTGTTCGGCGCCTACGGAACCTCGCTCGCGCTCGTCTCCGACCTGCTCGTCGCGGCGATGCTCGTCGCCGCGGTGCGCTCGTTCGTCGGGCGGCGCGCCGCGGCGCTCGCGTTCGCCGGCGCGGTCGCGGTCACGGTCGGGCTCGTGATGCACCCATACACGACGGGGCACTTCGCCGAGCCGGTCGTCGGCGTGCTCTGGATGGTGGCCGCGCGCGAGGCGCGCCGCGGCCGCGTCCTTGCCGCCGGCGCGATCGTCGGGCTCAGCTCCGGCTTCGAGCTCTGGGGCATCCTCGGGATCTCCGTCCTCGCTCTCGCGCCGCGGTGGCGCGACGCGGCGAAGGGCGTCGCCGTCGCGGGCGCGACGTTCACGCTGCTGCTCGGACCGTTCGTCGCCGGCGGCGACTTCCACATGTTCGCGTTCACGTGGCACGTCACCGGCGGGCCGCTCTCGCTCGTCCTCCCCGGGATGGCGTTCGGCTGGCCGCTGCGACTGCTCCAGTCGGCGATCGTGCTCGGGATCGCCGTCCCGTTCGCGCGCCGCGTGCGCGGGCTCGGCGCGGCCGTCTTCCTCGTTCCGGCCGCGACCGCGATCGTCCGGCTCTCGATCGACCCGATGGGCACCTTCTACTACTGGGACGCGCCGCTCGTGATCGAGCTCGTCGGTGCGGCGGCCGCGCTCTCCCAGCTCGACGCGATCAGGGCCTGGGCGGCCATGCGGCTCGGGCGCCTGGCGCCGACGGTGTGAAGCGGTAGGGCGCCTACGCCTTGCGCCAGCGGCCGAAGACGAGGCCGCCGAGCGTGAAGCCGAGCCCGAAGGTGCCGAGCGCGAAGCCGCCGATGGCGACGGACTTGCGCCACGTGGACAGGCGCTGCCAGCGCCCGAGCGCCTCCTGCTCCTCGGTCGTCAGCGCCTCGCCGCGCCGCTGCTTGCGCAGCGCGCCGCCCGCGCGGAGCCCGAGATAGAGGTCGTCGAAGATCTCAGCGGATTCATCGGCCATACAGATCAATGTATAGCCTCAGCCGGTCGTGACAACCCGTCTCGTCCACGTTTCGGATCTCCACATGGGCCGCCGAGAGGATCCGGAGGTCGAGGCGGCGCTCGCCGCGCTCGTCGCACGGGTCGCGCCCGAGCTCGTCGTCGCATCCGGCGACCTCGCCCATCGCGGCCGCCCGGCCGAGCTCGATCGCGCGCACGCGCTCCTGGGCTCGCTCGGCCCGCCGGTGCTCGCGGTGCCCGGCAACCACGACCTGCCGCACACCTTCCCGAAGCGGTTCACCCGCCCCTGGGCGGAGTTCGAGCGCTGCTTCGGAACGACGGAGCCGACGCACGCCTCGCCCACCCTCCACGTGGTCGGCGTCAACTCGGCGCGCCCGTGGCGTCACCAGGGCGGCGCGCTGCCGGGCGCGGCGCTCGCGCGCGCGACCGAGCGCCTGCGCGGGGCGGCGGACGGCGCGTACCGCGTCGTCGTGCTCCATCACCATCTCGTCGGCGCCCCGTGGCGCGCCGCCCGGAAGCGACCGCTGTCGCACAGGAGCTCCGTGCTCGACGGGCTCTCGTCCGCGGGCGCCGATCTGATCCTCGGAGGGCACATCCATCAGGCGGCCGTCAGCGAGCGGCGCGAGTTCGAGGTCGTGGCCGACGGCGCCCCGGCGGCGGTGCTCGCCGTCGCCCCCGGCTTCGGGCAGCCGCGGCCGCACCGCACCGGCGAGGCGCGGGGCCTCGCCGTCTACGAGATCGGCGAGCGGACGGTGACCGCCGAGGTCTACGTCTGGAGCGTGACCGGCTTCGAGCAGACGGCGCGCCGGATCTTCCCGCGAGGGTCCGGCGGCTTAGACGCTCTCACACAATGAGCGATTGGGTCGCCCGGATCTCATTCTGTGAGAGCCTCTTAGCTGCGTAGCCGCTCGAGCAGCCGCAACCGCGCGGCCGCGTACTCGTCGTCCGTCAGGACGCCGGAGTCGTGCAGCTCCTCGAGCAGGCCGAGGAAGTGCGCCGGATTCTCGGTCGGGTCGTCCGGCTGCGCCTCGCGCGCGGCGGCCGTCGCGAGCGCGAGCCCGGAGGCCTCGGGGTTCGGCGGCGCCCCGAACGGCGAGCGGATCTGGTCCGGATCGATCCCGGCCTGCTGCAGTCGCCGCCGGTACTCCCGGACGCCGAGCCCGCGGTCGGGGAAGCGGTACGCCTCGGGGCCGAACAGCGGACGCCGCTGGACGAGCCAGCGGTAGAGGACGACGAGCACGATCGCGCAGAGGAAGCCCGCGATCCCGACCCACGCCGCATCCGGGCCGACCGCGAGGACGACGATCCCCCAGCCGATGAGCGAGCCGGCGAGCCCGATCAGCAGCGTCAGCCACGCGGGCATCGGGTCCGGGCCGGGGACGGCGAAGCGCGCGAGCCCGCCGGTGATGAATGCGGAGAGAAGCAGGGCGACGACGCTCGCGAACACACTCTGAGCTTACGCGTGAACGTGCTCGCGCGCGCGCGGCGGTGCCGCGGTCTCGAGCTCGCCGATCAGCCGCCACGAGACGGCGGCGATCTCGTCGACTGCGCGTTCGAACGCGGCCTCGTTCGCCCGGGACGGCTTCCGGTAGCCGCTGATCTTGCGGACGAACTGAAGCGCAGCGGCACGGGCCTCCTCGCGGCTCGCCGGCGGCTGGACGTTGTACAGCGTGTGGATGGAACGGCACATCAGTGCTCCTTCGGTAGGCGTTGGCGAGCTTCTGGGGCGCGAGCACCAAGCGATACAAGGACGCAGGGAGCGCTCGTAGCCGACGCTACGGGCGCGACCGAGGACGCGGCAGCGCGCCGCGTGATCGCGTTCCAGAAGCCGCAGGATGCCTGCCGGAGGAGCACTACGCCTTCACCTCCTCCAGGGCCTGCAGCTCGCGCCGCAGGTCCCTGATCTCGTCGCGGAGCTTCGCCGCGTACTCGAAGCGGAGCTCCTCGGCGGCGATCAGCATCTCCTCCTCGAGCGTGACGACGAGCTTCTCCAGCTCCTCGCGGCTCATGCCCTCGACCTTCGACGCGCCGCGCCGCCGCCGAGCCGGCACGTGCGGCGCCTCGAGCGAGAGGAACTCGGCGATGTCGGAGACGCCCTTCGAGACCGACTCCGGCACGATCCCGTGCTCCTCGTTGTACGCGAGCTGGATCGCGCGGCGGCGGTTCGTCTCGTCGATCGACTCCTTGATCGCCTCCGTCTGCTTGTCCGCGTACATGAGCACCTTGCCGTTCACGTTGCGCGCGGCGCGGCCGATCGTCTGGATCAGCGACGTGCGGCCGCGGAGGAAGCCCTCCTTGTCCGCGTCGAGGATGGCGACGAGCGACACCTCCGGCAGGTCGAGCCCCTCGCGCAACAGATTCACGCCGACGAGGACGTCGTACTCGCCGAGGCGCAGCTCGCGGACGATCTGGATCCGCTCGAGCGTGTCGATCTCCGAATGGAGGTAGCGGGCCTTGACGCCGGACTCGAGCAGGTAGTCCGTCAGGTCCTCCGCCATCTTCTTCGTCAGCGTCGTCACGAGCGTGCGCTCGCCGACGGCCTCGCGCTTGCGGATCTCGCCGAGCAGGTCGTCGATCTGGTTGCGCGTCGGCCGCAGGTCCACCTCCGGGTCGACGACGCCGGTGGGGCGGATCAGCTGCTCGGCGACGCGGGTCGAGTGGCGCAGCTCGAACGGCCCCGGCGTCGCCGAGACGAAGACGAGCTGCGGCACCTTCGCGAGGAACTCGTCGAAGCGGAGCGGTCGGTTGTCGAGCGCCGACGGGAGCCGGAAGCCGAAGTCGACGAGCGTCTGCTTGCGCGAGCGGTCGCCCTCGTACATGCCGCCGATCTGCGGCACCGTCTGGTGCGACTCGTCCACGAAGACGACGAAGTCGGACGGGAAGTAGTCGAGCAGCGTGTGCGGCGCGGAGCCCGGCGGCCGCCCGTCGAGGATGCGCGAGTAGTTCTCGATCCCGTTGCAGAAGCCGAGCTCCTGCATCATCTCGAGGTCGTACTCGGTGCGCTGCCGGATCCGGTGCGCCTCGAGCATCTTCCCCTCCGCCTCGAACGTGCGCACCTGATGCTCGAGCTCGTGCCGGATCTCGCCGACCGCGCGCTCGATCGTCGGCTTCGACGTCACGTACTGCGTCGCCGGGAAGATGGTGATCGAGTCGTGACGCGCGAGCACCTCGCCGGTGAGCGGGTCGAAGTGCGTGATCTGCTCCACCTCGTCGCCGAAGAACGAGATGCGGTGCGCGGTCTCCGAGTACGCGGGCTGCACCTCGACGACGTCGCCCTTGACCCGGAACCGGCCGCGGCCGAGCAGGGTGTCGTTCCGGACGTACTGGATGTCGATCAGCTTGCGGAGCATCAGGTCTCGGTCCTGCTCCTCGCCGACGTTGACGAAGACGACGCGCTCCTTGTACTCCTCCGGCGAGCCGAGCCCGTAGATGCACGAGACGGAGGCGACGATGATCACGTCGCGGCGCGAGAGCAGGTTCGACGTCGCCGAGTGGCGCAGCCGGTCGATGTCGTCGTTTCGCGACGAGTCCTTCTCGATGTAGAGGTCGGCCTGCGGGACGTACGCCTCGGGCTGGTAGTAGTCGTAGTAGGAGACGAAGTACTCGACGGCGTTGGCCGGGAAGAGCTCGCGGAACTCGTTGCAGAGCTGCGCGGCGAGCGTCTTGTTGTGCGCGATCACGAGCGCGGGCCGGCCGACCTTCTCGATCGTCCACGCCATCGTCGCCGTCTTGCCGGTACCGGTGGCGCCGACGAGGGTCTGGTAGCGCTCGCCCGCTTCGAGCCCTTCGGCGAGCTCGGCGACCGCCTTCGGCTGGTCACCGGTGGGCCGGTAGATGTCCGTCGTCGCGAGCTCGGGCATGGCCGACAGCGTATCGGCGCCGCCCGCTCCTACTTCGTCGGCTCCCCGAGGTCCGCGAGCCGCGCCTTCGCCTGCGCCTGGAGCGCCGGGATGCGGCCGCAGACGGTGCAGCGGTAGGTCTCGACGCCGCCGCCGGTGTCGCCGACGACGAACCGCTCGGAGTCGGGGGCCCACGCAGCCGAGGTGAGGTTCCCCTTCGCGCCGCGCACGTAGATGATCAGCTTCCCGGTCCGGGCCAGCCACAGCCCCGCCGCCGACGGCCCGGCGGTGACGACCCAGCGTCCGTCCGGGCTGAACACCGCCTGGCTGACGGTGGACACGTGGAAGCGGAGCCTCTGGTCGACCTTGCCGCTCTTCACGTACCAGATCCAGGCGTCGCCGTCGACGCTGGCGGTGACGAGGAGCTTCCCGCCCGGGCTGAACGCGACGGAGGTGACGCCGCCCTGGTGCCCCGAGAGCTGGTGGACGAGCGCGCCGGTCCGCGCGTTCCAGATGCGGGCAGTGTGGTCGACGCTGCCGCTGGCGAGGAGCGTGCCGCCGAGGCTGAACGCGAGCGACGTGATCGCGCCGGTGTGCCCGGTCATGGCGGCACGGAGCGGGGCGCCGTCGCTGCCGCGCCAGAGCCTGACGGTGCCGTCGGCGGCGCCGCTCGCGACCGTTCCGTCCTTCGAGACGGCAAGCGCCGCGACCGGCGAGCCGTGCATCGCCGTCCAGAGCAGCTTCCCGGCCGGCGACCACGCCTTCACCGTGCCGTCGTCGCCGGCCGTGACGACGACGCCGCCCGGCGCGGCGACGACCGCGCGTACCGGTGCGCCTTGCGGGAACGTCATCTGCAGCGATCCGTCGACCGCGCTCCAGCGCTTCGCCGTCCCGTCGACTCCGGCCGTGAGGACGCTCTTCCCGTCGGCGGTGAACGCCGCGTCGGTGACCGCGCCGCCCTGCTGAAGCGGCGCCAGCGCGGCGCCGCCGGCGGCATTCCAGAGCCGCGCGGTCCCATCGGCGCCGGCGCTGAGCACGTACTTCCCGTCCGAGCTGTACACCACGGTCGACACGGCGCCGGAGTGGCTGCCGAGCGGTGCGAGCACCGGCACCTGGGTCGCCCAGAGCCGCGCCGTCCCGTCCATGCTCGCGCTCAGCAGGAGCGACCCGGCGCGGTTGTACGACACGCCGGTGACGGAGTCGATGTGGCCGGCGAGGTTTCGCGGGATCGCGCCGTTCGCCGTCCAGATGCGGACGATCGTGTCGGCGCCCGCGGCTGCGATCTGCGTGGCGTCGGGGCTGGCCGCGACGGCGAGCATCTTCTGCTGGCTCTGGCCGAGGAACGTGTCCACCGTCGCCCCGCTCGCGGCGTCCCACACGCGCACCGAGCTGTCGATGCTCGACGTCACCACGCGGTCGTCGGGCGTGAAGACGACGTCGTTGATCGCCGCCTCGTGGCCGACGAGCAGGTGGAGCTGATTGAACGTCGTCGTCTCCCAGACGTAGCCGTTGCGCCGGCCCGTGGTCGCGAGGTACTTCCCGTCCGCCGAGAACGCCGCGTCCGTCGCCTCGCCCGCCTGCGCCGGCGTCGCGACGACGGCGCCGGACGGAACCGCGTACACCCGGATCACGGGGTCACTCATCGCCACGACCGCAGCGAGCAGCCCGCTCGGGCTGACCGCGATCTTCTGGACGGCGTGCAACCCGCTGATGCTGGTGAGGAGCTGTCCGGTCGCGGCGTCCCAGATGCGGAACGTGTCCGCGGAGCTCCCCGTCAGCACCTCGCGTCCGCCGTCGCAGAACTCGACGTCGTTGACGGCGCCCCCGTCGTGCAGCGTCTGGAGCAGCTTTCCGGAGGCGACGTCGTAGAGGAACGTGCGGCCGTCGCGCGTGCCCGCGGCGAGCATCCCGCTCGATGTGTCCGTTGCGGCCGTCGCGCTCTCCGGGCCGAAGACGAGCGTCGTCACCGCGGACGGCAGCGCGTGCGACTGCAGCAACGCGTGGTCGCTCGTCCGGTAGAGGCGGAGACTGCCGCCGCCGGCGCCGGTCGCAACGAGGTCGCCGTCGGGGCTGAAGCTCGCGTCGTTCACCGGTCCGCCGCCGCCGGGGAGGATGGCGCGCACCTGCATCTGCATGAGCGAGTTGCGCAGGGCGTCCTCGACCGCGTACGACGTCGGGTCGAGCTGCGACGCGGCGAGCGCCGCCCTCACGCTCTCCACCGGGTCGGTGGCGATGTCCGCGAGCGAGGTCTCGACGAGCTTGCCGATCTTGTTCTTCAGCGCCGCCTGCTTGTAGAGCTGCGCCTGCTTCTGCGCGGCGCGCTTCTCCTGGAGCGCGTACGCCTTCGCCGTCTGCGCCCGCGTCGCGCTCTTCTTCGCCGAGGCGGCGCTCGCCTGCGCTTCCTTGTTGCTCTGCTCGGCCTGCGCTTCGCTCTGCTGCGCCTGCGCGTTGCTCGCTTCGGCCTTCTGCTCGTTCTGCTGCGCCTCGGCCGCGTTCGCGTCGGCCTTGTGCTTCAAGATGATCGCCCGGTGGCGCGCCTGCAGCGCCTCCGCGCGTTGGCGCTGCGCGAGCTTCTTCTGGCCGAGCGCGTACTGCGCCGTCCTCTCCGCGGCGCGCCGCTGCCTCGACGCCTCCGAGCGCAGCGCGACCGCCCAGACGGCGAGCGCCGCCATCGCCGCCGCGAGCAGCAGCGCGGCAACGGCGAACGCCGTAACGCGGCGGCGCCGCCGGCGCTCGCGGTCGAGCGCCTCGTGTGCGGTGAAGTTGCGCCGCCAGGCGAGCACCGGCTCGGCGAGGACGTCGTGGAAGATCTCGTAGCGACGACCGCCCTCTCCCCCGTCGGTCGAGGCGACGCGGAGGATCCGCTGCGCGGCGAGCAGGTCGAGCACGGCACGCAGCTCCTGGGGCGGCTCGTCGGTGTACCCGGCGAGGTCGTCGAACGACTGCGCGATCTTCGTCCGCGACGGCGTCACGAGATAGGTCAGCGCGCTCGCCGCGATCGCGGCCTCGTGCGGCCCGAGCGCGCCGAGCGTCCGCTGGAGATGCGCGCCGACGATCGCGCGGGCGCCGCCGAGCCGCTCGAGCGTCGTCGCGCGGAGGACCGGCGATCCGGCCGCCCGCTCCTCCTCCCACACCCGCTCGAGCACGAGCTGGAGGTACGGCGCCTCGATCCGGTCGCTTCCGCCGGCGCCGTTGCCCGACGGGGCGGCGGCGACCTGGTAGAGCATCGCGTCGACGAGCAGCGGGTCGAGCTCGACGCGGTCCTCCGCCGCGGCGAGCTCGTTCCAGCGGTCGATCGGCCCGACGATCGCCGCGCGTGCGGCCGCCCGGTCGAGGTGGTCGATGCGCAGCCGGTTGGCGAAGACGCTCGGGATGCGCGCCTGGAACGCATCGAGCCGGGCGAGCGAGTCGTCGCGGAGCGAGATGAGGACGTGCACCCGCGGAAGCGCCAGCAGCTCCGGCAGCTCGTCGAGCAGCTCTCCCTCGCTGTGGTAGAGGAAGTACTCCTCGAACTGGTCGAGGATCAGGTACGCGTCGCCCTCCGGCCACGGCAGCTCGGGGTCGACGGCCCAGTCGGCGAGCACGATCACCTCGGCGGCCGGCTCGAGCTCGCGCAGCCGGCGCACGACGGCGGCGCGCAGCATCGAGCTCTTGCCCACGCCGCTCGGCCCGTACAGCACCGTCAGCTTCGAGGCGAGCAGGTTCGCGACCGCGACCTCGCACTCGCGCTCGCGCCCGAAGAAGAAGAGCGCGTCCTGTTCCGAGTCCTCGAACGGCGCGAGTCCCTTGTACGGCGAGCGCAGCTCGGGAGGCGCCGCGACGCTCACGATGCCACAGCCTCCTCCAGCGCCAGCCCGAGGTAGCGGCCGAGCGCGCCGATGTACTCGTCGAGCGGGACCTCGAGCAGGTCGACGTCGCGCGCGCGCCAGAACTGGCGCTCGAGCGGCTTCGTCACCGGCTGCACCGCCCACGACCGGTACGAGACACCTTCGTTCCCCCAGATCCGGCCGAGCACGAGCCGCAGGTTCCAGTCGCACATCGCATAGCCGAGGAAGAGGAAGTGACTGCGCCGGAGCTTCGCCGCGAGCGCGACGGGGACGGCGCTGCCGATGTCCCCGTGGGCGAGGTAGTCGATGTAGTCGTCCTCGGTGACGACGAAGCTCTCGAGCGCCCGCGTCGGCGTCGGGTCGACGCCGCCGTGGAGCTTGAGGATCACGGTGCGCCGCTCGAGCGACAGCTCCGTCGCGTACGTGTTCGGCAGGTCGATGACGCAGGACGTCCCGTCGGGCTGCACGTGGCAGAAGCGGCCGAGGTTCCGGCCGGAGGCGATGTACGAGACGACGTCGAACTCCTCGTCGGCGTCGAGGAGCGCCTGCTCGAGCGCGAGGTCGTAGCTCGTCGTCACGAGGAGCATGTGCGGCGCGCCGCGCTCCCGCAGGAGCGGCGGCAGGGCGGCGAAGAACCGGTGCACCGGCGTCGGCGGAACCCCGGCCGACAGCATCAGGTGCAGCTCGTCGTAGAGCGGCCCCGAGCCCTTCGTCAGCGCGACGAACTGCGCGACGCGCGTCAGGTCGGGCGCCTCGTCGGGCGGATACTCGAACCGGCTCGCGAGCTGCGCGGCGAGGTCGGCGCAGTTCGTGCCGAGCACGGCGACGAGCCGGCCGCCCAGCACCGCCCCGGCCACCTCCTCGATCTGCTCCTGCGGCGAGGCGGACGCCGCCGCCGGGCTGAGACCGGCTTCCTGGCGGAGAATCGCGGCGTGCAGCTGCTGCAGCTGCGGCCCCGGGTCGAGGCCGAGCTCCTCGACGAGCGCGCGCCGCGCGTCTTGATAGGCCGCGAGCGCGTCCGCCTGCCGGCCCGCGCGGTAGAGCGCGAGCATCAGCTGGCCGCGCAACCGCTCCCGCAGCGGATTCCGCGCCACGAGCGACTCGAGCTGGGGCACGAGCTCCGCGTCCTTGCCGCACTCGAGCTCGGCGCCGATCAGGTCCTCGGTCGCCGCGAGCCGCAGCTCCTCGAGCCGGAACACCTCGGTCTGCGCGAACGGCTCGAAGGCGAGCTCCGCGAGCGGCTCGCCGCGCCAGAGCGCGAGCGCGCCGCGGAGCGTCTGCGCGCGCTCCTCCGGTTCCTGCCCGACCGCCTCCCGCACGAGCCGCTCGAACCGGAAGAGATCGACCCGGTCCTTGTCGACCTCGAGCTTGTACCCCGGCGGGCGCGTCAGCAGCAGCTCGGCGCCGAGCAGCTTCCGGAGCGCGGAGACGAGGTTCTGGAGCGAGGTCGACGCGGTGCGCGGCGCCGAGTCGCCCCACAGCGAGGCGATCAGGAAGTCGGTCGAGACCACCTCGCCGGCGCGAAGCAGCAGCACCGCGAGCGCCGCCCGCTGCTTCGTCCCGCCGAGCGGCAGGAGGGCGCCGTCGTCGCCTGCGACCTCGAGCGGGCCGAGGATTCGGAAGTCGGGCATCTGCGGCTCGGTGCTCTCTACGCGGGGACGCGACATCGGCCCCACGATCCAACGTAGTGCGCTGCGGACGGCTGCACCATCGGGAAATCCCCCACCCTGCGGCTCTGTCCCCGGGCACCCGTCCCGGGAGTTATGTCATTTGTAACGAGTTCTCCGCCAAATTGAAAGCAACCGTCGGAGGGATTGCCCGGAACCGGCGGCTTCGGGCAGGATTCGCAGCCCTCGCGGCTAAGCGAGACACGCCCTGCGGCCCATGCGATCTCGCCTCGTCCTCCTGTCGACCCTGCTCGTCTCGGCGCTCCTCCCGGCCGCCGCGTGCGCGTACCCGTGGCCGGTGAAGCCGTTCGACCGGCAGCACCCGATCCGGGGCTTCTTCGGCGACCCGCGCACCGTCTTCCGCTCCGGCGTGAGCGACAACGGGATCGAGGGCCCGGGCAGCTTCTCCTTCCACCAGGGCGTCGACATCGTCGCGCCCGACGGGACACCCGTCTATGCGATCGCCGACGGACGCGTGCACTACCTCGGCGCGGCGACCCTGAACCTCGTCACGCGATCCGGCGCAGTGTTCCAGTACTTCCACGTCGTCGCGGTCGTCGGCGAGGGCCAGCGCGTGACCGTCCGGCAGACGCTGCTCGGATACGTGCAGGCGCCGTACGGACACGTGCACATCTCGGAGATCCGGCACGGACACGTCGTCAACCCGCTGCAGCCGGGCCATCTGACGCCGTACGCCGACCACACCGTCCCGACGGTGGCGAGGATCCTCGTCGAGAACGAGGACGGCGTCATCGAGCCCTCGACCGGCATCTGCGGGCGCGTTCAGCTCGTCGCCGACACGTACGACACGCCGCCGCTGCCGGTTCCCGGCACGTTCGCCGGGCTGCCGGTCTCGCCGGCGCTCGTGACCTGGACGATCACCCGCAGCTCGACGGTGATCGTGAAGCGGCACGTCGCGGCCGACTTCCGCGACCGGCTGCCGCCGAACGCCGCGTTCTGGAGCGTCTACGCGCGCGGCACGTACCAGAACGACACCCGCTTCGGGAAGGCGCAGTACCCGGCGACCCCGGGTCGCTACCTCTTCCAGCTCGCGCCGAGGTTCGACACCCGGGTGCTGCGCAACGGCTCTTATCGGCTGACCGTGCACGCGAGCGACGTGCGCGGCAACACCGGCACGCGCTCGCTGCTCATCTCCGTGCTCAACACCGCCGGCGGCTGCCCCGGCTCGCTCGCGGCCGCCGCCGTCCCGCCCGCGCTTCCGGTGGAGCTGTCGCAGACGCCGCGTCAGCCCAATCCGAGCTCGGCGCCGTAGGCCTTCGCGTAGATCGCCTTCAGGCGCTCGACGCGGTCGACGTACGCACGAGTCTCCGGAAACTGGACGCCCTCGTGCCGCGCGCGCCAGCGGTCGACGTTCTCCTGGCCCGCGTTGTACGCGGCGAGCGCCGTGCGTTCGTCGTGGTAGCGGTCGAGCAGGTGCCGGAGGTACCAGGCGCCGTAGCGGACGTTGATCTCGGGGTCGAGCAGGTCGGAGACGACGAACCTCGATCCGCCGGTGCGGAGGGCAATCCCCTTCGCGGTCGCCGGCTGGAGCTGCATCAGGCCGATCGCGCCGGCGCTCGAGCGGGCGTCCGCGTTGAACTTGCTCTCCTGCTCGATCACAGCGGCGAGCAGCGCCGGGTTCAGCCGGTAGTTCGCCGCGTGCCCGCGCACGATCGCCGTATAGCGGAGCGGGTACCAGAGCCGTGCCCACCAGGGCGGCTCGGTTCGCTGGAGGTAGAGGAACGCGCCAGCCGCGGCGACGACCACGGCGACGGCGAGGATCAGGCGCCTCAGCAGGACTCGAGCTCCTCGACGACGCCCTGGACGAACCGGTCGAGGTCCTCGAGCGACCCGTCGTTCACGTACGCGAAGTCGGCCCGCCGCAGCTTCTCCTCGTCGGGGATCAGCCGCGCCTCGCGGTCGTCGACCGTCCCGCGCCGGCGCTCCCGCACCTCCGCCGGCGCCGTGATGACGACGACCCTGTCGAAGCGGTGCTCGCCCCCGGCCTCGTAGAGCAGCGGGATCTCGGCGACGGCGAGCGCGGGCGGGTCGGCGCCCGCGCGCAGGTCCGCGAGCCAGGTCTCGTAGAGGCGGCGCACGCGCGGATGGAGGAGTCCCTCGAGCCAGGCGAGCTCGTCCCGGTCGGCGAAGACGATGCGCCCGACGGCGGCGCGGTCGACCTCGCCGTCGTCACCGAACACGGCGTCGCCCCAGCGCGCGCGCAGCTCCGCCTTCAGGTCCTCGTCCTCGCGATAGAGCCGGTGGACGATCTCGTCGCTCGAGGAGACGAGCGCACCCCGGCGCGCGAACGCCGCCAGCGCCTCGCTCTTCCCCGCCGCGATGCCCCCCGTGACCGCGACCGCGAGCGGCCGCGCCACTTACTCGGTCGGCTCGGCGGGCTCGGCGGCCGGATCCTCGGCCACCGCGACCGGCTCCGCCTCGGGCTCGGGCTCGGCCACAGCCTCGGGCTCGGGCTCGGCGACAGCCTCGACCTCGGCGACGACCTCGACCTCGGCTTCGGCCTCCGACGCAGCGGCGGGCTCGTCTGTGAACACGTCCTCGGAGAGGTCGATCGACGGCGGCTCCGCCTCGGCGCCGGGCTTCGGCTGGACGGGCATGCCGTCCTCGACGCGTTTCAGCGACAGCGACAGGCGGCGCCGCTCGGCGTCCACCTCGAGGATGCGCACGTTGACGTCGTCGCCCTGCGAGACGATCTCGCGCGGGTTCTCGACGTGGTGCTGCGCGAGCTCGGAGATGTGCACGAGACCCTCGACGCCCGGGAGGATCTCGACGAACGCCCCGAACGTCACGACCTTCGTCACCTTGCCCTGGACGACGTCGCCCTCCTGGTAGCTCTCCAGCACCTGCTGCCACGGGTCGGTCTGCGTCTGCTTGAGGCCGAGCGAGATGCGCTGCCGCTCGCGGTCGATGTCGAGCACCTTGACCTCGACCTTCTGGCCGATCTCGAGCACCTCGGACGGATGGTTGACGTGGCTCCAGGACAGCTCCGAGATGTGGATCAGGCCGTCCATCCCGTCGAGGTCGACGAAGGCGCCGAAGTCGACGATGTTCGAGATCGTCCCCTCGACGACGTCCCCCGGGTTGAGCTTGTCGAGGATCGCCTGCCGCATCTCCTTGCGCTCGTCCTCGAGGACGGCGCGGCGGGAGAGGACGACGTTGTTCCGCGAGCGGTTGAGCTCGATCACCTTGCACTTGAGCTCCTGGCCGAGGTACTCGTCGAGGTCCTGCACGCGGCGGATGTCGACGAGCGAGGCGGGCAGGAACCCGCGCACGCCGAGGTCGAGGATGAGGCCGCCCTTGACGACCTCGATGACGCGGCCGGTGACCGGGTCGCCCTGCTCGTGCGCGGCCTCGATCGCCTTCCAGGCGATCTCGAAGCGGGCGCGCTTCTTCGAGAGGATCAGGCGGCCCTCGGCGTCCTCCTTCGTCATCACGAGCGCGGCG
>Ga0335069_10008561_pt1 | contig 14634 bp, 13 predicted proteins | sample Lox_Sample_11_FD_206714 | JGI IMG/M metagenome (GOLD analysis project Ga0335069, IMG submission 206714) | Soil microbial communities from Loxahatchee National Wildlife Refuge, Florida, United States - Lox_Sample_1.1 | ecosystem: Environmental > Terrestrial > Soil > Wetlands | place: USA... | reverse complement strand
CGCAATTTGTCTGTCGGCCATGCGCATAGCCTTACGCTCGGCGATGGGAAGATAGAGGCCGCCGCCCACGGCGAACTGCGAGATCATGACGTGGAAGATGGCGATAATGCCGATGACCCAGCCAGAACCAAGATGCGGGATGTACCAGAAGGGATAGTTCATGATGTCTGCCTCAATGGGCTGTCAAGTAGCCGAGGACGGTGGTGGCCAGCAGCGCGAAGACCGCCAACAAACCGAAGTAGTGGGCGGCGCGGGCGCGGCGGCCCGTGTCGCTGTTAGTGTCATAGAACGGAATGAGAATCCACAGAACGATGCCGAGGGTGAAGATGAGGATGCCGGCGATTTCGCCCGCTTCGCCGGGCAGAAACGCACCGAGCAGCTTGAGCATCTCGAAGGGGCTCATAAAGTACCACTCGGGATGAATGCCCATCGGAGCCGGCACGAGCATGTCCGCTTGTTTGCCGAGCGACCACGGAAAGACTGAGGCGAGCAGGGCAAGGATATTGAGCGAGATAAGCCACATGGCCAGGTCTTTGCGCAGGAAGTTCGGGAAAAACGGCATGGATTTGCGTTCGGCCGCGGGCTTTATCCGCTCGGAGGGTGGAATGGCGTTGCCGTGGCGCTGGACCAGCCAGAGGTGAAAAGCAAGGAGCGGAACAAAGATGGCGGGCAAAACGACGACGTGGAGGGCGAAGAAGCGCTGTACGGTGAATTCGTTGACCTCGAGGCCGCCGCGAAGCATGTTGCCAATGATGGGGCCGATCCAGGGAATGGCGGCAGGGATCTGCAGGCCGACCTTGGTGGCGAAGTAGCTGAGCTCATCCATCGGCAGCAGGTAACCGGAGAAGCCGAAGACAGAGGCGAGGCCGAGCAGCGCCATACCGCTGAGCCAGCCAAACTCGCGCGGCTTACGATAGGCCTTCATAAAGTAGACCGAGAACATGTGCACGAGGACAGAGAAAATCATCAGGTTGGCGGACCAGGAGTGCGCCGACCGGATGAGCCATCCGAAGTGCATGACGAAGGTGATCTGGCGAACCGACTCGTACGCATCGGCGCCGGGGTGGTAGTAGACAAGCAGCAGGACGCCGGTAAAGCACTGGACCAGGAAGAGGAAGAGGGAGATGCCGCCCCAGTAGTACCAGAAGGATTGTGCGTGCACGGGAACGGTTTTGTGGCGCGCGAAGGCGGTGAGCTCCGAAAGCCCCAACCGCTCATCGACCCAGTCATAGAGAGAAGCCGTCTTAGAAGTCATGCGAAGTTCCTTCGGAACAGAGAAACGGTGAACGAGAGAAAGAATCTCTCATGCGCGGGAGACATTGACGCCGGCGTCGCTGACGGCGACTTTGTAGAGCTTGAGCGGTTTGGGTGGCGGTCCGCTGACGTTGCCTCCGGTATAAGCGTTGTAGACGCCTCCATGGCAGCCGCAGTGGATGCGATCGGCCTGCGCCTCATATTGCACGGTGCAGCCAAGGTGAGTGCAGACTGCGGTCATCGAGATCCAGCGGCCGTCTGCGTGATGGATCAGCATGGCCGGTGCGGGGCCGAATTTGAACATCAGCACAGAGCCGGGAGGAAGTTTCTGCGCGTCTTTCAGCGTCACCTCGGTGACGGCGGTTGCACTCAGCTCCATCTCCTGCGGCGAAGCGAGGTAGCGGTAGATGGGATAGGCCAAGGCGGCGGTGTAGCAGAGGCCGGCGGCTCCTGCCGCGACGAGAAAGCCGCGGCGCGTGCGCTGTTCACTGATTGGTTCGAGAACGATATGGGGTGTGTCGATGGCTTGACTCATTTTTTCTGCGGCCGATCAGGCTGCGCCCTCCATGGGTTTCTTCGCCCGTGCCACAACCGACACGAGCCATCCGATCACACCGAGGCTGGCGACGAAGAGCACGAGGAACAAGCCAACCACGGACCAGTTCGTCACGACGGCGCGATCCCACACGTTGTAGCCCTTGCTGAGCAGGGTCAAATCGCGGACGGCATCGCGGTAGACGGTGAAAGCAATCTCGATGAGCACGGCAAGAAGGAGACCTGCCCAGGCAAGCCAGTTGGCGGCGAGCCTGGCGAATCCGGCAAGGGCGGCGAGAAGCACTGCAACAACCACCAGTGCGAGCCAGAGATATCCGCCCAGCGCGTAGTAGCGGTAGAAGGTATAGCCTTCCGGCGGCGCCGCCAGGAGTGTTTTCACCGAAGAGGGCTGCGCGGCGTTGGCCCAGAGCCCTGCCGCAAGGTAGATGACACCGCAGACCGCGGCGACCTTGCCGCCGAACCCGGCGATGAACTTCTTTTCGTCGCCGGTGAAGGTGGAGCGGGCAGAAAGGTAGAGGAGCCAAAGGCCGCCGATAAAGAGACCGCCGGCGAGCATCAGCAGCCAGCGCGGGGTGAGGGTCGGGTCACCGGTGGGTAGAAATCGACCAGACGCCGAAGCGGAGTACATGTCGCGCCAGACCTCAGGGCGCAGCATCAAGGTCATATTGGTAGAGAGGAGCCTTGCGATGAAGCCCGCGAGCAGCCATGCGATCAGGCCGGCCGGCCATGCGGTTTTGCCAGCATCCAGCTGTGCGGAGAAACGGTAGAGCATGCGATAGACCAGCATGAGGATGAGGATGATGGAGATCCAATAGGCGCCCATGAGGACGCTGCTGGTATAGAGTGCGCGGCCGTATAGGACTTGCGCGAAGAGGAGCGGCGGCACCCCCAGGTTGATCACGTAGGTCATCACCACTGTGAGGCGGCGGGCGAGCGCGCGGGCTGTGACGCGCGCTGGCGCGGAGCCGCGAGACAGGCTCAAGAGAATGGCGAGCAGCAGGCCGCCAAGAAGCATCTCGACGGCGATAAAGTGCAGCGCCAGCGTAACGATATGCAGCAGTTTGAAGAGCCAAATCGGCGCCGGCAAAGGAATGGGGTCAACAGCAGGAAATGATTGCATATCAGCCTACGAGTCTGTCCTTTCCATCATTCAAGAAATGAGCAGGCCGCGAACCTGCTCCCCTCAACTCACGCCTCGCATACGGGCGCAAGAGAACGCGGCGACTACTGCAAATGAATCCGGACAATCGCACTCTAAAATACAGAACCACACGATAGCGCGATCTCCGCAAGTCGTTCTGTGACGACGCGCACTTCAGACAACATCTCCACAGCTTACTGTAGGTCACGTTTAGATGTGAGCAGCACCTACATGCCTGGATGGATCGTGTTGTTACGCAAGATACACCGATCAAGAAGGATTGACATGCGAGCCGCCGGCCGGCCCCACAATCACCTGATCGGGCAGGCCTTCGCAAAACCGGAAATGAGATCTATCCAGGCGTCTTAGCTGGAATGGAACCTATGAACTCATCGATGCAATTGACGCGGGAAGCGGACTATGGTGTGCGGGTCATGATCGCCTTAGCCACCGCAAGAGGAGGCCGACGCTCAGTTCTTTACGAGCTGGCAAAAGACACTGGGTCTCCTGAGAGCTTTCTATCCAAGGTGCTCCAGAAGCTGGTTCGGGTTGGCCTTGTTGCATCCCTCCGGGGACCTGCGGGTGGTTTCGAAATCTCCAAACTAGGTCTGCGCGCCTCCATGCGCACAGTGATCGAGGCCATCGATGGTCCCATGCTCTTGAATACTTGCCTTGCGGACGTCGAGATTTGTGCGCGTTCTCTGCGGTGTCCAGCCCACCCTGTCTGGGCCGAGGCGCAGAAGGCGATTCTTCAGGTACTTGATTCTGCCAAGATCGTCGACCTTGCAGCCTCCTATGCCCCCCAGTCGGCGAGCCCTCGTGTCTCTCTGTCGACTATCAGAACGGCCGCTTTTCAAGTTGCCAGGCGGCAATAACATCCTTTCTTCTCAAACACCTCGCCGACCTGGCAGACTCTTCAAACAAAAAAAATCGCATTTTCTGTAACGAATTCTCAGGCGGACGACTTTTCTCTAGTGAATGCACACGAAAAGGATCTTCGAAACGATGAAGCGCATCCTGTTGCGGAGTTGCAGGTTGGCGCTGCTCGGTTGTCTGCTCTTTCCCATCGAAGCGTTCGCCCAGGAGCCCCTGACTCTCAGCCAGGCGATCCAGAAGGCTCTCGGTAGCAGTCCGGAGGCGAAGCTCGCCGAGGCAGGAAGCGCGGAGGCCAAAGCAGGGGCATCGCTCGCTCGCGCACAGCTTCTGCCGCAGATCAACTTCGCCGAAGACATCTCGCGCGGAGACGACCCGGTCTATGTCTTCGGTGCCAGGCTGCGCCAGCAGAGCTTTACACAGGCCGATTTTGCAGTGAATGCTCTGAATCGGCCGCTGCCGATGGGCAACTTCGCCACGCGCCTATCCGGCTCCTGGCTCGCGTTTGACTCCTTCAAGACGCAGAGGACGATTCGCAGCGCGGATCTGATGCAGAGAAGCGCCGCATCCTCCACAAAGGCCGTAAACCAGAAGATCGTGCTCGATGTGGTCGAGGCGTATCAGGCAGAGCTCTATGCGGAGAGGAAGGTGGCCATCGCCCAGCACGAGCAGGAGACAGCCGAGGTTCTGCTCGCTTCGGTGGACGATCACGTGAAGGCTGGGCTGGCCGTTGAGTCCGACAGGATGTCGGCGCAAGTCAATGTCGCGGCGCGAAAACAGGAACTGATCGCGGCACAAGGGGAAGTGGAATTAGCGTGGGCGCAACTGCGCCTGGCCATGGGCGCGCCGGAACTGCAGCAGACCAGGTTGCAGCCCATCGAAGCCCACGAGTTTCCGCAGGAAGCACTTGCCGCCGAAGTGGAGACAGCAACGAAGTCCCGCTCCGACCTCACCGCACTAGGCCAGGCGCAGTCGGCTCAGGCTGCCGCTCTGAGCGCTGCCAAACTCGATTTCGGCCCACGGGTGAGCGCCTACGGGAACTGGGAGCAGGACCGGTCCAGTTTTGCCGGCTCGGGCGGGAACAACTGGGTTGCGGGCGTTCAGATCGGAATCGACATCACGCCGTTCAGCAAGCGAGCACAACTGGCCCAGCAGACAGCGGCAAAAGCGCGTGTCGATGCGCAGGTGTCGGCCTATCAGCAGCAGATCCGGTTGCAGGTGACGCAGGCACATATTCAGCGGCAGACCACCCAGCAGTCGCTCGAAACCGCGCAGGCCGCGTTGGATCAGTCGGCCGAGAGTCTTCGGATTCTGAAGAACCGGTACGGCGCGGGCCTGGCCACGATTACCGATCTATTGCGGGCCGAAGACTCTGAACGACAGAGTCAGACCAACTATTGGCATGCGGTCTACGGCAACGCTGTGGCTTATACACAACTGCTTTTCGCGACCGGGACACTGACTCCGGATGCGGCGGAGGGATTGCAATGAGGTTTGTTCTGTCAGGATGTCTGCTGGTCGCGATGTCGGCTCTGATCGCCGGCTGTCACTCGGACCAGACCACAAGACCTGCGGCGATTCAAACGGTACAAGCGCGGGTTGTGGCGAGCCAGGAGCAACAAGCTCCTACCACCGTGAGCGCGTCCGGCACTCTGCACGCGCGCGAGACGGCGGTTCTCTCTGCGCAGGTGGTTGGACGCGTTCAGCAGGTGCTGGTCCGCGAGGGCGATTCTGTGAAAGCAGGCCAGACGCTGGCAATTCTTGAAGACTCAGCACTGCGAGCATCGGCAGACCAGGCCGATGCCGCGGTCAAGGCGGCCGAGAATCAACAAGTGGCAGCACAAACCAACTCCGACCTGGCAGCAAGCACGCTGGCTCGCTACCAGAAGCTCGAGGCCGAGAAGAGTGTGAGTGCCCAGGAGATGGACGAGGTCACACGTCGCGCACAGGCTTCGGTCGCTCAGGTAGATGTTCTTAAAGCGCAGGAGAGCGCAGCAAAAGCTCAAGCAAGCGGAGCCCATGCGATGTTGGAGTACACACATATTCGTGCTCCGTTTGCAGGCGTGATCACAGCACGCATGGTTGACCCTGGGGCACTTGCGGCGCCAGGGGTGCCTCTGCTCGAAATCGATAGCAGTGGACCTGTCCAGCTTCAGACAACGATCGACGAGTCCATCCTTGGCGCAATTCGGCTGGGAATCGAAATTCCAGTCAACATAGCCGCGGCGTCTGCAATAGCAAATGGCACAGTCGCGCAGATTGTTCCTGCCGCCGATCCGTCCAGCCACACGTTTCTAGTCAAAATCGATCTAGCGCCTTCTAGAGAATTGCGTGCCGGCATGTACGGCACCGCGCGGATTACCTCCGGGATCCGAAAGGCAATCTTCGTGCCGAGCTCGTCCGTCGTGGTCCGTGGATCCCTTGCCTGCGCCTACGTCCTCGATCAAAATGGCATCGCACAACTCCGCTATCTGACCCTCGGCGCAAGGCAAGGAAGCCTCGTTGAGATTCTGTCCGGTGTCTCAGGAGGAGAACGGCTCGTGGATGAGCCCGCCGATCGCGACCTGGCCGGCAAGCGGATTGAGGTCCAGCCATGAGCCAGAGCTCTGGAGTGGCCGGACTGGGCCTGGCGGGCCGGCTCGCGCATGCCTTTCTCAACTCAAAGCTGACGCCGCTATTCATCGTTGCATCGCTGGCGCTGGGAGTTTTCGCAGTAGCGATCATTCCACGCGAAGAGGAGCCCCAGATCCTGGTGCCGATGCTCGATATCACCACCGCAATGCCGGGTGCATCTCCTGCAGAAGTCGAACAGCGCGTGACGCTGCCGATCGAGATGTTGGTGCATCAGATCTCGGGCGTCGAATATGTCTACTCAACTTCAAGTCCCGGACAGAGCCTGGTCATCGTGCGCTTTCTTGTTGGCACACCCCAGGAAGACGCGCTGATCGAGGTCTATAGCAAGCTCTATTCGAACTTCGACCGCATGCCTCCGGGAGTGTCGCAACCTCTCATCAAGGCACGCTCGATCGACGATGTTCCGATCCTGGCACTGACGTTATGGGGACAGCACTACGACGGCTCTCAACTTCGGACTATCGCCGACGAAATCCAACACAATATCAACCAAATCTCCGATGTTTCCGAAACCAACGTGATCGGCGGCTTGCCGCGCAGCTTGCGCGTCGTGCTCAGCACGGAAAAACTCAACGCCTACAACCTGTCCCCGATGACGATTGTCGGCCGATTGCAGGCGGCGAACGCCGGGCTGCAGGCAGGCAGCTTTGCCGAGAACAACACCGAGATCCGCGTCGACGCCGGCAACCTCTTTCAAAACAGGCGGGATCTCGAGTCCGTTGTAGTTGCCGTCGATCACGGCCGTGCGGTCTATTTGCGCGATGTCGCCGACCAGATCATCGATGGTCCTTCGGAGCCCTCCGACTATGTGGTCTTCGGGACAACCAGCGCGAGCGCCGCTTCAGGCCATGTGCCCGCCCAATATCCGGCCGTGACCATCTCGGTGGCCAAACGCAAAGGGACGAACGCCACCGACATCGCCAACGCCGTGCTGAAGCGCGTGCATCAGATGCAGGGTGTGCAGATTCCGAGCGATGTGACGGTGACGACGACTCGCAACTACGGCGAGACGGCCAAGGCAAAATCGGATGAACTGTTGGAACATCTCCTTCTGGCCACCCTCTCCGTCACCTTCCTGGTTGCGCTCTTTCTCGGATGGCGCGAATCCGGTGTTGTCCTGTTGGCCATTCCCGTCACGCTTGCACTCACCATCTCTATCTTCTATCTGCTCGGCTACACCATTAACCGCGTCACGTTGTTCGCCCTTATCTTCTCGATCGGCATTCTGGTCGACGACGCCATTGTTGTGGTCGAAAACATGGTGCGGCACTTCCGTCTGCCCGAGAATCAGAACCGCTCCTGCAGCGACGTGACGGTGGAAGCCGTTGCGGAGGTCGGCAACCCAACCATCCTGGCGACTTTCGCTGTGATTGCGGCCGTTCTCCCCATGGCCTTTGTGCGCGGGTTGATGGGGCCCTACATGAGGCCCATTCCCGTCGGCGCATCGGCGGCGATGCTGTTTTCTCTCATGGTCGCCTTTGTGGTTTCGCCGTGGGCTGCGATGCGGCTACTGGGCAAGCATCTGGGCGGCGCCCACCTGCTGGAACCGGAACACGAGAACTGGAGGACGCGGCTGTATCGCAAGGTGATGACACCGCTGATCGCCTCCGCTCGGAACCGGTTTTTCTTCTTCGTCGGCGTTCTTGCCCTGCTTCTCATCTCTGTCTTTCTGGTCCCACTGGGCTTGGTACGCGTCAAGATGCTTCCCTTCGACAACAAGAGCGAATTGCAGGTCGTCATCAACATGCCTGACGGTACACCGTTGGAACAGACCGCGCGCGTCTCCGAGGCGATCGGCGATGAGCTGTCCCGCCAGCCAGACGTACTGAACTACCAGGAGTACACGGGAACTTCCGGCCCCTATAACTTCAACGGCTTGGTGCGCCACTACTACATGCGCCGTATGCCCAACCAGGCCGATATCCAAGTCAACTTTGTTCCGGCCAACGACCGGCACGAGCAAAGCCACGCCATCGCGAAACGGCTGCGCCCCCTGTTGGTAGCCATTGGCAACCGGTATGGCGCGCGCATTCAGGTCAGCGAAGTGCCCCCAGGCCCCCCGGTGATTCAAACACTGGTCGCCGAAGTCTATGGTCCCGATCTGGCAGGCCAGACCCACGTCGCGCAGCAAATCAAGTCGATCTTCCAAAGCACCGCCGGCGTCGTAGACACGGATTGGTACGTTGAGGATCCTCAGCCGCGTCTCACAATGCACGTAGACGAAGCGAAGGCCGCCCAGCATGGCATCGCAGTCGCCGACGTGGCGCACGCCCTGGCGTTGGCCACCTCCGGCATGCAGATCGGCCTTCTCCATGACGAAAGCGCTCGCGAACCGGTCCCCACAACACTAGAACTCGCTCGGCCCGATCGATCCTCGGAACAGGCGCTGGAAAGCATCCGCCTGCCCGGCGCCGACGGCTCGATGGTTTCGCTGAGGGAACTCGTCATCGTCGACCGCGAGACCATTCAGCAGAGCATTTATCACAAGAACCTGCGCCGCGTCGTTTATGTGACCGGCGATGTGGCCGGCGCCGAGGAGAGCCCCATCTACGCAATCCTCAAGATGAACAACCAACTCGATCATTTGACTCTGCCGGCCGGCTATACATTGGCCCGCTACAACGCCGTGCAGCCGGAAGCAACCGATCACTATTCGATGAAGTGGGATGGCGAGTGGCATATCACAATTGAGGTCTTTCGCGACCTTGGCCTGGCCTTCGGCACCGTCCTCATCCTGATCTATGTCCTGGTCGTCGGCTGGTTCCGCTCATTCATTGTGCCCCTGATCATCATGGCGCCCATTCCCCTGACACTCGTCGGCATCTTGCCGGCCCATGCCCTGCTTGGCGCCTTCTTCACTGCGACTTCGATGATCGGCTTCATCGCCGGAGCGGGCATCATCGTGCGCAACTCGATCATCCTCGTCGACTTCATCGAGTTGCGGCGGCGCCAGGGAGCGCCGCTGGCGCAAGCGGTCATTGATGCGGGTGCCATTCGCTTCCGGCCCATGCTCCTCACCGCTGCTGCCGTCGTCGTGGGAGCGAGCGTCATTCTCACCGATCCCATCTTCCAGGGCCTCGCTGTATCGCTGATCGCCGGAGCCGTCGCCTCGACGTTCCTCTCTTGGCCGACGATTCCAATCCTTTACTACATGGTTCACTCGCGCAGTGAATCGGAGACCACATACGCACCTGAAATGCCCCAAGGAGTCGCTCAATGACAGTCGATCGTGGATTGCGTCTGATGGCAGGCGTTGTTGTCCTGCTGTCCCTCGCGCTAGCCTACTATGTCTCGCACTACTGGCTCTGGCTCACGGCTTTCGTCGGACTCAACCTGCTGCAGTCGGCGTTCACCAACTGGTGCCCCGGCATGCTCATTCTCCGCGCCATGGGACTCAAGGATGCGAGTTGCTCATCTGAAAATGCCTGAAAGACGATTTGACGCATCTCTCGCGCATCGGTTGGATCTCCCGGAACGAACAACCTGGCTCCCGCCGCTGGACGTGACCCGAGCATTGGAGCTTGTTCCAGGCTCGACCATCGCAGATATCGGAGCGGGTACAGGGTATTTCTCTCTGCACTGTCCCATGCGGCAGGAAGTGACGGCAAAGTGTATGCGGTCGACGCACAGGAAAAGATGCTGGAAATGCTGCAGGAGAAGCTCGGTTTTGCCGGAGTATCCAACGTAGAACTGGTGCATGCGGAAGCCGACTTGACGCCTTTATCCGGCGCAACCTGCGACCTTGTCTTTCTCGCGAATGTATGGCACGAACTCGATGATCGGCAATCCGTGCTGCGCGATGCAAAGCGCATTCTCAAAAACCTTGGGCGGGTCGGAATCCTGGACTGGAGACCCGACGTCGAACCGGAACACGGGCCGCCGCTCGAATATCGCCTGACCCCAGAGAGCGTGCGTGCGGAACTGATTCTGGGGGGATTCGAGCAAATCGCAGTACGGAATATCGGGAAATACTCTTGGTTGGTCCAAGGGACAGCAGCCTCCCGAGGTTGCAAGGACTGTGACCATAGCACGCTGTCGTGCTCGAGAAGCGCGGACGGTGGAAGAGAAAGACGCACCTTGCATGCAAGGGCGCGGTCAGGATAGCGCGGACCAGAAGACGCCTTATCTCATTCATCGGAACAGATCCCTTCCTCGACCTCCGAACGTGCAGGAGCTTCCGCAACTGTTTCGCGAAGACCGATGAGCGGCATCCGCCTGGGATCGCTGATCGAGCCCTTGCATCCACGCGCATTCATCTTTCCTGGCGGAGAATGAGAAAGGACGACCATGCGTGTGCCAACTCGGTATGGTTCGCATCAATCAACGAGGCTTCAGCGTGGAGCACTCGTTTCTGCTGACTCGTCACCCATCCGGACACTTGCACAGGGTGTTCGGCAACTACTTGGCGACGGAAACGGACACGAAGTTCCGCAGTCAGCGCCTCGACCCCAGATGCGATCACGGCCTTGGCCATGGACTCATCGAGAACCGTGCTGACGATCCCGCCATGGACAATGCCGTCGAACCCTTCTAAAGCCTTCTCCGGTGTCCAGATTGCCCACATCTGACCGCATTCTCTTCTCTCGAAACGGAGTCGAAGGCCGCGCGGGTTTTCAGCACCACAGACAAAACATGAGGAAGTCGGTCTTGCAATCGGCTGAGCGGCTGGAATGCTCCCATATTCTTCTTCCGGCAGCATCGTTTCATTGGTCACTTTGCTGTCACGTCACTGGAACAGGCGCGGATGACCTTGTAGGTGCTGTAGCCTCCGGAGAGATTCCGGACATGGAAGCCATGCTGCGTAAGTACCCTGCACGCCACGGGGGCAGGAGGCCCGGCTGATGCTCAGGAGCTTTGACCATCGTGGTCGCGGCGATCTCCTTCTTCACGGGGTCCACGTCGAGAATTGCAAATTCCGCACAGTGTCCAAAGTGCTGGTGCAGGCGCCCGTCTGATGTTGGGATGGCGATGCGCATTCGGAGGTTCCTCCTATCGATGTGAGTTACATCTAGAGCGGGCTGGCATCAAATCCTTAGTGCCGTGGTGATACATGAACAATTAGTCGTATTTCACATCTGTTTGCATCTGTGATACGTTGATCGGTTGGCAGGCTAGCGCTCCAACGTCAGGAGGACCCAAAGTGCAAAAGAGGATTTGCTCACGCCACGGTCGAGACTATCCATGTTCGTGCGGCATGGGTAATCTCTACCGCTTTGTGGAACCGATTGTTCTGCTGCTACTAAAGGAGAAGGGGCGGTCGTGCGGTTACGATCTTTGCTCAGAGTTGCAGGATCATGCACTCACCGATGCAGAGATCGACAAGGCAGCGCTCTATCGAACCTTGCGCCAGTTGGAAAAGAACGGCAACGTTAAGTCAGCATGGGAAACCGGGGAGGGCGGACCGGCGCGGCGCGTCTACAGACTTACGAAAGAGGGAGAGAAGCATCTGGATGAGTGGGCAGCGGTCCTTGGCAATCTGTCCAGATCTATGGCCCGCTTTGTCCGTGATGTCCGCAAGCGTCAAGCGACTTCGGTCACCAAGAAGGCCAGAGCTGCGTGAGTCGAGCCTCAACGAGGTCACTTCCCCACTCGGCTTGTCCCGAAGAGGATAGACTTTGATTTGAACGTGTTCTGGAATCAAGGATTCCAGATGGACTCTAACGGCAGATGCTCATCTGGCAGGCCCATAGATCGCCGGTAAGCCCTACAGAATCAGTGTCATCTAATGCCTGCCGAAACGCGGCTTTCCGCCCATGGAAGTGCTCCCCGGCGATCGCCCTTCGATAAGGTATACCTTTTACGCTCACGTTACGCTCACGGTTCCGATCCCCAACGATACAACTGAAATTCGCGAATATGAGCCGGCCCCGTGCTGGATAGGACGTTGAGCCGGATGCGCGCGGCTGTCACGGCAGCGAAAGCGTCTATCTTCTTGTGGCCGATGGCCTGAGCGGTTGCAGTGCTCTTCCATGTGCCGGAGCCTTCATCCCAGACTTCAATGGCGTACTTTTCGACATGCTGGCCGTCATTCAGCCACTCCATCGTGAGCGTGTGGTCGAAGGTGACAGGCTTGTCGAAATCGACTTCCAGCTCCGCATGATGGGAGCCGGCAGGCGCGGACCAAAACGTATCGGGATTGCCATCAAGAGCCGCGGCAACTTCGGGCGCAGACTGCCGATGCTTGAGAGCCAGATTGTTTTCAAGCCGGGCGCGAAGAGCTGCACCAAACTCCTCCAGCCGTTTGACGTCAGAATCGGGAAGCAGGCCGCGACTGTCGGGTGCGACGCCGAGCATGAGCTGCGCTCCTCGACCCACGGTGGCGTCGTAGGTGGTGAGTAACTCGTCTACAGATTTCAGCGAGGCCTCGTCGTTGGGATGCCAGAACCAGTGCAGCTTGCGCAAAGGTGTATCGGCCTCTACGGGACGCCAGCGAAGATAGCCGTGACGATCGATGACGTTCCAGTTTTCGTAGTCGACAATACCGGCTTCATTTCCAACCCAGCGCGCATCGCCGTACTCAAAAAGGCCGGCGTCAGCGAAGACAACGGTGTTGGGCTGATAGGTGCGGAGTGTCTCGATGATCTTGGGGAAGTTGTAGACATGGCCCGCCGATCCGGCCCCGTCGAGCCAGAATTCGACTAAATCGCCGTAGCGCGATGCCAGTTCCTCCAATTCGGCGTTGTAGTAGGCATCGTAGGCAGGCGAGTCTTTATATTTCGGCTCATGGCGATCCCAGGGCGAAAGGTAGACGCCGAAAGCGAGACCGTATTTGCGTGCCGCGCGCGCGACATCGCCTACGACATCGCCCTTGCCGTCGTGCCAGGGACTGCTCTTCACGCTGTAGTCCGTCTGCTCTGTGGGCCAGAGGCAGAAGCCGTCGTGGTGTTTGGCGACGAGTACGACATACTTTGCGCCCGAGGCGCGGATCGCACGCATCCACTGGTCCGGATCAAATTGCGTGGGGTTGAAGACCGAGGGGCTGGCGGTTCCGTCGCCCCATTCGCGGTTGAGGAACGTGTTGGTGGAGAAGTGGAGGATGACGCCGAATTCAAGGTCCTGCCATGCGACCTGATAGGGCGCCGGCTTGATGTCGGCCGAGGACTGGCCGACGGCCGGCGCGGCACAAAGCAGAACTGCAACAAGAAGAAACCGCAGCAATTGGCTCCTCATGAGATACCTCGCGACGAGTTTATCCCACTCGTGCGGAGGGCTCTCCATGCACACTTCGCGCGCGGATCGGGGCAATAGGAACCAGTCGCGTTCGCCCGCCTTGTGCGCGAAATATTGGGCCACGGAATCGTTGGCCAGCCGAACGCCCGCGTCAAATCCGGTGGGCAGCATCGCCGGCTGAACTTGAATTGCGCGACGAGTCCAGGAAATAGGATTAACCTGGAGCAATGGGGCGCGCTCAATTTCGGGAGATATTATCGACGAGGAGGTTCATCTTCTCTTCTTGCTGCTCCATCGATTCCACCAGTTTGAATTGTGTCCGGCAGCGGTCCAGGTTTTGTCCGTCCCGATGAATCTTGAAGTAGGTATCGCCCATCAGGTAGTCGGTCAGAAAGCGAATCCCAATCTCGAATGTGATGAGCTTGCCCGAAAAGGCCAGGTGCCGCTTTTCATCCTTGGTCAGAAAATCGTCGGCACTTTCAAGATAGCCGCGCACGAGGGCTTCAAAGAGAGGAAACTCCATCGCCACCTTGGAGAGATCGCGTTCATCTTCTTTGGCTGAGCTCGTCGTGGTGCGAACCATGTCGCCGAAATCGTAGGCAGCCAGACCGGGCATCACGGTATCGAGGTCGATGACGCAGATTCCCTCCCCGCTCGTATCGTCCAGCAACACATTGTTGAATTTGGTGTCGTTGTGGGTGACGCGTTCCGGGAGGCCGGCTTCGATGAGCGCACCCGCCATGGGCTGACGCGACAAGGCAAACTCAATCTCGGCCTTTGCCGCCATCGCACGATTGGCAACGTCTGAGGCGATCGCAGTCTCGAGGGCTGCGAAGCGCTTGGGCGTGTGGTGAAAATCCGGAATTGTCTCATGCAAGCGGGGGGCCGGAAGACTGGCAAGCATGTGCTGGAAATTGCCAAAGGCTCGTGCGGCTTGAAAGGCTTGCTCAGGCGATTGCACCGCATCGTAGGTGGTTGCTCCCTCGATGAAGTGGTATGTGCGCCAA
>Ga0335069_10008560_pt1 | contig 14635 bp, 10 predicted proteins | sample Lox_Sample_11_FD_206714 | JGI IMG/M metagenome (GOLD analysis project Ga0335069, IMG submission 206714) | Soil microbial communities from Loxahatchee National Wildlife Refuge, Florida, United States - Lox_Sample_1.1 | ecosystem: Environmental > Terrestrial > Soil > Wetlands | place: USA... | reverse complement strand
CTTCCTGCCGCAGCGACAGACGTATCGCTGGGCTCCCATTGCTTGCCAGCAGTGTGCTCTACCGGGATGCAGGTATTTTGTGATGTCTCGACCGCAGTTGTCGCAGAAGTAGGTGTCCGCTAGTTCGAGAAAAGCACTCGCGGGAAGCTTCACGCTGGTAGCATGGAGTAACAAAACGTCAAGACCGTCCGGATGGAATTAATGTATTAGAGTGGCGGAGGAAGAGGGATTCGAAGATCCGTCATGCGCTGATTCTATGGAACTAAAGCTACTTACGATCCGCACCAAACGATAAAATCGCGACTTTCGCGGCATCCAGGTACGTAATGAGTACGCGGATTGCAGGGCGGCAGCCAGGGCCACCGCCCTCGTTTTATGCCCGGCGTTCGGTGGGAACGGTCCACTCTGCAATGAACCGCCGCACCTCACTTTGCGCAATCCGATAGACGACGTAGATCCTACGCCGCGTCGAAGTGTGCGCCGGCAGCCTCCATGCTACGAGCTTCCCGCGGCGGATGAGTCGCCTCACCGTATCACAGGAAACCCCGAGCATCGCAGCCACCTCTTTCACCGAAAGCATCTTCTCGTTGGGAACCATAATCCAACCTCGATTTTTGAATTCCCCTTCCCTTGCGGGAAGATTCACGAGAAGCCCCGCCCGTGCCCGAAGCCCTTCAGGTTCGGCACGAACGAAGTAGCCCCTGCCCCGAAGGGCAGAGGTAGTGTTATTATATACCGTTTTCCTGGAGTACCGGTTGATGACCGCCACCGGGTCGCGAAGAATCCGCGCTCAAAACGCCGCCGTGCGCGCGAGAGCGTTCATCCGCAGTGGGTTGCCATGTCCCGCTCCGCCGCCGTCCGTCGCCGCTCAGTCCGACGGACAGCTTCCCGCCTTAGCGGTCTGCCTTCTATACCGCCGGGCGCGCCAACCCAGGAACGGTCGGCGTGCCTGAAACGAATCCATCAAAGCTGACTCCCGAGGAAGCCAAAGATCGAATCGAGGAGCACAAGGCCAACGGCTGCATCGGCATCGCGGGCATAGCGTTCTGCCTGTTCCTCTTGTCGATTTGGGTTTACCTTTATCGCACCCAGCCCACCGGCAACGTCGGCTCGACAATCGGCCATCTTATCCTGATCGGCGGGGCGCTCGCGGGCCTGTTCTTCGCGGTCCGCGGAACATTGCTTTCGTACGCGCGCGCATCGGCGCAGGCGAGGCGCATCGCGCCGCCGGTAGAACCAATGACGCGGGCGCAGCGCGCCAAAGCCATCCTCTTCCCGCCGGACAAGCCCCGCGAAGCCCTTCCGCACTACCGGCCGCCAGACACGGAGGATCAATGGATAAAGAGCCGCAACGCCATCACCGAGTTCGGGGTTGTCGCTGTGCTCATCATTCCCTTTGTCTTCGTGAAGATCCTCAGCTTCACGATTGGATACGTTCCATCGCACCCGGAGGACACCTCCGGCCACGTCACGATGTACATCGTCCTCGCCTTGATCGTGTTCTTCGAGGTCCTGACGATCCGCAAGACCGCGCGCAGCCGCCACGATTTCCATTATTTCGGCCTCATGAAAAAGCTCCCTGAACCACCGCCGCCCGCGGAGAAGCCATCGGAGGACCCGCGCGAGCGATACAACCGCATGCGTGAGGAGGTTGAGGCATTCAACAACGAATACGCGGACGCGCAGGCGCCGCTCGACGACCACCGACCCTACCATGTCTGGATCGCCGGCCTTCCGGGCCAAGGCAAAACCGAACTCATGAAACTTCTCGCCGAAATTGATTTCTCCGACGGCAAGGACGATCACTGGCAAAGCATTTACCCACCTGATTACATCGAGCCTCTGTTCGACAGAAAGAAGGGCGTCACCGTCATCGACCCGCACGGCGATCTTGCCGAGAAGCTCCTCGCCCGGATTCCCAACTCGCGCATCCACGAAACCATCTACTTCGATCTCAAGAACCCCGTCCCTATCGACTTTCTCAGTTGGTCAACGGTGGAGGAGCAGCGAGCCGTTGTCCAGAGCATACTCGATCTCTTCCGGATGTTCTCCAACAGGGTCGGTGCCGAGGTCGGGAAGGTCATGGAGGACCTGCTTGTACGCCTCCTCTGGACCCTTACCGAAGCCGAGAACGTGAGCTTCCTCGATATCCGCAACTTCCTGGAAGACTCCGACCAAAGATCTAAAATCATCGAACAAGCCGGCATAGATCCCTCCCGGAGGAACTACTTCCGCAGGGCGCAGCTTAACGCGCAGGACATCCTGCCTGTAACGCGACTGCTTTCACCCATCGGCGAGGACCCGATATTGAGGCAGGTTTTTAATTGCCCCCATTCCCGCGCGAAGGATGCGCCTCATACCATGCTCAGGCTCTCTGACGTTTTCTTCGAACGCAAGATCCTGATCGTCAATCTCGCCCATAACGTGGTCACCGATCCTACCCCCCAGATCATTGCCGCGCTCATCATTGCGAAGCTCCAGCAGGCGGCGTTCAGCCAGCCGGGACCCGAGTCCAACCGAATCCCGCATTACATCTACGCCGACGAATTCCAGACCTACCAGCAAACGTCAGAATTCGAGACGCTTCTCACCGAAGCGCGCAAATTCAGGCTCTGCATGACGATGGCGAACCAGCGTTTCGACCAGCTGAGCGACGCCACATTGCGCGGCCTGGAGACCGTCAAGAACTGGTACCTCTTCAAGCTTCATCACGAAGACGCGCGCCGCATCTGCCGCGCCGGCCTGACGATCCATGAGAAAGAGCTTTACAATCGCGCCAAGGAACCCGATGCGAGAACCCTCACCCGTGAGCTCGCGAAGCACCTCGATCCTTGGCAGATGATGAACGTCCGCGACGTGGTCAAACCGATTTATCCCGAAATCCTCACAAACCTCAAGCGGTTCCATGCCATCCACCGCGACGGCCGCGACGGCGGTGATCTCGTCCATCGGGTCAAAACGCCGCCTTGGGACGCATACAAAGAGTCACCGGACAATTACGCTGCAGTCATAAAGAAACGCACGATTGATATCTACGGCTGCCCTGCGTGCCGCAAGCGGTTACCCTCGTCTCAGGATGATTCCATCCGTCCTACCGGACCGCCCAGGACCACCGGCTCTACGGGCGAGTCACAAAAGAAGGCTATTCCGCAGGACAAAGGCAAAGGCGGCGGCCCTCGAAACCCTCGCTGAATATTTCTGCCTCACGACGGCTGACGTGGCCGGGCTGGTCCGCGAGAGGATTCCCACCGAGTCCGACCTCCGTGCTATCCGCCGGACTCTTGCGGCCCTCAGAGAAGAGGGCCTGGTGCATCGGATACCTTATATCGACCTCAATCGGGAGACCGGCGGCCCGACCGCGGCGTGGGGGCTTTCGGACCGGGCAGTGGCTTCCGTTGATCTGTCGCGGCACGGGGCGAAGACCTTCGACGAACATTCCGAACGCACGCTTGACCACGAGCTCGGCATCTCGCGCTTTCACATGGCGCTCAAACGCGGGTGCGACGCGCGCGGCCTGGCGCTCCACTGGCGGCAGACTGACCTCAAGCACGCCATCCACCCCGACGCGCTCGCCGCCATCACCGACCCCGCGAAACCGGAGGACGCAAATACCAACTGGTTCTTCGTCGAGATCGAGCGCGCCAAGCTTGGGGCTTACGACGCGGCCCGCGAGCCGTCCATCATCCGGAAGCTCGCCCGGTACTACGACCACTTCAATTCGACAGACTGTGAGCGGGCTTGGGGCATTCGGCAGTTCCGCGTGCTCGTGATCCTGTCCTCCGAGGGCCGTCGCTCGAACCTTCTCGAACGCCTCCGGGCTGCGTTCGACCATCGCATGTTCCTGCTCGCGACGGAGGGAAATTGCCGCGATGATCTTTCGCAGCCGGTCTTTGCGACGACCAAAGACACCGCGGTTTCCATCTTCGACCTGTAATCCGCGAGCCCCGCGTATCGTGCGAATCGGGCAGCTGTACTGCGAAAGGCCGTCCGCGCGACGATGGGTGTGGGCAATTGTAGGGGCCGCGGAGAACGCTCATTAAGCAACACCAAAAACATGATTACCGATGACCAGAGAAAAGCGTTCGCCGAGCTCATCAAAGATGCAGAACGGCGTTTTGAGTCGGACTTCGACGACGGTCTCCGCCAGTTGAAGAACGACCTTACTCCCAAGCTCGAAGCGCGTTCGCGGGCGAAGGTGATGATGGAGAACGTCCGGTCGCTCCGAGGAAAGCTGGCGGAAAGCCTGAACGGGCTTCGCCGCCTCGGCTATCACGTGGACGACGGGATGATCGCCATCGATTACGATTCGAACGACGGATTGCGCCAGGAGATCGAGGAGATGAAGCGTTCCGCACTCCAGGAACGCGCAGCGAGGATGGCCAAGTTCCGGAAGGCAATCTTCGACGTGTGGTCCGCGTACGACGTGGATCAGGCCAAGAAGATCGTGGCTGAAGCATTGTCAGAATAAACTGTGCTCCGCTGCCCCTACAATGCCGAGGATTCTATGAGCCAGATACTCGAACAGGCGGAGGAACTCCGCAAGCAGGCCGTCGGCATCCTCCTCGCCGAGCGGCAGGAGATCGACCGGAAGCTCGCCCAACTGGGAGCGGACGGGACCGAAGCACCCCTGAAAAAGAAAGCATGCTCCGTGTGCGGAAACACCGAGCACACCGCGCGTTTCCATAAGGCGGGCGGAACCGCCGAATATCCCGCAGGCGGAGCTGGCGAACAGGGGAGCGTCTAGCCGCCGATCCCGCCGCCGCCGCCCATCGCGATCAAAAGGCGCATTGTGTCCACCTCCTTCCGTGAATAGTCTCTACGTCCTGCCCATCGGATGGTTGCTGCATTTACCTTAATTGTGCCGACAACAAAAAACCGCCTCGAAAACGAAGCGGCTGAGAAACGATCCCTAACGGTGCTCCAAGTGCCGGCCTACTTGCGGCGCCGTACTGCGGCGAACACGCCGGCGTCTTTCGTAATCGGCCAATCGGCGCCGAGCAGCTGTAGTTTGTGGGAAAAACGGGGGAAGCAGCAGCAGACGCATATGATGAGGCGAGTGCCGTTCGGCTCCGGCGTGGCCTCATGATAGAAGTAGACCGTCCATTTCGGTATGTCGCGGGTCTTGCCATGCCGTTCGGCGAACCGGAGCGCATGCTCGTGCGTCGGGCGCTCCAGATGCGACGCCGTCAAGTACTCCAAAACGGATTCTTCATCGAAGCCAGAATCCGTGTCGAAGATGAGGATATCGACTTCTTCTTCGGGGTGGGGCTCCAGGGGATAGCACTCCTGGGTGATGTAGTCGTTGGTACTGCCGCCCAGTTCTTTCCAGATGGCCACCATCTCGTCGGTTGTGATCGTCCCGCCAATCTTCACGGCGTACGTTCCGATCAGCCTACAGTTGTTATCGGTGAGCGTCATTGATGAGGCTCTCCTTTTCTGCAAGCCCGCCTTTGGATGTTTCTGTTGACCGGCGGGTTATAGCTGCGAAGCCGTGAAAATGCCCATGGACTCGCAGCTATATCCCGCCAGGAGGATAGGAAGGACCGATATTTTTGTACAACCGAAGGAGGGAACTGTCAAGAGGTGCGTGAACGTTCAGTCCCCGGATCGCCGCCCGGGGCCGAATCGGTTTCGGGAGAATTGAACTCCTTCTCTGCGTCGAATGACCAATGGCGCATGAATTCAGCCGCCTCCTCTCGCGTCATGCCGAAGGCTATCATTTTCGTCATCAATTCGACCGCTTTTTCCCTGAATACTTCGAGTACGAACGTCCGTCCGACCTTGCATTTGATGAATGTCGGGATGAGCTTGGGCCTCGATTCCGGCGGGAAATCATTCCATTTCTCGATCAGCTCGGATACCAGGGTGTTCTGATCATCCGGCGAGAGCATCCAGAAGTTCGTCTCGATAGATTCCGGCGTGTACGTGTGCTGTTTGAACTCCTCAAGCGTTGACCAAGCCATGCAGTTTCCTTTCCCGGAGAAACGGCTCCGTTCGAACGCGCTGCAGCGCGCATGCTTGCATTATAATCGGTGACCGCGTGAAGCCGATAAGGATATCGCAAACACGGGTTAATCTCTTGCCGTTCCCGTCCGGCCTCCGTTTCGATGCCATGCCGACGACCTGATTTGCTTTAATTAAGGCAAACCTCGTCCATGATTGGCGGGGCTTTTCGCGCGTGCTGCCGACGGCACGTTTCGCCTCCTTACTTGCACCCGCACGAGGTCGATAGGATGAGAATCAAACCCCACTCATTCTGAACCTTGGCACACCACCGTTTGCACAACTATCTGCGCACGTATCGCCGCCGTCACGGCTTCTCGCAGGCGGAGATCGCGGCACTGCTCGGCATCGGCTCCTACCGGCCGGTATCCCGCTATGAACACGGCGCGCGGCATCCCCACATTTTCACTGTTTTCGCTCTGGAGGTCGTCTTCGGCCAGCCGGCAAGCGAGCTCTTCGCCGGCGCGTACGACACGGTTCGTCATGCGGTCCGCGAGCGCGCCCGGCGCATGGAGCAGAAGCTCTGCGCGCTGCCGGACCTCGATCGCGCGACCATCCGCAAGGTCGAACTCCTGCGCGCCATCGTAGGGCCGGAGTCAAAGCCGAACATCGCGTCATGACAAACGGGACCATCCTGCGCGTACTCGCCGTGGCTCCCATGAGCACGCACGTTGGATTCGCCGTGCTCGAAGGCCCTGATCGCCTAATTGACTGGGGGACGAAGTGGACCCGTCATGCGGACAACGAGCGGACTGCCCGGATGATCGGGAACCTCCTCGACCGTTTCGAACCCGACATTCTCGCCCTGGAGGACTGGAAGGCTCCGGGATCGCGCCGTTGCACGAGGGTCAAAACCCTTCTCGCCCGCGTCGCAATCGAAGAGGGGAGGCGCACAACCGTGCGCCTCGTGAGCCTCGCGGAAATCCGCCTGATCGGGCCGTCCGCTTCCACCGTCACGAAGCATGCGCGGGCGCGGTTCCTTGCCGAACAGTTCCCCGAGATCCACCGGTTCCTGCCCCGCTTCCGGAAGATCTGGATGTCTCAAAACCCGAAGATGGCCATCTTCGACGCCCTGAGTTTCGCGCTCGTCTGCTTCGCCGCAAAGGAGAATATCACCTGACCCGAATCCTCATGGACGCCATCCGCGACTCTCTTTCGTTCTGGTCTTCCATTATCGGCACGGCAGTCGCCGTCTTCGGCTTCGTCGGCTCTTCGATGTGGCTTGCGGTAACGGGCCTCATGCTCGCAGCGGTTTCCGTCGCAGCGCTTCTCTACGCCGGCAGACAGCGCGAGCGGATCAAGCGCGCCACCGTGGCGATCCAGGGGAGGAGCATCGATGCCCTCAATGTCGCGAGCCTCAATCGCCGCCTCAACCGGAGCCTTATCGTCCAGGAGGCGGAGCAGGTAGTCACCGTGAGCGGCGAGGACATGACATTCACCTGGCGGTATAGCGGCTACTGCCGCGCATACCGCGAGACCGCCATCGAATTCAGCGTTGATACGGAGAGCCAGATCCCGTTCGAGCGCCTGGACTGTTTCGCCTATGATCTCCGCCGCGATCCGAAGCGGATGCACCGCATCCGTCCCGTTCTGCGCGGACCCGACGGGTTGTCAAAAAAAGTATCCGTGCCTCTTCTCCAGCCGTTATCCGCGCGGGAAGCATTCAGCGTGCTTCTGACCTGCACGCTGCCGGGCTGCATCAAGAGCGGCATCGAGTACTATTCCTCCACGCTCTCCGTCGCGCAGGACCGGATACCGACATCAACCGTGCGGCTGATATTTCTCGGCGAGCGCCCGCTGTGGCTCCGGGTCTACGAATGCCGCGCGAGCGGAGCGGTGACGCTCTTGCGGGACCTTGCGCCGTCCCGCGTCACGCCTCAACTTGTCGAATACGCCGACGCAGCCACTGACGTGCCCGCGGAGTCCGCGCGGATCTACGTGTTTTCTCGGGCGCTGCAGGGAGAATAGCCAGGCGGCGTTCTTGTGCATAACTTTCGCTTGCGCGCCGGGACCCTCCGGCTATCATGAAGTCAACAGACGACGCTTCCGCCTGCGGCGTCAGAAATCCCGCTGTATTCGACGCACACATCCCGAACCTCTGGACACGCAACCACATTCCCGATTCACGACCGCAACATTACCGACCCAACGAGGAATGACAAAGGCGTTCATCCGTTGCGTGCGTGGAGACTCGGTTCGGAGAATTCTCCTCGGCCTCTTTATCGTCTCGTTCGTGCTCTCGCCCCTCGCCCCCGCGTTCGCGCAGAGCGCGACCGATGCCGGCGTGACCGTGAGTCCCGATGCTTCGGACACGGCCGTGCCGCCTCCGGCTTCCGCCACTCCGCCGGCGAGCGATAACTCGGACGTCGCTCCGCCGTCCGATACCAGCAACCCGTCGCCGGGTAATTCCGCGACTGCCGGCGCTTCGACGCAGGCAGCGCCGACCGACGACACGACGCTTCCAGCGCCTTCCGGCGCGCAACCTCCGGCGACATCGGATCAGTCCGCGCCGTCGAACAATGCGTCGGTCGCGCCGGCTCCCGATAACCAGGGTTCGTCGCCAACGAACAACGGCGGCGGGAACAGCACGAATGCTTCGAACAACAGCGCCAGCGCACAGCCCCAAGCCGGGGCTTTGTTCACCCAGGGGGCCGGATCTCCCGGACCGGGATCGGTGGCCGCGAGTTTCTTCAATCAGACGCAGTTCAACATCGACCAGAATACCGGCGCGGCCCGCATTACGTATCCGATCGCCGTCCCGCCCGGCAGGAACGGCCTCCAGCCCGACGTCGATCTCTCATATAACAGCCAGAATGCCCAGCTCGGGAGCATCGTCGGGGAGGGCTGGTCGATCAATATCCCGTACATCCAGCGTCTCAATAAAAACGGCGTGGACCAGCTCTACAGCTCCAGTTCGCCGGGATATTTCATGTCGACCCTGGACGGCCAGCTTGCGACGACCAGCGTAAGCGGGAACTATATCGCCAGGACGGACAACGGCACGTTCAACAAGTATGCTTTCGCGAACAACGCCTGGACGATGACAGATAAGAACGGGACGCAGTACGTCTTCGGCTCGGCGTCGAGCAGCCAGCAGAGCGATCCCAACAACGCCTCGGACACCTACAAGTGGATGCTGAACGAGGAGATCGACACGAACGGCAATTACGTCACGTACAACTACGTCAAGAACGCCGGCCAGATCTATCCGTCGAGCACGATTTACGACAACACGACGTCGACCACCGGCATCTTCGAAATTGATTTCGCCCTTACGACGAGCACCGACAACGGCACTTCTTCGGCGACGGGATTCCAGGTGAATTCCAATTACCGGGTGAGCCAGATTACGGCCAAAGCGAACGGCACCTGGGTACGTGAATACTCCCTGGGCTACGGGACGGGCGACAACGGCTCGACGACGCTTCTCGACTGGATCGCGGAGTCGGGCGAGAACGCCTCGGGCACCGTCGTATCGCTCCCGTCCTCCACCTTCACCTACCAGGTGCAGACGCCCGGATGGAACAGCAATTCCGTATGGACGCCGATCATCAGCTTCACCGCGTCGAGCAGCATGGACGACGGCGTGCGGGTCGCGGACATAAACGGCGACGGCCTCCCCGATATCGTCCAGGCTTACACGGACGGAAATGGCAGCACGACGGACGCCGTGTATCTGAACAACGGCGCCGACTGGACGGTCACGTCAACCTGGACTCCGCCGGTCAGCTTCTCGGTGAACGGCGTGGATCAGGGCGTCCGCATCGCGGACCTGAACGGCGACGGTTTACCCGATCTTATCCAGGGCTTCTATAACGGGACGGCCACGACCTCGCTCGCATGGATCAATAACGGCAACGGCACGTGGTCCCAGAGCTCCGCATGGAATCCGCCCGTCGATTTTTCGAATAACGGCCAGGACACGGGCGCCCGCATCGTCGACGTGAACGGCGACGGCCTGCCCGACATCATCCAGGCATATTCAAATGCAAACGGCAGCACCACCTATGCCGCCTACATCAATACCGGCAGCGGCTGGGCCACGAGCACCGTATGGACGCCGCCGACGCTCTTCATAGCGAGCGGCACGATCGATTACGGCACGCGTCTTGCGGATGTGAACGGCGACGGCCTTCCGGACATCATACAGGGATTCCAGGATGCGAGCGGCACCAACCATCTGGCGGCCTACATGAATACCGGAAACGGCTGGAGCACGAGTTCCGTGTCCACGTGGCTTCCGCCCGTGACATTTTCCGATAACGGCGTCGATACCGGCGCGCGGATCGTGGATGTGAACGGCGATGGTTTGGCGGATATCATCCAAGGAAATACCGGCACCGGCGGCAGTAATTTCGCCGCCTTTCTCAATTACGGCACCGGATGGGCAACGAGCACCGTCTGGAACCCGCCAATACCGCTCACCATCCTGAATAACACCGATAACGGCGCACGGGTGGTCAGCGTAACCGGCAGCGGCCTGCCGGATCTGATCCAGGCGTACATGGACTCGGGCGGCACCGAGCATACTTCCGCGTATACGAACAAGAACAATTTTCGCGCCGACCTTTTGAATTCGATAACGTATCCGCAGGGCGGCACCACCACCCTCGCCTATGAATCGATCCTCCAGGTCACCGACCAGTGGGGGAACGTCCTGAACGGCGTGCCGTATCCGGTCTATATCGTCAACTCGGTCACGCAGAACGACGGCTTCGGCACCATTGCCACCTCCACGTACACCTACCAGGGCGGCACGTATTACACGAACGGCCCGTTCGACCACGAGTTCGCCGGCTTCACCCAGGTGAAATATACCGATCCGGCGGGCAACGTCACGAAGACCTACTATGACACCGGAAACGGGATCAGCACCTCGACCGGCCAGTATCAGGACAATTTCTGGAAGATCGGCAAGCCGTACCGCGTCGAGAATTATGACGGCAACAACGATCTCTACAAAGTGACGATCACGAAATGGGATGATGCGACATCGAGCTCCATGGCGGGATTCGCGTTCCCGGACCAGACGCTCGAAATGGACTACGACGGCACCTCGACGCATCAGGACCTCGCCGAATCGTATCTCTGGAACACCACCTCGACCGGCAACGAAACGCAAAAGATCCAGTGGGGGCAGGTGACGGGATCGAGCACGGGCGCGTTCAGCACCTCGTCGCTTGGATTCGTCACGAACTTCACCTATGCCTCGACGAGCGGCTCGGCTGTTATCGGCAAGCTTTCGGACGAAACGCTCCTCAACCCGAGCAGCACCAAAATCCAGGAGACCCAGTATTATTACGACAACCTCTCCCAGGGGAGCGTGGGCGCGGGCAACCTCACGAAGCAGATGGACTGGAAGAGCACGAGCACGTACGTCACGACCGTCCAGAACACGTTCAACAGCTACGGATTGGTCACCCAGAGCCTCGATCCCCGGAACAACACGACGACGTACGCCTACGACGCGTACAACCTCTATCCCGCGACGACGACGAACGCCCTCAACCAATCCACCTACGATCAGTACGATTACTCCACCGGCAAACCGACCAGGACCATCGACCCGAACAAACTGACCTTCCAGACCGCCTATGACGGCGTGGGCCGGCCGCTTCAGGTGTGGGAGCCGGACGAGGCCACGACTTCGACGCTCGATACGAAGGCGACCTACACCTACACCGACACGTCCGGCGCGGTGAGCGTCCATGAATCCGATTACCTGAACGGGAGCACGACCGTCGATACGTACACGTACTACGACGGCCTCAACCGCCTGATCCAGACGAGGAAATCCGCGACGGATGCGGGCCAGTACAAGGTGACCGACCAGGCGTACAACAACCGCGGCGTGGTTCAGAGTATGTCGCTCCCGTACTTCGCGAGCGGCACGGCGCGGACGGCCGCCACGACGACGTCGGCGCTCTTCACCAATTACCTGTACGACGCCCTCGGCCGGGTGGCCACGACCACGAACGCCGTCGGCACCGTGACGGACGCCTACGACAACTGGAAGACCACGGTGACCGACGCGAACGGGAACCCGAAGGACGAATACCACGATGCCTTCGGCAACCTCGTGCAGGTTACAGAGCACAACGGTTCGAGCACCTACAACACGTATTACACTTACGACGGCCTGCACGATCTCCTGGGACTCACGGACGCGAACGGAAACATCCGCGGTTTCACGTATGACGGCCTGGGACGGATGGTTTCTTCGACCGACCTCCGCGCGCCGACGTCGAGCAGCTACGGCGTCTGGACGTATGCCTACGACGACGCCGGCAACCTTATCTCCCGCGTCGATCCCAAAAACGAGACCGTCAACTGGACCTACGACGGCCTGAACCGCGTCCTCACGGAGAACTTCACGGGCGCTTCGACGACGGCGATCACGTATACGTATGACGCGTGCACGAACGGCATCGGCCGCCTCTGCACGGTTTCGAGCACCGACGCGGTATCGCTTACGACGAAGACGTACGATCCGCAGGGGAACGTCGCGAGCGAAACGAAGACGATCAATGGCGCGACCTACACGACGAGCTACACCTACGACCGCCAGGGGAACGAGCTCACGATCACGAATCCGGACACCTCGGTCGTGCAGTACACGTACGGCACGGCCGGCCTTGCGACCAGCATCCAGGAGGAGGAGCCGGGCGGCAGCTTCGCGAACGTCATCACGAGCATCGACTATTCTCCCACGGACCAGATCGCGGTCGAGAACTACGCGGACGGCATCGTGGCCAAGAACATCTACGACCCGCTCCAACTGTACCGTTTGACCGGCAAAGTGACGACAGACAACCAGGGAGAGATGCAGCCGCTCGGGGGAGGCGGCGGGGGAGGCAGTCCGCCGCTCACGCCCGGTCCAGGCCTCAATACGTCGTTTACGCTGACGGAACGGTTCACGGGCGCCACGAGCAGCTACACAGTGCCGCTTGGCGTCGCATCCCTCACGATCGCGGCGTACGGCGCACAGGGCGGCGCGTCAGGAGGAACGGGAGGACTTGGGGGCATGGCCATGGGATCCCTTTCTGTCACATCCGGCACGACGTATTACTACGGCGTGGGGCAGGTCGGTGGCAACGGCACAACAACGTATCCTGCCGGACCGGCGACCGGCGGCGGCGGAGGAGGGATGACATGGTTTTCCAGCAATAATGCGTTCGGTGTTTCAACGGTCCTTATCGCTGCAGGCGGCGGGGGCGGCAGCGGAGGCGGATGGCAAAGCACGAGCGGCAGTCCGACGAACGGAGGAGCTGGGGGGTTCGGTGGGGGAGGATCTGGAGGCGCTGGCGGCACCGGTCCTGGCGCTGGAGGCGGCGGTAGTGGATATTATGGAGGATACGGGGGTGCGAGCAACGGCGGCGCGGGCGCTGGTGGCACCCAAGTATCTGGATATGCTGCCGGACAGGGTGGCCCTGGATATAGCAATGCTGGCACAACGGGTCCCGGTTGTGCCGGCGGTGCTGGCGGCGGCACTTCAGGTTCCAGTGGCAGCACCTGCACCAACGGCCTCGGCTGGGCGGGTGCTGGTGGCGGTGGCGGTGGTTCCTCATTCGCGTCGAGCACTCTCACGAGTACCAGTACAGCGACCGGAGTAAATTCCGGTAACGGATATCTCAACATCATCGAGTATCCCGCGAACACGGTGTACGCGCCGTACTTCCCGACCTCGTCGCCGAACCAGTATCTTCTGAATACGACGACGACGCTGGCCCGCGGAACATCCACGACCCTGGGTGGCGTCACCTTCGGCGCGATGCTCGATTCGAGCGGCACACTGGGCGTCCAGTTCCAGGTGGAGGTGGAGCCGATCGGCAAGAACTTCACGGACATTCCGAACGTGACGAGCTCGGCGTTCATCGCGCCGAACCAGTCCACCACGGTGTCGTTCTATGGACCGAATGGCGCATACCACTGGCAGGCGCAGATCGTGGATGTTTTCGGGAATACCTCCGGATGGCAGCGCTTCAGTTCGAGCACCTACGCGACGGATTTCGTGCTGGCGAATCCGATCGTCCTCATAACCAATGCGACCGAGACGTATAGCGGATCGATCGAGAGCTTCACCGTCCCGTCCGACGTCGGGACGCTCGGAATCATTGCCTACGGAGCGCAAGGGTCAGCCGGAGGATTAGGGGGCGAGGCTTCCGGCACACTTGCGGTCGTTCCGGGCACAACCTATTACTACAACGTTGGCGGTCAGGCCGGTTATGGCGGGGGAGGATCGGGCGGCGGCGACGGCAGCTCGGGCGGAGGCATGACCTGGTTTTCCCCGCACTCCACCTTTGACGGGAGCGTGCTCCTTGTAGGGGCCGGCGGCGGCGGCGCTCCGGGAGAGTTTTCCGAGTGCGGCGGAACGGATGGCGCCGGAGGCGTGGGGGGAGGACTGACCGGAGCAACCGGAACGATTTCGAGCGATGGGTGCGGAGGCGTAAGCGGCGGCGGTGGCGGCGGAGGCACGCAAACCGCTGGCGGCGCCTTGGGCACGAATCAGGTCGGAAGCGGCGGCAGCGCCGGAAGTTTTGGTCAAGGCGGTAGTGGCGGAACGGATTCGCAACATGGCGGCGGCGGCGGAGGAGGGGGATACTACGGCGGCGGCGGAGGCGGCAATGGAAAC
>Ga0335069_10008557_pt1 | contig 14636 bp, 12 predicted proteins | sample Lox_Sample_11_FD_206714 | JGI IMG/M metagenome (GOLD analysis project Ga0335069, IMG submission 206714) | Soil microbial communities from Loxahatchee National Wildlife Refuge, Florida, United States - Lox_Sample_1.1 | ecosystem: Environmental > Terrestrial > Soil > Wetlands | place: USA... | reverse complement strand
GCCTCGCCGCAGCGCCGAATCACCTCCTGGACCTCGTCGAGCGACCCGGTGGCCTCCTTCAGGCCGACGATGTCGTCGAGCTCGGCGAGCCGCGCCAGCGTGGTCGCCTCGATTTTCGAGCCGGTGCGGCCCGGGATGTTGTAGACGATGAGCGGGAAGCCGGTCGCCGCCGCGACTTCGCGGTAGTGCCGGTAGATGCCCTCCTGCGTCGGCTTGTTGTAGTAGGGTGAGATCAGCAGGGCGGCGTCCGCGCGCGCGTCGCGCGCGGCACGGGTGAGGCGGATCGCCTCGGCCGTGGAGTTGGATCCCGTCCCGGCGACCACTGGCACGCGGCCGCGCGCGAAGCGCACCACCAGCTTGACCACTTCGATGTGCTCGTCGTGCGACAGTGTCGCCGACTCGCCGGTGCTGCCGCAGGGCACGAGCCCGGCGGTCCCGTTGGCGATCTGGTCCTCGACGATGCGCTCGAGCGCATCGGCATCGATGGCGTCGTCGCGAAACGGGGTGACCAGCGCGGTCAGCGAGCCGGGGATTCGCAGCTTCATGCGTCGACCTCGATCTCGCCGCGAAAGACCTCCTCGGCGGCGCCGGCCATGTAGACGTGATCGTCCTCGGCCCGCCACTCGATCGCGAGGTCGCCGCCGTTGAGCCGCAGCGTGGCGTGACGGGCGGTGCGCTGCGTCAGCACACCGGCCACGAGTGCGGCGCAGGCGCCGGTGCCGCAGGCGGCGGTCTCGCCCGAGCCGCGTTCCCAGACCCGCATGCGCAGCATCGCCGGGCTGTCGACGCGGACGAACTCGGTGTTGACGCGGCTCGGGAAGAAGGGATGGCGTTCGAAGCGTGGGCCAATGGTCGCGAGGTCGAGATCTTCGACCTCGGGCACGAAGACGACGCAGTGCGGGTTGCCCATCGACACGCAGGTGACGCGGTAGGTGCAGCCGTCGACCTCGAGCGGTGCGTCGATGACGGGTCCCTCGGCGGCGACCGGAACGCGCGGACCGTCGAGCACCGGGGCACCCATGTCGACCGTGACCCGGGTCACGATGCCGTTGCGCGCCTCGAGGTGCAGGACCTTGATGCCGGCGTCGGTGTCGACGCGCAGCGGGTTGGCGCGCACCAGGTCGTGCTCGGCGACGTACTTGCCGACGCAGCGGATGCCGTTGCCGCACATCTCGCCGCGGCTGCCGTCGGCGTTGTACATCTCCATGCGGCAGTCGGCGGTGTCCGACGGGCAGATCAGGATCAGACCGTCCGAGCCGATGCCGGTGCGCCGCGGGCTCACGCGCCGCGCCAGCGCGGCTGGATCAGCGACGCGATGGGCGAAGCAATCGACGTACACGTAGTCGTTGCCGATGCCGTGCATCTTGACGAAGGGCAGGGTGGCCATGTGGAGCGCGCGCGTCGCCTCGCTTCTCGTTTGTGGGGTAGCACGAGGGCTGCGAAACGGAAAGTCGCGTTCCGCAATCGTGGGAGAATGACCATCAGCCGCCAGGCGTTGCGTGGGGCGTGTGCCGTGGCGCGGGGGTCGGCACGGCGCGCTGGACGGTGGCGATGTTCGACGGCTGGCTCACGTAGCCGTCGGTGGTGAACGAGATCACGCGGTATTGGTAGGTTTCGCCGACCGCCGTCTCGGCATCGAGCCAGGTGAAGTGGTGGGCTTGCTGGAAGCGGTCGCGGTCGGTCACCGCGACCGTCGCCAGCGGTGCGAACGACCCGCCGGCGGTGCTGCGCTCGACACGGAAGGCCCCGAGGTCGGCCATGCGTGCGCCGTCGACGTAGCGGTCCGGACGGCGCCACGTGAGGCGAACCCCGTCGGCGGCGTTGACCGCCGAGAGGTCGCTGATCGGTTCCGGCGCGACCAGCTCCGGCGGCCGCACGGGCGTCTTGCGGCCGCAGGCGGACACCGCGAGCACGGCCAGGGCCAGCCCCCACAGCGCGGCTCCGCGACCCACCCCGACCATGGCGGGGACCCTTAGCGTCGCGGCAGCGGGCGGGTCAATTGAGACTGTCGGGTGACGGGGGAAGCTCGGCGGCTGTCGCAGCGGGCGCCAGCGGGGCACAGTCGGCGGGACTCGCGTCGCGATGGAGGCCGGCGAGCACCTTGCCGAGCGCCGCCAGATTCACCGGCTTGCTGATGTAGCCGTCCATGCCCGCCGCCAGGCAGCGATCGCGATCGCCCTCCATCGCGTGCGCCGTCATGGCGACGATCGGCAGCCGTGCCCCTGCCGTCTCCGCGTCGCGGATCCGGGTGGTGGCCTCGAAGCCGTCCATCACCGGCATCTGGATGTCCATCAGGATGATGTCGTAGCGATGCCGGGTGACCGCCTCCACCGCGTCGCGCCCGTTCGCGACCACGTCGGTCTGGCAGCCGAGCTTTTGCAGGAGGCGCTGGGCGACCAGCTGATTGATGCGGTTGTCTTCGGCGAGCAGCACCCGCAACACCCGCGCGTCGGCGCTCGCGGCGACAGCGGTTCCGGGCCGGCGCTCGGGCTCGCTCGCCTGCTCGCCGAGCGCGCTGAGCATCGCGTCGAGCAACGCCGACTGACGCACCGGCTTGGTCACGACCGAGGCGAAGCCGACCTGCCGCGCCGCGCGGGTCCCACCGCGCAGGCCGCCGATCGACGAGAGCAGGATCAGCGGCACGGGCGCGAAGCGCGGGTCGGCGGTGATGCGGCGCGCGGTCTCGATACCGTCGAGGTCGGGCATCCGCATGTCGAGCAAGACGAGGTCGAACGCGTCGCCGGTCGCGGAGCACTCGAGCTGGGCGAGGGCGGTGCCGCCGCTGGCAGCCTCGGTGACGCGGCATCCCCACGCCTCGAGCGAGCGGCGGAGGATCAGTCGATTGGTCGCGGTGTCGTCGACGACGAGGACGTGCAGGCGCGCCAGGCGCGAAGGCGCGGCGCGCAGCAGTGCGGCCGCGGCGGGCGCGCGCTCGAGGGGCAGGTCGACCCTGAACGTGCTGCCGGTCCCCGGCGTGCTGTCGAGGTCGATGTGCCCGTCCATGAGGCGAACCAGCTCCTTGGAGATGGTCAGGCCGAGCCCGCTGCCGCCGTACGTGCGCGTCGTGCTGCCGTCGGCTTGGGTGAAGCTCTCGAACACCGCCACCTGGCGCTCGAGCGGAATGCCGATGCCGGTGTCGCGCACCGAGAGTCGCACGGTGTGGCGGCTGGGTGCCGCGTCGAGCCGCTGTACCTCGAGGACGATCTCGCCGCGCTCGGTGAACTTGATCGCGTTGCCGACCAGGTTGACCAGGACCTGGCGCAGGCGGGGCGGGTCCCCGAGGACGCTGCCATCGAGGTCGGGGGGGATGAAGGTAATCAGCTCGAGGCCCTTCTCCTGGGCGCGCACGGCGAAGACGTCGGCGACCTCCTCGACCAGCGCGCGCAAGTCGAGCGCGACGCGGTCGATCTCCACCTTGCCGGCCTCGATCTTGGAGAGATCGAGGATGTCGTTGATGACGTGCAGCAGATGATCGCCGCACTGCGAGAGGATGCGCGCGAACTCCCGCTGCTCGGAGGTCAGCTCGCTGTCGAGCAGGATCTCGGTGGTGCCGATGATGCCGTTGAGCGGGGTGCGGATCTCGTGGCTCATGTTGGCGAGGAACTGCGACCGGGCGCGCGCCGACGCCAGCGCGAGGTCGCGAGCCGCGGCGAGCTGATGGGCCTGCTCCTGCAGCTGGCGCGCCTGCTGTTCGGCCTGCACGCGCGCATCGTCGAGCGCCTGGACGTACCGTTCGAGCTGCTCGCGGGCGTCGCGCCGCTCCATGGCGATGCCGAGCACGCGCGCGGCGGCCTCGAAGAGGTCGATCTCGCGCCGGTCGGGAAGCCGCGGCGCCGAACGATACGCTGCGATGATGCCGAGCACGCTGTGATCGGCTGCCAGGATCGGTTCCGACCAGGTCGCCCGCAGCCCGCAGGAGAGGGCGAGGGGCCGCACGCCCGCCCAGATCGGCTCGGTGGCGATGTCCGCGGTCATCACCCGTCGGCCGGAGCGCGCCGCGGCCGCACACCACTCGGTGCGCGAGCCGACCGGGACGTCCTCGAGGACCCCGCGAAAGGCGTCGGGGAGACCGACGGCGGCCGCACAGCGGAGGCGTTTGGTTTCGCGGTCGAGGAGCATCAGGGCGCACTGCAGATCGGGCACCTGTTGGAGGATCGCCGCGAACAGCTCGGCGCAGACCTCGGACAGGGGCACGTCGGCGGCGATGCGCTCGAGCACGCGCTGCTGGCCCGCCTGCAGCACCTCGATCGCCTTGCGCTCGAACAGCTGGTGCTCGAACGTGGCCGCGACGTAGATCGACGCCGCGAAGGCGCAGTAGGCGGACACCACGAGGTTGGTTCCCAGCCCGGCGACGTGCGGCAAGAAGCTCACGCTCACCACCGCCGCCAGGGCCACCTGGGGTCCGGTCCCCCACGGGAAGACGAGCCCGGCACCGGCGACCATCACCGGGAGCAGGAGCGTCGGCATGAGCGGGTCGGCGGTGTAGTAGCCGTTGACGGAGACGACGATGCAGGTGAGGCTCCACGCCCCGACCGCCACCGTCGTGCTGCGCTGCCAGCCCGACCGGCTACTGACGGCAATCAGCCCGACGGCGATCGCCTGCAGCAGCGCGCCGGCCAGCTTGAGCAGGATGAAGTCGTAGGGGACGTGGGGCGTGAGCCGGAAGTCGGACAGGGCGCTGAGCACCAGGCCGGTGATCGAGAGGTAGAGCAGCCGCCGCATGCGCACGACGACGAGCGGCCCCGTTTCCTCACGTAGTGCTTCGCGAATCGTGGGCAAGCGAGCACCGGGCATTTGACCCCCCGTACCGCAAGGATCATGCCTTGTGCCGTATGTGACCACAGGAAGGATTCAGCGCGCCAAACGCGCTTCCAGCGTCACCCAGTGGTCAGTGGTGCAACGTTCTGTGGCCAGCCCGCCAGGCGGGGGGTCGGGGGACCGAATCGGGGGTCGGGGGTCAGTGACCGCCTCCTGGCCCCCGGCCCCCTGACCCCGCCCCTCACACCCCGAGGGCCTTCAGCCGGCGCTCGACGTTCCGGGGCGAGGTGCCGCCGACGGCGCGCCGCCGCATGACGGCGGCTTCCTGGGTGAGCCAGCGGCGGACGTCACGCCGGAAGGCCGGAGAGAAGTCGCGCAGCTCGGTGAGGCTGAAATCCTCCAGCGTGCGCCCCTGTGTGATGGCGACCTGGATGATCGCGCCGACGATGCCGTGCGCCTGGCGGAAGGGTACGCCCTTGGTCGCCAGGTAGTCGGCCAGCTCGGTGGCCAGCGTGTAACCGGCGGCGGCGGCGGCGCGCATGCGGTCGGCGCGGATTCGCAGCCGCGGGACCAGGGCGACCAAGACCTCGAGCGAGGTCCGGATGGTGTCGACGCTGTCGAACACCGGGGCCTTGTCCTCCTGAAGGTCGCGGTTGTACGCCAGCGGCAGGCCCTTCAGGACGGTCAACAGGTTGACCAGGTTGCCGTACAGGCGCCCGCTCTTGCCGCGGATCAGCTCGGCGACGTCGGGGTTCTTCTTCTGCGGCATCATCGAGCTGCCGGTCGCGAAGGCGTCGGGCAGATCGACGAAGCCGAACTGCTGCGACGACCACAGCACCACCTCGTCGGCGAAGCGGCTCAGATGCATGCCGAGGATGGCGAGCGCAGCGAGCAGCTCGGCGGCGAAGTCACGGTCGCTGACCGCGTCGAGGCTGTTCTCGCTCACCGCATGGAAGCCGAGCTGGCGGGCGACGAAACGGCGGTCGATCGGGAAGGTGGTCCCGGCGAGCGCCCCGGCGCCGAGCGGCAGGATGTCGGTGCGCGTCAGGCAATCCGCCAGGCGCGCGTCGTCGCGCGCCAACATCTCGACGTAGGCGAGCAGGTGATGCGCGAACAGGATCGGCTGCGCGGGTTGCAGGTGCGTATAGCCGGGCATGATGGCATCGATGTGTTTGCGCGCCAGCGTGCCGAGGGCGCGCTGCAGCGCCGCGAGCCCGGCCCGGATCACCCGGATCGCGTCGCGGACATACATGCGGAGGTCGAGCGCGATCTGGTCGTTGCGGCTGCGGGCGGTGTGCAGCTTGCCGCCGGCTGGCCCGATCTTCTCGATCAAGCGGCGCTCGATCGCCATGTGGATGTCCTCGTCCTCGGGGCGGACGCGGAACCGGCCGCCGTCGAGCTCGCGCTTGATCGCGCGCAGCCCGCCGACGATGCGCTGCGCATCGCGCTGCGGGACGATGCCCTGTTTGGCCAGCATCCGGCAGTGCGCGATGCTGCCGTCGACATCGTACGGGTAGAGCCGGCAGTCGACTGGATACGAGGTCGTGAAGGCCTCGACCAGGGGATGCGTCGCTTCGGCCATGCGGCCGGCCCAGGCCTTTGGTGCCGTGCGCGCGTGGGCGCGTGGGCGCGGGCTGGCACCGCCAGAGCGGCGCGGAAGGGACCGTCGGGGTCGCCGTTGTGCCATCGTATCGGGGTCAGTAAACCGCGGTGCTGCTCGGCGCCCGTGCGCAGGCGCACATGGGCGCACCCGCGCACGCGCTCACGCCTTCTCCACCAGGGCGCGGATGCGCAGGCGCAACGCGTTGAGACGGATGAAGCCCTCCGCGTCGGCTTGGCGGTAGACCGTGTCGTCCTCGAAGGTCGCCACCTCGGGGTTGTACAGCGAGCGGGCGGACTTGCGCCCGGTCACGATGACGTTGCCCTTGTAGAGCTTGAGGCGGGCGGTGCCGGTGACGGCGCGCTGCGCGTCGTCGACGGCGGCCTGCAGCATGTGGCGCTCGGGCGCGAACCAGTAGCCGTAGTACACCATCTCGGCGTAGCGCGGGATGAGGCCGTCGCGCAGGTGCATGACCTCGCGGTCGAGGGTGATCGACTCGACCGCGCGGTGGGCGACGTGCAGCAGCGTCCCTCCCGGCGTCTCGTAGACGCCGCGCGCCTTCATGCCGACATAGCGGTTCTCGACCATGTCGACCCGCCCGATGCCGTGGCGGCCGCCGATCTGGTTGAGGCGGGCGAGCAGCGCGGCAGGCGACAGCGCCTCGCCGTCGACGCGCACCGGATTGCCGCCCTCGAAGTCGATCTCGACGTACTCGGCTTTGTCGGGCGCCTTCTCCGGCGCGACCGTGAGCACGAACATGTCCTCGTACGGTTCGCGCCAGGGGTCCTCGAGGATCCCGCCCTCGTAGCTGATGTGCAGCAGGTTGCGGTCGGTGCTGTACGGCTTCTCGCGCGTTACCGGTACCGGGATCCCCTTCTGCTCGGCGTAGGCGATGAGCTTGGTGCGCGAGGTGAGGTCCCAGATGCGCCACGGCGCGATGACGCGAATGCCGGGCTCGAGGGCGTAGTAGGTCAACTCGAAGCGGACCTGGTCGTTGCCCTTGCCGGTGGCGCCGTGCGAGACCGTGTCGGCGCCTTCGCGGCGGGCGACGGCGATCTGATGCTTGGCGATCAACGGCCGCGCGATGGAGGTCCCGAGCAGGTAGACGTGCTCGTAGACGGCGCCGGCGCGCAGCATGGGAAAGACGAAGTCGCGGACGAACTCCTCGCGCAGATCCTCGATGTAGACCGCCGACGCGCCGCACTGCTGGGCCTTGGCCCGCGCCGGCTCGAGCTCCTCGCCCTGGCCGAGATCGGCGCAGAAGGCCACCACCGGCACCTGGTAGCGCTCGATGAGCCAGGTCAGGATGACCGAGGTATCGAGGCCGCCCGAATAGGCGAGGACGATCTTCTTCGGCGTCTGCTCCATGCGTCGATGCCCCAAGACAAAAGCGTGACCGGTGAGGCGGTGACCGGTGACCAGTCCGTGCTGCCCGGCTCCGTACCGGTCACTGGTCACGGTTCTTTTTTCAGTGTCTCCCCATCTGCTGGTTCAGCCAGACGAGCACGCCCTTCTGGACGTGCAGCCGGTTCTCCGCCTGATCGAAGACGATCGACTGCGGCCCATCGATGACCTCGTCGCTGATCTCCTCGCCGCGATGGGCCGGCAGGCAGTGCATGACCACCGCGTCGGGCTTGGCGAGGCGCAGCGCGGCGCCGTTGACCTGGTAGTCGCGGAAATCGCGCCGGCGTTGCGCGGCCTCGGATTCCTGACCCATGCTCGCCCACACGTCGGTGTAGATCACATCCGCGTCGCGCAGCGCTTCGGCGGCATCGTGGGTGAGCTGGATGGTGGCGCCTTCGGCACGCGCCGCGTCGACGGTGGCCGGGTCGGGCTCGTAGCCGCGCGGGCAGCCGAGCGCCAAGGCGAAGTTGAAGCGCGGCGCCACCGCGATCCACGAGTTGGCGACATTGTTGCCGTCGCCGAGCCAGGCGACGCGCATGCCGTCGAGGCGGCCGCGCCGCTCGATCAGCGTGAAGCAGTCGCTCAGCACCTGGCAGGGATGGCGCATGTCGGAGAGGCCGTTGAGCACCGGCACCCGCGCGTGGGTGGCGAGCTCGACGAGCGTCTGATGCGCGTTGGTGCGCGCCATGATGAAGTCGACCCAGCGCTCGAGGTTGCGCGCGATATCGGCCACCGACTCGCGCTCGCCGAGGCGGATGTCGGCGGGCGTCAGGTAGACGGCGTAACCGCCGAGCTGGGTCATGCCGACTTCGAAGGTCACCCGCGTGCGCAGACTCGGCTTCTCGAAGATCATCGCCAGCGTCTTGCCGGCGAGCAGCGCCGGCCGCTGACCGGCCTTCAGGTCGCGCTTCAGGCGCGCCGACAGGTGAAGAATCTCGTCGAGCTCAGAACGGCTCAGCGCGTTGAGGGTGAGGAAGTCGCGCTTCATGCCGCCAGCACCCGATCGATGATGGCGAGCGCCGCGTCGACCTCCGCGCCGCTGACGGTGAGCGGTGGGGTGAGGCGCAGCACGTTGCCGGCGGTGCAGTTGATGATGAGCCCGTTGGTGCGGCAGCGGTCGACGATCGCCGCCCCCGCCTCGCGGAGCACGGCGCCGACCAGCAGCCCGCGGCCGCGCACGGCTTCGATGATCGGATGCGTGGCAGCGAGCTGCTGCAGCCCGGCGCGCAGGCGCTCACCCATGGCGAGACAGTTGGCCAGCACCCCCTCGCTCTCGAGCGTCTCCATGACCGCCAGACCGGCGGCGCAGGTGAGCGCGTTGCCGCCGAACGTCGACCCGTGCGAGCCGCTGTCGAACGCCGCCGCGGCAGGCTTGGCGGCGAGCATCGCGCCGATCGGCACCCCGCCGCCGAGGCCCTTGGCGAGCGTCATGATGTCGGGCGTGATGCCGCACTGCTCGTAGGCGAACAGCGTACCGGTGCGGCCCATGCCGGTCTGGATCTCGTCGAAGATGAGCAGCAGGTCATGCCGATCGCAGAGCGCACGCAGGTCGCGGAAGTACTCGGGCGCCGGCGCGACGATGCCGCCCTCGCCCTGGATGGGCTCGACCATGACGGCGATGGTGCGCGGCGTGAGCGCCGCTTCGATGGCGCCGGCGTCGTCGTAGGGCGCGTAGCGGAACCCCTGCTGGACGGGCTCGAAGCCGGTGCGGACCTTCTCCTGGCCGGTGGCGGCGATGGTGGCCAGCGTGCGGCCGTGAAACGAGTTGAAGGTGGTGACGATCTCGTAGCGGCCGTCGCCCACCGCATGGCCGTGCTTGCGCGCCAGCTTGATCGCCGCCTCGTTGGCCTCGGCGCCGCTGTTGCAGAGGAAGACGCGGTCGGCGAACGAGCGCTTGACGAGCTTCTCGGCCAGCCGCGCTTGCGGTTCGCAGTAGTGCAGGTTGGAGACGTGCAGGATGCGCTGGGCCTGCTCGGTGATGGCCTGGACGAGAGCGGGATGCCGGTGCCCGAGGTTGGTCACCACGGTGCTGGAGAAGAAGTCGAGATAGCTGCGCCCATCGGCGTCCCACACGCGCGCGCCCTCGCCCCGCACCAGGGCGAGGGGGGCCCGCGCGTAGGTGGGGAACAGGTAGCGGTCCGCGAGCGCGATGATGTCGTCGTTGGTCATCGCTCGGCCGCGCGGCGCGCCTCGCCGCGCAAGCGGCTGCTGCCGCGGCGGGGGAGGGTCCGCACCACCTCGGTGCCCACCCCCTCGCGGGTGAAGATCTCGAGCAGCACGGCGTGCCGGAGCCGGCCGTCGACGATGTGGGTCTTGCGGACGCCGTTCTTGAGCGCCTCGAGGCAGCACTCGACCTTGGGGATCATGCCCTCGCCGATCACGCCGCTGGCGATGAGCTGGCGCGCCCGGTCGTCGTCCAGGGTGGGGACGACGTTCCCGGTGTCGTCGCGGATGCCCTCTACATCGGTGAGCAGGATGAGCTTCTCCGCCCGCAGGGCCTCGGCGACCTTGCCGGCGACCAGATCGGCGTTGATGTTGAACGTCTCCCCCGTATCGCTGCCGCCGACCGGCGCGATCACCGGGATGATGTCGCTGCGGTCGAGCGTCTCGAGGACCATGGGGTTGATCGCCGCCACCTCGCCGACCATGCCGATGTCGACCTCCTCGTCCTTCTTCGCCCCCGGCGTGTTCATGCGCAGCTTGCGGGCGCGGATCAGCTCGCCGTCCTTGCCGGAGAGGCCCACCGCGTGGCCGCCGTGGCGGTTGATCAGGCTGACGATCTCCTTGTTGGTCTTGCCCACCAGCACCATCTCGACGACCTCCATGGTCGCCGGATCGGTGACCCGCATGCCGCGCACGAAGCGCGACGGGATGCCGAGCTGGCTGAGCATCTCGCCGATCTGCGGGCCACCGCCGTGTACGACCACCGGGTTCATGCCGACGAACTTGAGCAGCACGATGTCCTGCGCGAAGCTGCTCTTCAGCGCCTCGTCGACCATGGCATGGCCGCCGTACTTGACGACGATCGTCTTGCCCGCGAAGCGCTTGATGTAGGGCAGGGCGTCGAGCAGGACCTCGGCCTTGGTGATGAGGTCCTGCACTTGCAGGGGCGTGCGCGCCGCCATGTCAGACCCCGCCCTTCGACCGGGGCTGGGCGAACCGACGGCGGCACCGCGCCACGGACCTTGCCCGTTCGTGCGCGGCGTCCCGCAGCACGGTCCCGTGGCTCGCCTCCCACGGGCTACAGTATGTATCGGGAGAGGTCGTCATCCTTCACCACCGCCTCGAGCTTCGCGCGCACCTGCGCGGCGTCGATGACGACGTCCGCACCGCTCATTTCTGGCGCGTCGAAGGATATCTGGTCAAGCAGGCGTTCCATGACCGTGTGAAGACGGCGCGCGCCGATGTTCTCGGTGCGGTCGTTGACCCGCGCCGCCACGTCGGCGATCTCGGCGATGGCATCGTCGGTGAAGCGCAGTGTCACCCCCTCGGTGCGCATGAGGGCGACGTACTGCTTGAGCAGGGCGTTGGCCGGCTCGGTGAGGATGCGGATGAAATCGTCGCGGGTGAGCGCGTCGAGCTCGACGCGGATGGGGAAGCGGCCCTGGAACTCGGGGATGAGGTCGGACGGCTTGCTCATGTGGAAGGCGCCGGAGGCGATGAACAGGATGTGATCGGTGCGCACCATGCCGTGCTTGGTGTTCACCGTCGAGCCCTCGACGATGGGCAGCAGGTCGCGCTGGACTCCCTGGCGCGAGACATCGGGCCCCCCGAGCCCCTCGCGACTGGCGATCTTGTCGATCTCGTCGATGAAGATGATCCCCGACTGCTCGACCCGCCGGATCGCCTCCTTGGTCACCGCGTCCATGTCGAGCAGCTTGGTGGCCTCCTCCTGGGTGAACAGATCGAGCGCTTCGCGGACGGTGGCGAGCTGCTTCTTGGTCTGCTTGGGCAGCAGGTTGGCGAACACGTCCTTGAGCTGGAAGTTCATCTCTTCCATGCCCTGCGGGGTCAGCACCTCGAGCATGGGCATGGCGGTCTTGGTCACCTCGAGCTCCACCTGGCGCTCGTCGAGCCGCCCCTCGCGCAGCATGCGGCGCAGCTTGTCGCGCGTGCTGCCGGTGTCGGTGGCCGGCTCGCCCCCCATGGGCTGGATGCGGTGCGGCGGATCCGGGCTCGGCAGCAACAGCTCGAGCACGCGCTCCTCGGCGCGCTCGCGCGCGTGCAGCTGCACCTTGGCGCGCTCTTCCTCGCGCACCATGTTGATGGCGAGCTCGATGAGGTCGCGGATCATCGACTCGACGTCGCGCCCGACGTAGCCGACCTCGGTGAACTTGGACGCCTCGACCTTGAGGAAGGGCGCCTGGGCGAGCTTGGCCAGGCGGCGCGAGATCTCCGTCTTCCCCACCCCGGTCGGGCCGATCATGATGATGTTCTTCGGCGCGATCTCCTCGCGCAGGTCCTCGGGCACCTGCTGGCGCCGCCAGCGATTGCGCAAGGCGATCGCCACCGCGCGCTTGGCGTTGCGCTGCCCGACGATGTAGCGGTCGAGCTCGGAGACGATCTCGCGCGGGGTCATCTGGGTCATGCGGGCGGGGCGGTGCGCGTCAGGCCTCCAACGACTCGATGACGACCTGGTCGTTGGTGTAGATGCAGATCGACGCCGCGATCTTCATCGCCTCCTCGGCGATGGCCCGCGGTGCCAGCTCGCTGTGCGCCATCAGCGCGCGGGCGGCGGCGAGCGCATAGGGGCCGCCGGAGCCGATGGCGGTCACCGGTTCGTCGGGTTCGATGATGTCGCCGCTGCCGGAGATCACCAGCAGCGCGTCGCGGCTGGCGGTGAGCAGCAGCGCTTCGAGACGGCGCAGGATGCGGTCGGTGCGCCAGTCCTTGGCCAGCTCGACCGCGGCGCGGGTGAGGTTGCCGTTGTGCTGGTCGAGCTTGGCCTCGAACTTGTCGAACAGGGTGAAGGCGTCCGCGCTGGCGCCGGCAAAGCCGGCGAGGATGCGCCCGCCGTGCAGGCGGCGGACCTTGCGCGCGCCGCGCTTCATCACCGCTTGCCCCAGGGTCACCTGGCCGTCGCCGGCCATGACGATCGCGCCGCGATGGCGCAAGGCCAAGATGGTGGTGCTGCGGATGTCCGACGCGGCCATGTCAGGCGACCCTAGCAGAATCGGCGCTCACGCGCGCGGGTGGGACTTGTCGTACGTGGCCATGAGCTGGTCGAGATCCACGTGCGTGTACTTCTGCGTGGTCGACAGGCTGGCGTGGCCGAGCATCTCCTGGATGGCGCGCAGGTCGGCACCGGCGCCGAGCAGATGGGTGGCGAAGCTGTGGCGCAGCGCGTGCGGGCTCACCTTGCCGGCGACGCCCCCGGTCAGCGTGTAGCGGTCCACCAGGCGGCCGACCGAGCGCACCGTGAGCCGGCCGCCGCGCCGGTTGAGAAACATGGCATCGGGGTTGGCGGGCCGGCGGCGGCAGAGCGAGCCGATCTGGGCGCGGTAGGCGGCGAGGGCGGCGAGGGCGGTCTTCCCGATCGGCACGATGCGCTCCTTGCGGCCCTTGCCGCGGACGCGCACGACGCCGAGCGAGGCGTCGAGGTCGCTCCAGTTCAGACCGACCAGCTCGCTGACGCGCAGCCCGCAGGAATAGGTGACCTCGAGGATGGCGTGATCGCGCCGGCCGGCCGGCGTCTCGGCGTCCGGCGCGTCGAGCAGGCGGAAGGTGTCGTCGACCGAGAGGTGGTTGGGGAGCCGGCGATCCGCCTTGGGGGCGCGGATGCCGGCCGTCGGGTCGACGGCGAGCGCATCGCCTTGCAGCAGATAGCGGACCAGGCGCCGGACGGCCGACAGCTTGCGCGCCGCCGAGCTGCGCCGGTTGGCGCGCAGCCGGTCGACCAGAAAGGCGCGCACCGCGTCGCGGTCGAGCGCGCGGCAGGGGACCGCGGCGGGGGGGCAGCCGGCGCGGGCGGCGACGAGCGCGAGCAGCTGCCGGAGGTCGCTGGCATAGCTGCGGATGGTGTGCGGCGAGGCGTTGTGTTCCACCGCCAGGGCGTGCAGGAACTCGTCGATTCGGGCGTGCAGCTTCGCCATGTGCGCCAACGCGTCGTGCGACCTGTCCCGTTGGACGGCCAACGCGCGTATGGTATCAACCGGCTCCCGGCGGGGCAACAAATCGTGAGCGGCGAGCAGGCGATCGAGCGAGTCGAGCTCCGGCACCTGGCGCGGCGATGAGCCGCGCCTGCCATCACTGCGGGCGCGACGTCGACGCGGTCGCGGCCATCGGGCGGCGGGACGCGTGCCTGGGCTGCGGGGCGGATCTGCACTGCTGCCGCAACTGCCGGTTCTACGACCCCGGCTACCACAACCAGTGCCGCGAGCCGCAGGCCGAGCGGCAGGTCGACAAGGAGCAGGGCAACTTCTGCGAGTATTTCACCTTGGCAGTGGGCGCGGCGGGCGCCGGCGTGGCCGCGGAGAGCCCGCGCGCCAAGCTCGAGGGGCTGTTCGCCGGCAGGAAGCGGTCATGAGGCGCGCCAGCGCTCGGGCCCTGCTGCTCGGACTCGCCGTGCTCGCGGCGTGTCACGGCGGGACCAGCTCGCCGCGCAAGGCGGCGGAGGGATTTCTCGACGAGCACTACGTGCGCATCGATCTCGAGGCGGCGAAGCAGTACACGACGGGTGTCGCGAAGTACAAGGTGGAGGAGGAGCAGCGCCTGGTCGGCGATCAGCAGATCGACGCGTCGACGCGGCGCCCGCACGTGAGCTACAAGCTCGCCGAGCAGCGCGACGAGGCCGAGGACACGGTCGCGTTCGTCTACGACGCCACCGTGCGCTTCGACGACGGGGAGTCGACCGCGCTGCGCTGGCTGGTGACGG